>Ga0210243_100011_pt1 | contig 134683 bp, 85 predicted proteins | sample ChrtobMeP5a_32mM_FD_155461 | JGI IMG/M metagenome (GOLD analysis project Ga0210243, IMG submission 155461) | Chrysochromulina tobin associated microbial communities from unialgal haptophyte culture, Seattle, Washington, United States - P5a_32mM | ecosystem: Host-associated > Algae > Haptophytes...
CCCCCCCCGCGCCTCCGGAGGGCCGTTCTAACTCCAGGGAGTCTCGAAACACCCTCTAGACACCTCCTGGGGCGAAAAAAAGCGTCATGTCCTCAGCGATATGGAAGGTGCTAGACCTGACCTCAGATCCGCTCGCGAGAGTGACCAAAGCTGTTGGGAAGTAGCGTAACACTAGTTGTGTGGAAAAGCGGAAAGCGGGCTGGTGTGCGATTTTGAGCCCATCACAACCGTCGCGTCTGGTAAGCCATGCCGATGCGGGGCGGCATGATCTTCGACGCGCGGCCGTACCAGCCTAGTGCGCAGGAGCGCGCGCACGGGATGCAGAGACATCCACTAGGCGATGCGAAATCGAGGCCACCGTGGCTGCCGTCTCCAGATGATGGCGTCACCCACACAGGTGTTCTTCCAGTGCCCAACACGCACGTTGCACCAGGCATGCCAGCCGGTGGCAGCAGGCGGCGGCCTGCGGAACCTGGAGAGTATGCGCCACTCCCGGAGCCGCGGGGCCAGGCGAAGGCACCGCCGCCGCCACCACCTCCGCCACAGTCCGCCCCGGTCGGTCCCTCCATGCGGGTTGAGACGCCATCCATGGAGGATCTCTTTTCCCTCTACAAGCTTTGCGGCGGCAATACAGAACGTTGCATCGAGCTGCTGGCACGGCTCTGGGACGCTGACGCTGAGCGTATCGCGCCGGTTGTTCGTGGATGGCTCGTTCGGCTTCCCGAAGTGCCGGTGCCGTCACGCATAAGCTCGGCGCCTGCGACGCTGCCGTCGGAACTCAGCAGTAAACTTCGCAGCTTTGCGGGTGTTGCCGTGGGCACAGGACCCATTAGGCAGCAGGGCGCCGGCGCGCCCTCCGTCGGGCCGCTGCTGCTGGGCGGCAAGAAGCCGCCGCCGGTGTCGGCACCGGCTCATCCCGGCCTGCAGCCCACTCGGAGCTTTGACATGCGTGCCCTGCAGCAGGCAGTTGTCCGCGGCTCTGCGAAGCTCGGTCGCCAAACATTGACGCTCCCCTCCGTTCCAGAGAATCGACAGCAGATTCTTTGGACACAGGGGCACGCTCCTGGCGAAGCGGTTGAGCCACAGGGTGAGGACGCGCTCGCCGCCTTCATGTACCAGGCGCGCGTCAACGAGAAGCTCGTGCTCGCTGGCCTGGGCGGCAACAGGCCCGGCATGACAAGGCATATGCGGTAAGTGGGCGCTCACGTGACTACTTTCACACTGTTTCAAAGAGTTCAGTGCTTCGCGGTTTCGGCAAACTCTCCTCGTCCGTCGCGGCAGGCTGGAGGCTTCCCTTTGGTTTTTTTGCCGCACGCGAAGACCCACTCCGCGCGGCCCGGCGCGGCATACCTAACCTAATGGGATGCAGGGCGATGGTGCACCTGTTGCTGTGCACGCTCGTTCTCGGACAGAGCTACGAAGAAAAGCAGCGTATCGTGGATGCTGCCACCGCGCAACTGCGTAAAGCGCTCGAGGTAGCTCCTAATGACGCTGATAAGTACCGCGAACTCGGACGCATGTATGCCAAGCCACACGGGTTCATGCGTGCAGCGAGCGGCGCGCTCGCAGTAGCGGCCTCGCTCGTTCCGATGGATGCCGACGTCTGGACGGAGTTGGGCGCTATGCGGCAGAACGCCCGCGACGGAGATGGTGCGCGCGAGGCATTTGAGCATGTCATCGCGCTGCGCCCTAATTCGGGTCGAGCGCATTTTGACCTGTCGGGTGTCTCACCGACCCCAGAGCTGCACTTGCGACGAGCACTCGAGCTGGATCCGCAGCTGTCGCTAGCATACAGTTCACTGGCGCGCGTGCTCTCAAGGGCGAGCCGGCAAGCCGAAGCCGAGGCCGCGCTTCGAGGATTGGTTCATGTGGACCCCACTGCTGGTGCGAAAAGACTGTATGACCACCTGTACTTCGGCGGGCGCAAGGCGGAAGCGGCCGTGAGTTACAAGATGGCCATTCACGCTCGCAATCGCAGCATCCTCGAGACTGACAGCCTAGCGGTCGAATGGAAGGAGTACGTGGACGACCTCGTCGCGAAAGCACCGAACGCCAAGCCCAAGTGCCTTGAGCGCCGCTGCATTCAAGGGCTCGAGGACGCGTTGAAGCAGGCAGTTGGTGGCCCGCAGGCTGCAACCGTACATCCGCCGCACACTGCGGCCGCCGTTGACCACATGATCCGAAACCCCGTTCCGACTGTGCTGCGACGTGCGGCCGAGGGTTGGGCGCCAACCATCAAATGGGATGCGGAGCACCTCCTAGAGCGTGCGGGAGACGAGCCGCTTGAAATCACGGTCGTCACGGTGGAGGGCGAGTTCGAGGTGCGCCCAGACCGCATCGAGCGCCCGGCCAAGTCGACGATGCGTGTCGGCGACTTCGTTCGCATGCTCAGCCTGCGCACGGATGCCAACTTGACACTCTACTCGCGCCAAGCCCCACTATGGCCAATGTCCGGCTTGCTGCGCGACCTGAGGCCCCTGGCATGGATGGAAAATCTGCGCCTCACCGACCTGAATTTTTGGCTCGGCGATGGACACTTCCGCAACACGCTTCACAATGACCCATACGACAACTTCCTGTGTCAGATCCGCGGCTCGAAACACCTGCTGCTCTATCCGCCAGAGGCCACCGACTTGCTCTATTACGGCCCTCGACGCGACATCCAAGCGAACTACTCGCCACTGCGTGGAGAGTATGGGCGACGCGATACAGGAATCGTCTCGCACAACACCGCTGAGATAAATGGCGCGGCGCCCGATCTGGCTGCGTTCCCCAAGTTTCGGGATGCGCTCAAGGTACAGAGCTATGCCAGCGTTCAGCCCTCTGACTGCCTCTATCTGCCCATCGGGTGGCATCATCATGTCTTTTCCGAGGCAGACGCCGTCGGTGGTTACAACCTGGCCCTCAACATCTGGATAGAAAGGGCGGAAACCATCAGTGGCATCGACCCATACCCAATCATTGGCAAAGAGCCCTACCCCACCTTAGGCCAACTGATGCAAGCACTCGATGAAGTCGATGCAAAGCTCGGCGTGCAGGAGTCCAGTGTTGGCAGCAGTCAAGCTCTCCCGGCGGATCTCCCAGAGGGTGTCGGCTCGTGCGTATCCGACGATGGTTGATCAAGTGGTGCGCGTTTTATGGAAGAGAATCCGCGAGTCCGCACTACGACGCTCGACCTTTGGCGTCGTACGTGCCTCAATTAGTGCCTCAGAGACCCCGCGGCCTCGACCGACCGCGCGACAAAACGGTAGACGCCCGCGGATGCTCACCCGATCGGTGATCGGGCGAGGGGAAGATGGTGTGGCGGTCTGAGGGAGCGTGCGCGCGGTGTGCGGGCGCCGAGGTGGGCACAGCGTGAGGCGCGGGCGGAAGGCGCGGGGGGGCCAGACCCCAGCGCTTTCGGGTTGTTGCGTAGACGTTGTTTCACGGCCCCGTGGGCTGCCCCGGGACCGCCGCCGCGAGAGGCGCGCATGGAGAGCCAGAGCGCGACGGCGCCCGCCCACGCGGTGAATGGACATAGTGAACGTATCGACAGTGAACGTATCGCCGTACGCCGACTTTTTCTTTCCAAAGGTCCCGTGGTCCTAGAACAAGTGGGGATTATTAGGGGATTATACCGCCTTAGCCCTTACGCTTTAGCCGGGGGGGCGGCGGCCCCGAACCGCCATGGCGCCACCGAGCCGTCGACCGCGCCACGTATTCGATACTCCGTACTCGGATCTCGGACTAACCGAGACGCACTAGACCTGAAGTACCTGTTACCTGATGCCTATAACCTTGCTATTTAATGTGCGTGGCTCGTGTCGCGCTTGACCAAATATTGGCCAAGATGCATCGAGATTCAAATGAGATTCAAAGGAGATTCAAAGGTGTTGTCGCAGGTCGCCGTCCGCACCCTTGGGCGATTCTGGCAGCCCACGCGCTGAGAAGCCACCGCCGAGGCGCCGCTTCGCTCTGGACAGAAATGAGTCAGTGCGCTTCATCGTGCCCGTTGAAGGCAGAGCGAGGGGCGGCGTCGGCATCGCCGGCGACCCCGCTGTGCGATTTGAAGTTTGGCTGCCACGCCCTGAGCCAAAGCCAAAGAGCGAGCTGGCACGCCGTCCAAACGAGTCGGCGCGTTTGAGAGCCGCCCCGATCGGCGTGGAAGGCGTAACTGGCTGCCGGGATTGTGACTGTGCTGCCCGAGTGGACGGACTTGCGTACTGGTCAACCTGCGCAGACGCGCTCAGCCCACCTTCCAGGGCACCGAGCGCACGCAAGGCAAACCCTGCGACGTTCGGCGCCGCAGAAAGTCGGCCAATGACGCCCGTTGTCGGGTTAAGGTCCGTTGACCTGAGCGCTGCGGCCTGCGAGGAGAGGAAGCGATTCATCGCGGCGTTGCTCGTCTCCGTATACGCGTCTGTGCGCCCGTCGCGGCGCACGATCCCTCCCATGCGCTGCGGAGGCGAGTTGTCGTGAGAGCCGCCTGCAGCCGTGGTGCCATCCCCGACTGAGCTGCCATCCCCCACTGACTTGCGCCGCGAGACGCCGCCGCCACCGCCGGCACCGCCCCTCGATGAAATGTCTGCTGCAGGTTCGCGCTCGCTCTGCGGAGTAAAGCCTTGCATCCCTAGACGTTGATGGTGCTTGGAGGAGAGCCCCGAGCGCCCCTGCTGCCAATCGTCGAGGTAGATGACCGGCTTCGGCGCCGCGCCCGCTTGGTGCTGTTGCTTGCCAGCCGCCCGTTGGGAGTCGCCGCACATGGCAAGCGCTGTCCTGGGCATCGCACCGGTACCGGCGCTCGTCGAGCCGGCGCCCATTTGCAAGGCGAGCTGCAGATCGCGCTCCACCGCGTTGACCTGGGCCACCATGGCAAGCTGTCGCTGTGCTTGGTCGAGGCGATGCGAAAGCAGGGCCTCGCCCTCGCTCATCGGTGGACGCATGGCCGGCGAAGATGCATCCCAGCCCGGGGAAGGCGGGACTTGCGGCATGCTCGCAGCATACACATTCGCCTGCTGCTGCTGCCGGTACGCGATCTCCTGCGATCTCCTGCGATCTCCTGCCTGCCGCTCGGCCTCCTGCTTTTGATGCTGCAGCACCACCGCGCGCTGCTGGGCCTCGTTCTGCTCGCGCGCCTGCTGCTGATGCTGGATTTCGCGCTTCTGGAGCGTGTCAAAGTAGCGCTTGACCGAGTCGAGCTGCACGAATTGGTGGAGCTCGACGATGCCATCCTCGTCAAAGTCCGCGGCTCGGAACATGCCCTCGAGCTGCTTGCGGTAGACGCGCAAGCCGCGCTTCAGAAGCGTTGTCTCGAGCACGGCCACAAATTGCTCGAGCTCCAAGCAGCCGTTGCCGTTGCGGTTGAAGCGAAGATATTCGCGCAGAAATTGCGGGCCGAGGTCGATCGCCTCCGTGAGTGGAGCGCCAGGCTCCAGATCGGTGGCGGACGCGAGATCAGAGAAGGAAGCGATCGACGCATGATCGCCAGTCCCAACCCTATCCTTGCCGTTGGCGCCTTTCTTTTCGCTCAGGACCTCTTTCAGCCTCTCGAGTCCCGGCGAGGCACCCACTCCGAGGAACCTGCTGTCGTCCGATGCACCTGCGCCGTCAGCACCCAGCTCCGCCTTGAGCTTCGCCCGATCCGCCTTCTGCACCTGCATCACGAGAAACTCGGCGAAGTCGACCGAGCCGTTCTTGTCGAGGTCGGCGAGCGCGAACATTGCCTGAACACGCTTCTCTGAGAAGGGCTTACCCTGGCGTTCGGCCACCGATTTCATGACCGCGATGAACTCCGAGTAGGAGATGGCGCCGTCGCCGTCTACGTCCCACTGCTTGAACATGGCGCGGATTGCGTCGACCTCTTTGGTCTTGAGCGTCTTCGTAAACGTCTCGCTGTGATCTTTTTGCTGCACGACGCGCAGCGTGCAGCGCTCGCCCTCCGCCGTGAAGCTCGCTTTCTGTACCATCGCGTGGCTTTTGACCTCCGCCGTGACGCGTTGGTTGAGCTCCTCACGAATCTGCTTCTGCGCGAGCGACACGTGGTACTTGAGCTTGCGCTGCGCCTCGAGGCGCACCGCTTCGGTGATTTCGTGAATTCGCTGCCGCTCGCGCAGGCGCGCCTCCGTCTTGGCCTTCAGCACGATGGCCTCAATCTCCGTCTCCATCATGCTGTAGTCCATCCCCTGCAACAGCGCCTGCAGAGCTTTCGGGTCGAGGATCTCGGGCAGCGTCACTGCTTCGGCCGCCAGCTTCTCTGATGACCGAGGGCTCATCAGATCGAAGGCTCCTCTGGCCGCGCGCCCCTTCCCAGCGCCCCCTAGGCCGTACTTCTCCTGTAGCGCCTTGGCGGCAACCGAGGCCTTCTCGCCACCGAGGGCCTCTGCAGCGGCCGTCGACTCGGCCACCTGCTCGCTCAGCCCCATCTCTGCCGCCACCTCCGCCTGCACCTCGGCGTACTCACGCGCCTGCGCCTCCGCCTTGGCCACCTCGGCCGAAAGTGTTGAAGGGCGGTGCGCGTGCCCCGAGCGGGCGGCCTCTGCCTTGGCGATCCTTGCCGCCTCCGTGGCTGCCCGATGCGCCGCCAGTTTCGCCTTGAATGCGCGCCGTGCGAGCACGCCCCGGCGGTGGCTCTGAACGTACACGGCAAGCCGCCGCTCGCGCTTGTACCGGCAGCGCTTGACCTGCATGTGCAGGAACTTAGCGATGAGCGGTAGGGCGCGGCGTCGGCGCTCCCACTCGATCATCTTGGCCTTGAGCACGGGCAGCACCTCGTCGATGGGCTTCTCCTTGAGCTCCTCGAGGAACTTACCTTTCCCCGCCTTGAGGAACATCTTGGTGACACCGAGCGCGTAGTCGCTTGCGTCGAGGTTTGCGATCGCTGCGAGCACCTCGCAAAATTGCGCGGGCGTTAGGTCTTTGACGCCCGGCACCGAGAGCAGATGCTTCTTGTACCTATCGAACATAAGGTCGTACGGAACACGGTTGGGGTAGCCGTGGCGCATGAGCTGAACGGCCTCGAGCGTGCCATTGCACTGCAGTTGCGTCTTAATCATCGCCCTGTCGAAGTCGAGCTTCTTGAAACGCGCGTTCGGCTTCATGCAGCGCACGAAGTGAGCGGTTGTCATGTTGAGCGTGTTGACGAGCGAATTGATGTCGTCGACGAAGCGCTTCGAGACGGACGCGAAGCCTCCAACCGAGCGCGCGCCCGACTTGGCGTTGCCCGCTGTCGCCGACTCATCGCGATCGGCTGCAATCTGCGCGAGCGCGCGCGTGACACCGTTGCTCGCCTGCAGCAGCATGTCCTTGAAGGAGGTGTCGAGAGAGTCGTTATTCTTCTCGAGGAAGTTGGTGCACGCGTAGCGCACCTCGCCCGCGAAGTGGCGCACGGAAAACTCGGTGTCCTCGCGCGGCCGCCGCTTGGGCACTACAAGGTGCGCGTGTTGCTTGCCTGGCTTGGCGTGCTCGTCGAAGATGGACGTACAGAACTTGACATCGGTCGCCTTCGGCGTCTTGCACATACTGTCGAGCAGCTTGAAGATGCCCATCGGCGGCCGCTCGATGAGGTCGATGCACGGCTGGTTGTCTGAGTACTCGATCTTGATGCCGGCGATGGCCTCCGCCTTGTAGATCTCTTCTTCCATCTTGAAGACGAATTTGAGGAAGAACTGGTGCAGCTTCTCGTTGGCAAAGTTGATGCACAGCTGCTCGAAAGAATTGACCTCGAAGATCTCGAAGCCGAAGACGTCGAGCAGCCCAATAAAAGGCATCGCGTCGTTAGCGTTCCCGCGTATCGAATCATTGATGCGCGCGACGATCCAGTCGAAGAGCAGGCAGTATACCTGCTTGCCAAATGCGTTGCGTGCGGCGGTCGCCTGCGGCGGCGTGAGTTGGATGTTATAGACGGCACCGGGAACTTTCATAGAGCGCTGCAGGAGCAGCGGCCCCACGTCTTCACAGCCGAGCAGATGGGAGGCGAGCGCCAAGCGCGCCTCATCGGCGGCACACGCATACTCCTCGTTGGCTACCTTGTTGAAGTCGACATTGCCAAGGTGCATCGTCGATGCAAGCACGCTCAGCATCTCGAGCTGCGTCGTCTCATTCAACCCGACGGCGGACATGGCCGTGCGCATCGCAGCGTACTCCTTCGAGTCCTCACCCCAACCCGTGTTGGCGTAACAGCCGCTCTGGTTGAGAAAGGCATACTTTTCGGGTCCAGGCTCGAGGCTGAAGCTCGCGCGCTCTCCGGCACTAGCTCCCGCCTGCAGCATGTAGAAGGAGTGGTAGTTGCGCTCGTTGGGCCCCTGGAAGACGACGCGAGACTTCTCGAGCAGATAGGTCGACATGACCGCGCCGCCCACGCCGCCCTTGGGATCGAAGTGAATGCGGATGAACTTTCCGAAGCGCGACGAGTTGTTGTTGCGGCCAGTCTTGGCGTTGCCAAAGCCCTCAAGGATCGGGTTCGACTGCAAGATGGCGTTGGCAAGGTCGGCGCCACCGGTGCCGCCCTTGCCGCCGCGCGAGCGCCAGGCAAGGTAGCGCATGAGGTACTTGTTAGTCTCTGTCTTGCCCGCTCCACTTTCACCCGAAACGACAATCGATTGCGCTCGCCGATCCTTGCGGATCCGCTGGTAAGCCTCCTCGGCGGACGCGAACACGTGTGGCTCGGCCTTTGAGATCGCCACATCTGGGAAGCGTGCCATGTACTGCTCCTCGTAAATTGGCAGCCGCTCGTACGGATTCACGGCAAGCAGGATATTACCAGTGAACGTGTACATTTTATTGTCCATGTACCGCCGCTCGATGTTGGTCAGCACTGTCGCTTCCGTCAGCTCCGTCAGCTGGCAGCAGTCCGGCACGGTTGGTGCCATGACAACCTTACCGGTCACGACTTTGGCGATCGTACCCTGCTGCTCCTTGACGATTGCGCCAGTGCCTACTGCAGCAGGCATTGTGCACACTGCACGCTTGCGCGCATCCAGCCGGCGCCGTCGCACGAATCCTACAATGGACTGAGCTTCGCGACCAATTTCACTCCATGAGTTGGAGTTGCGCGACACAAGGGTTCGTTTCAGGTTTCACAGTTCATGTTGAACATGATCGGTTCCAAATACCGGGTGGAGCCAAGACACACACGCTGCAAACACAGATCGGTTACAATTCCGGAGTGAAGACACCGGACTGCCGGACACATACAATGCACGATCAGGTTGGGTCACGTACAAGTTTCTCACACCTCACAGTGTTGCCCCACGTGAGGTTAAGGAAGGATGAAATGTTCACTTTTGAAAAGGTCGGGTTTCGTCGCATAATGTCCGCATTTTTGATCGGTCCATTGGAAGGGAGGCCATCTCGTCGGCCATCTCGTCGGCCATGTCGTCGAAGGGGCAGGCCATGTCCCTGGCCTCACTCATAAATGCGTCAAAGCCGCGAGAGAAGACCTTCGCCGAGTACATGGCTGAGCAGCAAGCTCTCGACGCGGCGGCGCGGCTCAAGGAGCAGCAGGAGGAGCAGCGTGAGCAGAAGGAGAATGCGGCGCAGCAGCTGCAGCCACATGCATCGCCAGTGCAACGCATCCGTATCGATCGCGGCGCATCGATCGCTGCAGTGCGCAGCGCGGCGGACATTGACGAGCAGGTGGAGCGCCTCAACGCGTGGGAGGCGCAGCTGCAGGAGTACTCGGACCAGCTGACGGAGCAGGGCTGGTCGCTGTGGAAGAAGAGCGCGGTGACATCGGTGATGAACCAGCTGCAGCGACGTGTGGTGCCCGACTCGTGGAAGGGCGAGGTCACACGCCTTGAGCAAGAGGTGAGCGCGCTGCAGGAGCGCGTACGGATGGGATCGGAGAAGGAGCGTGCGCTGCTCGCCAAGCTCCACGAGGTGGAGAACGGGCCCGGTTGTGCGCGCGAGCTGCGCGAGCAGCTCGAGGCGGCAGCGCTCAAGCTCGACCAGCAGCAGCAGCGCGAGCGCCAGAATTCCGTCTTCAAGCAACTCCTCACTTCGGGCTCCGTTTCGAACAATGTCGGCGGCGGTGCGCCCGCACTCCGGCGCAGTGCCAGCAGCTCAGAGCGCGGGCGACTCAGAGCGCGCTCCGACTCGGTGCCGTTCGCGCCATCGGCGGGTCCAAGCATCGCCGCTGACACTGACTCGGCAGTGGCGACCTCGTCCGCGACGCAGGACGCCGACGGCGTCGACGCGGAGTCGGCCATGGAGATCGAGGCGCTGCGCGTGCGTCTCGCTACTGCGGAGCGTGACGCGCTCGAGGCTCGGGACGAGACGAAAGCGACGCGGACCGCCGCCGATGAGCGATCCGCGGCCCTCGAGGCGGCCCTCGAGGCGGAGCGCAAGAAGCACCGGCACGCAGTTGAGACGCTCGAGAGCGTCCACCTCGACGCGGGCGTGCACGAGGCGCAGGAGATGGTGCAGCTTCGCATGGCGCTCGTGGCCGCGCAGGAGGAGCTCGACTTCCTGCGTGGGCGCCAGGCAAAGCTGCACGAGGAGGAGCACCGGCTCCAGATGGTGGCCGAGATGTCCAAGCGGCTCGGGACGAACGTATCCAAATTCGAACTAGACGCGCTCCGAAAGCAGCTCGCTTCCGTCACCGAGGAGGCCGAGCGCGTGCAGCGTCACAATGAGGAGCTGCAGCGCGAGGCTAAGAAGCACGTAACGGATATGCATGCTGTCGAGCGCCTCAAGGGCGAGATTGGCGCCTTCCAGGAGGCTAACGATCGACTCGAGGGCGAGCTGCTCAAGCGCGACCGGCACGCGGCCGCTCTCAAGGAGCATGTGCGGGCCGCGCACGCGCGCACGGACCTACTTCAGCGGCAGCTCGCACTGAGCCATCGCACCAACTGGTCGGCGAGCACTCGCGCTCGCACCTCGCCCGACGCGCGTGCCGCCGACGAGGCCGACAGGGCGGCGAGCGGACTGGATGGCAGTCTCCGCACGGCGCCAGGTGCGCGTCGGCAGCTGCCGCTGCTCTGGGATGACGCCGACAGCCCGTCGGTGGGCACCACCGGCACCGCGACCGTGGCTGGTGCGGCGCCAGTGGGAGAGCGTGATCGGCCGCTAGTCTCGCGTCTGCCGCCAACAGCAGGCAGCCCGCACCGCCCGAGCGGCGGCGGCGCGAGCGGCATCACGCATCGAGCGGTAGCTCTACACGATGAGGTGGCGTCAGAGCCCATCCGGATCGAGGTGATCCCTCCGGCGCAGCCACGGCTCGTGCAACCCTTCCTGCGCGACGCGGCGCGGCCTGTGCGGCTCAAGGACAATGCGCGTGAGCTTTCGGCGGCAATGGCGTGGAGGGAGGCTGAGGCGGTGCACGCGGTGCAGCTTCAGGCCGAGCTGCGCCGGCAGGCAGCCGCCGACGCGCAGGAGCTGCGCGTCGTGCGCGCGAGCCTCGCGACGCGCATGCTGCACGCGCGCACCGCCAAGCTCGGCGCACTCAAGCACTACCGCATGCTCGGGCTGCAGCGTGCGCTGTGCCAGTGGGCGCTCCTCCTCGAGCTCGACGGCTCGTACCACGCGGCGCTCAAGCAGGCCGCCAGCATTCTCGAGGAGCAGGCGAGCACGCTCACCGCAGCGGTGGGCGACACCCAGCAGCGCACGGTCGACACTCTACTTCTCGAGCCGCAGATGCTCGGCGAGCTCGGCGAGATGCGCCGCCGGCTGCAGCTCCTCCACGCCGAGGGGGAGGGGCTCCGTGAGGGTCTGCGCAAGCTGTGCGACACGCGAGGGCGCAGCACGGGTGCTCGCGCCGTTGAGGCGTGGCTGCAGCCTGCTGGCAAGCAAGCGGCTGCGCCGCTGCGCGAGCGGCTGGCGCTGCCGATGGCCGCAGACCCGGCCGAGACCGGCCGGCAGCTGGCAGCCTGTTCGGATCGGCGCGCGGCGCTCGAGCGGCTGCATGAGGAGAACGCACGTGCCATTAAGTACGATGCGGTGCAACTTCAGCTTCGGCTCGTGCTTCCGCGCTGGCGAGCGGCCCGGCGGACCGTCGAGCGGCAGGGGCTGCTGCTTCGACAGTTATCTGAGCAGCGTAATCACGAGCTCGAGGCGGCTGCGAGCGCCGCCGAGGCGTATCGGCGCACGCAGGCCGATGTGCACGACCTCCGGATGGAGCGCGAGACGTGGCGCCAGCAGAGTGCCGAGCAGGCAGACGTCATCGCTGCGGCCATCGCTGCGGCCGCGCGCACGCACGACGAGCACAAGGAGGAGGTTGCCGTGCTTTCAGAGAAGCTTTGTCAAATTCTTGAGGAGAGCGATGGGCTCCGTGCGCTTTGCGACAGCCAGGCCGCAGATCTCAAGGTGCTGTCCGATGAGATTGTAAGGCTCATGCACGCCGAGGCAGCACCAGAATCCTCTGGAGGTGTCGAACTCGAAGGTTGGAGGGTAGGAAACTATTATTGAATAGAGACAGTGACGGATCTCCAGAGTCGAGAAACCCTTGACTGGGTTGGCCGAGTGGATGAGCTGACACGTTGTTATCGCAGCCGTCGCGTCCTGATCGTAAACTGTCGTAAACACTCCGCAATCGCGTGTAACGTCCGTCCGAATTGCGAAAGACTGTCCCAAGCATCGTCCATGCAGCAAGCACGGCAAGGACCTTCCTGGCTGTCATGTCTCGGCCTCATTCAGCTAACAAGCACGTGGCGCGTGAGCCTTTCACTCGCACGGTCATAAGCGAGTTTGGGGGTTACATGCAGATTCCCGTTCCTGCTGCACCGGCTGCCATGCACGCTCAGACGTTGAGGACCACCGACCCAGCTAAGGCGGCACGCATGACGATGAACCCGGCCAAAGCAGCAGCGGGACATCTCAAGATGGACACACGCGAGTATGGCATCGGTGGCGACTACGGCTTCCGTGACAGGGTCGGTGGCGTCGTGCCTGGGTATGCCGGCCACCGTCCAGGCGCAAGGGACCTGAGCCACACAATGGCTTTCGGCGGCGTGCCAACCTTCAACCCGCCACAGCTGAACCGCCCTCCTGGCCAGGGCCAGTCCATGAACAACCGCCCAACAACGGCATGGCAGGAGTATGGCCACGGCTGGAAGCAGGAGGAGCCGGACGATTCGCGCACTAACGAGTTCCGCGATACCGTCGGAGGCGTACTCTGCGGGTACACTGGCTTCGTCCCAAACGCCAGCACTCACTGTGGCTCCATTCACGTTGGCGGCCTCTCGCAAGTGGGCTCGCGCGGACGCATCGCTCAGCGTGGCCACAGCGGGCACGTCGAACGTTTGCAGGGCGACAAAGCACTCGACCTGCGCTCACGTACGGAGCGCACAGCAGCGCCGATGGTCGGCTACGCTGGCCACCTCCCTAAAAGTATGGATGCCTTCGGCATGTCGTATTTTCGAGACCACGAACCGAACGCGATTATGGCACAAGCGGAGCTCTATAATGCATGAATCATGTGGAAGGTGGCTGTCGGGTACGCGCAACGTTTTCACAGTGAGCTTCGCGTCCGATCTGACCGCCATCGGCCGATCGCGCACGCGCGCCGCACGGCCGGAAAGCCGTAGCGCTTAACCGTAGCGCGTTTGCGGTAGTGTCGACCACACGTTCAGTGTGTTTCCCCCATACTGATACAGATCCTGTAAACACATACGAGTCATGCGAAACGCAAACGGCGGTTATCTTTACTTGGCTAAAAGTCTTTAGCGGTTATCGTCTAAGCGTAACTTAGAGTTATCTGGTCGCCGTATTCGTTGCCGGGTGCCGACGAGCAGCCCGGCCGCTGCGAGGTGTGCCGGTCTCCCCGGCCCGGTCAAGCGGTCTAGTGCCCGTCTGGGATCGGCGAAACGCCTGACACTTCGTTGGCAAGGCCCGTGCCGTCCAGGATTCCGGCTAAACTACATGGGCTGACGAGTGTGCATTGCGAGCTGCAGTCGCCTTGGCCGCTTCGATCCGCTTCCGCATGTCGGCCATCGCCGTAAGATAGTCGGTCATGGACTCATCCAGCCCCCCCTCCGATTCAGGTGGAGCCCAGCGTGCGCTGGCTCCGCTTGTGCGCTGGCTCAGTGCAGGCTCCGGTAGAGCAGCCGCTCGGTGGGCACTCGTGGAATATTGAGAGGCACTTGAGGCCGACGATGTTGGCCCGACGTTGGCTTTGCGTGGCAGCTCGGTGGGCTGCACCTCGCCGTTGACGAGAGCCTGCAGCCGTCGCCTGTACAGCTCAGCAGCCGGTGTGTGATAGCGTGCATCGATCGGAAGCGCCAGCCACACGCGGCGCGGCACGCCCACGCCGTCCTCAGCCAAGAAGGAGCCGAATGAATAGTTGCCACCAGCAAACAGCGCGTCGAGGTCGGAGTCCGATGGGGCCTCATGCGATTCGGCACTGCGCACAACCGAGGTCTGGGTACCGAGTGAGAGGTGGACTTCCGCGCAGTCCTTGCACAGCAGAGTACCATGCGTCAGCGACCACCAAACCCCTTGCAAAGATGGCATCGCATCGGTTTCACCACCGCCTCCCAGTTTCGCATCGCAATCAAAGCACCACTGATTGCCTTCTTGGGCAAGCAAATCGGCTAAGCCCAAACCAGCGCTCGCCGGTTCTGCACCGTCATGTAGCTCGTCGTCTATGAGCCCGAGCGCGCGCCGCTCTGCTTTCAACAAAGCAGCCTCACGCCGCTGCTCCTCCAGCTCGCGTTCGGCACGGGCTTGACGACGATGTGCTTCCTCTGCCTGCAAGCGGAGTTCCTCTTCATGCCACTCCTCCTCGTCGAGGCGCGCGCGTTCCTCTGCTGCCAGGCGCGCGAGCTCCATGGCCTCTATTCGTGACATGGCCTCAGAATCCGCAGCCAAACCACAGTATTCGCTTCCAGAGGCAGCCGGCATCACAGGCTTTCGTGTTGCCCAGGGCTGCGGCGGCGCTGCATTCTGCTGCTCTGCTGACTGCTGCATGGTCCTGCTGGTCGTGCAGCCGCCGAAGAGCGAACCAACCACTGCGGGCTGCTGATCGAGAGAAACGTCGTCTCGCTCCCGCATCTGGTGTCGTGTATTCTCGATCCAGGTGTCACACTCTCGGACTGGCGCCTTGGACCGGAGACGAGGCTTGACGTCGGAGAGGGTCTGCGCGAGCGAGCGACCTTTAGGAACCTACAACTAGTTCAAAGACACCGGGGGGAGCCGGGACACACAGGACACACACGGGACACGCGGACGCACGAAGGCACACGGACCGCACAGACGAACCTCACAACCATCGAAACCCACCAACAACACACAACCCGCACGTCAGCGCGACGACCGAAGCCGCGGCCGACTCACAAGAGCCGGGTAGGTACCCGGTAAGAGTGAGAGTGAATGTGAAAGAGAGTGAGTCTGTGCGTCCTGATGACTTGCGGCAGTGTTGATCAATTCTGGAGAGTTCTTTTGGCCAAACTTTCGCGGATGGCGTCCTTGCCACGTCATGGAGAACCGCGGATCTCAAAGTGCCGTCGGGGTCCATAACACGCGACCATGGTGCTCTTGATCCAACTTCTCGCAGTTGCCGCCCCGCATGTGCTCTTCTCCGTCCGGAGCGAGATTCTTGCAGCTGGCTCGCACGATGTAGCCGCGCTTACCTCCGCCATCAGCAAGCTGAAGGCAGCAGAGCAGTCCTGTTCGGCGGATGCGGAAGGCACGGGCGACGCCGGAGCGCTTGCAGAGGTGCGAAGTGGATACGAATCAATCTCAGAACTGCTCCAGTTCGAGCCTGGCGACCTCGCCAAGTACAAGAAGGCTAAGGAGAAGGCGCAGAAGAAATATAGTGCTGTGCAGGCAGAAGTGAATGACGACGACGAGGAGCTCGTGAGCAAGGCCGAAAAGGCCGAGAAGGCAGCCAAGCTGTCGAAGGCGCAGGCGGCGGTTGCCGAGGCCGAGAAGGCCGTAGCGAAGGCCGAAGCAGCTAGTGTCGCCCGCGAGCGGCGAACAATTCTGATGGGCGGCCTCGCAGAAAGCATTGCGCGCCGCATCGCGCCTTCGCTCCCATCTCTGCTCGAGGAGCCGGACATGAAGAAGCTCGAGAAACCGCTGCGCGTGATGGCGGGTGCGACATTGCAAGTGCTAAGCATTGACCCGCTCGTGGTCACCCTCGACGACTGGCTCGGACCCACCGGGCTGCGTGCCCTGGACGGAGCGGCTGCAGCCCTGGAAGCGGCGCTGGACCCGCCAGAGGACGTGCCGACCAACGCCGCCCGTGCCGACCGGTCCCGTCCCGACCCACCACAGGGCGCCGTGCGCTTGCCGATGAATGCCTCGGCTCTAGGTGAGCAGAGCAGCTACGCGCGTCCAATGCCGCAGTTGCCGATGCTCTGCCTGCCCATCGGCGGGGATGGTCAGCCGGACGAGGCGCTGCTCAGTGTGGTGGCCTCCGAGATAGCCAAAGCAAAGGCCGCAAAGGCGAAAGGCATGGAGCACTGCGATGCGACTGCGGGCCTCCTCGACGAGCAGCCCGACACATGGGACCCCGCTCAGGACGGTGCGTGGGCAGGCACGTACAACAAGCCCGCTGACCGCTTCGGCAACACTTCGTCGGGGTGTGGGCCGCTGACTCCGGCGCTTGACGCGGCGCTCGTGTCCTCCGATGCAGTCACCTTCACAGCGAGCGCGAGTGCTTACGTCGACATACTCGACGCGGCGGTGAGCGAGGTGCTCGGTTTCACGCTGGACGCGGAGCAGCTCGGTGCTGAGATCCTCGAAGGGCTGACCGAGCGCTTCGACCCGTCTGCCAAACAGCCGCTCGATTGGAACACGGATGAAGATGGGACGTGGGAGGCGCCGATGCTGCCGAAGTCGACCCCTCCGGAGCTGTGGGCAGCCGTCATCCGAAGAGGGGGCGACAATGCGAGCGGCCTCGCGGACGCGTATGCGTTCTCGTCGAGTCCGATCATCGTACGCTCGCGCGCAGGCAAAGGCGCCGAGGGCATGCACCACGATTGCGCATCCGTTGGCGCCTCGAGCGTTACAGCATTGCTGCACCTCTCGGACACCCTCGAGAACGGAGGTGAGACTACCTTGCCCGCGCTCGACCTCACGGTGCCCGCCGTGCGCGGCAGGCTCCTCCTCGTGGAGACGATACTCCCTGATGGAGCGTGCGATCCTGCGACTGGCCGCGGCGCACGGCCGCTTCCGATGGGCGCACCCCACAAGCTCACACTTGTGAAAACCTTCTTTGCAGACCGCTCCTTCAGCCGCGAACGCGTGCAACACGAGGGTCCTCAGCGCGGGGTCCCCACCGTCGACTGCGCGGCGCGACAGGGCCGCCTCGGCTGTCGTCGGTTTGAGCACGTGCCAGCCACCAAGGGTGACACCGTGCTGCCCTTACGCCAGCTGAAGAAGCAGCGGTCGTGCCTGACTGCCAGCGCTGCCGGAGCGTGCATCGATGAGAACTATACTCCGCCGCCACCGCAGAAAAAATCCAAGAAGAATCGACCACTCTCCACGCCCCCCACCACGCCGCCACCGCCTGAGGTTCCTCGCATGCCGGGTGCACCACTAGCACCGCCTCCTGTGGCACGCTGAGTTCACTCGTGCGGCAGCATCCTCACAGGGTCCCGGATCAGCCCCGGAAAAAGGCGACTGACCTCGCCAAATGCGCACAGCAAGAGGCATCGGCATCGGAATTGCGCGGTGCAACTCGGGACGTGATCTGGATGAAGATTGATTCGCCCCGGTAGGGACGGTAGGTAATCCCCGTGTGTCCAGTAGCGAGTATAGGTCGCCCGAACAATGCGAGTTGGCTGTTGAGTGCGTTGTATGCGTTGTGTGTCGACTGTCAGCGTCTCCGCGCGATCCGATCTGCCGCGATGGCGATCGGACCGCTTGACCGCTGAGTCGAGTCTCGCCGCCGGGTCCGGACTGTGAAGGTCTTTGATCACGAAGTCCGTGGCAAAACCCGACGAAGCGTTTTGTGAGATGCGCAGCAAATGCGCAGGTGCGACGCTAGTAGCGGTCGCACTGATATTGGCCACCACAGCACAGCTAATACTCCACAGCGAGCCAGGCGCACCGATTGCAGCACGACGTCACGCCACGACCGTGCCAGAGTGGTCGCCCCCTGAGCGTAGCACGAGCCCTGCCGCAGACGGAGTCAGCGAGAATGGCGGCAGTGCGCAGCGAGAGAGTCCGCCACTCGCGACGGAGTTGCACAGTCTTCCACGTTCTGCGACACCATCGGACGGCTGCAGCTCGGACAGGCTGAGCTTTGGTCCTCTCTCGCTCAACGCGCATGCAAAGCGATTGTGGAGCTCATGCGCGGACGGCGGCGTACGCGCCGTATTTCTCACTTTTGGCTCGCACTCGATGGCCGATTTCCTTCTCAATTGGGTGGCTCACGTGCGCAAGCTGGACCAGCGTCTCTACCTGGTCGGCGCGCTCGATGCCAAGATGGCTGCGCTGTGCGACGAGCAGGGCATTCCTGCTGCGACGATCGCTGACGACGTTCTGTTGAAATTGGGAGCAGACAGTTTGGGGTCGCGCGCGGCCACGACGTACTACCGGTATGCGCCCGGCACCTTCTTGCGTATGGGGCTCATCAAGCAAATTTTCATCCGCCAGATGCTCGTCACCGGACTCGACGCGATGGTCTCCGACGTCGACGTTGCGTGGCTCCAGTCGCCATGGCCGCTCGTACGCTACGGTGACGCGACCAAGCCGACGGTGCGTCCGAGTTGTGGACTGCTCGCCTTTGCAGACGTCGTCCTGTCCGTGGATCAAGTGCAGCAGTACATGGACAGTGACAAGCACCAGTGGCACGTTCATTCAGAACTCAACACGGGGGTGACCTTCTTTCGCAACTCACCCGGCGCGCTTGCCGTGCTGGATGAGTGGAAGGAGGCTATGGCGAAGGCCATTGCTGCTGGCAATCCCAACCACGACCAGTATTGGCTCAATGAAGTGCTACGGCCCCGCACCTTCCACAATCTCAAGTTCGAAGCAGCGTCGCGCTCCGCTTGGCTGCCTGATGCGGCAGCCAACATCCTTGCGACGTCAACCAGCAAGGGAGGCAGAGCGCCAGTGGGCATGCCAACGAGAGCGGATGCCTTCGACTCTTCCGACCCCAACCTCCGTGCACTCTTCCTGTTCCAGCGCCGGTTCGGGAGCACGAATGCGAGCGTGACGATCGGCACCTTCCCGATCGCCGAGGTGTCGAATGGTCACACCTTCTTCGTGCAAAAGCTGCACAACATCGTCGGCGTGCCACCGGTGTGCGTGCACACCACGTACCAGTATGGCGACGGAACCACATACGCCTACGGCAAGCGCGAGCGCCTTCGCGACGAGCACCTGTGGTTGCTCGATACGCCCCAGAAGCACTGGCACGGGCGCTTCCTGCGGCTGACCTCGATGCCCGCGAAACTGTTGACACCGATGCGCTCAGAGCTGCTGCAATCCGAAGCAATTGACCCGCATCACTGCGTGCGCTCGCACCTCAAGCTGATGATGCTGCAGCGCCAGTGGCTGATGGACGCTTTCGTGCTCGCCAAGGCCCTTGAGCGCACGCTCGTGTTCCCGCCCTTGTGGTGCATGCTCGACCGCTTTTGGACCATCCTCAATCACTGCTTAATTGGCTCTCAGGTGGAGATGCCGCAGCCCTTTGTGTGCCCAATCGACCATGCTTTCGAGCTGCAGAGCATGGTTGGCGAGCTTGAGTGGCGCGAACACTCCTTCTTCACCAACCCCCGGGCGCCGCCAGAGCTGCTCGCCTCCGCTGTCACCTTGCACGTGTCCTCGCCTGTCGCTGGGGAGGCGGCGAGTCGGTCGGCGAGTCAGCTCACGATTGCCAGCGGCTCGACGTTTGAGCAGGCGGTGAAGACTATACGAGGTAGCCAGTCTGCCCAGGCTGCGCCAGTCCTGAGCATCGACGCCGCTGATCTCGGCCGCCTGTGCCGCTGCCTTGGTGGGCTGCCAGAGGTGCACGAGCTTGCCAGCAGATTGCCCCACCTCCTAGCGTTCAGCTATGACCACTGCGACACGACCGACAACCCATATTTTGTCGAGTGCAAGAAGCACGGACGCGAGGGCTGCCGCAAGCATAAGACGTACCTCATGAATGTATCGCGAGGTGTGCAGAGGCCACCGCCCTTGCCTACATCCTGCGAAGGGGATGGTCAGGCTCAGCGCTCGTGCCTCGCGTACCACATACCGAAGGAACACATCTCAGTGGGCGTTGTAGGGGCTACCTCGGTCTAGGAGTTGTCTGTGGCTACGTACAGTCCGAGAGCAGCGGCGGCTACCCCTTGGCGGGGATCCCGGCCGAGGCGGTTCGACGCGCCCCCGATTTATGCAACTTTGCAAGGGCGAACGTGAGTCGTGACGTTTTTAAAACGGCAGGTCCGCGGTCGTATCGATCCCGGGAGTGACTGCGTCACACAGTCAAGCCGAGCTGAGAGACCGGACTAAAATCGTGTACGAGCGAGTCCCCGGCGCCCGAGCGCGTTCAACACAGCGCGTGGGCGGTTTCCGGGTTTGGGTTTCGGGCGTTCGAGCCATCGAGGTTTCTGGTTTGGCCGGTTTGCAAGCTACTTGCACAATCCGTCGTCCGCCCCAGCCCCAACGAGGCACATGGCGCCCTTCACCGTCCACGAGGACCCGACGTGGCGCATGAGACATTGGCATCGACGTACTGATATCATGATTGATGTGGTGCGGCCGGTGAAGCTTACGACCATCGTAGCTCGTAGGTCGAATCGTACAAATAAAAGCAGCGAAGTTGGTCGGGAGCCTCGTGCCATGATCTCGTGTGAGTCAGATCCGTGAGCACAACCATTCATAAGGTGAATTACTATGTACACCGGCCCGGTGTCTTTGTAAATTGGCTGTGATGTGGGGGGTTCACCGCCCATGTCGGCGGGCGCGCTCCCTCCCGAGTTCATATTTGGGTCTCGCCGATCCTCTCTTATAGGCTGTTTCTCAGCTCTCTGCCTGCATGTGTCTCAGTTGAGGCCTGGCCTGTATTGTATTGTTTTGTCTTCACGGCTGTGCTGCTTTCGTGTTGTGTGTATTAACATGAACCACATCGCACATGCGTGTGAAGCGGAGCGATGCTGTTCGTCGTCTTAGCCGCCGCATGTACGGTCTCTACGACGCACGAGAGGCTCGGCGAGCTATTTGACACACTGCGCCGCACCCACGGTGGCCCAGCGTATATTCCAATACGAAGCCTTCAAGACCTGCAGCAAGATGCTGAGAAGCGGCTACGTGAGGACGACAGCGAGGAAGCCTTTCTTGACGTTTGCTCATGGGCGATGCGGCAGCTGCTCGATCCGCTAGCGACCCACCTGCGGCCGTCACAGGCCGTTGCAGCACGTGAGCGTTTCCATGGGCGCGTGTCTCTCGGCCTCAAGCTGGAGATGCGATTTGCTCGGCAGCCGGCGTCGGGTCGACCGTGGCATGGCTGGCGACGAGTCTCCGTGGTGCGCTCAGTGGAAGAGGGCTCGGCGGCAGCACACGCCGGCCTACAGGCTGACGACGAGGTGCTCGAGGTGTGCGGGCTGCCGCTCGCTGGTGCCTCTCGGGAAGAGGCACTCGAGATCGTTGACATGGGCCCCGAGGGCGAGGAGGTGCTTATCACATTGCGCAAGCGCGCCGCGATCCGTACGGTGAAGCTGAGGCGCACTATGGTGCCGCTCAGTACAGTGTCGTGTCGTCCCCTCAACTGCGGTGCGATGCGCTGCAATATCGTCACCATCTCCAGCTTTGGATCAACCACTGCGGCGGAGCTGCGGGCGCACCTGCGCAAGTTGCGCAGCACGTCAAAGGACGAGATGCTCGTGTTTGACCTGCGTGGTAACGAGGGCGGCCTGCTTCCGGAGGCGATAAGCGCGTGCCGCATGTTACTGCCTCGAGGTGCGCACATCCTCTCGCTTTGTAAGGCGGCGCCACCTCGGGTGGTCAAGAGCTTTCATCGACGCTGGTTCCACCGTTCGGAGCTGCCGGGTGTGAATGCGAGGCGAAACCGCCCACCATATGTGGTGCTGGTGGACCGCGCATCGGCGTCGAGCGCTGAGGTCTTTGCTGGTGCCCTCGCGCAGTCGGGCGGCGCGCTCGTCGTGGGCCAGTGCACCTACGGCAAGGGCTCGTCGCAGGCGGTCGTCTATCAAAGCGACGGCCACGCCGTGTCATTCACCGCGTATACGCTTGCCGTTGGTCGGCGCCGAGGCCGACAGATGCTCGATCTTTCCAAGGGCGTGGAGCCTCAGGTGCGCTGGCGCTGGCGAACTGCGCGCTCAAACGTTCTTCCCGTCGCGAATGCAGAGTTGGAGCGAGCTTTGGTCACGGCCTGCATGGCTTACACAGCGGCGTGAGACAAACGCCTAATTCACATTCACACTTTCTTCTGAGCGCGTCTAGAGTTGATCTTGACGATGTTCGCGCGTTTGTCGATCGCCGCCATTCGCCGGCCGCTGTTCACGATCGCTCCTAGCATTGCAGCACCCTCACGATCGCTCCACCAGATTAAGTGCGCGACCTTCCAAAAGGCACCGTCCAATGTCAAGGGCGCCACCCTGCCTTGCACCACAGACATGGTCATGCGCAGCACACCTCGACGTGGGCTTGCGTATGGCAAGGAGTCGCGCTTTGGGAAGAAGCGGACGCAGGTACTTGAGGAGGAGGTGCCACCGCAGAAGAGTGACTGGCTCTCCCAGCAACAGTCCGCACCGCCTGCAGGTGCACCGGGTGCGACGTTCCCTTCGTACGGCTCGCGGCGTGACGAGCAGCGACAGGGAACACAGTTCGATGCGTTGTCCACTGGCGTTGTCGAACACATGCGCAAGGTCTACGCGACGCTCGCCGCGGGCATTGGTATCGCAGCCGGCGGCTCACTCTTTGCGATGGCCACGCCACTCGCCACGATGCATCCGATCATCCCTGGTCTCGCAGCATTGGTGCCGCTCGTGGGACTCATGTACACGAGCAAGCACACGCACTCGTTTGCGCTCCGTGCGGGACTGTACGCAGCGTTCACCGGCCTGTCGGGCGTTGCGCTCGCGCCGCTGCTACTGCTGGCACTCAAGGTGAGCCCAGCGATCGTGCCGCAGGCGCTCATCATCACGACGGCCCTCTTCGGCTCGATGACTGCGCTCTCGCTCCTGGCACCGCGTGGAGCGATGCTGCGCTGGGGCGTGCCGCTGGGTGGTGGGGTGCTCGTGCTGATGGGCGCGGGCATCGCCTCGATGTTCGTCCCGGTCACATCGGCGTGGTATCCGCTGCTGCACGGCGTGCACATGTACGGTGGACTAACGCTCTTCACTCTGTACGTCGCTTACGATACGCAAAAGATGATCGACGAGTACGAGATGGGTGAAGACGACCACCTCAAGCACGCGGTGGACCTGTTCATCGACTTCAAGCAAATCTTCACGCGCATTCTCATCCTGCTCATGGGGCGGAGCAACGACTAGGTCGGCTCTGCTGACGAGTGCTTCCTCGGACTGCTCTGCAGTGCTGTAGTCGGACCCGGTGCGATCCATGGTCTAACATGCCCGGGTGACCACGCTCCACTACCCACGCAGTGCGGTCGTGCCATGGCGCGCGCATGCGATGCCGATGGCCATGTGTGCTGAGCGTGCAGGCTGCTTTCAAGGCTGCTTCTGCGGTCCGTCGAGCTCCAAACACGGGCGGGGGCATCCGCGACGTCGCGCTCGCGCCGGGCACGCCGGGCAGTGGTTGTGTGGTTCAGTGGTTAAAGCCTGGGTAGTGTGGCAAGTTACATAGGCAAAGCAAGTGGGACGGGTTACTTCGCGGTTTGTATCAGAGAAACAAACTTCTTATAGCGCTTGCGGCACCATCCCCGGCCGGGGCGCGCGCCATGTGTCTGCCCAGGCCTCCACAAAATCATCGGACTGCCGAGTTCTCGCGTCTCGCATGATCGCCGCTGTTGAGCGGAGCGTTGGCACACCCTCATTGCCGAGCACGGGAGCAACGCCATGCACAATCACAGCATTGATGGCAGCCCTGGACCGAGCTAGGACCGAGCGACCACCCTCTCCGGCCTCGAGGTCTGCTGCCGCGCGAGGTGGCCACGAACATGCCCCACAGGCCCCTCACGACCGGACTGCCACAACGATGCTGATACTCCCCAGGGCCACGAGCGTCAGGAGAGTGGCACTCATGACGACGTTGACTATTTGCAGCACGAGCAGCCGTAGTGGCACCTGTTCTGAATCGAGAGGTTCCGAGGGAGATGCAGCAGTGGGTGACCCAACCTTTTTGGGGGGTGGCGGTGGAGGCTGCTGCAATTCCTGTTGCACAAAATTTTTAATGGGGGGCGACGGTGAAGGCTGCTGCCGCTCCTGCTGGCGAGCGCGGTGTCGTAGAGATGGCGGGGGCGGCTGCGGCGATGGCGGAGACGGTGATGGTAGCGGCGACGGCGAAGGCGGGAGCACCCGGAAATGTGGTGGTGGTGATGGTGGTGGTGATCGCTGCCAGCCTCCCTTGTCATCCTCGAAGGCATCAACATGCTGCTCTCTCGCTGCATCAAGCTCGGCTGCGAGCCGTGCCTGCGCACGTCCCGTTGACCAAAAGCTGCTCCCCGTCTCAGACTCGGCCCAACCGGAGTCGAGAGCTAGAAGGGCCAGCGGCTGGGGAAGCCCGTGTGTGGCTTTCCAAGCGCCAAGCACAGGCGGAGGTGAGCCCATCGTAGATGAAGAAGCCCCGACGAGCGGACACGGCACCTGCAGAACGCGGCCCATGCATTCGCTCCTTAGGATAGAGAGAGAGCAAATGCGCTCGGCGCAGTCAAGATCAGGGTTGAGTTTTGGACGTCGTGCACACCTCTGATGCCCCTGAGCAATTGGTGACCTGCGCGACGACGTTCGATGTCACCATCCCGAGGCCGAAGGAACGGCGAGCGATGCAGATTAAAGATGGCTTTCAATCCTCAACGCGCAGCCGAACGACACGACGACGCAAGTGGATAACATTCATGTCGGATGCCTCGCGCCTTTGGATTCGTTCTCGCCCGTTGAGCTTGTGAAGGAGAAAACCAACGTTAATAGGATGCGGATTGCGCACACAACACGTAGCTGACCTTTTTGACGAGAACCGCCATCTTCGACTCATGGAATTCATGCAGCCACGGCGGGCACCGACCCCCAGCGATGAGCTCGAGGTGGCCGCCGCCACGCCCGTCAGCCTCGCGCGCACGCTCTCAGAGCAAAGGGTCGACGCCAAGGCCATTGCGGTTTTGCGCGACGCGGAACGAGCTGCTGCTGGCGCTCCCATGCTCCCCCGAAGAGCCGCCAGCAGCTTCACTCCACAGCAAGCCACGATCAGCCCACCTGCGCTTGCACCGCGGCGGATGCGCTCCGAATCGGTGTATCCATCCGCCGCGTCGATAAGCGTGGCTCATCGCAGTATAATCGTCTGCGAGCAAGTCCCATGGCGAGTGGCTGAGGAGGCTCTCCGAGTATCGCCGCCGGACGCTGTGCTGCTTCCCAGCCTCCTCCGTTACCCGAGCTCGGCGCCCCTGATGCCTATTGTTCTGAGCGAGCGCATCGACGACGACTCCATCGACCGCCTGCACACGCTTGGGTTGCTTCCGCACATGGCACGGCTCTGCGCAGTCGCCCGCCATCCGGTTGAGCCCAAGAGCGCATTGTTCTTCGGGTGGCCTGAGCTTGGCACCTTTGCGGACGCAGACGCTACCGAACCATGGTTCGCACGCCACCCTTGGCAGACGCTCCTAACCGTCTTCAACGGAGTCGCGGTGGGCCTGTGCGCTCTGCACGGGGCGGGAGAGGCGCACGGCGCGGTGACCCCCGCAGCTGTTGGCGTCCGCCATGATGGGAGCGCGTGGCTGCTACCTTGTGGCAGCCTGCACGCGCGTCCATCATCCGGGTCAGCGACGCTGGGCGAGAAAGCGCTCGCACGCGATGCCGACCTACGCACAGTTGGCCGACTCCTCCACGAGCTGGGCAGCGCCGGAGCATCGTCCCCGCCTGCTGTGAGCATGGCGCTGCTGGAGCTTGCACCCAAGTGCGAGGCACTCGAGCTCACGATGCACGAGTTGGCCTTCAAGCTCGCAGACGTGCTCCGCATGAGCGTGCTGGACTCCTCCTCGGCGCCTGCAGGTCACCTGCCTCCTGCGACGCAGCGCTGGTCCCGCCTTCGCGTGCTCATCACTGTTGCTTCTGCCTTTTCTGATGGAGTGGCCGCCACGCAAGCGCTGTGCCTCATCTGCCTCGAGGAGGTCAGCACGCGCCGCGGGCTCGCCTGCCCCGAGGGCCACCTGATCTGCTCGCCATGCCTTCAGGGGTACATTTGCAGCCTCGCTGGCTCGGCAAAGCTGCGCAGCTCGAATGGGGCTCTCAACTGCCTGGGCGACCACCAGCAGCCTTCTGTCGCAGCATGGTCGAGCCCCTCCTCTTCGGAGATGGGCTGCGGCAATACCTCGAGACGATTGAGACGACGGAGACGCCGGACGAGGGAGAGGTTAACACTCCCGAGTCGCTTCAGCCAGAGCTCCACGAGGCCCTGAACCTCAGCTGCCCATATTGTGGGGTGTTCTGCGACCCGAATCCAGATGGTTGCATCGCGATGACGTGCAGCAGCTGCCATGTGGCATTCTGCTGGATGTGCTTTCAGCCCTGAGGCCACAACGCGCACCCTCACTGCCGCGAGGAGCATGGCGGGTACTTTCCGTTGAGATCCGAACTGAACCAATGGCATCGGAAGCTCAGATGGCGCCAGGTCGACGGGCTGTTGCAACGCTCGTTCGGGGGCTGCCCGCCCGAAAGGAAGGAGGCCTTGCGGAAGGAGGCCTTGTGCCTTTGTGAGCGGAACCTCGCGGACCGCGAGATTCGGCTGTGGCCCTTCCCCAACAAAGAGCCATCAGTGGGAGGCATGATCGGAGTCGCGGCGCACGTGCAAGCAGCGCAGTTTGGGCAGGTCGACGAGCTTCGAGCGCTCCTCGACGAATCGCCGGAGCTAATCGACCAGGTCAACGACCGCGATATGACTGCGCTCATGTCCGCGGCGCACGGAGGTCACGCTGCAGTCGTCACAATGCTCCTCGAGCGTGGGGCGGACGTTACCTGCCGGGACGATCGTGGGGTGAGCGCTCTGGAGTATGCGATCAGGGAGGATAGGCTGGAGGTGGTCTTGGCTATCCTCGACCGCGCGGGGCACGACGTAGTGAACGCAGTCGGCCCGCGCGGAACGACGGCGCTGCTGGTGGCTTGCGAGCATGGGCGTGAGGCAATCGCGCGTGCGCTCCTGGATCGTGGCGCCAAGGTCGATGCGCTCAAGAAGGGTCTCAACATTGAGTCGGCCACGATGCTCGCCAAGATCGGCACCGAGAAGGGCATCATGGTCTCGGGCATAAAACGAGACCAGACCACCGCTGACTTCTCTAACCAGAACCTCAAGCCGCCCGATGCGATCCTGCTGGCGTCGGACCTATCACAGGCCGTTGTCACAGGCGGGCTAACGGCCCTGAATTTGTCCGATAACCGCCTCAAGGATGAGGGCGTGCGTAAGCGCAGTCTGCAAGGCCATCGCTCGCGTCGCTCAACTTCAGATACAACGGCATCGGTCCAGTAGGAGCAAACGCTGTGGCGGCTATGGTAGCCGTCACAGGCGCGCTGACGAAGCTGTCGCTCGCCCAAAACATTTTGAAGGAGGAGGGCACAAAAGCCATCTGCGAGGCACTAGAACAGAACACGACGCTCAAGGAGCTTGACATAAGCGGCGATAGATACGGACAGAGCAGCATTGGTGGGACAGCAGGTGCCAAGCATGTGGCCAAGATGCTTGGCGTCAATGGCGGGCTGACGGCCCTGAATTTGTCGAGGAACCACCTAAAGGATGAGAGCGTAAGCGCAGTCTGTGAGGCCATCCAGAGCAACAAGGAGACCAAGCTCGCGTCGCTCAACATGAGCGAGATCTGTATGGGTCCAGTGGGAGCAAAGTCCGTGGCGGCCATGGTGGCCGTCACAGGCGGGCTGACGAGCCTCAACCTCAGCGACAACCAGCTGTGCGGCCTCGATCGTTATGGAAGAGGAACTTACACGTAGAGGGCATCACTGCAATCGCTGACGCCCTGTGCGTTAAAGGCGAGCTGACAAGCATCAACGTCTCCGGAAACGAGCTGTGTGGCATCTGGATCGACCTCTCCGGAAACCAACAAGGCACCTACACCGCAGAGGGCATCACTGCAATCGCTGACGCCCTGCGCGTTAATGGCGGGCTGACGGCCCTGGATTTGTCCTTCAACGACCTCAAGGATGAGGGCGTAAGCGCGGTCTGCGAGGCCATCCAGAGCAACAAGGAGACCAAGCTCGCGTCGCTCAACTTCGGGAACAATGACATCGGGCCAGTTGGAGCAAACGCTGTGGCGGCTATGGTGGCCGTCACAGGCGGGCTGATGACCCTGAATTTGTCCATCAACAATATTGGAGGGGAAGGGGAGGCCTCGATTCGTGATGCAGTGCAAGAAAAAGCTGGGTTTGAGCTTCATCTGTGAGTAGCGTGTGTTGGTATCGTTCCGTTTGAGAAGGTGGTTTCGTATGTATTCGTACTCATAGTCATGGACGTGATGCCCTTGATTCTGTGGACTGATGAAGGCGGTTTGCTTTTAAGGTGAAAAAAATTGGCTTTGAAAACGGATATTGCGCGTGTTGGTGTGTTGTGAATGAAAACGGAAATGGCGGCGCATCCGCAGACCATTCTTCAATTCTCGCCTTTTCAGTCCGCCCCGGAGTCAACCTTCTTTGCCGAGCTCGGCCGGCGCAAACTCCACACGTACGGCCTTTCTGACGCAGCCATCGACATTATCGGAAGCTTTGCACGTGCGGAGCGGGCAGAGACCACATCGCCTCTCTGTGTGGGCGCGGATGCTTTTGGCTCTGATGCGTCCGGCGTGCCGCCCTCGCTGTGTGCGATCCCTGGGACGCTCCATAACGCGAACACGCTCGAGGACTTTAAGGAATTCGACAAGACGGCGCTGCTCGAGACTGCAGCTCAGCGCATCTGGGATGACATCTCGAGTGGTGCTGCGCTGGCTGAGCCAGAGCGTCTCCTTCGGTTCCTGGTGCTCACGTTCGCGGACCTCAAGACGCATCGGTATTATTACTGGTTCGCCTTCCCAGCGTTTGCCATCTCGCCTCCGCCTGAAGCGTCCGAACCTATAGCAATCACCTCCGTGCTCGATGGGGCGCAGCTTTCAGCGCTCCGGCAGGGCTTCGCCGCTCTTTCGCCCCGTGCACCCCCATTCTTCGCCGTGCGGCTGACTCAGGGCGGGGTGGTCGAGGTTGATGCGCTGTTGCGCTTTGCGGAGTGGCGTACGGCCGAGGCGAGCGAGGGCGGAGAGGCGCTTCTCGCTTTCTGCGACCCGTGCCCGTTGCTCACCAACCCCGGTTGGCCACTGCGCAATCTCCTCGCATCTGTGGGCGCGATGATGCCAAAGTTTGGTTTGCCGGACGAGGCGGTGTCCGTCCGCGTTCTCTGCTTTCGCGAGCCGCCCCCCGGCGCCTCGATGTCTCTCACGAACGCATCTGCGGCAGCGTCACTGGAGCTGTCACAGGAACTGGGTGGAAGCCAAAATGCGCGCTCTATCGTCCTGCGCGTCACCCTGCCGGCACGCCATGAGGCGCCGTCGCAAAGCGGTGCACCTCCTCCGCCAAAGTCAGTTGGCTGGGAGCGCAATAGCGTCGGCAAGCTCGGCGCAAGGCTCATGGATCTGTCTGCGCAGATGAAGCCAGAGACCCTGGCTGAGGCCTCTGTCGATCTCAATCTGCGGCTGATGCGGTGGCGGCTGATGCCAAGCTTGCAGACGGAGAAGGTGGCAGGGACACGCTGCCTGCTCATGGGCGCTGGGACTCTAGGCTGCGCTGTCGCGCGTTGCCTTCTCGGCTGGGGTGTGCGCACGATAACTTTCGTTGATTCAGGCGTCGTCTCCTACTCTAACCCCGTGCGCCAGACACTCTTCACTTTTGACGACTGCGTGAGTGGTGCCACGCCGAAAGCACAAGCTGCCGCTGATGCGTTGAGGCGCATCTTTCCATCAGTGGAGGCGACGGCTCACCGCATTGCCATCCCTATGCCCGGCCATTCAGTCGGCCCCGAAGTCGCCCAGAGCGTCAAAGCCGACTGCCAGGCGCTTTCGAAGCTGGTCGAGGATCACGATGTGGTATTCCTTCTGACGGACACACGAGAGTCGCGCTGGCTGCCATCGCTCCTCGCAGCGGTGCATGGCAAGCTCGTGATCAATGCGGCCCTTGGCTTCGATTCACTCCTCGTGATGCGCCACGGCGTGCCGAAGCAAGGACAAAGCGGTGGAGCGGGGACTTCGCGGCTGGGCTGCTACTTTTGCAACGACGTCGTCGCACCGGCGAACTCGATGCTCCGCCGCACGCTCGACCAGCAGTGCACGGTCAGTCGTCCAGGTCTGTCGATGATCGCCTCTGCCCTTGCCGTCGAGCTCATGGTCACGTTGCTCCATCATCCCAAAGTTGGCGACGCTGATGCCGACATTGGCGCCGGGAGCACCTCCGCAGTCACAGCAAGCCCGCTCGGGTGCGTCCCCCACCAGATTCGTGCGTCGCTTCCCATGTATCGCAACGATGTGATGATCGGCCATGCTTTCGATAAGTGCACGGCATGCTCCTCAACAGTCCTCGATGCCTTCCGTGAGCGTGGTTTCTCATTCCTTCACGAGGCCTTCAATCGGGCCACATACCTCGAGGACCTCACGGGTCTTACGCAAATGCATGCAGAGACAGAGGCAGCGCTCGAGGACATTTCCATTCTCGACGACGACGCGGAGGACGACTGAACTGGTTGAAACCGGTGCGATCGGGGTCATGTGCACCGGGACGTTGCTCAACTTGCACATAGTCAATAGTCACGAGGTTCCTGGCAGGTTGAGGTTCGTCGTCACAACCGCCGCGGAGAGGCGAGTTGTGCTCCGCCCGTGCTCCACCCGAGGCGGCCGCGACCGGCGGCGGCGCCTCGATTTTCTGACTGCGCTTGACTGAGCGTACCGTTTACCTTGCCTTTTGGTTTTGCTTAGCCGTTAGCGGCGGTGCTTCGTTCCGTCTCCGCCGCTTCCGGAGGCGCGTGCGGCGACATCGGGTGCTTGCGTTCACGTCCGGCCTCCGGCGCGGGGCGGGCGGGGCACCGCGGCCCCGTCCGGTTCCGTTTACTAACGCGATCGCCGGTAAGGGTAATTCGTAAAGCTTAAAATGACCAATAAAACGGAACGTATACGCGCAATAGACCGATACGCGGGGCTCGCTCTCGGCGGCACGGCCGGGCCCGCCGCGGGCGGTGAAGCGCTTTAAGCGCTTAGATACGACGTCGAACGAGCTAGGCCGTCCGCGTAAACGCGTATTCGACACCCAGACAGAACTCAGAAGTATAATAGCGTAGTGAGCGGCTTTTCCCCGCCCGGTTGCGGTTCCGCTTCCGGGTCGCCGGTCGCGCGCCGCACCACGCGCGCGAAGTGTCCACACGGTGATTGAGATAGTAACCATATGCCGATGGTTTCCGCGTTCCGCACAGGCCGAGTACTGACGTTTATTCTTTGGACTTTGCGTCGCGGCCGCCTCCTCGCCTTGTTCGGGCCGCATATCCCCCCCCCCGCGATCGGCAGGAGGGAAATCTTTGGACTTCGCGCACGCGCCGATACACGGGATTTGGAACCGGCAGACCCACGGAACCGCCCAGTCGCCAGGGCCAATAGAACAAGAGTCTCGTCGACGCACATGAGCGGCACGAAACGTGCGAAGAAGGCTCTGCTGTGAACCGTTACCGCGTCGCCGCGTCGATCGTGAACGTGCGCGAATTGAGGAATTGACGGGCCAGAAGACTGGGATCTTCGACACATGCATCAGCCCAACATGCTAGCGAGCTGCTTTCGCTTGGCCTCGCAAAACGGTTCCATGTCGGCATGCTCAAAAGCGGCGGGGTCAATGCACCGCTCCTGGCACGAGATGATGGCCTCATCTAGCAGAGCGAGGACCGCGCCCTCGTCATCGACATTGGAAGGCAGCACCCAGCGCAGAAATGCGCAGTCAAGCTGGATCTGCTGAAATCCCTCTCTACCGAATGTGCCCAGGCGCACTTCCTCAACGAGCGTCTTAAGCGTCAGCTTGGCAACGTGCGTAAGCATGCTTGTGACCGACGGCTTGCCAGCCGCTGCGGAAAGGCTGATCTTCCGAGCAAACATGCGCTGCAAGTCCTTTTGGATAGCTGAGGACGAGGCTGGCTGCTGGCTGCTCTCCCGCCTCTGGACGAGGTTGAGCTGAACTGACGAACGTGCCGAGGAAAACGGCCCCTGCGTCATCATCGAGCGGATGGGTTCGCCAGGCAGGACTTGAGCAACGAGACCTTGCATGCCGCGGAGCTCGCGCACGATGCGATCGACGAGCAGGTTGACATCGCGTGGTGGCGGACATTTGAGCCAGTTCTGTGCCTGCATTCGTTGGGTGACTTCGAGCGAGAGCTTTTGAGCCTGCATCTCCACGAACCGCTCCAGCAGCGCGTCTGCACTCGCCTGCATCTCGCGCGTCATAGACGCGGAATCGAAGCCGAGGGCAGCGCCGCCGAGGCCATGTGGCGCCAACTGCGCCTTGAGCATTGCTGGTACTTGCGCGACACCTGTCGCAACCATGTGCAGGCAGAGTCCAGCGCGCACGAGGACGCTGTCCGCGGTTGCACGCGACTCGCGTGCAGTCTTGGCGAGGCCGAGAAGCGCCGCGTACAGGCGGCCAACTAGGTGTTTTGCCATCCCATCGGCGCGCAGGTTGAGCAGCTTGCACATTGGCACGAGCAACGGTGCGGTCGCGGTAAGCGCATCGAGGACGTGCGCAGAAATCGCCTTGCCTGCCTCGTGTAGCTGCTCTTGCAGCGATGCGCTGTTCGTAGCGCCTTGCATATCCTTGACCTGCGCAGAGAGCTTGTCCTGTAACTGCTGCAGCAACGAGTCCATGGCACGCTTGGCGAGTGTCTCCGCTGCGCGGGTTGCTCGCTGCATTATCTTGGCCTGGGGCACGAGCGCGTGCACCTCGTCGAGTGCTCCAACCAGCTTGCGCACGCCCTGCAGCAGCGAACTCGGGTCGACGTTATCCTCCTGCAGCCGGCGGCGGCACACCTCGATGTAGCTTCCCGTAAGCTCCTGCAGCGCGTCGAGGATCATCGACTCCTTGGCTTCGATGGTGAGAGACGGCGCGGCGGCCCCTGCCGCATCCGGCAGCACTGGTTCGGGTGTCTCGCCGACGAAGCGCTCCTGCCACTCGGCGAGCAGCTCGAGAAGCTGTGGCACGAAGGCCTCGCCGAGACGTGCGACGTCTCCTGCTGCGGCCGACAGCTCGCCCTCCTCCTCTTCGGCAGCGGCGGGGGCGGCTGTCGAAGCATTGTCCACAGGAGCATTGTCCTCGCCACCTGAGCCGGTCTCAGCGACTCCCGCTGGCGGGAATGTCGTGAGCACGTCGTGCAACGCGCGGCGGCGACGGCCGAGGTACTCGCGCAGCAGGACGGCCTCGTTACCCTCGAGCTGGAGAAGCAGACGCGTCGTCAGCCCGAGCTCCGCCAACTGGAGCGCGGGCTGCTGGATCCGCACGCTGAGGACTTGCGCAAGGCGCTTGATGATGAGGGTCGCCTCGTCCTCGATGCCTCGGAAGGAGCTCACGTTCCCGACCGCGCGCAGGATGCGACGGGCCTTGCGGAAATCGTCGACGGCGGTCTCGAACTGCTCGTCGCGCACGCAGCGCTGAAGCCGGGCGGGCAGATCCATGAGGAACTGCAGCTTCGTCAGGTTCTTCTTGGCGCCGTTGAGTTTCTCCAGCTGGCCGCGCCGCGCCGAGAGCGACGAGTCGACCGACTCGCTCGCTGAGGAGATCGTGCCCATGTTTTTCTCGAGCTCGATCATCTGGGACTCCATGTCCTCCACACGGTGCTTCATCTTGCGGATCGTGTCGGTCGCGCTGATGAACTTGTTGTAGTTCTCGTACACGAGCATCTGCATGTCGCTGTCCAGGCTCTTGATTTCCGAGACCATCGCGTTGCCACGGTGCACCAGCTCCTCGAGGCTCTTGTACTGCAGCATAGTGCCCACATACTTGTCGACAGTGAAGGCTGACGAGTCGATGTTCATGTCGTCCTCTTCGTTGGTAGTCTGCGCATGGGACGAGAACCGAATGAGGCGCGTGCGCAAATGAGGTCCGATGGTGGCACCATATAACGCCCCTAGATGGCCCCTCGGCGAACGAAATCACGTGGTCTCGGAAGATGGTAGATCAGTGGTCTCGGTCGAAGGTAGGCAGATCTACCCCGAGATGCTCCCTCCACGGCTCGCGCGCGTGCAACGTACCGTTTCTTTGGCCTCTTCCTGGTAGCCATAGTACGAGGAGAGGAGCGACGCGGCGCGAACTCGGCCGCCACCTGATGCCATCGCGTACCCTCTCCTTCTTCTCGGACGAGAAGTTGACGCTGACTGCTTCTCCAGACGTGCTAAACTTGCTTTCTCCTCAGCTTTCCCCACAGGCAGCGCGCGCGCGCGCCTTGTCGTCTTTACATCTGTTTGACTTGCCGCTTTCGCGATTCACTTGTGATTCGCGTGAAGGCGAGTTGTGGCAGCCTCTGCGAAAGCGCGATGTCGAAGCGGCCCTCGCCTTCTACGCTCTCCGACCTGCTCGTGGTGCTCGGAACGCAGCGCTACGGCACCGATTGGACCAATGTCGCCGCGGCGATCCGCGCGGCAGCGGGTCCGCTCGATTCGCTTGAGCCGCCGCCGCCGCCCGAATGCGAGGAGCGCTTCCGTGCCCTTGTTGAGGGTATGCCTGTGGAGCTTCCCACCCTTGCTGCCAAGCTGCAAGCGCGGCACCTCCAAACGCTCGGCGAAGCGCGTAGCACGCTCTGCAGGAGGATTGAGGAGCTATGCAGCAAGCTGCCCTCGAACCACCCGAGCCGCGCGGCGTTTCTCGCCGGAGCTGCTGACAAAGATGCTATCGATGCAGCTGTGGGCGAAGATGGCGGCGACGATGGCGACAGCCGCCACGGCGGAAGTGGCCGCACGCGCACTTCGGGCACGCCCGAGGCCGGACAGGGCGAGTCGAGCGAGCTTGGACTGGATGAGCATTGGGTCGCGATTGCCGAGGACGAGGAGCGCAATGCAAGGCGCTCGACGGTCGCAGGTACACTGAACAAAATGCTCTCGTCGATCGCGAGGCACAAGTGGGCGTACCCCTTCAAGCGACCAGTCACAGAGAAGGAGGCACCTGACTACCGCGAAATCATTGAAACCCCGATGGACTTTGCAACGCTCAAGCGCCGCGTCGAGACTGGCCAGGTCGCTGACCTGCACGCGCTCTGTGATGATCTTAACCTCATCTTTGAGAACGCGATGAAGTACAACGGCGAGGGGACCGATTATTACAAGATGGCATCGACGCTCAGGTCGATCGTTGCGAACCAAAAGGCGCAGTACCTCAAGCTGCGAGGCGATTCTATCGAGGTCAAGGGCGTCGCGGGTGGTGCGGGCGGTGCGCCTGGCGGCGGAGCGAGCGTTGCAGCCGCGCCTGCAGCGCCTGCCGCGCCTGCCGCGCCTGCCGACGAGTCTGATAAAGCTCCACGCAGAGGCCGCGTTCCGCGACGATGAACATCACGGCCTCATGTGGCGTGAAAGGCTCGAGGCGCGCGCGTCCTCTGCGCTGCCGGTTAGGTGTGCCGCGCGAGCCGCCGCGTGCAGGACGGTTAGTGGGTAGCCGTACGCCTGGCGGGACAACGACTCACATGGCGAGGGGGGAACCCTTAGCATACCGATCGCCGCGTGCACCCTCTCGTGGAGTCGCGGAGGTCGCGGAGGCACGCCAAGATTATATCGCAGATGAGGGAACGGCAACGGTGTGGGGACGCCCCACCGTCCACACGGCGGGAGATGGGCGGGGCGACGCGCGACGGGCCGGGGGCGGGCGCGCTTGCACCCGAAGGCGAAGCCGAACGAATCCGCGATCGTCGGGGAGACTGGAGCAGATACATAAGATAAAAATATAAATCGCGTGGTCCGTGGTCCCCCCGTTGCCCGTAGCTACCGCGACGGAAAGAGTCGCTCCGAACCGATCGACCGGAACCGAAAAGCCGGAAACCCCGGCCCGCTAACGCCCCCCAGGCGGAGCGACCGAGGAGCGACCCCGAGCGCGGCGGTACCGTCCGGCCGTCGATCCGGCCGGCGCGCAAGCACCCGCTTCCCGGCAAGCCGGGGCACGGGCACCGGCCGGCGGGAGCGCGTTAACGAGCGGGCACTCGCGGACGCACCGGTGTCGTTCGCGCGTGCTGCTCGTGGACGGTGCGCCCGGTCCCGCCTTGTTCCATCGACTTGTTCCGCCGTGCGTGGCCAGCTCGCGCCAGCACCTAGGCCCGGCGAACCCCGCACCCCCGCCGCGGGCGTGCGGTGCGGCGCCCGCTAGCGCCCGCGACGCCGGCGGGTGGCGTGTGTAGGCGTGCCCGTGCACGGGCCAGCGCAGCCCTCCCCAGTCCCCCCCCCCCCCCCCCCCCCCCCCCCCCCCCCCCCCCCGCGCCCCCTGCCCCACCCCGTGCGTGATCCACCACACTAAGCGCCCGAAGGGCCGGGGGTCCCACCGCAACTCTCATAGCTCTCGAGGACTGTGAAGTAGGCGTGGTGCAGCTGGGGTACATTGTCAAGAGGGCCTGAAAGTGCCATGGAAGCATGCGCCACCTCATCGCTCCAAACCGGATCGACGAAAAGTGAAGTGACACTGCAGCTCTGCGAATCAAAAAGAACGAGCAGGAGCATGTGGGAGATGGTCGGCGCCAGTAACCCATTGCGCGTCACTCGCTCTCTAGAGAGGCGGCCCGAATGCATAGCAGGAGCGGGCCACATTCTGAATTTCTCTCCACAGCGAATACTCTCGCAGCAAAAGCAACGAGTCAATGTCTTGCGAATGTAATTGCTTGCTCATGGCTGCTCGTTGCTATGCCGCCTGTTTTCCGTCGAGTTGTTCTTGGCGCGGATGAGGCACCAGAGTACGACAAGATCTGATGAACGGGACGTCCGTGCCTCTCTTTCTCTATCGTCGGCCTGGTCATCACGATGGACGGCTTCCTTGAGGACCTGACCAAACCTCGCCGTAGCGGTAGAGCTCTTCCTGGCTGCTGGTCAGCGCAAAGTCCTGCGAGTCGCCTTGCGAAAATGCAATCTGCGGAGCGCCGTAGTAGCCCTGCTGTTGCGAGTCGTATCCGTAGCCCTGCGACTGCGAGCCGTATCCTTGAGTCTGGAAGGCCCCTTGCTGGGAGTCAAACGCCGGCTGCGAGTCAGTGAGCGACATCGAACCAAACGATTGCTGCGTGGCGGGCATGGCATACTCACTCTGCGAACCGTACCCCGAGCGCTGCGAGTTGTACTGGTGCGCCCCGTAGCTGCCATTGGCTGATGCACCACGCATGAAACCCTGGGCGCCATTGGGAGGCCCACGCCGCGGCCCACCGGGTCCAGCGCCGCCCATCATTGGTGATGCCATCGGCAGCGGCGTGCCATCGCCCAAGCCCTGCTGCACGGGTGGCGCGCGTACGCGGCTCTCGTACTTGCGGCTGCGCGCAAACTGGACCATGGACCGCTTGAGCGCGTTCAGCGGGCCCTCGACGAGCAAATCCTGCTCTTTAAAGTGGACGAGGAAGTTGTTCCAGAGTGGCTGCTTCGAGAGCACCTTCGGATTCCCAAGCACGACCATGCCGAAGCGGGCCCGCGTAAGGGCGACGTTGAGGCGGCGTGGATCGCTGAGGAATCCGATCCCCTGCCGCTCGTTCGAGCGCACGCACGACAGGATGATGTAGTCTTTCTCGCGCCCTTGAAAAGCGTCGACGGAAGCGACCTCGATGTCGGAGTACAGCTTCTGCTGCAGCGAGCCATTGCGCTGCATGTAGCTGACGATGTACGCGCGCTGGCCTTCGTACGGCGTGATGACGCCGATCTGATCGGGGGTGACTCCCCCCGAGAGGAAGCGCGAGACGAGCTTCTCCACGTTGGTCGCCTCGGCACGGTTGAGGTATGAGGTGCCGGAGGCGCTCACCTCCTCTTGGCCCACTGAGGTGTAGAAGAACATGGGCCGATTGGGGTTCGGCCACGGAAAGTCGAGCTCGAGCTGGCGCTCGGCAGAGGTGACGCCATTTTGGAGGGTGCCCTCGTAAAAGGTGTTGGACGGAAACTCGGAGAGGCATGGGTGCATTCGGTACTGCACCTGCAGTCGGATGGGTCTGACGCTGAGCATGACGAGGCGCTCGAAAAGGGACTGACCAAGGCCCGCCTTGGCTGCGTTCTTGCACATGACGACTGGGCCGAGCTGGCAGTGGTCTCCCACGAGGACGAGCTGCTTGGCGCCGAGCACGATCGGGATGAGGCACTCGGGTTCCGTGGCCTGGGTCGCCTCGTCGACTAAGCACTGGCGAAAGCGCAGCGACGAAATGCGCGGGTCACCCGCCGCGGAGCACGTGCAGCACACGACATCGGCTGCCTCGAGGATCTCCCGCTCCGCGGCGCGCTTGAGCGAATTAAACTTCTTCTCGTCCTGCTGCGAGAGTTCGCCGAGCTCATCCTTGAGGAGCTGCAGCTTGTGCAGCTCCGCGCGCTCCGGCGTGTCGAGATGGCGCACCTGGTAGTGCAGCGTGAGGTACTCGACGCGCGAGTCGACCATCTCGCGCGACTTGGCGCAGAAGCGAACGACACGCAGCCCGGTCTTGTGGATCTTTTCGGTGAGCTGGTCGACAGCCACGTTGGATGGGGCGCAAACGAGAGTCTGCCCTTGGTTCTGTTTAGCAAGGTGGTAGACGATGGAAGCCGAGGTGACGGTCTTGCCTGTGCCGGGTGGTCCCTGCACGATGGAGAGAGCCTTCTGCAACACCTCCTTGACAGCGAAGACCTGCGAGTGGTTGAGTTCGGGCAGCCCGGGCGCGCCGAAGCGGCGGGGCAACGTGACGCGCACCTGGGGCGCCTCGACCTCGTGGCCGAGCAGCCGGTGGTAGATGTAGCCCGACACGGAGGTCTCATCGACGGCGAATGTCTTGAGCGCGACCTGCATGCGGTCGTACGCGATCGACTTCCACACGAAGTCGATGGTGAAGCCGTGGTTGATGTCGATGGGCGCGTTGCCGCCCGATTTGAGCTCGATGCCTATCTCCTCTGAGGCCGAGAGCCGCACCACGGTGCCCGAGCCCTGCCACGCTGGCCGAGTGCCATCGCCGGGGTGCTTGAGCAGCAGCTCGTCGCCCGTGAGCACGCGCATCTCATCCTCCTTGTTCTGCGAGAAGCTGAAAAAGGCGATGCGCTTCTCGTTGAGGCCCTTGTCCCAGCGCACGGTGATGTTCTCCTGGGTCTGCTGCTCCTTCATGTGCTTGTCGTAGTCGGCCTCGAGCTTGACGAGCGGCCCCATGATGTTCTGGTACTGGTAGGCGTCCTCGTACCGGTCCTGCACGGACGCGACCTCGGCGTCCGGGAGGTCACCATCGGTCGTGATCACATCGTCTATAGTTGCGGATGGGTTGGTGCGCCACAGCTCTTCGAGCTTCTGGATCTGCCCGACGTTGAGGTTGCGCGCGCGCAGCGCCTCGGCGTCGCTCGGCTTCTTGACGAGCCACTGCACAAACTCCTTTTCCTGGATGAGCGGCGCCCACTTGGAGAGGTCCCAATCGTACTCGGTGTGGTTGACCTCGGTGTCGCGCGCGAGCAGAACGACGAGGTCCTCCTTGACGGGCACGAAGCCGAGCTGGAACACGTTTTTCGTGCCGGTGATGAAGCACTCGAGCGTGATCTCGCCCAGCGGCGACTCCTTGTGCAGCATCACCTCGCTGTTGCGCGAGCGGACGAGGTGGTAGACAATGCAGGAGGCGGGAAGCCCCGCCGGCTTGTAATTGCAGAACCACTTGCCCGTCGCCACGCATTTGACGACCGCCGCGGGCGTATGAATGTTGCAGTACTCGCATCGCCACGGCGGCAGCTCCGTTGGCGTCGCCTCGACCTCAAGTGCGTAGTCTTCGACGAAATTCAAGGGCGCGCTGCTGGTGTCGCCAATGGTACTGCAGCCACCGCACACTCCCCCGGCCGAATACGGCTCTTCACCCGCGTACGACCCGCCGGGCGGAGCAATGCCCAGCTCCGCCGCTACGCCCAGGTCTTCCTGGGTTTGCGTGGGCGCTGCGCCGAGGTCGCCAAGGTCGTCGGTGACAAACTCGAGTGCTTGGCTCTGCGAGCACAGCTGGCTGTCATCAAACTGGTACAATGACTGGCTCTGGGAATTCAGGTCCATCCTCCGAAAAGCGGGGAGGTTCGTGGCAACTCGGGCGCGTCGCGTGCGTGCGTGCGTGCGTCCGCGTCGAGCCCCACGAGGTTTGCGCGGAAAAAATCCACAGACAGCTAAAGCAGGTGTATTCGACACTCAAGGGACATGTACCAGACGGCGAAAAATACGTCTGCCACTTGAAACATGTAGAAAGTGTGACGAAATTCTGCGTGTACGACTTGTCGCTCGAGTTCACGTACGACTTCATGTTGGGTGACCGACCACTGCGGGGCCGTCTTCATTCGAGCCCACGCGCGGTTCAAGGGGCGCTGCTGCCCTCCCTTCCGCCGCACAGTTCTCGATCGCTGACAGCACGCGTCGCTTCATGGAGCGTCCCCGGCGCGGATTCACCAACTGAGTCTGGCTGGCTGCGCTGTGCCAAGGGTGCCAATGGGCTGCCGCTGCCCCTGCGGTTGTCAAAGAACTCCGCTGGGGCGCAACGGCGGCTCGAGCAGCAAGCGAGCGCGGCGCAGCAGCTGACGCTGCAGCTCACGCGCCTGATCACCGCCAACGCCACAGCCAAGGATGGCGTTGGTGGTCTGTGCATGATCATTGCACATGCTGTCGGTGCCGAAGAGACATGCCTCGTGGCAGCGAGCACCCTCGGCATGGAGACATGCCTCTCTGAGCACAACTTCGTCCGCGCGTGCGAAGCCACCTGTGTGGCTTCGCCCGTATGCCAGCGGCTCATGGCCACGCTGGGGTATGAGCTGCGCGATGCCGCAGAGAGCAGGGCTTCGCTCAACATAGGCAGCAACACGGATTCGCGCAGCGCGGCCCTCGAAATCGGCCAGGTAGCGTTGCGGGAGCCGCCAAGCCCCCACGGCGCTATCCTCAAGCAGAGCCAGCCGCCGCCGCTGGTCTCGGCACTCGTGACGCCCGTCTGTGACCCGAGCAGCGGCAGCACGGTGGCATTGCTCATCTGCTGCAACGCACGCGGTGGACCCTTCATGCTGTGCGATGAGCTCCTCTGTGAGTGCGCCGCGCTGCACGCGGGGCTGCTCTGGCAGCACCACATCCAGGTCCTACGCCTCGCGCCGCTGCCAATCGTGCCGCTACAGCCGCCGGACGCCTCGGCTGAGCGGCTCCGCGAGCAATGGCAATCTCTGGCTCACGGGCGTGCGCAGCTTCGTGAGTTGCGCACCGAGGGTGTGCGCGCGCTCGAGCGCATCGCTGGGGCGGCACCGACGCTCGAGCCACAAGAGGTCGTTTGCCAGGCGTGCCGGCGGCTCCTGCGAGCGCGTGCATATGAGCTGCGCAGTGCGCTGCGGCTCGCCTCGGAGCAACGTGCCTCCGCCGACGCCCTCGCGCAGCTAGCCCATCATTGGAGGGTGGCTTTGAAGCTCGAGCTTCACGGAGAAGCTTCCCGCCTCGGTGGCGCGGCCGCGGCCATATGCATCGCCGAGGTGCTCGACGAGCCGCTTCAGGCGGCTGCCGAACACGCAGTGAGCCACTTCACGCACGGACCCAAGTGGCCGCAATCGAATGCCGAGCCCAAGACGGCGCCCACGACGGCCGTCGAGGCGCTCGAGCGACTTGTGGTCCAGCCGACCTTGTGCTTGGCGGCGCCGACCCTCAGCCGGCTGATTGCGATAGTGGATGAACGCACGATGTCCGTGCGCGCGCGCCTCGCTCAGAGCCTCGTAGAGCAAGCCACGTGGGTCGCGCAGCAGGATGCGTCGACCGCCGACCTCCTCACAGGCGTGCCCACCTCGCTCGGCGTATGGACGGACGGCTGGCACGCAGCTTGCCTCGCTGAGGTGCGCCGGCATGTGCGCCAGACGGCCGGCGACGTGCCAGCCGCAGCAGCGGCGAATGCCCTTGAGCATCTCGTCGAGCTGCACGGCGAGGCTATGCGCGCCGAGCTGAGCATGCAGGTGCAAGGCGCGAGCCAGCTACTGCGCTCTCTGTTCGAGCAACACTTTTGGCATATTGCATCGTGGGTGGACGTCGAGCTCAAGGGCCGCCTCGTCTACCGAGAGCGCTTCCTCGAGAAAGTGCGCTCCGACGTACCACGCTGGCTTCGACTGCTGCTTGCGAGCATCGTGCAGTGCTCCGCCGCTGCTCCCTGTCGCTTTGAGGCCCGCGCGGCCGCTGCGGCTGCGGGCAGCGCGGGCACACCATTGCACATCGAGTCGCCTGAGTACGCCTGGCCCACGCTCTCGGGGGTCTCGGACCGTGTCGTGGGCGAGCTCCTGCATGCGGTGGAAGCGGCCCTCGAGCCGCTCACGAAGCAGTATGCGGAGGTGGCGGCGCACGTGCGTCCCCGAATCAAGGACTTGCGCGCCCCGGTGCACGAGCAGATGCTACGACTGCTCGGGGCTTGCGTCTCGCACGCACGCCTCGTCTTTTTTGCTAGTCGCGCGATGCTGCGCGCTGTCGATTCGGTGCAGCGGGCCATCCTAGCACTTGAGCCGCAGCTGGTGCCTTTGCGTAATGAGAAGAAAGACCATGCAGTCGCTGCGGAGGATGTCACGCTCACAACGCGCCAGGCGATCAAACAAAGCATGCTCATCGAGATGCCGCAGATTGTCCCCGCTCTTGTTGCCCTTGTCGCGGCCTTCGAGCACAAAAGCGAGGTTTTGGAGCCTCGAATTCAACAATTGCTTGCCAGCTGGACGGAGCGCAGCCATGTCCGTCTTCTCGCGATGCTCACCGACATCGTCGGCCCTAAGGCAGCCGAGGAGGCACTGCCACGGCTGGCCGACGTGCTTCCGGCCAGCGCACAGCAGTTTGCAGACGAGCTTCATCGCGACGTACGCATGTTGCACGCCCTTGACATTGCATCGTGCCACAGCCTCCTCGAAGCGGAGGCCCACGTCGTGCGTTGCATGGCGCTTCCCACTGCCGATGCACACCTTCGGACCGCCACAGGTCTATTTATAGGCCGCATCGGAAGTGCGATACATAAGGAAGTGAAGGCCATCCTGGACAAAGAGGCGCTCGCACGTGGCATGCTAGCAACTGCTTCACTCGAAGAGGTTGATGCCGCATCGACTGAGCAGCATCGCAACGCACTCTATCAGAAGGCAGCGCAGGTGCTCGCGATGCCCGTCGTCGAGATGCTCGAGCAGTTACTCATGCGTGCTCTCCAGCAGGACGACTGGCAGAGCCCACAACGTATCGCGGCGACGGCGGTGGTGTATTCTAAGAGCTGGCTTAAGGCCGTCCGCGCGCGAGTGAGTCGGCGATTCCTCAAGGGAGCCTCGGGCTCAGAACATCGGCTGCTCGAATACATGATGGCTATCCTCGAGCAAGCTGCTGGCTGGTTTGGGATGCCGGCACTTGGCGTGTCCGACTTCGCCATTGCGGCGGATGGGCTGCTCACTACCGTCGACGACTACATCACGCAGCTGGGCGGGACTCTTTCGGGGAGCGATTGCACGCCACCAGCTGCGCTCCAGGTGCTGCTGCTCCACCACACGGAGGAGCGCACGCAGCCAGCCGAAAGTCACGACGTGATGCGTGGCAGTGTGCCGAGCGCCATTCATGCATGGGCTCTCCGGCGGCCAGCGCATGTGTGCCTCATTGACGAGGTCCTTGCGGTGATCGAGGCACAGCCTGCGCTCACGCCGGAGCCTGATATTGTCGAGGAGCTCAACGCGCTCGTCATCGAGGACGATTTCGCGGCACTCGAGCCAGCTGGCACTGCTGCGGCGAAGACAGCAGCCAGCAAGCCGACGCCCATTGCTGAGGAGCCGTCAGAGCCTGAATCGTCTTCCCGTGTCCTTGCACACCTAGCAGACACGCTCTGGCGCCTCAACAACGAGCACCTTCTTCTATCCCAACTCGTGCAGGTGCTCGCTGCTGCCGTGCCGTTGTGCTTTGAGAAGGATCGGCCTACAGAGCTGGCATTTTACTGCCTGATGGAAGCAGCGCCCGCCGACCATCGACTTGAGGGCGAGCGCGAGCAGCTGTACTATGCCCGTTTGTCCGGTACCCGCCTCGAGGAGCAACAGACCATGTTTCGAGTAGCGGCGCCGCTCGCTGTGCAGATTGCCCTCGCGGATGGCAGTCGAGTGGAGGAGAGTGTGCTACAGCTCCCTCTCCTCACCCCAGGTCTAGAGAGGCATGGCGTGGGAGTCAAGACAGTTGGCACGCGCCACCGGCTCTACCTCCCACTGCACAGCGCGTCGGCGCCCAAGCCAATCAGCGTGATGGAGGTTGCGCTTCTTCGAGGCGGCGAGCTGCGAAGGGCCGAGCGCCTCATTCTGAACCGCCTCGTGAGCGCCTTTGGCGCGGCGGTGGCACGCGGCCAACACGCTGCTGCCGAGACGAAGAACCGGCGGTGCTCGGCACAGGAGGCCTTGGAGCTGCGTTTGCGTGCCGAGGAGCTCGAAAAGAGCCTTGCAGCGATGCGCCGGCAGGCGATGCTCTCCGCAGCTGTGAACCAAAACATCCCGGCGAGTGGTTCGGCGCTTGCAGCATCGTTACGCGCGCTCACCGGCGCGGAGATGGTGACGCTCTTTATGGCGCCCGATCGCTTCTCCGAGATGACCCCGCAACTCATCGCCGAGCACAACGACTTTTCGGCCCTAAACAGCATGATGCAGCCTACCACGCCAGCGCGCGAATCCTGTGTGCTTGATGTCCTGCCGCACCAAGGGCTCGCGAGGCGCGCAGCCTTGCAGCAACGTGCGTGCAACTGCATCAATCCCATTGCAGAGCCCGTGTCGGTGTTCGATGCTACGCTCGAGGATCGCGTGGGCTACAAGACTATGTGCGTGCTTGTGCTGCCCATCATGCAAGCGGGCCGAGCGGTCGGCGTGCTTCAGCTGACCAACAAGGCGACGAGCTCTGCGAAGGCACTGACTGGCGCACCCAGCTCTCGGGCTAAAGCGGCGCCCGTCACAGCGCGAGATTTGCTCTTCGGCGCGCACGAGGCTCATCCCCCAGGCGCACAGGCTGATGACAACGAGGACGACAGTAGTACCGCGAGTACCTCTTCCTCTACGACGATGGCGTTCACAGAGCAAGATGAGCAAGCAGCCCGCAGCCAGCTCGCAGCTTGCGCGCTGCTCATCTTCCAGGCACGCAGAGTGGTTGAGCTGGAGGAACATACGAAGGCGGCTGCCGCTGCTGCTCGAGCAGAGCACAAACCCAACTTCCGGGCGGCGGCGCTCGGATCGCCATCTGAGAGGATTCCCCAGCCTCCGCCGGTCAACATACCCGCATCGCGGCCACCTCCTCTGCCCAGAAGCCACCCGCAGCTAAGTGAGGCAACGACCGCTGCGGCTGCCCCAGCAGGGAAAGCGCCGGCAGCCGGGCCGCCAAGAGCTGCGCAACAAGAGCTGAGTAACAGCTCACTGCTGGACGCCTTCTTCGTCATAACGCAAGAGCTGAGCGGCGCACACAACCTGCGTGTGCTGCTGGGTTCTGCGCTGCGCTCGTGTAAGAGACTGGTGCCCGTTCAGAGCGCGTCTTGCTTCCTGACGGGCGAAGACGATGGTAGCATGCTGCGCGTGGCCCTGGTGCAGGATGAGCATGGCAAAGACGTGGCCGGGGAGCTCTCGGTCGTGCGCATACGAGATGTGCGCAGCGGGCTTGCAGGCAACTCCCTCACGACGAAGCAGACGACAGTCGTTCAGGACACGGCCACCGACGCGAATTTCGACCCTTCGGTGGATTGCGCACCTGGCTACATGGTGCGCAGTGTACTGACTACGCCTGTGGTCGGCTCGCAAGGCCGGCTGCTTGGCGTATTGCAGCTGTGCAACCGTATCACCGCCGTGGGCACAGCCAAGATCATGCAGCCGGATCACCCCCGGGAGTTTGGCAATGACGACGAAAGTGCAGCAGTCGTGTTTGCCCGCATGCTGGCGGCACCCTTGGAGCGACTTCTCGCAATCGAAGGTTTCTTCAACTCGCAGTGACTGGACTACTTCAGTGACACAGTGACTGGACTGCCTCGGTGACTGGACTGCTTCAGCTATGCTTCAGCATCCTTGCGGGTCCACAGCGAGGCGAGCGGATGCAGATTGCTGCTCAGTGAGATGTCTGTGGCTGCCGCGCGATCAGCGCGTGAGACCGAGGCGTCCCTGATGTGCGAGAGTTGAAGGCGGGGTGTGGTGGGGGAATGTGTGCGCGGCCGGCGGGGGCTCGCCCGGGGTGGGGTCCTGCCGGGGGATGCGTGGGCGCGCGCCGATCCGCGAACGCGCCCATAACTCGTACGATCTAGATCAATGGACCAATTGCGATTTCCCTCATACGGAGATTATACCGGTACGCGAACCCCCCGGTCGTGCCACTTTTAACGACCGCGGACCCCCGGGGAGATGACGAAACCCTGCGAGGTCAGTTCTGAGAGTGACACCGAAACTGCAAACTGGAAACCGCGTCGACGGACCGCCCCTTCCCCGCACTTTCAGTGTCGTGGCACTCCACGACTCCAGGTTGGTGGCCGTCGTTTTACGCCCAGGTAACGGTGCGCATACACCCGCACCCCCGCGCGGACAACCGAGAAACGCGCTGCTCGCTGGAACACGTCTCTCACCTATATCTCACCGCACGCGCCGTGCACAAGGCCGTGCACCGTGACCGCCCCGCGTCCGACCCGCTCCGGTGCCGCGGGGGCGGCAGAGTCGCGGGCAGAGTGACGAAACCAAAATATTGGGCGTCAGCCGCACACTCGCGCGTCGCACGCACACAAAGTGGCGGATCCTCCGTATCTCCCCTGTGCTCCCGACACGCGCGATGTGCGTCAGTATCGCTGGCAATTAAATCGTGTCGTCATGACGCGCCCGAGGGCTGTGCCAATGTCGTCGGCGAGCGGCACGAGCCGGTGCGGCGCATCACAGCGGAAGGTGGCCTGAGCCGACGCGGTCTCGCGGTGCAGAACTAGCTCGAGCATGAGCCAGTCAGTGCTGCCACGTAACTGCGCGGCAAAGTAGAGCTTATCTACGGTGCCCACAGCGCCGGCCGCGACGCAAAAGAAGCCCCGTTCGACGAGGGCCGTCTCAATTTCGTCTGGCGCCGAGGGCGACAGTCTTGGCACTACAGCCTCGAGCACGTGACTGCGCGTCGCGCAGCTGCTCCACCGCAGCTCGAACTGATCAGGCTGTAGGTCGGGAGGCGGTTCGAGAGCCGGGTGCGCGCCTCCACCGCCAGTTTCGAGCGGAACGCGTGCCAAGCCTGTCCCCGTGGTCGGTGGAAGCCGCGAGTCGTCGAGCTCGACGCCTCCCTCGTCAGCCGTGCGCACGTGCGAGTACACACCGCCGACGAGGCCATGGGCAAGCGAAGCGCTGTGCTTCCCGTCGCTGCCCCGTGGGCGTTGTCCGACGAAGAAGAAGCCACCGACTGCAAGGAGAGCACCAAGGATCGCCCCGGCGAAGGCGCACGACGCGCAGCTACTTCCTGCTGCGGTATTGGGCAGGCTGCTGCCTCCCACGCAGCGACAGCTCGAGTAGCAAGTGGAGTCGCTGAAGAGTGGAGGCGGTGGCGGCGAACCAGGCGGCGCGGCTGAGATAGCGGCCACGCGGAAGCACGCCTCAGATTCGGTCGGAAGCTCGGTCCACGCGATCGAGTGCACCTCAGAAGCTGCATGCCTAGTTGCATGCACCACCGACTGCCCTTGGCGCTCGACGCTGAGCTGCAACAGGTAGCTGGCTGGCACTGGCTCGCCGGCCGCTGGCGGCTGCCAGCCGACGGTGAGGACGTGTGTATGGTTGTAGGACAGAGTGGGGGCTTGAAGAGCTAAAAGCTTCGCCATCTCTGCCAGTTTTGCATTCACAACGCACCTTCACAGCACGGTTGGGCTCGACGGATGGGTGTTACCATGTACATGTAACGAACACGACTGAATGTGTTTGCCATGTAGGGAATCGCGTCGGTAGTTGGCAATTTTCATGCCTCAGCCTGAATTTCTGGTTGGCCCGCCACCAGCGGGTCTGAAACCCTTCGGCCTCGTTACTCAGCAGCCGTCGCCGGCCACGCCGGCCGGTGCCGCTGGTCTCACAGCCGGCGACGCTCTACTCTCATTCGGGGAGGCCCGACATCTGCGTGACCTTCAAAAGGTGCTGTCATCGAATATCGGCACACCTGTGGTCGTGCTTTGCGTGGACGCTGCAGGCCGCTACGTTCGCAAGTACGTCGTTCCTGCGCAGTGGGACCCGAAAGCGCCCAAGTCGTTGCTCGGCTGTCAGATGTCGAACCAGTGTCCCGCTGATCATCCAGCTGTCTCTGGCCTGCTTCTGCCGCCACGTAATGTGGCAGTGTCCTCTGGGCGAGCCCGTTCGGTGCACGCAGCGCGTCAGAGCGCCAACGGCCATCGCCACCAACCCTCACGTCAGGAGATGCCGCCGCTGCAGGCGGCACGGAGCACATGCTGTGCACGAGTCTGCCTCGCGCTCATCTCGACGCTCCAGCTAGTGCTAATGCTCGCCATCCTCGGCCTGCCCACGGTCTCGCCTGGCGCCGCCGACCTCCTTCGCCTCGCGCGCCTCCACTGCTCTGTTGACGCGCCGTCAGTTCCGCATGCGGGTTCCCCTCTTGACCTCGATCTTGACCTCGAGGTGCGCCGCATGCTCGCTCGCACCGAGGATGATCGGCCACTGCTGACAGCGCATCACTTGCCACCGCCGCCACCAAAGGCCATGGGCGGTGCCGCTGCGCCAACCCCGTCGACGAACCCGGTGCTCTCGCAGCGGCTCTCCTCGCCAGGCTTCGATGTCCTCACAGTGAGTGGCAGTGGCCAAGGCGGGCAGCTGCTCACGAACCTGCAGCTGCACGGACAGCTCGACGTGGACGACATGGTGTTCGGCATCCTCGTCGCCTGCCTCTTCCTATCTGTACTCGCGACACTCGGCATGACCGTCGCGTGCTCGCACGCGCGATCGTGCGCACACCGCCTCTCCTCGACGCTCTACTTTGTCGGGGGGACGCCCGTCTGGGCGGCGCTCAGCTTCGCCGTCATCTATTGCTTCGTCTTCCGGGATGAGGCGGAGGCTCTCGTGCGCCGCTACTGGGCGTGCCTTCTGCTGGCGGATCCTGATCACAAATCTGGCGCCGCGCGCTCTGCATGGGGAGCTGCAGCAGCCGTCTACCAGAGCATCACCCTGACAGCCACGCTGCTGCTCGCGTGCGATGTGCTCGTGCTCGCCGGGCTATATTCGGCTGGGCTCGTGATCGGCTGGGCCTCGCTTGCCTCCAACCTCTTGAACGTGATCAACGGCGGCCTGCTGCTCGCGGGCGGTGGCCTTGTCGCCGTCGCTGCGGGCCTGCACGGGCGTGCTGAGGGCGGTGTGCACGCAGACACCGCGATGGTCGCGCTCGGCGCCGGGGTGCTCGCCGTCAGCACCATCGGCCTGCTCGGCTCGCGCCTACACTCTGCCTGCCTGCTGCGGCTGTACACCGTCTGCTCCACGTTGATAACGCTCGCGCTCGGAGTGTTTGTGGCTGGCTTGAGCGTACTTGGTGTGCAGGGTCTTGCGGACAGCGACTTCGTTGCAAGCAACTGGCACTACATCAGCGACATCTACCCAATTCCGAAGCATGAGTTTCTGCAGCTCCTTGGCCGGCATTGGACCAAACTCATGATCGCGTCCGCACTGCTATTATTCGTTCAGCTTCTCGTAGTGAGTGCCTCGTGCGTCCTACGCCGCCACATCGCGCCCTCTGCGCTCGAGGCGGCCTCGAGGAGTGAACAAGCGGGCCTCATTCAAGATGACGACGAAGATGATGATGATGACGGCGGAATCGTATGAGCTGGAGCAGCATCGCGCCTTTAACTCCGCTCCGCACTACGCGCCTTTCAGTTCCACACGACAGCAGCCCTCTGGGCGGCGCGCGTGACCTCACGGCAGCGCGCGCGAAAAGGGCGAATGGCGGACGGGCGTGTAAGCAAGCGAAGAAGGTAGAAGCCTAGAACAGTGGACTTTGCCTATAGTGGACTTTTATGCGATCCCGCCTAGCTTGCCCTCGACCGTATACACGATCGTGCATATCCACAGTTCATACAAGTGTCTAGTCCGGAAAGAAGGTTTCGGGCGGGACCGCGCGTCCCCGGGCTCCTCGTGCGTCCGCGGTGTGGCGCGGCCGCTGGTGGGGGCTGGGGCCCTCGCGTGGTCGCTGGTCCGCGCGCTGCGCGGGCCGCGGCCCCGGGCCCGCTCCCGGGCGGGGGCGCGGATGTTTTAAACGTGGAAACCGTAACGACGTCCCTCGCGTGGCGTGGAGTAAAACGTGCAAGCTAGGTGGTCCTGGTGCGCGATACGACTGTCGAACTCCGGCGAAGGGACGAAGCCGCGACGAGTCCCCTCCCGGCCCCCGGCGCCCGGCGGTCGTATCGCAGACGCGTCCGGTGGAGCTGCTGGAGGTGAGACGTGTTCGAAACCAGTGTTCGAAGTTCGTGGGTACAAAACGTGTTACCTGGGTACCAACCGCTAGGTGCGGTTCCCGGGGGTGCGGTGTGCGGACCCGGGACGCGGGCCCGCCCGATGCCCCGCGTCGCGCTTCGGCGGCGCCAACTCGCAAAGTTAAACGTTCAAATCTCTACACCGGACCTGATGGTGAGAACCGGCGCCAAAGTGCAAACGGAAACGCGCACCGGGGACGCAGGCGCCACGCGCACGCCTCACATCAGGCGCGATATATCGGGTACTATGGCGCCGGATCCTGGGTGAGTACGCTATGTGGCGCTTATGTAGCGCCAAAGATTCGGCTTGTGCCTTGTGGTCTATAACCCAGTCAGACAGGCATTGAACCCGTTCGCGATTCAGGTCGATCCTATAGCGGTGTTCTTTGCGGATTCAGGCACCGTCGCGCGGATCTGCTCAATCGCGAAGCCGGCTTTGGCACCATGTGACTTCCGCACGAAGCGGACTTGCAAACGCAGCCCGGCGGCGTCGGAGCCAATCTGCTTCCACTGCTTCTCTTGCTCGACGTCGAGCACGAACTCAGGTATCTGTGTGCAGAACGTGCGCTTGTCCTCACCCGAACCCAGGACCATCTCTGCCGTCACCTCGGACTTGAAGGACACCTCCTCCGCCGCCGACTCCTTGCGCAGGACCATCGGCGTCTGCTGCGTGATCTTACGACCATCGGCCTCCATCGTCACCACTCCGCCGCTAGGCTTGGTGAATTTGAGCGTGAGCACCGCTGCCTCCTTTTGCATCTGCTCCATACGCAGTTCGTCCTCGCGATCCTTACGCAGCATCTGATAGGCCTGGCTGAAGACGCCCTGCCCCCATCCCTTTTGCAGGAGCTCCGCCTCAGCCTGCACCGTGTTCACCTCTGCGTCCATGACTTGCTCTGCCTCGAGCAACTGCTCCCACACGTGGTACGGCAGCAGCCCTCTCTGGAAGAGGCGCGCCATGCGTGGGTGGTCCTTCTCAAGCTGCTCAATCCGCGGGATGTCCGCCTTAGCACGTTCGAGCAGCTTAAGCGGCAAAGTCCGCCTGCGGCAGGTGCGCTCGAACCAAACGCGTAAATATGTGCTAGCGCTTGAAGCGCGCTGAGCGCCGCGTTTGGCCGGCCGGCGTGTGCTTTGGATGGTGCAGAGCCTTACGCAGGCACAGACAGAGCCCCGAAGCAGCAGCAGCAGCAGCAGCAGCAGCAGCAGCAGCAGCAGCAGCAGCAGCAGCACAGAAGCGGTGCGGCCAGCGGTGGAAGCGCGGACTGTGCACTGCGTGTCGATAAAGCGCGTGCAAAGGCTGGGGGAAACGTACTTATCGGCAGGCTCCTCTCCCATGTCCAGCTCGCGTTTCTTCTCGTCGTACTCATCCACCTCAATAGGCAGCTCAAAGTCATAGTTCTTGTCATCGATGGCCTGAAAAAGGTCGGAGTCCTCGACCATCTCTCTTTCCTCACGGCGATCGACGACCAGGATTTGGTAGCCCGCATAGCAGAGCAGCAGCGTCGTCAGAGATAACACGAGAAAGAGAAAGAGCTGCATTGTTTCGGAGCGCAAATCTTTCCGCGACGAGATCGTCTCGGGTGTGAACAGAAACTTTCGAAGCCAAGCTCTTCACGGAGGTGCCGTGTTGTGTGAACTGAACTGAACCATTCTTTAAGTATGAACACAAGTTCGACCGGTAAGCAGGTTCAGGATGGGAAAGAAGACCTCCTCAGCCCGTCTAGGCCAGCCCGTCGAGGCCAGCCCGCCCAGTCCATCGAGGCCGTCGTCGGGCGGCAAGACGGCGGCCAGGGCAGCCGAGGCGGCAGCCAAGGCAGTCGAGGCGGCGGCCGTGGCGGCCGACGAGCATGCCCGTGCGGCGCGCCGGCTCCTCGACAACCGAGAGTACTTGTTCAACGAGGAGGTCAAGCTGGCTGAGGCGGAGTGCGTGAGCCTAGAAGAACGCCTCGATCACGAGCTCGCTGTGCACAATGAACAGCTCTGGTTTGCCGAACGCAAAGTGGAAGCTGCCGAGAACGCCGTCGAACTGCTGCACCAGGCACACCGCGAGCGATTTGACGCAGACAAGCGTGTTGCCAAGGAGCTGCTTGGCCGACGCGAGGACGCCGCACGAATGCATGAGCAGCTCATCGAGTTGAGGCAGTACTTCGATCGTGAGCTGCGCGCGGGCCTCGAGGGGTTCCGCACTGCCTACCGAGCTCAGGCTTTTGAGGAGGTGGCCACAGAGGCGCGTCGTGCACTCCTCGACCAGCAGGTCGTGGAGCGGTACGCGTCTCAGGAGCACGCCTGGGCCGAGCGATGGCAGGGGCGGTACGAGGCTCTCAAGGTCGTGTCAGATCTCGACAAGCGCGAGCTTGAGCTCACCATGGAGCAGAAGCGAATGCAGGCTGCTCGGGTCCTCAAGCTGCGACGGCAGGTGAAGGACCTCGCGGCGGCCGAGAGCACCGTGGAGCAGCTTAGGACCCGGCTGGCCCTTCAAGAGACGGCCTCGTGCGAGCTGCACAACGAGCTGCAAGCGACGCGTACTCAACTGGCGGATGCAAACCTTGAATGCGCTCGCGCCCTCCACGAGGTGGAGCGACTCCGCATCGAGAGGCTCGATGAGGCGAGGAGGATGCCGCTGCCGTCGACGACGGAGCCGGCCATGCGCCCGACCTCGTCTGAGTCGGAGTCGCATACAGCTGCGCCACTCCTGGCAACGTCGAACAGCATGGGGACACGCAGCGGCTTGTACGAGAACATCTGGAATAGTCGCACTTTGGACACGAGCCTCCCAACTGGCTCCCGCAGTTTCAGCAGCCTCGGGCTCGGCGATGGTGGCACCCCTTGGCCGCCGGCGATGGGCGCTAAGTCTGGTTCCGCTCACCGTCTGCCCGGCGCACTCGGAGGTGGGTTCTCCACCTGCAAGAGCGTATTGGCCTCATCCATGCCGAGTCTTCAGTCCGGCGCACTGCACTCCAAGTCGCGCTCAGCTGTCGATGCCCCAGCCAGGCCTTCCAGTGCTCATTCCTTGGTATCCAGCGTACTGCGCGAACCAGCACGAGCACGTGGCGGTGGTTGGCGTCAGCAACAGCGACGGCTCATTGCTCCTCACGTCAGCGCTAGATCGATGCTTAACTCGACCTCTGGGACCTTGGAAATCTGTGGACATGGAAATTCAGGGCTCGTGGTGAGGATCGAGTGTCGTGAGAGATACTAGTAGAGGAGCCGTGATGAGGTCGTCGAAGCACCAAACGCGTGCCTCAACCGATACTCGCTCACTGGCGACTGCGTTCATCGGCGGCCGTCTCGTCTGTGTGCTCGCTCGCGGTGTTGAAAAGAAAGCGCGGTGGGTGTGCGTGCGGCGCGGGCCAGCGAGCGTGGCGGGTCGCACCAGTGTATAACATTGACTACACGTCGCCGTCGGGAACGCCTAATGCCTAAGATGTATGCAAAGCTTGAGCACTATATAGGTCAACGACTTGAGTGTTGTTTTGTTGATGACTGCGGCTGCTGATCCGCAAGGAATACGCAAGGAAGAGCGATCACGCTCGCAGCCCTTTGAGCATCCTCAAGTGGGCTTGCCGGGAGATGGCACTGTGCTCCATGCCCCACACCTCGAGCACCTTGCAGCGGAACTCACCGACAACATCGGGAGCATCTCTGCTGTTCGCGGGCATCGCTGCACCAGGATGAGGATGGCGGCAGAGGCACTGGTTGTTGAACGTCGCACTCGGCCCGCTGGTGCCGTGCAGCAGCTCGGAGTCAAGCCACAGGCCAAAGTGGCCACCGCTACCCACGGCAAAATGGTCGCGGTGGCTGAACATGAAGAAGGAATTCTCTCCGGACCAGAGGTGGACATGCACTGCTTCGCGCGGTGGGGCCTCATCCTTGCCAGACGGCAACGGCGGCAGACCTTCCAGGCGCTCAACAGAGAAGAGAAACGTCTCACCAGTGCCGTAGAAAGATGCGGGTACGCTGGGCTCGCGCCACTCCGAGCAGAAGGCGCCAAAGACGTTGTCGCCGTCGTCCTTGATGGCTAGAATGCAACACCCGCAACCGGATGTCCGCTGGTAAAGTGTGTTCAGCGACACGCCGTGGACTTCCGTCGAGTATAGCAACCGCCAGTCGGCACATACGAAACGGCTGGGGATCGCCGCCGCAAGTTGCTGCAAGACTAAGTCCGACATCACCTGGGTGGGTATTTCATCGCCCTTCATGTCCAGTAGCCTTGGCATGGGTGCCACGAAGCAACCGGCTGAGCCCCAGCTTATGCTGTGGGAAGAGGCCTCGCTGCTCGGGCCCGGGGTGCTGGCTGGACGAGAGGTCTTGAGATGAGAGGCAAAAAACTCCCACATTTCCAAAAGCCGCGTCCGTCGCGTTCTTCTTCGAGACCGAGGTGTGAATTGGCTGTTAACCAGAAAGGATTCTACTTCGTAAGCTCCATCGAGATACATGTAGAAATAGGGGAAACTATGGATATTTATCTGTTCTGCGTACCGTGTGTGTCCCCCGTGTATGTCCCGGCTCCCCCCCCAGTGTCTTACCGGGTAGTCAAGTCTATACATATACAACAGACAACCATACGGAGGCCTATCGAATGACTTGACTTTACTTGACTTGACTGACTAAACGCGGTTCACACAACTGTTCACACGTGTGTGGATGCAAGTCGCCTTGGACCAGGTTGCACAGCATTGCTTGAAGGAGCTCGATGCGTACTCGACGTGCGTCGAGAAGCACCCACACCGATGGCAAAGCGTGTGTGCCACTCTCAAGGCGGATCTCAAAGATTGTGCTGCGGCAAAGTAATGGCCCACTTACTTACTTCCTCTCCACAATCCACATGGTGTCGGCGACTACCTACGCTGACACCTGGCGACCACGTGCAATTCTCGCGCGCAGCTCAGGCATGGTGAACGACGTCAAGGCGCGCTGCGCGGCCGAGATTGAGCAGTACGACCGCTGTTTGAAGGCCAACGTGAACCATCCAGACACGTGCATGCCGCAGTTGCATCGGCTTTGGCAATGTTCAGAAGAGAAAGAGAAGGCGGCGTGTTCGTGTGAACCTCCGTGCAGCTCGAAGCCGGGTGTGTAGCTTGAGGTCGGGTGTGTGCACGAGGCCATCTGCTTCTGAGCGCCCACTCTTTGATGCCGACATCATAAATACGGTACGAGTTCTCTCTTGTCGTGTGGAGCCCGGAGGGCCGGACGCGCGGTGCCGGTGGCGTGGTGGGAGTGGGGGAATTTGGGGGTCCCGCCAATTGGTAGGTAGCTTGGTCAGTTACAAATTTCTCTGGTGGGGGTGCTAGAGCCTAGAGGCCTAGACCACCCGCGCGGACCGGCGCCGCAGCTGGCCAGCTCGTTTTCCGTACGCCGCAACGTGTCCGCCGCGCCACCGCCGAGCGCCGACCGCCCGGCCCGACCGCGGATGGGAGTCATCAGAAGCCCTGCGACACGTATGCGACGCGATGGGAGACCCAGGCGTGGCGGAGGCCGGAGCGCGCGGAACGCCTGTCCACCTCTGGCCTCTCCGCTCTCGACCACGGAGCACGGTCCGCGAACAGAGCCGCAGAGCGCAGACTACAACTTCCAGTCAACGACCTTGCAACCGGCGCGGGTGAACCCGCTGACAATCTTGGCCTGGCGACGGATCAACGCGGTTTTAGCACCTCCTTGCCCGCGCTTGCTCGTATGCCATTCAATAGCTAGCGTGTCAACCAGCGCCGCGCTCCCATCGCGCAGCAAGTGCTCGAGTACCTCGAACTCCGCGCCCTCGATATCCATCTTCACTGCGACATCGTCGGCACGACAAAAATGGCGAGAGAGCCAGCTACTGAAATCTACGGTGCGCACCGACACAGCTCGCTCCGTCGCGGGTTGTTGTCGCTGGCTGCGCGCATACTTGTTGAGTGCAACGCCGCCCACCTGAAGGGCACTAGACGTCATGTTGTAGAGGATGCCGTGCTTCGTAGCCGTGCGCGAGCCGGGTGTCTGCATGTTCGCAATCATCGTGCCATCGCTGATCCATACAGCTGCCATCTCGAGCGTTCCTTGCAGTGGCCGGAGCGCTTCCAGTAGTACGTCCCTGAAGGCAGAATTCATCTCAAAGGCAACGACATGTGTATAAGGTGTGGCTGCACGTGGTTGCCAATCGCTGTGGAAGCGTGCGAGCGATTGCCCGTCATTTGCACCAAGATCCAAGAAGGCTCGACGACTGCCGCATATCGTGTGATCAATGGCCGGCAGCGGCATCGTGAAATGGCTCGAGAATCTCAAACTAAACGAAGAATGGGCTATTAAAGCACTCGGAACTCGGAATGTACGGCTAGGCTCACATCGACCGCGCATGTAGTTCGTGAGAAAAAAAAGGGTTCACACGAGGAACTGCGCCCCGCCTCTCCGAGACATGGCCCACGTTTTTGCTCGCGTCATTGTCCGTGGGGCGGCCCCGCTCTCGTTGGCGGCGCGCCCTCGTGTCGCGGTGCTGGCGACCGCTCCGCGGCGGCTGAAGTCGACCGCGCCATCCACCATCTACGACGACTCGCACCTTTTTCCTGACCAGGTGCTGGAGGAGGACAAGACGGGGTTTCCTGTTGGTCTACCCCAGATCAAGGAGGCCGAGTTGTGGAAGGAAGGTGCCGAGGGGACGCTGGTGCGCCGCGCGGCACCAGATCCGGGCTGGTTGAGCGCCCTTGCTGAGCGGCGCTCAGCGGCGCCCCGACGCGCATCAAACCCTGCTAACATCCCCCCACCTTGTTGCCCATCCTCCCCTCTCGCAGCTCGCAGAGCGCGCGGAGCTCTGGTGGGACGACGGCACCGCCGAACCAGAGTGGTTCGTCGATCGCGGTAGCGCCGGCGGCGCCGATGGCGGTCGTCCATGGTCTCTTAGCACTGGAGCAGCTTTGGCACAGCTCGCGGGCGCGCTGACCTTCATCGGGGTCTTCATCGGCGGCACTGGCTATCTGCTTGGCGACACCCTGCGCCCAGCTGCACCGCGTTGGGAGCACGGCTACCCGTCCGACATGCGTGCTCAGTTTGGCCTGCCCATCACCGCCACCGCCGCCGAGGAGGACGAGTGAGCAAACGATGGGCGTCAGATCATTATTTGGCGCTTGTCGCGTACGAGCAAGGCCAGCGAGGATCGCCCCGCACGGCGGCAGTGCTGCGCGTACGTCGGATGATATCCCTGCGATGCGCTCGGAGAGACGAGAGACGCGTTGGGGTGCGTGTCTGTTTCGCAGGCGCATACTTCCATTTCTGTTCGGTTCACGGGGGAGGTCGGTTGCGCGGGTGGATGTGGTCATGTGGCATAGTCTTATGAATCCCTGTGCACTCTCGCACATTGATCATTGGGGACACCTTATTCGACACGTTAAGGTACCGGGTAGATCACGACTCACGAACTGAAACCGAGCGTCCTTTACCTTTGGAGCACACGCCATCCTCCTTCGGCCAACACCTCCGTCCATAGCGGTAGAGGCAAATGTGCTAGGGGGTCCGGAGTGTATGCGCGACGTGTGTTTCACAGCTGCGGCAGCAGGCTCCCGGCCTTCCCTCGTCTCCGCGATGTCGGCGTCGAGCGAGTCAGACGAAGAGCTGTTCGGCACGCCAATTTCCGACGACGACGAGGTGGATTCTGCACGGTCTCGGCGTGCGAGAGCTCAACGCGCAGCTGACCCTCAAAAGCAGCAGCGATTTAAGCAGCAGCAAGAAGTTCTTGATGAGCAAGGTCGTCGTCGTTTTCACGGCGCCTTCACGGGTGGGTTTTCAGCCGGCTACTTCAACACTGTTGGATCCGAGGCAGGATGGGCGCCAACCGAGTGGCGCTCAACACGCGGCGCCCGTGGCGCTCAACAAGCGTCAACACGTCCAGAGGACTTTATGGACGACGAGGATCTTGCCGAGCGTGGAGGTGCTGGAGTGCTGGTTGCCAGAGCAGGCTTTGCCAAGTCCAAGCGCACCGACGATGGGAGCGATGTCGCCTTGGCCCCGTCGCAAACAAAATGTCCATCGGCGGTAGCTGCCGGCACTGAAATGCGCCCAGACATCAGCAGCGTGCTTACGATCCCGAAAGGAGCTTCCAGCATCGGATTTCGCATGTTGCGCCAGATGGGCTGGCGCGATGGGTTTGGCATCGGCCCGCGAACGTATCGGTCGGCGTCGAAGCGCAAGCGGACGGGCACCGATGGCGCGATGGCGCCGCCACGCAAGCTTTACGGGCCGACCATGCCGCCTCAGATGCATGCCTCTTCCGTGAGTGCACACCCCGAGGGCTCGGACGACGAGTATGAAGACTCTGATCCATTGAACGCTGCACACCTTCGTGGCTTCGCTCCCCGCCTCGTGCCTACCCGGACCACCGCGTACACATACAAGAACGACCTCCACGGAGTCGGATACGAGCCCCATCGTGCCGCCCCCGAGTTTGCCGAATCGTGCAAGAGGCGTGCGGAGAGTCGAGCCCCCCAGCCAATCGGAGCTTACGAAGATGTGGAAGACGCTTACGCGCAAGCAGACATATCACAGTATGACCTCGCTCTCCTTGAGAATGAGGCGGATGTGGACGAAGATGCAAAGCTGCCTGGGCGGGTGGAGACCATGTGGCGCGGCACTGGCGCAGGAGTTTCCATGGCGAAGTCTGTACCAGTCACCGGTTTTGTGCCCGCTCACCTTACGCTTCCTCCGCAACCATGGCACGAGGCGCCAGAGGTGCCCGCTTCGTTTCGCGAACGGCACATCTTTCCGACTCCCCCAGTGGCGCCCCCTTTGCCACAGGCTGCGCTGCTGGCGCTGCTGGCGCACGAGGCAGTGCAGCAGCAGACGGCGAACAGCGCGGCCCTCTCTGAAGGTGTGGGCAGCAGCCGTATCGGCGCTGTTGACACGCTTTCCCCAGGCAGCGACGTGTGGTCACTCGTCTCCAAAGAACAGCTCATTCATTTGTGGCAGCGGCTGCAGACCATCCGTGCGCAGCAGGTATCAAAACAGCAGGTATCTCAACGCCCTCTGCAAGCGCCTCCACTTCCAGGAGCTTCACTGCAGCACCACCAGCTCCAAATGTCCGCGCTGCCGATGAAGCCGCCGCCGCCGCCGCCGCCGCCGCCGCCGCCGCCGCCGCCGCCAATGCCAATGCCAATGCCACCACCACCACTGTTGCCGCCGTTGCCAGACCGGCCAGCGGACGGGTACGCTCTTCCTGAGCATTGTCAACCGTATCTGAGCGATGCCCCGAAGCAGCGACGCTTTGAAGCTTTCCTGCGCGATGAGAATTTGGCTCGCGCACTCGCCGCCGCCGCCGGCTTCGATGGTCGTTGCGTACACGGTGAACTGCTCGAATTTTCCAAAGTTGCGAGCTTCTTCAGCCAGCGGGCCCACGCGGTGATCTCAAGCCGATTCACCTCGTCCGAAGTACAGAGTGCTCAACTCCCTGGCGGCGTGATCGTAGGTGGACTCTCCCGAGTGCCGAGGCCACAACACGGTCCGAACGACACGCCTCCAGCTTCGTCTGCAGCAGGGGCGGCGGCAGCACCTGCCTCTTACGTCGTCGAAACGAGTGCGGACACAAAGCAGAGCGTCGACGTCTTGCCAGTGAAATCGAGGACGCTGGTCGGCATGTCGTCTCGCACCGCGCTGCCGTGGCAGCCCGATGCACTGCTTTGCAAGCGCTTTGGCGTCCCCGCTCCCGCCAACGCGCTTCATTCGCGAGAGGGTTCGAGACCATCGACAACGATTGGCACTGCGACATTTGACGACGCGCTGCTTCCAACCTTTTCTGGTCCTCCACAGCCACCCCACGGACCGTCACCAAACATCCCGCATGGCGTTCCTCCGCAGATGTTTCCTCCCATACCGGCTGCTGAGGCTCAAGCTGCAGAATTCCTTGCCAGCATCGCGCCAGCCATGAGCTTACGCGGCTTTGTACCCCCGCCGCCGCCACAGCGCCCCTCCATGGCGCCTCAGCCGCCTCCTCCACCAGCTCCGTCGTCTGAGACACTCTCTGCAGAAGCAAGTATGCCCCAAGGAGAGGCGAAGGAGCGCCCCCCCCTCGCCCTGTTCAAGGCTGTGTTTGCGGGTTCCTCCGATGAAGACGACGCTGCATGCGAGCAGCATGGCAGTACCCAGGCATGGCAGTCTCAGCCCATCAGAGTCTCAGCCAACGAGCCAGCAGCCATTACTGCCCACGCCGCGGCACACGCCGCGGCGCTTGTGCCATCAGCGCAGTCGATGGCAGGGACACACCCAAAAACCGCGCCGCTCATGCCAACGGCGATGCTCTCTACTACCACGAGTGCCTTCATGACCGGCGCCGCAGAATCGGTAGCTTTGAGCGAAGGAGAGAGTGAAAGCGTAAGCTCTGAGGAGGAGGTCGTGGAGGAGAACTCCGCACGCAAGAAGCGACACCATCATAAGCACAGGCACAAGCACAAAAAAGAGGATAAGCACCACCGCAAGAAGCATCGGAAAGGGGACAAGAGCGAGAAGAATCACAAGAAGAAGCAGGCGTAGTATCGTATGACAAGCCCGCGTTAAAATTATCGTATACATGTACCGCCAGGCCCGAGACCGCCAGACATGCCGCCAGAGCGCGCGCGGCGCGGCGAACATGCACGATCCGTACGTCAACAACGCAACGACCAAGCGTTCCCCGTCGTCCGCGCGCGCGCGGTTCGTCGGACGTCGCGCGTGTATCGAGCAACGAGCGCTCTACGTAACAACCGAACCCCGCGGGCGTTTACCTGAGATTTCACGACGTCACCGGTCCGCGCGTTAGCGCGACGGTACAGCGCGCGCGGGAAGCGCGCGCCGGTTCGACCGTTTTTCGCGAAGTGCTTAAGACGGTAACAATGGGTAGTTACCACTTGTCGCGGACCGACGGGGGGGCGCGTTCTGGAAGGGGTAATCAAGTTGCCCTTTAGCCCGCCGCAGGCGCGAAAATTTTGGCGACATTGACTGTTAATCACTACATTTAGGCCCTGAAATTGATGCCACTCACACACTATTGACTGCGACGTACATGTATGTACCGACTACTACGATGACACACTAGCCCACAAGAACAAAAGCAACTGTCTCGCTCCCTTATCCGCCCGCTCTCTCGACTGCATGGCCGGTATCCATAACGAGCTTGAGCCTGAAGTCAAGATATCTTTGATCGAAAGCTGGATTGTCAGCCTCACACCACCCTGCGGAGCACACGAGAGTCAGCAACGAGCACAAGCTGAGTCGTCATCTGCGTGTGGAGTCAGTCGAGGCTCACAAGGCGGGCAATACACTGTTTGCAGCTGATTACTGGTCGACTGCTGCTCATCACTGTGCTTGGCCCACTGCCTCCAGCGGTTGGTGGCCGCCGCCTTGCTGCCTCTTCCTCTAGCAATTCTTTCGCTTTTGCTGCAGCCTTTGCTGCGGCTGCTGCGGCGCGACGACTCCTCTCCTGCCAGTAGCCGGTAGGCAGGCCAGCCTTGCTGTGCTCGCCGCTATGGCCACCCTTGCGGATGTATGAGCTCACCATGAGACGGAGAGAGGGGCGGCAGCCAAGGTGCTGGGTCGCATCGGAAGCGAAGGTGTGCGCGAGGGGTTTCGTGAACAAAGTTGAAAAGGCTGTTTTCGGGCAATGTTTTGATAATTTGCGCGGATTATTGCGGATCTGGGGCCTACGTTCCGAGATCTGTCGATTGGTACCCTTAGATTATGTGGATTATTTGACTGCCTAGGTGCTGCCTAGTTCGTAATCAAGTTGCCCCACGAGGGAACGCGCCCCCCCGTCGGTCCGCGACAAGTGGTACCTACCCATTGGACGGTAAAGATCGACGGTAAAGAAGTGCAAAGTCGTAATCATTGATAAATCATTGAAATCTCGCGCACTGTTAGCACACGCAGGATTGTATACTCAAGGCAAACATGATGAGTAAACATGCACGGCCTACGCCCCGCATCACACCAGTTCTTGCGATGTGCACGGGGCCCAGTACGGGCGCGCGCAGCTGCCGCACACGCCACACCCCGCTTGCTTTCGTGTCAGAGCTCAGACCGAGCGCGCGATTCGGCACAGTCCTCGTACTACTGGTTGAGATTCAATACCACAAACGAGATCGTGTTCTCTGGGCCGCAATGCACTGAGGACAGCACGTAGCCCTGCTGCTGCAGCTCACGCACTCGCCGCCAGAGTGGCAGCATCGGGTTGAACCACTTGATCCGTATCTGCTTGTCGACGTTATGCTTGCCGCTGTTCTCGGCGAGCGGGAAAGAGAGCGACGCGTCATTTGCAAGCGGCAAGAGCTCCACCATTCCACCAGTCTCGCGCTGCGCCTCGGCGGAGCATTGTGCAATTGTCTGCCGGTTCGCCTCCCAGGCCAGTGCATAGGCGGTGACGGCGCCCATGGAGGGCAGCACTTGCAGCACTTTGGTGGGCAGCAGGACAGGCGGGGTCGATACCGGTGTTACCTCCACCAGCTTTCCAGATGGCACGGCTCGATCGCCGATTAAGACTTCATCGCTCACGTGTGCCTCGAGCATGTAGTAGCGGAGCTCTATCCACAGCAGCCGCTCCTCGGTCTTATCCTCGGGCAGGGCCAGCGTGCCCGATCGCAAGAAGTTCAGTATGGCGCGGAAGTGTGTGCCGTCACGATCGATAAAGACGCAGCCCTCGTCGTCGAGCGGCACTTGGATGCCTTCACGGCCACTGAACATGACACCGAGCATCGAGTCTGGGTAGCGCGTGAGCGTGCTCCGCGACGTCTCAAACTTGGTCCCACCGACGTTGAGGCGCACACGACTCCTTGATTGCTCGAGCACGCTCGACACGTTGAGATGCAGGCGACTCCTTGACTGATCACACAACCCTGTTGCGTCGGACGCCATATGATGAGAAATAGTTGAGAAATCGGCAAGACAAGTCAAGTTTAGTCAGGCCTACGTTGTGAAAAGTGGAAAAACCCCTTTGTAGGTGGCCAGACTTCAAACCGCTCTTCCTGAAAATCCTGAATTCACACTCCGATTCGCGCCTCACCTTCTCGCAGTCAAATGGAGGATACTCTCGCCGTTCAGCCGCCAAAGCGCGTGCGAGCAGACGATGAGAATACAGACGTGCAAGCGGTGCAAGTGGCGCCGTTCAAGGGTTTGCCCAGATGCGAGTTCGACTTCGCTCCGCGGTGCCATCACAGACACCCTCTCAAGCGATACCCACGCGAGGCTGGAGCCAGCTCCGATGAACCCCTCGTGTGCGATGGCGGTTGCGGCAGAGAGATCCCGCCGTCCGACCCCCGCTGGTCCTGTTTTCCGTGCGATTACGACATCTGCGAGCTGTGCCTCGTCGCCAGAGGTGGCGGGGCCGCTTTCATCGGGCTGCTTGCTGAAGAAGAACGGAAGAGCGCCTCTCACGCTCGTGAGCTCGACACGATGAAGAATCGGTGCGAGGCCGCGGAAGCCCGGTTGGCACGCAAGGAGCGTGAGGAGAAGGCTGCGGAAGCGAAGGCGGAAGCGAAGGCCTCGGCGCTCGCCGAGAGGCGACTGGTTGAGAGCAAGGTGGCAGCGGCAGAGGAGCACGCGCGTGGCTTGCAGACCGAGGTCCAGCGGCTCGAGGCCGAGGTCGTCGAGCGGCGACAGCGCTCTAAAGCCAACCTCGAGAAGATGTACGCAGCCCAGAAAGAGCGCGACACTGCGCGTGCCGAAGCTGACAACCTCCGCGTCGTTGTCGAGGCGCAGCAGGCAAGCACCCGTGCCGCAATCGAAGACATGCAAGAACAGCTCGCCACGGCCCACCGCCATATCGCCATCGCGCAGGGCGATGCGGAGGCCGTACGGACGCTCATCTCATTGGAGGAGGCCGAACAGCTCGAGGCACGTGCTCGTGCTGCGCTGCTCGCGATCTGCGAGCGCCGTGCATCGCTCGCGGCCGCGGCCGAGTCTGAGCGACAGAAGCGCATCGACTGTGCCGTATGCCTCTTTGGCGCGCGTGGCGTCGCCTTTGTCCCTTGCGGTCATATCGCCACATGCGTAGAGTGCGCACCTAAGGTCGACGATTGCCCCCTCTGCAAGGCCAAGATCACGTGCAGAATGCCAGTTTACCTACCATGAAGAAGCCGATTTGGCACAGACCTCTTGGCGACGACGCGTGGATGCTGGTGAAGAGCGTCTGCTCTCGGCGCGACAGCTCGCGTCGCACCCCGCGGGTACATCGGGATGCTGTGCGGACATTGAGGACAGTGGTCGATGAGGTCGCGGACGAGGATCCTGCTTCCTGGATCGACAAGCGTATAGTCTCATGTGTGGGACCGAAAGCCCGGACCGTCCGGTCCGTCGTCCGACCTGCGCGCTCGCGTACGGACGGGTTCAACGCCTACCTGCGAAAACACCACTCTCCACTGTCTTTCGTCTGACCTGTAGCGCGTACCGCGATAGGCGATTTTTCGCGATTACTCTTTCACCGCGACCCGGTCGTGTGCGCGCAATGTGACGTGTCGCATGCGCATGACGGTGCGACCACGCGTGCGGGCGACGCACCGACCTCGACCGTGACTTGGACGTTCTCCACGAGTACTCCCACTTCGGATCCGCGCGCACCCCGACCGCGCCGCGGGCCCCGGCACCCGCCGGACCCGCCGGCACCGCGCGGCGCGCGCACGTCGAGCCGTGATAAAGCGCTCTAGGCAGCTCGAGTCACGTTTCGGACGGATTTGTATGCGCCGTGACGGCGCGTCCGCGTGTAACCGTGTACCCAGCCGCGCTCGCACGTCGCGCTCGCGTCGGGGAGTACACAGAGCCCGGCCGAAGTCAAGCCCTCTCAGCATCCCGAAACGTCGACCCGACACGCACCATGACACCAGCGTTCAACGCAGGCGGGCATCCCGACACGCACCACGACACAATACGCGGCGTACGGGAGGAACGGGGGAGACGGGGGTCTGAACTCTGGTTGGGCTCGCGCGATCGATCCGGCATGAATTACGTGCCTTCGTGAACCCAAGGCAAAGTGTTACAAGAGGACTCGCGATGCAACCAGCCCACCAAGCTCGCGGCACTGAGCTACTGCCTCTGGGCTGCACGTTTTAGGTCTCAAGATGTTCGCGACCGTCTGCGAGAGACCGTTGCGAATGATCAGTGGCTCGGACACAGGTTTTAACCTCCAGCCCTGGCAGATGCGTGCAACCTGTCGTGCCGCACTGGTTCCGTCGGATCCGGCAGCAACGGCGAGTCCATCTGCGATTCGCACGCGAGGTAGCGCGCACTGGTCAGCTGTTTGGCAGACAACGTGGCAGTATGTGGCAGTAAGTGGCAGTAGCCAGCCGGAAATCATGGGTCGGGTGCCAACGGCCCAACGCACAAGGGCGGCCAAGAAGCCGCGAGGACTCGCCATAACCGCTGCTACTCTCGTGTGTGTCAAACACGTGATAGTAAACCCGCTGGAAGAACTCGGCCATCTCGCCGGATACCATCGCCAAATTTTCTGGAGCGCAGAAGAGGTAGCCGTCGCTGCTGAGCAGGTCTTCCACGGTTGCCTCGCCCGCCGCCCGCCTGACCAACGTCAATTCAGATTCCATGCCCGTGGCCGCAAGGGACGCGCCCTCTTCGAGGGCGTCCGCCATTGCGCGGGCGAGGCCCGTGCGGCTGTGCCACACAACAAGCACGCGGCGCATGCCAGGACTTCAGGCAGGTAGAGGCAGTTGTGTGCCAGGGAGTGGCCCGCTCGGCAGCAGTGGCCTGTTGTGTTTGCAGAGAGTCGACCACCGAATGTGAGGAGGTGCTGCAGCAATCTGAGCTGCACTGCTGTGCTCCGCGGCACAAGCAGTCCGCCACCGCGTGCTATACACTGCGTGTGGCGCTGTGTCTCTCTCCATTCATGTTAATACACACAACACAATTCACACCAACACGAACACACCTCATCACCTATTCATAATCATCAACGTACAAACATAGAACGCGAGAAGTTAACCGCCAATTCACAGTCATTTAATTCTCAATCTGAGGAAAACAATGCAGGAAAACAAGACGATGGCCACCATCACGCAGCCGTGGCGTGGGCGGTACGTGGCGCCGCTGCCAGACATCGGACCCACGGTGCGAGATGCGCTCGCCGCGCCATCGTCGTGCGTGCCAGCCGGGGCCGTTCTGCTTACTCTCTTCAACGACCACCATCGCCCGTTGTACGAACTGCAATTTCGTCGTGTGCGCTCGTTAGCATGCTTGGTGCAGCGGCTTGTATCCGTGTGCTTTGGTGCCGATGCGTGCCGCGACGCCATTGGGCGCGCCGTTGTTGGGCCGCCAGTCCGGCCGAGCGACTTCCGGAAGGGAGCCTACGTAGAGCTGACTTGGGCCAAGTGGCGACTACTCCATTCGGCGCTCATGCATGCGCGGGTGGTTCTCTTCATCGACAGCGACGTGGTGCTTTTCCGCAACCCATTCGCTGCGCTGGATGCCGCCGTCGATTCCCACGCCATTCGTTTCCTCGCCGAGCTCGCGTGTGCTCCCACGGCCACCTGCGGGTCACAGCCGGCGTGGCGCAAGCCCTCACGCCTGCCAGGTGCAGCCCCTTGGCCGTGCAGCCTCAACGGCGGCGTGCTGCTGCTCGCCTCACAAACGCTCGCAGCGCGCGTGGTCGAACGAGAGCCCATCTTCGAGTATCATTCCATAAACGCAAGTCAGATGCCCATCGATCAGGACGCCGCCGACGAGATCGCCAATCGTCGCCGCGGCGAGAAAGCCGACTTTTCAAGCTGCGCGCTGCCGAGTTCGAGCTTCGTCGGCTTCTGCTGGTGGGCGTGGGGCTATATTAAAGGCAATCGCACGCTCTTCGACGATCTTCGTCCGTGCGAATTGGCAACCTTCCATGCGCACTGTATAGTCTCGGTGGCACAGAAGAGGGCGGCGATGGAGCGCATGCTGACCAAGACGGCGCACTGCGTCGGCAACCGCAGCAGCGAAGGCATCCGTGAGCAGCGTCTTGGCAAGTGGGGCCCGGCAGCTTCGCCGGGAGCTCGTGCACGCTGTGGGCGGCGCGGGGTCAAAGCGGAAGGCCGCAAGCGAGAGATTTGTAGCACGGCGAGTCAAGTATAAGCGGATCGAGCGGATCCGGCGAGGTCGAGGACGCGCGTGCCGAGGAGCGAGGTGAACGCGCAACATCGAGTTCTCGGTTCATCGACGCGGCAATAGCCCGTGTGTGGCGCTTCGCAAGCAGTTGGCGCTTAGATTTCTTGTTTCTTAGAAATCGAGCCTCGTGCTTGATCGAATGGTTATCGAAAGGCGCATCAGAGGGTTTAATCCCTTTCGGGGGAAACGTTTCTCGTTCTGGTTTTCGGAGAGAAACGTTCATGCTGGCGTTTTCACACTCTCACAATTTTTTCATGTCTTCGTCCTCGTCGACGCCTGCCACGCCGCCTTCTGCAACCGCAGTTCCTCCTCGACCACCACCGCCGACTGGTGGTCCGCGCCCTGGAGCTCAACCACCCGCAGTGGGTGGTGCAGCCATGCGGTCCACTGCTCCAGTGCCCCAAGGCATGCCGCCGGCTGGAGCTCGCCCAATGATGCAGGGCGCACCTCCTCACGGACCCCGCCCGATGCCACACGGTATGCCACTTCCCGGCCAAGCACCGCTGCAACAGCCAAGGCCGCAAGGCATGCCGCCTCTTGGCACCCCGCGGCTAGTTCCGGGCGGCGCTCCGCCCCCGCCGCGCATCGGTGTGCCACCGCCAAGGCCAACTATGGCTCCTCCGGGTGGTGGTATGCCACCGCGCCCGCTGGCGGTTTCCGGCAACGGCACCGCCGGCACTCTCGCTCCCGGCGCATCCGCCGCTCCTGGCGCACCGCGCCCTCTCCCGCCTGGGCAGCGACCGGCACCTCCGGCACAGATGCCACAACCTATTCGACCCGGCGCTCCCCGGCCGATGGCGGCTCCCGGCTCCAGCACGGCTGGCACTCTCGCTCCCGGCGCATCCGCCGCTCCTGGCGCACCGCGCCCTCTCCCGCCTGGGCAGCGACCGGCACCTCCGGCACAGATGCCACAACCTATTCGACCCGGCGCTCCCCGGCCGATGGCGGCTCCCGGCACCAGCACCGCTGGCACTCTCGCTCCCGGCGCATCCGCCGCTCCTGGCGCACCGCGCCCTCTCCCGCCTGGGCAGCGACCGGCACCTCCGGCACAGATGCCACAACCTATTCGGCCCGGCGCTCCCCGGCCGATGGCGGCTCCCGGCACCAGCACCGCTGGCTCTCTCGCTCCCGGCGCATCCGCCGCTGCTAGCGCTACCGGTCTTCTCCCGCCTGGGCAGCGACCGGCGCCTCCGGCACAGATGCCACAACCTATGGGGCCCGTTTCCCACGGGGGCATCGGCGCGGCTGCTCTTCCAGGTGCGTCCGCGAGCGGTCTCGCGTCGTCCACCGCAGCGATAGCCGCGCAAGCGATCGCTTTCGACGACTTCGACGACGAGGCAGATGAGGGAGACGAGGCCGAGGATGGCTCAGAGCTCTCGCTGAGGATGGCAGATGGCACAGCCAAGCCAGCGGATGCCGCACGACTCGCACGGCTCGCACGCAAGGCCGAATCCGCGCGACTTGCGCGCCTGCGGCACAAGCAGTTCGTGCAAGAGAAGCAGTCCGAGGTGACCGCCCTTCAGCGGGAGGAGGACCAACTTTTGGCCGAGGAGGCGCCTGCCAGCATCGCCGCGCTCGCGGCCGTGCGCACCGAACTGCGCCGAGCGCTCACCGAGTCGCAGCTGCAGCTCCTCAGCACATGGCTCGGCGACAGCCCGGGGGGTGCTCCCATCGTGAGCATGTACCTGCAGCCTGGCGAGGGCTCCGCTTCGTCACCGCCACTACCACCTCTACCGCCCCTCGATGGCACCGAAGGCACGAGTCTGGCTCTTACCGGTTTTGCGGTGAGCTCCGCGGGCGGCTCGGCGGGCGCCTCCGCAGCACCGCCGCCACACGCATCGGGCAGCGCTGCCATCGGCTCGGGAGCGACGCCGGCTGCCGCCACCAGCACAGGCGCTACTGGCGCAACCGGCGCGGCCGACAGCGGCGGTGGTGGCGGCGGCAGCAGTGGCGACGGCCCAGCCAGCAGTCACTCCTGTGGTGGCATCGCTGTCGAGCGCGCTGATCTCTGGCCGCCGCAAGCAGCCTTTGCCGAGGCAGTACGAGTGGGCAGCGCACCGGGCCCCGATGACGGCGCTGGCGCCTGCGGAGGCAGTGTGCGCGGCGTTGCAAGCGGCTCTAAGGGCATGGGCCTCTCGGGTGGGCCACCGCGACTTGGAGCGGCCGGTCTCGTCCACGCAACGCCGGAGTCGCTAGGCTGCGCGTCGTGGGCAGCGGCGGCGGCCATGGCGGCGGCGGCGGCGGCGGCAGCGGCAACCGCAGCGGCGAACTCGAGCGAGGCTCTCGAGGCCCACGCGGATTCCCGCGCAGGCGGCGGTGCTGTACGCAGCGCTGTGGACGGCGAGAGCGCGATGAGCGTGGACGGCACGAGCCATGGAGGGCATGTCAGGGCGGCGCGCACGCCCGGGGTGGGATGCGCCACCGAAGATGGCGCGTCCAGCGACGGGGTGACCGGATCCGCAGCTGCCGCGGGGGTCGCCTCTGGCAGCCGCGGCAGCAGCGGCGACGCTGGAATGCGGCATGCGTCACCCTCACTGTCTGCAGGCTCGCAGGACGCGTCCTCCACGGGCCCTGAGGCCGAAGACTTTCTCAAGCAGGCGATCAACGACGCCATCTTCAGCAGCGCGACGGGTGGCGCTGGCGAAGATGACATGGCCGAGGCCGCACCGCTGCCCATCGATGCACCGGCGGCGGAGTCGTCTGCGACCGTCTTTACGCCACCAGCGGCGGCTGAAGGTCCGTCGGCCAAGCGACGCCGCACTCGATAATCTGTACATGTAAGTGAGTGCTTCTCCGCGCTACTCCGGCTGGCGTACATGTACCTACGCAAAAAAGCCGCAATGCCGGCCCTGCGTCCCCGCCTCCCCCCCTCTCGAGGCCCGGCAGCGACCAGCGTCGCGCGCCGGGGTCCCGTACGGTATAACAGAGTCGAGACACTCACACTGACTTTCACTTCATTTTCTACATGTAATCAGATTTGAGAATACTTGTGAACACGGTCGCCCCCATTTCGGATAAATTGGAACCTTCACACCATGGCGAGAGGCGTTTGGGATTGACTTTTCAATGGTCGTCCATGGTCCACAAAACGGTCCACAAATGCTCCACACACATCCGATGCCTGCGGCTTTGAGGACCGACTTTCAGAAAACGCGGTACATCCCACCGCATGTCAAGCATGATGAGTACGTGCAGTTGCTCCATGCGAAATACGAGGCGAAGAAGAACACACCTGAAGTGCGGCGACAGGAACGTGATTCAGTAGCACAGCGCTACGCGCCGCGTGTGGCAGAGGAGGATGAGCCCACTCTTTCGAGGAAAGTCCCACTCACGTTACGAATGAGCGTACCCACGGAAAACAATCCTGCCAACGTACCACTTCCCAATCGGGAGGCTGGAAAACTTCACTCGGCTATGCGAATTCTTGCTCGTCAGATGCTGCGTGAGCATGGGCGCGATTCACCGCTTCGGCGCCCACTGACGGATTGCGATGGCGTCTTCAAACGCCCATCGTTTGGAACGGCTTCAACATCGGCAGCTCAGCTGCGTAGTGGCACTTGCGCCGCAGGGCACAGCTCTCACACCCTACCTGCAGCATGCCTTTGTATGGAACTCGCAAACAGCGAGACGAGCGCTAAGGGAGCTGCTTCATCCCACCGGAACTCTTGGTGGGCGCGTTGTTTGCCAGTGGAGGTTGCGCAGTGCCTCTTCTCAGCCGGCAGGATGCACCTCAATTCCGGTCAATATGCGAATGTAAGGGATGTCTGCCAGTCTGTGCAGGATCGTCACGCAGCACTCCGGGCACAGGTTCAATCCAACGAGCTGCCAGCTCATAGCGTCTCGCACACGGTCGCGTCACGCGGCTCGACTGTGGCGGCGCCTTTGGCCGTGCAGGCTCTGCAGCTTTTGCACGGGCACCATGCGACAGGTCATGGCGGTTGCGTGTTGGGCACTGCCGAAGTGATCGCCGCCTCCAGAGCCGCCGATGTAATCACCGCTGTCGGTGATGTTGATAAGACTACCGCCACCGGCGCTGGCTCCAGCCGCATGGGGAACATCAACGCCGCTACGAGATCCTCCGATGTGCATGCGGAGGCTCTTGCTTCTTCGCCTCTGCCCCTTATGCCCTCCAGGGATCAGCCGTTTCAAGTGCCGCCCGACGTGCCTTCGAAGGCTGATTCAGTCGAGCATCCACCCGCAGGCGCGGCGCCCCCGCTCGTTGCCTCTTTAGCAGGCTTGTCAGCGAGCGTCTCGACCAAGGCGCCGCCCCCGTTGGGCACCTCCGAGGCGGCTGCCGGCACCTCCGAGGCGGCTGCGACCCACCTTCGCAATCGGGCGCCGCTGCATGAGCGGGGTCGGCTGCCTGCGCCGCCGCCATCGCGGCTGCCTGCGTTTGTCGGTGACTACGGCCACCCGCCAGCGACGAGCACCCCCAAGCTGAGGACGAGCCCGGCGCCAGGCTCGTCGAGTGAGCGTGAAAAGAAGCGCCTTGGAGCCAGCGAGGACGTGCCCACGACCGTTCGGCAGGAGTCGGCACCCGATTCATTTGTGCTGCAGTACCGCGAGGACCGGCGCAATGGGCCAGCGCTTGCCGGCTGGAAGTAACATGTATTGGTGGCCACGCTCATCCGTCAGCGCCGCGGGCAACGCGAACCAAACGCCGCGTCACCGTGTCCCACCTTTCTCAACTTCTGTCGTTCCCTTATCTTCTCAAGCCTCCGCTCCGTTGCCTCACTGTGTGTTCCCTAGAAGATCACGTGCTAGACTATGTTACAAGTGGCGAGAGTGCTCTGTTCGTCTAAATGAAGTGTGTACGCTAAGACAGTGCACATGCATCGTGAATTATCAACGCATGTGGACAACACGAGACCACTTCACTTACCCGTTGCAGCGGGAACGGAAGGTAGGCACGGCGTCGTCCGTCGTTCAAACCACCAACGTGTGAGATACGACCCAAGTCAAGAAGAAGAGGCCTATTGCAGCAGGGAATCCCTCCCGTATCACATCCGCCCGCTCGTCATAGACCAAGCGGTCTGCAATTGGGTCCGATGCAAATCTCAAGGCCACAAACGCACTGCTCAGCATGACAGCAAAGAATGTCAGAATCGGATTCCAACCAGTAGCGCCCATCAACCCGAACGTACAGCCGCACAGCGCCGCTGCCAACTGCCTGCCCCAATGCGAGATGGTGCGCAGCGGCAGGGCTGTCTGTTTGGTCTCCATGTTTGCGTGGAACGCCACCGCGGCGCTTTTATTTTCCTCGTTCATGCGTCTCTGCAAGGTTCCGAAAGATGACGAAGATGACCGGCGACTTTTCGCAGCTGGCGAAAACCGAAACGCCGCCGCGACCACAGAAATCTCGCAATTCTGGTCGAGCTTCTGTGTGGCTCGCGAATGAAGCTCTCCGTTTTCGTGTGCTCTGCTGTCGGCGTGGCCACGGGACTGCACGCGGAGCCGGCTCTGCTGCATGGCAGCGCACAACGGCCAGCACCCTCGGTGCTCTTGATGCAGCAGCAGCCCGTTCCGGGCCCGTATGCTGGCCCCCGCACCACGCCGTTGCTCGATTCGGTGCAGATCCCAGCGGACATTAAGGGATTCACGATTGCGGAGCTCAAACAGCTGTCCAACGAGCTCCGGTGGGAAACGATCAATGCCGTGTCCAAGACCGGCGGCCACCTCGGCTCCTCGCTCGGCGTGGTGGAGCTCACAGTCGCATTGCACTATGTTTTCAACACGCCCGAAGACCCCATCATCTTTGACGTGAGCCATCAAGTTTACCCGCACAAGATCCTCACGGGTCGGCGGGACCGTATGCACACGCTGCGCCAGGCGGGTGGCCTCTCCGGTTTCGCCAAGCGCTCCGAGTCCGAGTACGACGTCTTTGGCGCTGGCCACTCGACAACGTCTATCTCGGCGGCGCTCGGCATGGCTGTCGCTTTCGACCTGCAGGGGCGGCAACGGAACTCGGTGGCAATCATCGGCGACGGCGCGATCACGGGTGGCATGGCGTACGAGGCCATGAACAACGCAGCCTACCTCAACTCGCGCGTGATCGTCGTGTACAATGACAACGGGCAGGTCTCGCTGCCCACGGGTGAGCCTTCGGCGGGAGGCACTGGCCCCGCGGGCTCCCTTTCGGCGTACACGACGCGTCTCATAGCGTCCAAGCCGTTCCAAACCTTCCGTGACACGGCCAAGACGATCAACAAGCTCTTCCCCGCCGAGATCCAGCAGGCGAACGCCAAGATTGACGAGTACGCGCGCGGGATGGTCACCGGCGGAACGCTCTTCGAGGAGCTCGGCTTCTATTACATCGGCCCCGTCGACGGGCACGACCTCGACAACCTCGTGCCCATCCTCGAGAACATCCGCGATCGGGAGGGCTCGCAGCCCGTGCTGCTCCACGTCAAGACCGACAAGGGCAAGGGCTATCCGCCCGCCGAGGCCGCCTCGGACAAGTACCACGGCGTGCCCAAGTTCGACGTCGCCTCGGGCAAGAAATACGTGTCGCCCGAGAAGACGCCCTCGTACACGGCCGTCTTTGCCGACACGCTCGTCGACATTGCCGCGACCGACCGCTCGGTCGTGGCCATCACGGCCGCCATGCCCGGCGGCACGGGCATCGACAAGTTTGGCAAGCGCTTCCCCAAGCGCACGTTCGATGTCGGCATCGCCGAGCAGCATGCAGTCACCTTCGCTGCGGGCATGGCCGTCGAAGGCCTCAAGCCCTTCTGCGCCATCTACTCGACGTTCATGCAGCGCGCGTACGACCAGATCATTCATGACGTCGCCATCCAGAAGCTGCCCGTGCGCATGATTCTCGACCGCGCCGGGCTCGTTGGCAACGACGGCCCGACGCACCATGGCAGCTTCGACCTCTCGTACCTGGGCTGCATACCGGGCATCGTCATTTGCGCGCCCTCGGACGAGGTGGAGCTGCGTAACATGGTGCAGACCGTGTACACCCTTGACAACATCCCTTCCGCGCTGCGCTTCCCCCGTGGCTCCGCGCTCGGAATCGAGAAGCTCAACGACCTCTTCGGCTACGACCTTGACGAGATCCCGAAGAAGGGAACCGTGCTCCCTGTGGGCAAGGGGCGCATCGTCCGTCAGGCGGCGGAGAAGGCGAGCTCGAAGGTGTGCTTCTTGACCATCGGCACTCGGCTCGCGCCGGCGGTGGAGGCCGCACGCCGGCTCGAAGCGAGCGACCCGAGCGTGGGTGTGACCGTGGCCGACGCGCGCTGGATGAAGCCCCTCGACACCGAGCTCATCGACAAGCTCGCAAAGGAACACGACGTGCTCATCACGGTCGAGGAGAACGCGATCGGTGGTTTCGGCGACCACGTGCTACACTACCTCGCCCTCTCGGGCGCACTCGACCAGGGGACGGTCAAGGTGCGCCCGATGGTGCTGCCCGACAAGTACATCGAGGCGGCCAACCAGTCAGAGCAGTACGAGGAGGCGGGACTGACCTCCGAGTACATCGAGAACACGGCGCGCACCCTGCTTGGCAAGAGCCCCTTGCAGAAGCAAGCGGTTCGTAAGCAGAATGAGGACCCGACCATCGCGTAAGGGAAGATGGGCTCGGTGGGCGGGATGAACCGTGTATAAACACGGTACACGCTAGCGTGAGGCACAGAGGCTGATAATACATGTCGCATGACGCAGGTATCCGTGCGTTGCGTGCCGTCACAGATCGTGTGAGAGCAGGCACAGAGGCGGAAGGTCTCGCGCGAGGCTCGCAAAAGCACTGTATTGAGAGACTTCGTTCCCCTTCCGACCGGCTCCCGCAAACAAGCTGAGGGGCTTCGTGCGTGTGAACCAGACACCACCGAATTCGAGCGCGGGTGGACCGCGACGAAACTGACGAGCCTGACTGTGTCCTTCTGCGGCACCGAAATCGAAACTCCGGTCGGTGACGACGTGGTCCGTCGCGCCGACTCCCAGTTCCTCTATCAGGAGAGCCGACGACGCGCGATGCCGAAAAGGAAATCGCTCGCGGATGAGATTGCTTCGTTTATGGATACTCGTCCAAGCGATGGTCTGGACGAGGACTTCAATGAGGACGAGCAGCGTGATGATTTGCTAGCTCCGGACGATGTTGCAGCCATGGGTCAGCGGCGCATGCGGGCACAGGGAATAGACCTGAGCGGAACGGGAAGCAAGTATGCTGGCCGTGTGACCTCGCGTGCAGTGCTGGAGTCGCGCAAGCGGCTGCGCGCGCCGGGAGCTGCTGCTGCTGCTCCTGAGGATGGCGAGGCGGAGGAGGACAACGACAACGTCGATGAGGAGGAGGAAGAAGAGGACGAGGCATCAGACCAACATGATGACGGCAGCGAAGAAGATGACGAGGACGACGAAGACACTGGGCGCATTGATGACAAGGATGACAAGGGCGACGGTGCGGGCGAGGGGAACGCGCTCTACTCTGAGTGGAAGGACATGCAAGCTCAGGAGTCAGAGCTTCTCTCGCAGCTCAAGGAGTCGCAGGCTGACGAGATGGAACGCGCACGGCAGGTCGGTCGACAGCACACGGCATGCCTGCAGTTGCTGCAGGTACGGATCAAGCTGCAGCCCGCACTGACCGCAGCGGCGCGCTGGCCGGTGGCTTTGGCGCCTCCACTTAAGGGCTTATGGGGAGCGACGGTACCGTTGACGAGGGCAGCCAAGGCGTCTACAGTGGCGTCGGCGGCGCTGCTGAAAGACCTGTGCACGCTACAGCTGTCACTAGCGAGTAGCATGCCCGAGCTGGCGGGGCCAAAAGGTCACGGTGGTGCTCGCTCGGCCTCCTTGAGCGCATCTTCTCTCGATGAGTTGGGCACCGATGCAGACCGGTGGTGGAGAACTCTAGAGGCGGCGGACGCTCGGCTGCGCCCGTGGATCGAGAGCAGTGTGGACGAGCTCTCGGCCGAGGCCAGCGTTGCCGGAGGGGCGGCACGAGGCAGCGCGGCCACCACCTTCAAGGCAGTGCGCCAAGGACCCCTCATTCAGTGTGAACACTTGCTGGCACAGATGCCGCGAGGGACGGAGGCGCGCGACCGTGCTTGTCACCAATCGTCGCAACGCGTCCTAGGCACGGAGCGGCAACCTGGCAAAGTTGACGGCGAGTCGGAGCCAGTGACAGGAGAGCTGTACGACGACAGCCTATTCTACCACTCGCTGCTCAAAGAGCTTCTCGACACAGGGAGCGCAAGGGGTGTCCCAGGCAGTGCTCCGAAGCTCAAGCACACGAAACGGCCTACCAACAACCGGCAGAGCAAAGGGCGCAAGCTCTCGTATGAGCCCCAGCCCAAGCTGCTGAACTTTATGTTCCCAGAGATTCCAGAGCGAACCATCGTCCTCGCGGAGCTCTTCGCCTCCGTCTTTGGCCAGCATGTGGCACCACCATCCTCGAGCATCAGCAGCGCCGAGCCAGCGCCTCCCATGGCAGGTGCTGCCGATGGGGAGCTGGACGTGAGCAAGCTCTTCTCCGCCATAAAGTGAGGCGTGTGGGCAATAATCTATGGCCGTATCGCACGGGAGTGCGTAGATTAGAACCCCCGCCACATGGTGCAATGCTGCAAACGTCCCCGTCGAAAACGGCCCGCGTGCGACTGCGAGATGGGACGCTGCTTATGGCGGTCGCCGCGTGCGCGCGCGGCTCCGAGCGCCGATCCGGATGAATCTTGCTAATGGAATGAATCCCCGGACCGGCCGGACGTCGATGAGTTAACGTCGGTCTATACTTTTTACGGTATCGGGTGTGTACCGGTACCGGTTGCGGGTTGGCGTTCGGTACACGCGTAGGTATATAGAACGCGAATTGCGAACTACCACGTACGCTAGACCCTTAGTGCGAGACGAGAGACGCGCCGGACGAGAGGCGTCCAGTAGCGACCGCAGTCACGCGTATCGTACCGCCAAGGGGCCAAAGTGCAAAGACGGATCGGACCATGTGTACCGACCCCGCGACCGGCGCGCGACCGCGACCGCGTCGGCAGCTCCGCCGGACCGCCGCGCTACCACTCGATCCGAGTTATCGCTTCGCTCGCCAGCGCCCACACCACGGCCACAAGTGCACGCCCTCCCCGACCACGTGGTCACGCAAACCGTCTTGCAAAGCCGCCAGGGCCCCTATCCGCTTGCGATGCATTCGCACTTAGCCTTGCCGTGCTCAGCGAGGCTCGCTCCATCGCTGGCGCCCCCTCGTCTCACACTCACACGCGCACGCAAGAACCTCGGCGGCGAGTCGCAGGGCCAGAGAGACGTTCATCACGATCTCAATGATCTCCGGGCTGCTGCGACGCATCAGGCTGCGGCAGACTTTTTGAGCGCCGCCTCAAAGTTGATGGCACCCGCCTGCAGGCGATCCTGGGTACCCAGAATCGCGGGGCGTGTGTAGCCCTCGACCTCGAGAGGGCCGAGCGCCTGGTGCACGTCCACTTGTACGAGCTCGTCACGCATCTGCTCGGCCTGCTGGAGCACCTTCGACTCGGCGATGGTGGCCTCGCGCCGCTCCTTCTTGCACGCCATCAGGATGCGGTCAGCCTCGAGACAGACAGGCATCGCGCGCACGAGCGCGGCCACGCGGTGGGTCGGGTCGTTCTTGGGCATGTACACGTTCTCCGCGAACATGGCGTGCACGGCCGAGGGGGTCGTGAGCATCCTGGCGACCTTTTGGGTGAGCTCGTCGCGCGGCGGACGGTACGGGCGCATGAGCTCGCCAAGGGGCGCGACGCCAGCGGCCATGAGCCAGCCACCGAGCGCGCCGATGGGCTGGGGGAAGTTTTCGGAGGCCGCCTGCAGCGCCGACTGCGCCTCGTGCTCGAGCTGGAGCATGGCCGACTCGGCGAGCGCCTCCAGGCCCTCGATGTGCCGGTTGCGCTGGAAGTGGTGCAGCGTCGCGTACCCAAGGAAGATGGCGCTCATCGCATCGGAGAGGCGGCCCATGAGGAGCTCTTCGAACTTGAGCCGGCCGCCAAGCGTCAGCGAGACGTCGGCCGCGAACGCGAAGTTGGCCGAGAGACGAAGGAGCTGCGCCTCGTGGTACTTGACGAGCGCATCGCCATCCCTATACGCCTGCTTGGACCGTAGCGCCGTCGAGATGCTCGCGCCGATGCCGCGCGTGAGGGAGAGGCCCCAGTTGGAGAAGACGTGGCCGAGCACCTTGAACAGGTGGGTGCGGAACTTGGCGGGCGCGTCCGGCTCCTTGGACTGGAGCGCGTTGATCGCGGGGAGCATGTGCGGGTGGCAGCGGGTGAGGCCCTGGCCGATGATCTGGAAAGAGCGCGTCATGATGTTGGCGCCCTCGACGGTGATGGCGACGGGCATCGACATGTACGCACTGCCCACGAAGTTGGCCTTGCCCTGCGAGATGCCCGCGCCGCCGAGGATGTCCATGCCATCGGTGATGATACGACGGCCGCGCTCGGTGCACGATTGCTTCATGATGGACGAGAGTACCATCGGAGCCTCGTGGTTGTCGATGATGGCGTTCGTCAGCTCGGTGCCCGCGAGCACAATGTACGACTCGCGGCCAGCGCGCGCAAGCGCCTCCTGGATGCCACCGAACTCGGCGATGGGCACACGGAACTGCTTGCGCACGCGCGAGTACGCCCCGACGCCCGCGCAGACGGTGCGTGCGGCGCCCAATGCGCCCGCCGGGAGGGAGACGCCACGGCCCTCGGCGAGGCACTCGACGAACATGTGCCAGCCAAAGCCGCAGCGCTGCTGGCCGCCGAGGATGTTGGACATGGGCACCCACACGTCCTCGCCGGTGACAGTGCCGTTCATGAAGGCCGCGTTCAGGGGCATGTGGCGCGGGCCCATGTTGAGGCCCTCGTGGCCTCGCTCGAGCAGCGCGACTGTGAAGCCCTCGGAGCCCTGGCCGCCGAGCAGATTGTTCGGGTCCTTGAGGTCGAGCCCGATACCCACCACGCCCGCAACAGGCGCAAGGGTGATGTAGCGCTTCTCGAAGGTGCAGCGCACGCCCAGGACGCCGTTGCGCTTCTCGACGGTGCCGTATGAGCCGATGAGCGAGGTGGCGTCCGAACCCGAGTGAGGGCCGGTGAGGCCGAAGCACGGGATGAGTGTGCCATCCGCGAGGCGCGGCAAGAAGTAGCCACGCTGTTCGTCGGTGCCGTAGCGCACGAGGAGCTCGCCCGGTCCGAGCGAGTTGGGCACGGCGACCGTCGCGTTCGCGTCGAAGCAGTGTGAGCCGAGCTTGGCAAGGACCGACGAGACCGCCATCGTGGAGAATCCGAGGCCGCCCCACTCCTTGGGGATCTTCATCGCGAAGAATTTCTTGTTGCTGCGGACCACACGCGCAGTGCAATACGTCAGATACCGGGCGAGGGGCGGAGATGGGAGAGAATGTGAGAGAAGAGGGGTGCAAGAGGGTGCACGTACCGCATGTACTCCCAAGCCTCGGCAGGCAAGTCCTTGTTGGTGGTGACTTGGTAGTCGTTGAGCATCGTGCACAACTCTTCGACCTCGTTGTTGAGGAACGAGGTCTCCTCGGCGCTCAGCGTCGGCTTGTACGTGTCCAGCAGGTGCTGCAGGCTCGGGCTTCCCGTGAAGATGTCCTGGTCGAAGCCAACGGTGCCGCAACCAAGCGCCACCTTTTCAGTCTCGCTCATCTTGGGCATCACGCTCTTTGCCAGCTTGAAGGCCGTCGCCGTTAGAATCGTGCGCTGTGCCATCGGCGCGCGCATGATCCGGGCCGCATGACCGGCGATCTTGAGCATTTCGCTGCTTTTTGATGACGTAATCACGCGACGGGCGTGCTCTTTAGCGCCTTGTCCCAAAAATGGAAGTCAGCGGCCCCGAACGATGCGTTCCCTTTCATATTCTCCTGTGCTCGCCTCTGCGGGACTTCTATGGGCGGGCGAGGGGAAACATGAGGTCTTTGACTCGGCAAAGTCACGAAAGTGACGAGACTCGAGCGACGCGGACCTCAAATACAGTACCGGTAATGGTGTGCACGTTCGTCACGCTGGCGGCTTTCGCGCTTCGCCAACATGCTCACTTTCACTCGCTCCGTCACATGCACATGCACGCGCACCGTCACGATGCTGCAGTGTGCTGCAGCCAGCAGCAGTCGACAGCACTGCGCGCGCTCGAAGCGCTGCCGGCCGATAGCCTCCCGGCTCACCTCGCAGTCATCATGGATGGCAACGCGCGCTGGGCTCGGCGGCACGGACGCCCCGTCGCTGCTGGTCATGTTGCTGGTGTGGAGGCACTGCGCACGCTGGTGGCCAGCGCAATCGCAGTCAAGCCGCTGCAGACGCTTACCGTGTACGCCTTCTCGTCAGAGAACTTTGGCCGCCCTCCGGATGAGGTCGCCGCGCTGCTGCGGCTAATTGAGAGCACACTTGAGCGCGAAGCGAACGGGCTCCACGATCGCGGCGTGCGTCTGGCATTCGTAGGCGATCTTGAACGCTTGCCCAGCACGCTGCGGGCACTCGTCGACCGGCTCACATCACGAGCGCCGCCAGACTCGGAGCGCCTCGTGCTCGTGGTTGCCCTCGCGTACGGCGGTCGGCAAGAGATTGTGGCGACCGCTTCACAGCTGGCGGCGCAAGTAGCGCGAGGGGCCCTAAAGGCGGATGCCATTGATGAGCTCCTCTTCTCGGAGACGCTGAGGATGAGAGGCGCAGGGCTACGGACGACTATGTCCGACCCTGACCTCTTGCTGAGGACCGGAGGTCACCGGCGACTCTCGAACTTTATGCTCTTCCAATGCGCGTACACAGAGCTCCACACGGTGGACGTGCTATGGCCGGATTTTAGCGAGCACGATCTGGTTGGCGTCCTCAAAGAGTACTCTGGACGAAGGCGCACCTTTGGGGTACGCGAATCTCCGACCGCGGCCGCGGCAACGAAACGAGATTCTGAGTTCGAGATTAACTCGGCTTAAGCACTCCTCTTCAGACTTCGATGTGAGTTTCGAGTACTGTTTCATTATGAATATACCACATGGTACATGCGCACCACATGCGCACGTCACGCCCCGCCCATCCGCCATCGGGTGCGGCGTGGCGCGTCCGCGCGGGGCCCAAACCCCCAAGCGCACCCCGTGGCATGCTTTACACACACGCGCGTAGTGCCACCCACACCCGCACATACGACATAATACGACACGAAAGGAGGAGTGCGACTAAATTCCTAGGGCGAGGACTTGCGCAATATCCAATCTATGCAAGGCGATTGGCTCGTCGCGAAGAGTGGGACCTTGGTCTCTGGCCTGCGTGCACAGCCGAGGCCCTTTTGAGTGCAGCCGCGCATCGGCAGCGCCTCTCACGCAAGAGTCTCCTCGTGCGCGGGCGACCAGCCGCACCACCAACCACGTATCAGCTGATTACTTGGCGCTGCCAATCGGCTTGCCGTTGGTGACTTCATGGATGGCACTCGCTACAAAGGCGAGGTTGCCACTGTTGAGGCCCGGGAGGGAGATGCGTCCGTCGCGGGTAAGGTAGATGGCGTGCCGCTCCGTGAGCTCATCGCACATGGCAGCGGTCATGCCCGTGAACGCGAACATGCCGATCTGGTTCTTGACATGCGACCAGTCATGTGTAGAGCCGACCGCCGCAAGCTCCTCGATCAGCCTCAACCGCATGGTGCCGATGCGGTCGGCAAGCCCCGCGCAGTCGCCATAGTATTGCCGGCGCAGCTCGGCATTTGAGAGCACCTCGTTGACGATCAGCGCGCCGTGGATGGGCGGCGACGAGTACATCGGCCGCACGATGCACTTGAGTTGGGAGAGCACACGACCGGCAGACGCAGCGTCGGCGCACACGACCGAGAGCGTACCGACTCGCTCGCCGTAGAGGCCAAAGTTCTTGGCAAAGGACTGGGCGAGCAAGAGCGAGTGGCCCTCGTCGAGGAAGAGCCGGATGGCGAACGCATCGGCTTCGGCGTCGCCGGATGCGAAGCCTTGGTAGGCGCAGTCGAGCAGCACGTGGTGGCCCTTGCGCAGGATGGCATTGGAGACGGTGCGCCACTGCTCACTGCTCGGGTCGACGCCGGTCGGGTTGTGCGCGCAGGCGTGAAGTAGGAAGATCGAGCCCGCAGGCGCTGCCTCGATGTCGGCGAGCAGACCCTCGAAGTCGAAGCCCTGGGTCGCGCGGTCCAGGTAACGATACTTGCGCACCTCCAGGCCGGCGAGCTGCATGATGTTGATGTGATTGCCCCAGGTCGGGTCGCTCACGTAAATGGCGGTGCCCTTGGGGAGGAAGCGCGCGTAGAACTCACCGGCCAGCCGGCAAGCGCCGGTGCCCGAGAGCGTCTGAACAGCAGCGATACGGCCCTCTTTAAGGGCAGCACAGTCGTCGCCATACGCAAATTTAAGTGCGAGCTGAATGAAGCCGGGCAGGCCCTCGATGGGTGCATACTCCTTCTTCTCTCCGCGGGAGAGAAGCCGAGCCTCTGCAGCCGCCACCGAAGGCAGCACAAACGGCAGCCCAGCATCGTCGCGATAAGCACCAACGGCGAGGTTTACCTTCCCTGGGCGGTTGTTTTCACGGAAGGCCTGCGCGATGCCCAGAATAGCATCGGGTGGTCCCTGCTCGATGGTGTCTAGATATGCTGAGACTCGTAATGCTGATAGCGGCGGCTTCGCAGCGAACCCGAGGCTCAGCAGTGTGGCGACGTACTCGAACATTCTCTCAACCTTCTGGTCAATGTGTGAATGGCAGTGTGAATACACCAAAGTTCACTCTTGTGAGCAGGCAATGTTGGTGGGAACTGTAGAATCTCGGAATCTATGTGAATTTCACAGTCAAAGAAGAAGCAAAAGACTCAGTAATTCACGTTTCGCCGGCACCACACACGCGCCCACGACGCAAACAAATCCTCACTAATCAGTGACTGACTCTGTATGTAGGTGTAGCATCCGCTCAAAGCGAGTCCGGGAACGACGCAACCGACGACGCAAGGTTCTCCTCGAGCAGCGACGGGAACGCAGCGAACACGATAGCGATAACGCCGATCCCAATGACGATGAATCCAATGACATTGTTCTTGTAGGGGGCGACGAGCTCTTGCTTGAGCTTGTCGGGGGCGTACGCATCCTTCTTGAGCTTGTACTTGGATCGGCGCTCACCGGCTGCGTTCTCGCGATCGATCTCGTCCTTGAGCAGGAGGGGGTCGACATAGTAATCTGTGAGAGAGGAACCAACATGTCAGCGTATGCGTCCCATGCAGCATCGCGCAGCCGTCCGCAGCAGCAGGGCAGCCAGATTCGGGGATCGATCCTTGCCACACTACCCTCGCCTTGCTCGCGCTTTGCGTCGAGAGTGTCGCCGTTGAACGCAGCAAGGATGGCCTCGTCGGTGGAGGCACGCGCCCCCGCCACGAGCGGAACGTATTTTGTGTCGCCACGCTCGGAGGGTGTCCGCAGCTTTCGGCTCCTTCGTGTGCGCTTGAGCGACTTGATGGGCGCAAGGCGGCGACGCTGTGACTCGGTGAGCAAGCCACTCACATCGAGGCCATCCGGCTTGACCAGCTGCAGCTCGCCGTCGGCTCCGCGTGTTATGAGCATCGCCCCAGACCCCGATTCAAGTGGTGCGTCGAGCGGCAGCGGCGGCAGAGGAGCTGGAATCACCTCGGGCTCCGTGTCAGATTCTGCCATGTGAATGGAGCTGATGACCAAGGGTGTCAATCGCAGTCCCGGCCGTCCTTTGTAGCCACCACACCTCCATGCACCGACGCCACTGATGTGAACGGCCACGACGAATAGGTTTATCAAAAGCCTGTGTGCTGCCATCGTTGCAGATGTCTGTTCTGGAGGCGCCCGCGCGTTCAGAGGCGAGCTGAAAAGATGCTCCACGAGCGCACGCTGAGAATCTCCTCGGTCGAGGAGCGAAGTTCAAACCAAAAAATACCGGGTAATGTAGGCTATAGCGCATACGTTCAGCCTGTCTCGAGACAATCGGTCAAAAATTTCATGAATGGTTATACCGTAATCTTGGGCCTTCAAGATATCTCGTGAGCCGAAAGTGCAAGCCGTGCCGCGCCGACGAGCGCGAGCACGCGACGCGAAGCGCCAGGAAAGTCGACGGCGGCAGCAATGAGGGCTCAAGCAGACACGAAGTTCCCGAGCGCGGTTCGATTCGCTGCGCTTCTGGTCACTCTTGTCGCCGCGCCAGCCGATGCCGTCGCGCTCGAGGGCGTCCGAACGGCCATTGTCGGGGGTGGCGCCTCCGGCCTGCTGCTCGCCCACCGTCTGCTCGATGAGGGCGCAACGGTCAGCCTCTTTGAGAGCCGTGCCGACCCTCGACACAGCAACAGCCTCGAAGGTCGTGCGTACGCCTTGGGACTGGGCCTGCGGGGTCGCACGGCATTGAGGACCGTGGATGAGCGCCTGTGGAAAGACGTCGCGGCGTCGGGCTTTGCCAGCGACCGATTCACTCTGCACCTGCCCTTTGGCTCGTTCGATCTTCGCAAGCCCGACCCAGCGCAGGAACCCAGTATCCTCATCTACCAGACTGCGCTGTGCTCGGCGATGCTGAGCTCGCTCGAGGAGCGCCATGCCGCTTCGGGTCGCCTGTTCATGAATTTTGAGTGCCGCGTCGAGACGGTCGATGCGCGCACGGGCGCTGTCTGTGTCGCACCCCTGGCAGGGTCGGCGCCGGCGATTGAGACGTTTGATCTCGTATGCGGCTGCGACGGAGTCAACTCGGCGGTCCGCGCGGCTGTGGCCGAGCAATCCCTCGCTTTCAACGCCGAGCTTACAACACTGCCAGGCTCCCTCAAGGTGCTGCGACTCGACGCGATGCCGAGCACCCTCACGCCGGACGCTGTGCATCTGGTGCCTGGGGCGGGGGGGATGGCAGCCTTTCTGGAGCCGACGGCGAATGGCGCGTGCGCGCTCATCAGCTGGCAGACGCCGACGGGCAGGAGCGATGGCCGCTCAGACGCCATTGACCCGGGCGCCCTGACCGATGCCGACGAGACTCGGCGTTTTCTGGCGTCCAGCTTCCCTCTGATCAGCACCGCGCTGAATCAGACGGATGTGGGTGCTCAGTTTGTGGCGCAGCGCATCTCGAGAGCGAGCACCGTGCGCTGCAACACCTACCATTTCGGGCAGGTCGTCCTCCTCGGCGACGCGGCGCACTCGACCGGAGGCGCGAGCGGCCAGGGCTGCAATACGGCGCTGGCGGATGCAGCGGCACTGGCGACGATGCTCACCGAAGCGCGCGCAAGACGTCGGACGCAGACGCCGGCGGCCGTCGCGGCGGCACTCGCCCGCTACTCCCGCGAACGTCTGCCTGAGGGGCACGCGCTGCTCGATCTGTCAGTTGGGCCCAGCCGAGCGCTCAGCCCACTCAGCCGCCTGCTCGGTGTGCTCGGGACTCTCAAAGACACGCTGCTGTTCAAGCTCGGGGTAGGGGAGCCGCCGCTCCAGACGCTGCTCACCACCTCGCTTAAGAGCTTTGCTCAGATCCGGCGCGAGCGAGAGTGGAACTACGGGCCGTTCCCGACGGACGCCGAGTTCGACGCACAGATTGCACGAGCGACCGCGACGGAGGAGCAGATTCTGGAGCGGGTGTGAGCTAAGGGCACGTGCCATTCACACGCGCGTTTGCATTTGTTCGTGAGGCGCAAGACAGCAGTCAGCACACCAATTGCACCACATGCACGCACGAGACGATCTAAATCAGCTGTGAGTTTGGTACGGCTACTTCTGAGGCCGCGAGATTATCGGGACGGTTCCGCAAGAACTCAGTTCTGTCTGGCTCCCTCAGTCTGGCAACGGCCGATTCAATTAGACTTACCACTTAGTCCACACCGGAAGGAGTCGTCCGACGCGTTACACGTTTGTACGGTACGTACTCACGTTTCGAGATACACGAGAACGAGTCCCACTCCCAGATACCCGACCCCGTTATATAGGCTGCTTATACGCGTTATAGCGGCGTGCACCCACCATTAACCGTACGGTCCTCATTTCACATTTCTCATGACCATAATTAGTGCTCTATAGTATAACAGATCTTGAACGACATTATGAGTATAGCTTATATCGTAATTTTATCGGGTCGTGTGAAGTCGTGTGTAGACCGAGGTAAGACCGAGGGGAGCGGAGGCAGGGCCGTCCTTTGAGACGGTGTCGGGTGTGGGGAGTTAGGGGGAACCGCGACGAAACGGACGGATTATTGGGCCAAGTTCAGGGTGCCGTACCCGGTAGCACTGGTTGACGCGTCGGTAGGGTTAACGTTCACAGGCTGTCACAGGCCATGTTCGGTTCGACTCCCCTCACCGGATAACGGTTTAGCACACATACAACCGCCCGCGTTGGCTGATGTCTTTGCACGCGCCGTCGGAGAGCCTCGTGACCTTACTCTAGTAAGCATGGGGTGCGGCGTTAGCAAGTCGCCTCGTGTGTACCCGGCCGGCCCTGGCAGCGGCGAACGCACATGGAGCGTGAACTACGAGGAGACCGCCCGAAAGCTATCACAGCGGCATCGAGATCTCATGGAGAAGTTGAGCCAAGTGAGGGACCCATCGGGTGCGGCTGTGATTGAGAAGGATGGCTCGCAGCTTGCGCGAGTGAATGGCTTTAAGATCGTGCGTCCACTAGGCAGAGGCGCCTTTGGCGAGGTTTTCCTCGCACAGCAGTTCGACGACCACTATGCCATCAAGGTGTTACGCAAGTCGGCACTCAAGAAGCTCCATCGCCCAGGCCCCGGAGTGGCGTGGGGACGCGGGCGCACCATCGCCGCGGTCGCGTCTGTGAAGACGGAGATCGCGATGATGAAGAAGATCGAGCACCCAAATTGTGTACACATTTATGATGTGATCCTGGACCCCGCTTGCGACGAGGTGTTCCTCGTGATCGAGTACGTCGACGGCGGCCCGTCGCAAAAGTTTGACGCCGATGGTCGGCCGATCCCGTTGCCTGAGAGCGAGATCTGGTCGTACCTGCGCCACCTGACTATGGGGCTCGAGTACCTCCACATGCACGCCATCATCCACCGCGACATCAAGCCCGAGAACCTGCTACTCGCTAAGACCCCAAAGCTCGGCCAGATCCTCAAGATTGCCGACTTTGGCACCTCATGCCTGTGCGAGGGCGACGCGAACGCGCAAAGGACGGCGGGCACGCCAGCGTTCTTCTCGCCCGAACTTTGCACCACCGAGGCATCGGGCACGTACGACGGGCGCGTGGTGGACTTGTGGGCTGTAGGCGTCACCATCTTCCTTTGGGTCTGCGGTTGGACTCCCTACACGGCGCCGACGACTGCCTTGCTCATGGAGACGATCGCCAACGCGCCCGAGCGTGCAGTCGCGCCCGAGAAGACGTCGCCCGGGCTCGCATCGGTCATCGAGGGCTTACTGACGCGCGAAGTGGCCACGCGTCTGACCTTGGTTCAGCTCCGCCTGCACGAATGGCTCACGGAAGGTGGCACGCAGCCGTTACCACCGCAGCCGATTATGAAGATCCAGGTGACACCTGCTGAGATTGAGCAGGCCTTTACCAATCGCAAGGCGGTGGCGGTCGGTTCGGCTGCGGGGCCGTCGGCTCTGGGCAAGGCGCTCGCATTTGTGCAGCATGGGGACGGCTCGTCGACGAGCCCAAGCAGCGCCGGCGCTGCAGCCGGTTGGTTGCGTGAGGGGGAGAGCACCATCCGTAAGCGGAGCAACGAGGCCGAGGCAAAGTTCTACCGCGCCATTGGTGCGTCGGGCAACCTGGCGCCGCACATCCCGGCCACGTACTCAATCGGTCCGGCGGACGTGTTGTTGCCTGACGGCTCGGAGGCGCACGATATTGTGATGGAGGACCTCGTGGCCGGGATGACGCGCCCATGCGCGATGGCACTCGTCATGGGCACGCGCACAGTCACAGCAGCCGACCTCGCACAGGGCGAGGCGCGCGCCGACCTGCTGCGCGCCGTTGACGAGCTGGATCCGAACTCGGTCATGGCTGTGGAGCGCGAGAGGGGGGGGCTCACGCAGGCGCGCTACCTTGCCTTCCTCGACGCGCGCTCGTCGACGAGCACGCTCGGCTTCCGCCTCGACTCTGCCAAGACGATGGTCAACGGCAAGCTCGACGCGCTGCCGCTGCCCGAGGGCGTGGAGCTCGACGCACTGCGGGAGGAGTCGCATGTGAGCGCGGCCATTGCCAAGTTTGTGCAGCACGACACGCAGATCGCGAACGCGCTGTTTCTCAAGCTCAAGACACTTCTCAACGCGCTCCAGCAATCCAAGTTCTTCCCAAAGCACGCCTTTTTGCGCACGACGTTGCTCTTCGTTTACGACGATGCCAACCGCGCCAACGTGCAGATCAGGATCATGAATTTCAGCGCCGCATACGCGTTGCCTGAGGGCGAGGCTGTGAGCCACGACGTGCCGTGGGACAGCACTGCGGAATGCCACGAGGACGGCTACCTTATCGGTGTGCACTCGCTCGTGCGGATCATGACGGTGCTCAGCGAGAGTCAGACTCGGTAGGTTTGATAAAGGTTGATAGTGATGCGGTACGCTTATCGGTGTGCACTCGCTCGTGCGGATCATGCTTACAGTTACACATGACGGTGCTTTCAGGTTTCAGCGCAGACGTCGCAGAGAGTCAGACTCGGTGTCTCGGTCGTAGCGGGATTGATAAAACTCGGGTTGATACGCTCTTGATTTTAGCGGATTGCGGTTTTGTGATAAAGGTTGATGTGAATGCTGAATCGGGCGGCGCGGCCCCGACGTGCGTGCCGTGCAGGTTTTTGCTGCGGTGGGGTTGGGCGCCCGGGGGGCACGATGGCTTCATGTCGTTCGGTAGATAGTTTAGATGGTCGACCGACTCACTCCGTCCGGGCAGGATTCGACGATAGAACACGTCGCACACGCCCGGGCCTCACGCTTCATCACCCAGCTCGCCCCTCCGCGAACCCAACTTGTCAGCGCATGGCGCGCCAGTGGTTTCGTTGGGCTGGCATCATGTCGTCGAGAGATTCGGTGTGCGCGCGTAAGGCGTTCGTGTGCGCAATAGCGCGAGAAGCATTGTGAAGCAACTCCTCCACCTCTTCAGCCAGAAACTACCGACGGAGCCCGCAGACCCGCGGCAGGGTTTTCTTTTGTTTCTCATAGTACTTCTCTGTGGAAACACGAGGAGGACGTCCGCGTGGTCAGAGCAGGCGGAGCCGTACTTGGCGGCTGTAAGTCGCTGTCACATGAGATGGTTCGAAGGCCATGTTCACTTACGATGGTATTCTTCAGCATCGTGCCAGGTAGCTGCGGGGAGGATAGGGACCCCTTCACGGTCTTTGCCAAGCTCTTTGGCCACCTGCTTTGCCACCTTGGCCTGCTCGTCGTCCATAAACCAGACTGCTGACATATATTGGGCTTTTCGCGGTGGGCCACTCGCCTGCGCTAGCACTTTGCGCATGATCCGCTCGTACGAGATCACAGCGGGATCGAATTCGACCTTGATGGCCTCGGTGTGCCCGTCGCCGCGGCATACGGTGTCGTAATTCGGCTCACCATGTTTGCCTCCGGTATAGCCAACCGTGCTCGAGGTGATGCCTTCCATCTGGTCGAATTCAGCCTGGGGCCCCCAAAATCACCCGAGCGCAAACACAGCCACGGCTGTCGCCGTGGCATTCCTGTGCACCAGGCCGTTGGGGCACGGCGTAGTAGCGGCAGGCGGAGGACTTTTGGCGGCCTTGGCTGCTGCCGATAGCATTGCGGGAAGGGCTTGTCGATGGCGATGAGGACCGCGCGTTCACGAGACAAACGTGTGAAGACACGAAGAAAGGTTGTCAAATTAGTCAGCTTGGGTGATGATGCCTATTCACACATCTTGTCCTCTTCCACTCCTCTCCCACGATTTTGTGTGCACGCAATGCCGCACGCCATGAATCATCTTGAGAAAGCGAAGATTTCTCAGGAGCTCGTCACCATGGGCTTCGGAATCGACTTGGCACAAAAGGCCGTCGAGAACATGCACGGCCGCTCGCTGGAAGCTGCCCTCGACTGGCTGACTGAAAGCGCGCCGCAAGCACCGATCGCCTCGCAGGCTGACATTGAACATGTCATGCTAGCCGCTGCCGTTGATCAGTCCATCGACGACGATGAAGAGCTGGTTCGGAGGTCGTGGATGTCGTTTTCGGCCGCTTCGAAGGTCGGTGTCGCTGCTTCTGCGGAGCCCGAGCCGACGGAGCTACCTCCGGCGGCGCCAGCTGCCTTTGTCGCCGATGCGACCGAGGCTGTGACGAGGAGGCGACTGCTGCAGCTGCAGCAAGTCACCAACCCGATGGCCATCGCCAAGGCGGCTGTGCTGCTCCGCCGCCGGGCCAACTCGATCCGTCGGGGCAGCTCGATCCGTCGGGCGAGCTCGATTCGTCGGACCGAGTCGATGCGCGCATCCGTGGGCATTCCTGAGGAGCACGCCGCACTAGCGCCGCCATCGGTCGGGCAGCTCGAGCCTTCGGGCGCGCCTATGGAGCCTCCGCCTAACGTGGAGGGCTTGCCCGCTCGCGAGGCGGCCATCGTGCTGGGCAAACATCTGCTTGGGCAGCGGCTCAAGGCGCTGCGCCTCGAGCAAATCTCTGTGAGCGACGATGGTGCTTGCCAGTTCCGGGGGTTCTCGCAGCATCTGTATGGGAGCCAAAAGTACCACCTCTCCATACGGCATGCAGTGGTGGAACACATGGCCAGGGAGAGTGCCTACTATGGACTCATGTTTGACGAGGACGAGTTCGAGCCGTATCTGGCGGGGATGCGTCGCTCGAATACCTGGGGCGATGAGCTCACACTTCGTGCCTTTGCGGACGCGTACACGGTGTTCGTGCATGTGATCACTTCGACAGGCGACCACTGGCATCTGCAGTACCCGCCCGCGGGCGGCGCGCCTCCAAAGAGGCACGTCTTCCTCAGCTACACGAGCCCGGTGCACTACGACGCGATCACCGCCTCGGCACCGCTCGACGACTCGCAGCAGCCTGCAGTGCTCGCGCAGGCGCTCGCCACGTCGCCGCCCTCTGCTTTGAGTCCGAAGACCCTCAAGGAGGCGCGCGAGGATGTCTACGTCGAGGTCGGGTACGAGCTCAAGGTCTTCAAGTTCGAGCAGGGCAAGCTCGGCATCGAATTCAGCGGCAAGATAGTTGGCGATGCCGCCATCTTGAAGGTTGTGGGTGTTCTACCCGACACGCAAGCGGCGAAGCTGGGCGTGCCCGTGGGCTCGATCATGAAGCTGGTCGGCAAGAATGACGTCACAACGATGACGTCGTTGGACGAGGTCACCAACGTGATCGCTACCGAGCCGTTGCAGTATGAGGTCACGATGACTGTCCCGCTGCAAAAGGAGGAAACCACTGGTACGGGCGGCGGAGCCGCTGCGGCGGCGGCCCCATCTCCAATGGGATCTCCAACATCTTTAACATCTTTAACGGGATCTCCAACGGGATCTGCGGCCCAGGGCATCAACATGCTGAAGCGCGGCACGACCGCGCTCAAGTTTGGTCGGCAGGGCAGGCCCCACCCAGCTATCTTTCGACTCTCTGATGACGAGGCGGTGCTCAGCTGGGAAGACGGTCGCAGTGGAATCACCGGCTCGCTTTCCAATCTGGCAGGGTCGGCCTTGGGCAAGAAGCGGTCGGTTCGAATTGCCGAATGCGCGATGCTCCTAGTCGGTGCTGAGTCTGAAGTCTTCCGCAGGAGCTACGAGGGAGACAGCAGTGACTCGTCGCTATGCTTCTCGCTGCTCATCGACGACGGGTCCAGCAGGTCACACGAGGCCGACTCATCCGGTCATGCAGCACTCAATAAGGACACGCTCGACGTGCGCTGCACCGACGATGTCTCCTTCGCGCACTGGGTGGCGGCGCTGAACGTGCTGCTCGCCGACGCGGCCAACGCGGCAGCCGGTGGCATGGGCACTGAGCAAGAGAGGCGGGCAAGGTCGCTCGCCCGTTCGGCGCCCCGGCTACACAAGGAGCTCCTCGACCGCGAGACTGCCGCCGAGGCCGAGCTGAAAGCGCAGGCGGAGGCGGAGGCGGCGCGGTGGTTGGCGAATGTCGACCGGAGGGCCCAGCTCACGAGCCCCGGTTTCACGCTCTGAAACCGACACCATCTTTCAAAACTGTTTCCTGTGTCCTTTACTCGTATACAGGACCGGGGGACACAACAACGTGAGCGCGGCAGGGGCAGCGCGCCCGGCGTGCGGCGCGTGCGTGTTTGCGCCGCGCCGTTCAACTTGCATCCTGTCCGTATGATGTTTGTGAACGTTAACACGACAGACGCGACAACTGGCGTTTGTGTGAAGCTGTGAACGTTACCGGTACCATGTGTCTGGCTGCGGAATCCCATGCACAGAAAACGAAACTCGTGACTGAGTGAGATCGAAGGCTCCCGAAGATGGTGCTTCTGTTCGTGGTCGCCGCAGCGTCGTGGTCGTCGCCGCATGTGTTGCGAACGCCATTATCTGTAAGAATGGTGGCTTCCGTCGCACCCACTGCTGACACGCTGCCGATTGTCACTCCTCTGTATTCCGGGCTTAAAGGCAAGGCCCTGGCACCAGACTTTCTCGAGAATGTGCCGAGCAAAGCGGAGGTGCGAGCGGTTGTGCCAGATTGGTGCTATCAGCGCGATACATTACGTTCGCTCAGCCACCTCCTTCAGTCGCTGGTTGCCACAGGAGTCACGGCTTCTGTCGGGCTGCTCATCCCGCTCAAACTTGTTGCCCTTCCGCTGTGGCTTGCTTACGCTGCTGCGACAGGAACTGCAGCCATGGGCCTATGGGTGCTAGCTCACGAATGCGGGCACGGCGCGTTTTCCGACAATCGTTTCCTACAAGATGCGGTGGGTTTCGTGCTGCACTCGGTGCTCCTCGTGCCCTACTTCAGCTGGCAGCGTTCGCACGCTGTCCACCACTCACGAACGAACCACATCTTTGAAGGCGAGACGCACGTCCCAAGCGTGGTGGGTGGCCGCGAGGGCCTTGAGACGCCTGGTGGCGATGAGAACCTCAACTTGGCTGCACGAATGGGCGCGGATGGCCATGCGCGTTACCAGCTCTTCGGCCACCTCACAATCGGATGGCCTTCTTACATCTTGGCGGGCCTCACGGGAGGAGGAAAGTATGGGCACTCGAACCACTTCTGGCCGTATATGCCTTTGAACTCTGAGACTGCCGTGAGGCATTTGTGGCCCAACAAATGGCCCCAGCGTGTGCTGCAGTCGACGGCTGGCGTCGCCGCGGTGCTCGCGCTGCTCGGCGCTTGGGCGCGGCATGCGGGTGCAGCGACGGTGTGGGCCTTTTACGTCGGGCCCTACCTTGTTGTCAACGCATGGCTCATCGTGTACACCTGGTTGCAGCACACCGACGTCGACGTGCCACATCTCGGCAATGATGACTTCACGTACATGCGTGGCGCCTTCCACACCATAGACCGGCCATACCCGAAGTTGATCGATTGGCTGCACCATCGCATCGGATCCACGCATGTCGCCCATCACATCGACTGCACGATTCCGCACTACCACGCGCGCGCAGCCACGGACGCGATCGCGGCCGCCTTCCCCAAGGTGTACCTGCACGAGCCCACACCTATTCACAAGGCGCTCTGGCGGATAGCCAAGGACTGCATCGCCGTCAAGCAGCGCTCTGCGGACGACTCTCGCTACGTGTTCGTCCCTCTTGCGCAATGGGCCAAGCAGTAAAATGGCCGCTGCGCTCCGACCCCGTTGAGGTGAGAACGCAGCGGACAGGGAGCGGGTGCCCAAGCCCAGCACATATTGGGTGGAGAGAAGCATTCATTCCGCTGCAGACCTGCTCGATACACATACCGTACCCCGGACCAGCACCATGATTGCTTGGATCTCTCTCAACCGAACATGGCCACGCCTTCGCCACACCGTGGGCTTCAATAATGGACCCAGCCCCGGAGATAAAGCCCTCAAGCCGCAGGCTCTGTCAGCGTGCTTGCCGTGGCGAATGAACCGGCGGTCCCACCGACTACAGTTCATCCGCACAATACAATCCGATTGTGGACCCAACCGAATGCGGCCGAGCGATAGTCGACGGTGTCTCGGCGCATCGGCTGTGGTTTCGGACTGGTGTCGCTGTCGGTCGCTCGCCGCGGGGTCGAGCCGGTGTGAATTTAGGTGTGAATGCTTACACGGTCGGTTAAAAGTTGTGGTCAAGTTGTCGGCGAGCCGCAGTGAGGTCACGAACCCCAGACGGGCACCCGAGACGCGAGAGGCCCCACTTGCGTCGCTTGCCGCACTACATCGCATGTACATCAGAAGCACCTACAATAGTACCGTAATAGAACCTCCCGCACACGACATGGCTGCGCCCGTGCTACGATGAGTGCCGCGGTACCACGCCCGGCCCAGACGTGTGCGTTACTGGATCTGCATCTGGAAATCGTAGGGGGGCGAGCTCCGCACGCCCACGCGGGACGCGGGACGGGCGACGTGCATTGCTGTTCATGTCGGCGTGCAGCATTGTCTCCCCTACATCAGGCTGCACTCCCCGTCCGTCCCCAGACCCGGCGCTGCCGCCCGATTCAACTCAGGGTACCCGCGCCACATGCAACCCACACCCCGAACAGAAGTCTACATGGGCTGAGGGCCAAGAAGGCCTAGCCCAACTCTTTGGCCACACGAAGGAATGGATGATTGCCGATTGCCAGCACCTATCTGCCCATGCTTCGAGAGTGCGCAGGCACTCCATGGCTTCCACGAGTGACCGCAGTCTATGTACAGAGGGGACGGCTGCCGAAGGAGCTGTATGCCAAGAAGCAAGCGAATAGCTGGGAGCACTAGCGTGCCTCCGTGCTCCGTGCTCAGCAGTCGACGCCTCGGCTGCCCGCATCTCTCAAGGGCGGAGCTCATTCGAGGGGTCGCGTTGCTGCGTGCGCGGCATGGTTCGCCCGGCAGCCGTGGGTGGCTGCGTGGTCGCTGGTGTGCGCTTCCAAACGACGCGCTTGGTCGCCTCTGACACCTTTGGCGGCGTGACTACCGGCTGGAGCAGGCAGCCGAGGGCCTGCGAAGTTCGTCCAGTCGGCGGCCGGCGTGAGTCAAACGAGAGCACCACCGCCTGACGCGTGCCCGTGCGCCGCTCGTAGAGGGCCTCTACGCTGAGAGCTGTGGGGAACTCGTCCAGCAGGCGCATGGGGGAGACGTGCTGCGCCAGGTCGCGTACGAGCATCGTCAACGGCACGAGTGGGCGCCGATTGTCGACCACAGTCGGGGCCGCCGACGAGGCCGCCGATGAGGCCAATACCTTCGATGCCGTGAAGGCAGCGGTCGAAGTGGCCGGGTCGGAGGGCTGCGAGGGTTTCTCGTACGGTGCGGGCGCCATCGCAAACACTGCGAGTGGCGGCGCCGACAGCGCCGCCGGGGCAAGGTCAATGCGCGGGGCGGCAGGGAGTGCAAGCGACGCATCCGCAGTCAGGTTGGCGACGGCGACCAGGTGCTCATCGAGGTCGATGCGGGCCGCCGCGGCTGAGCGGAGCATGCGCTCCCGCTTGAAGGACTCCCTCGCCGCGGCCGCCCGGGCGGCAGCCGCAGCCACCTCGTCCGCTTCTGCCGCAGCCGCGGCCGCCTCGGTGCGCTTCTGCATACGCTCGAGCTCGGCGGCGAGAGTAGCGCCGTGCGCCTCCGCTCTGCGTCGCGCCGTCTCGAGTGCCTTGACCTGCGAGCGCGTCGTCTCGGCCACCGCGGCCGCCTCTTCGTGCGCCACGGCGAGGGCCGCCTTGGCTTTCTCTGCCTCGGTACGCAGCGCGGCCGCCTTCGCATCCGCATCGACGGCGAGCTTGCGCCGGCTCTCGCGCTCCTGCGCGAGCTGCTCGCGCGTGCGCTTGAGCTGCAGATCGGTCTCTAGGAGTTGCACGTCGCCCTGGGACATCGCGGCGTAGATTTCATGCTTCAGACGCTCGAGCTCCACGTTGGCGAGCGCGAGCGCCTCCTCGGCCTGCGCCGCGCGCCCCGCGTACCTCTCGGCCGAGCCGCGCGCCGCCTTGGCGTCTGTGCGGGCCTGCTGGAGCGCACCCTCCGCCGCGCGCTCCGCCGCCTTCGCCGCTTGCAGCTTCGCATCGAGCTCGCTCTTCTCGGCCTCCATCTCGGCACGCTGCAGCCCTTGCGTCGCAAGCTCCTGCTCGCGCCGCGTGTGTGCCGCCTGCAGGTCGGCGCGGAAGTGCGCCTCGCGCTGCTCCCACTGCACCTGCACGCGCATCTGCTGCGCCGCGTGCGCCTCCTCCGCCTCTGCCAGCTGCTGCCGAAGCTGCGCGCTCGCCGCGGCGGCATCGGCGGCCGCACGCGCGGCACTCATGGCCTGCGCCTGCTGCGCGCGGCGCGCCTCCTGCGCCTGCTCGCGCGCCGAGTTGAGCTCGAGCTGGAGCGACGCCACACGCGCGTGTGCCGTGACGCCCATCGCGCTCAACTCGGCGCTCTCGCTCTGTTCCTCGGCTGCCCGGGTCGCCCGTGCGAGCGTCGCCTCGAGCGCCGTCACACGCTCCTGGGCGAGAGCCGCGCGAGTCCGCTCCTCGTCGGCGCGCGACGCCTCGGCCTCGGCGAGAGACGAGAGGTGCGCCGCCGACGCCTCGGCCTTGGCGAGAGCCTGGGCCGCCTCGGCCGCCTCGGTCACCGCCGCCGCCGCACGCTCGCGCTCCGCGGCCGCGCTCGCCTCCGACTCCCGCAGCGCTTGCCGGAGCGTATGTACTTCGGCCAGCGCGGCCTGCACGCGCCTGCGCCGCGCCGCGAGCAGCTTCGTGAGGAGCTGGCGCCGCCGCTCCGCCTCCTCGCGCACGCGCGTGAGCTCAGCCGCATGGCTCACCTGCACAGCGCTCTTCGCATGGTCCTCTATGAGCGTGCGTTGGGCGGTGAGCTTGTAAGCGAGCGCCGCCGTCGCGTCCATCTGGCGCTCGAGCTCGGCACGCTGCGCGTGCGCTGCCTCGAGCGCTGCCTCGCCACGCGCGAGCCGCCGGGCATACTCAGCGAGTCGCTTCTCGGCTTCCTCCAGATCGGCGGCGCGCCGCTCTGCCAACGATTCGATCGCCCCCCGCTCGGCGCTCGTCAAGTTGAGCTCTGCCTGCAGGAGGAGCATGGACTCCTCGAGAGCGGCGTGCGAGCGGCGCAGGCTGTGCGCATGCACGCCCAAGGCGACCGCGCCCGCCACCGCCGACGCCGCACCCGCCGCCACCGCTGCGGGCGCCTCGGTTATCGCGACCAAGGCGCCCGCATGCGTAGCCTGCCCCGCAGCGGCGGCGTGCACTGCCGCGCTAGTGGCCGCGCTCGAGGCCCGCGCGATGGCAGAGCTCGTGAGAGCCTTGGTGCTCGCAGCCAGCGCGCCGCTCACCTCGCGCGCCGTCGCCTCGGGGTCTGCACGCACGCGCGCGGCGAAGCCCTGGGCGCCGTCTCGGGCGCTCGTCGCCAGGTATCGGGCGCTCGTCGCCGCGTGTGTTGTCGCTTGTACCGACGCGGCGACGACGGGGGTGACCGCCGCACGCACGTCGTGGGCGGCGCGGGAGAGGCCGGCCGAGGTCGCCGTCGACGCCGCGGCGAGCGCGGACGAGGTGGAGGCGGCTGCGGCCGTAGCTGCCTCGCGCGCTTGGCCGATACGGCCGGCGACTGCCTCCGCACGGCGGCGGAAGACGGTCGTGGGCGCCATGCCGCGCATGAGGCGATTGGTGTTGTCCTCGGCGATGTGGCTAGCTCCTGATGCCGCCGGCGTGCGTTGCGAAGAGATAGCGACCGCTGAAGGCATGTCATACGCGGTGGAGGGGGGCCCCAACAGGTTCCCCATGAGGCCGAGAGGGAGGCCGAGAAGGGCGGCCGTGAGGCACGCGCGCGCGACCGCACGGACGATCATGCTCTGGACGAAGCGGAAGACGTTGAAAAGCACCGTGAGCGGCGCAGCCGGCTGGGCGGCCAGAGGAGAGCGCGCCGCCGCCATGATCGGCAAAGCGACGAGCGCCGTGGCCCCAGGAGGCCAATGGACTGCAATCTGGGGGGGCGCGGTTGAGAGGGCATGTGCGCCGGGCAGTCTTGACGGGCCTGTGGGCGCGTAAGCGCCCACGATGGCGAGGATGGCCGTGGCTATCATTTTGGCGGGGGGAAAGAGATGATGAGCCGTCCGCCCGCGATCCCGCGACGAGGTGCACGGACGGCTTTTTGGTCGAACGCCACGCTACAATTGTATCCACATACCACACATGCATCATCAGTGCGCCGCGTGCCTCCGGTCTGACGAGCCGTCTCGACGGCCGCGCGGGCTCCCGGAAAGCGCGCCGCCGCCCTCGTCGGCACGCCTCTCTCTACTTCAGATCTTCAGTCTACACGCGCTTCAAAGCCCAGGTCATGCCCAGGGCGCGCGGCACGACGCAGCCTTCCAAGAAGATTCCAAAGATGTCAGAGTCAGATGCTGAGGGCACGCGTGACGGCCACCATGCTGTTGACAACAGCTAACGAAAACAGATCGAATGGCAGCTGCAGGAAAGCCCCTGCCCAACTCATCGTGGCCGACAGCGCCATAGGCGGGTCTGCCGCCATGAGCAGCCGCAATGGGCCGGGAAGCACACCGAGCAGAACGAGGAAGAGCAGGGGTGTCGCCGCCACCGCACGGGCTGGCTTCAACATCTGCACGACCGAGGACGCAACGAACACGGCAAGAAGTGCACTGTGCTCGTAGCTCGCTAGCACCAGTGACCGTCGAATGGCAAGCCATGCTAGCAGTGCACCGCTGAACGGCGGCAGGTAGCTCCCGAAGGTCGCCCCTGCAGTCGCCATCTGGAGCATAGCATCCTGTAGCACCGTCGCAATCTGGAGCATGACCGCGCCGAGCAGGACTGCGATGGTCAGCGCCGTGCGAATGACCTTCTGGAATGCGGCCACAACCAGGAGCGTGCCCTTCTTCGGAAGCAGCAACGCCGGTTGGAAATTGGGTGCGATCAGTGACGGCGACCTGGAGGCCGCGAAGGCGGAAACCGCACCATTCGTTTTGGTCACCATGGGTGGCGAAGGCGAGGCGACTGGCCGCAAAGCGCCATCCGCAAAGCCCGTCTGCGTGCGCTCCTGGAGGCAGCGCTTGGCAAGTTGCAGCTCCTCTATCGTCTCGCGCAGCGAGGGTAACGCCTCCGAGTCCAGCTCGTTGAGGTACTCGATTGTTTTTGCGATCTCACGATTGATCAGGGCTTGATCAATGCTAGCCGAGGCACACACAATCGAGTATCGTACTGAAGTCACGGGCAGCGGCGCCAGCAATGGCGGCACGTGTAGCACCGGTATCGCGGCGATCATCGAATGCTACAGGAATCCTGTCGAGAGAACACCTCTCCTCTCAGACACAAGTGTGACAAGCGAAGCGGCATTTGCCCTAAACCGCGTGATGTGGGGAATGTGGTTTGTTTATCACGGGCTACAGGAATCTGAAACAGCGCGTATCTGCTGTGATCGGCCGCCGAGAGGAAATCCCGCGACCTCCAATTTTGTCTTCTTTCGCCTGGCTTGTTTTTGGCATTTTCACGGCCCACGTTCAAAAGAATCGCACCCAAGACCAATGTCTTCCGGCGTGCTGCTCCCATGAATGGCTCTAATCCAATCGCGGACGCCGCCCGCAGCTGGCTGACAGAAGCTGTCTGTTGCGTGCGGCGCAAAGTGCCAGGCAAGCGCGATGAATATGATGCGCTCAAGCAGGCTCTTCTTCGGAAGAAGGAAGAGGTTCGACGACTTCAGGAGCAGTGTGCAGCTCTTGAAAAAAAGGCCAGCACGGACGAACAGCCACTGGACGTGCTGCCCACAGATGAAGCCGCGAAGCGCATACAGGCGGTACACCGGGGGCATCTATCGCGTCGCGGTGACGGGCAGCAAAGCAGTGAGGGGTACCGACCAGCTTCACACTCTAGTGCGATGGGTGGCGGAGGATCCACAATTTTGCATGAATAATAAGGGGCCAAGGCCAAGAGCTGGTGTTCCGTCTCTGCGTCGCTGTGTCGGTTCACGAACTATACGAGGATTATATGGGCCCAGGGGGCTAGGCCGAGGGCTGGCTTTGGGGACCCGCTCGTTCCCGTGAGCGGGAGGCGGCTCGGAAACCTAGCTTATTAGAGAGGAGCTTTTGGCCTTGTGTCGAACCGAGTAAAGCAGAACTGACACTCAAACAGTTCATGTTATTCACTTACTAGCGAGCACGTCGTACAAATTTGGATCGCCAAATTCAGCATGTTTCACGCCACGTGTCAAAATGTCGATCGTCCGAGGACTGTCAATGTGCGTACTCGGTACTGCACACGAGTCTCGACACGAAGACTCCTCAGGCGAGCGCGTACACGGCACGTACGACGTACCTGCCGGCTTTCGGCCGGCTGCCGCCGCCGCTGCTGCGGCTGCAGCAAAATGTCGGGCCGCTGCATCTGGATCGGCGCCCTCGGCGGCACTGTGCTGATCATCGCCGTGCTCAACATGCAGGGCAGCCAGAACCAGAGCGTGCACGCCTTGGAAGACCCGGCCTTGCAGGCCGAGCTCCTGCTTCTTCGTGAGCGCGTTGCCACTCTCGAGCGTAAGCTGAACGCGCGGCTCCTGAAGCAGAGTGACGACGCGCTCACACTCCCGCCTCCAGACGATGCTCCGACGCCATTGTCGGGCGAGGAGCTTGATGTGCATCGCCGCGAAAAGGAAACAAGGAAGGTAGCGGAGCGCATCGCAGCTGAAGCCGAGGATGCTGCTAAGCGCGCTGAAGCCGCTGCTCGAAGGGTCACCGAAAGCATTGCTGGCTCGGCAGGGATCATCGCTCCGATGCAACATGCCGGCGGCGAGATTTTCTTGAGTGAATATCAAAAGCGGCACGCCGCCGCACTCGCGGGGAGGGAGCGCCAGCGGCGGCTTGTTCGCAACGAGAGCACCACGGTCATTGCAGTGTGTGCGAGCACGACCAGCCGCGGCCTGCAGCCAAGTGGTCTGGAACAACTCTCCCTCTTCCGCCTCGCGCTGCCTTCACTTGTCGCCACGTTTCGGCATGGCGCGTCGAGCGAGCCAGTGCCCGAGCTGTGGGTGTACGTGGCGTATGACGTGGGCGACAAGTTCTATGACTCGGCGGCACGGGAGTTGGACGTGCGCGCGTGGCTCGACACTTATGTGGTCGGACCGCTCGCGACAGCGGGTGTGAGGGCACAGCACGCCCTGCTGCGCTTTGAAAACGCGCTGCGCAAGCCGGGTCCCATTTTCAACTTCATGATGGCCGCCGCGGCAGAGGACGGCGCCGATTACCTCTACCGCATTAACGATGACACCGAGTTCGTGACGCCGTGGGTGGGGTTGGCGCTCAGCGCACTGCGCGGCTACTCGCCGCCCAACGTGGGCGTCGTCGGCCCGATCTGCCGCGAGGGTAACACGCGCATCATTACACACGACCTTGTGCATCGGACGCATTTAGAGATCTTTGACTACTACTACCCACCCATTCTCTCGGACTGGTGGATGGATGATTGGATCACCATGGTGTACGACGAGCGCCACTTCACCAAGGGTCCCTTCGTTGTGCGACACCACGTGAGTATGCACGGCACGCGGTACAGTGTCGATTACGCGCACGAGCAGATGCTCCAAGGCGAGCTACGGTCGGGGCGCATGCAGATCCAAGCGTGGCTGGCGCAACGTGGGTCGTGACCGCGCGCGTCGTCGAACCGCCCCAGGGACCCCGGCCGGACGGGCGACGGACGGGCGTCACGCCGTCCCCTGCTCCTGGCGCGCGGCGAGGGCCGCAGGGCGTAGCGGGCCGCAGGGGTACAGCCACACCGTGCACCTCGTTCCTATATACTCCGCGTATCGATAGATACCGGATAGGAGTCAGGATAAAGTACACGGTATTTTGTATTTAGTTTTAGACTCGCATCAACACTCAGGCCGCCCTCAGCAGCACTCCAAACACAGACAAGTCACTCGACTCAAAACACGCGGCGGAACTTTTACCGATATTAGTAGACACTTACTTTTTCGCAGCCGAACCAGCGCCCTCCTCCTCCTCCTCCTCCTCCTCCTCCTCCACCCACTCCTCGCCCGACGCCTCGAGGTAGATGTCGCGTAGCTTCTGCGTGAGGCGCACGGCTTCAACGTCCTCGGCATCCTCGAGCACTTCGAGCATCTTGGCCGCGAACTCGGTCGTCTGATCACGATCGCCGAGCGCGCTTGCCGCGGTGCACGCCTCGAGCGCCAGCGACTCCGCGCGGCTGAGGAGCTCCTTCCGCGTCTTGGCGGGAAGGCCCTCGTCTTGCGCAGCGCGCAGCAGCAAGTTGGCGAGGTTGAAGGAGGACCATGCAGAGTCCATGGAATTCTCGCCGGACGCTTTGCGGCGAATGTCTCGCACACGTGCGAGCTGATCGGCCACATGCACGAGCGGCCGTCCTACCTCCTCGAGTACCTCGGCCTTGGCGTGCAGCGCCGGCACGAGCAGCATTGACTCATTGCCATGAATCTTCTCGGTGAGCGCGACGAGCGCATCGAGCTCGCGCAACGCTTCCTCAAACTTGCGCGTGGCGCTATAGACCCCGGCAAGGTGCAGCCGCGCGCCAAGCTCCTCTGGCGTGTTTGGCAGGTGCGCTTGGGCCACAGCAAGAGCCTCTTGAGCAGCGCTGAGGCTGGCTGCGTAATCACGACTGCGATAGGACCGCTGGCTCGCCGATATTAGCCGTGACACCTTGTTCTCTGGGCGTGCTCGGTAAATGGCGTAGGCAACTGCCGCAGCGGCGGCCACGGCCGTCGCGCCGATGATGACGAGGGCGCGCGAGCCGCTCCTGTCACCGTGCGAGCCTCCCGGCAAATCTGCCTTAATCGGAAACAGGCCACCGGGAGCGTTGAGCTCGACGCCACGACGCGACACAGCGTATTGAATCTCAGGCATGGTGACGTGCCTCGACAGAGACGCGTGTGAATTCACAACCCATTCAGTCAGTCAGTTTCGTCGCGTTCCCCCCGCGCTCTCCACCACCGTCTCAAAGGACGGCTCCGCTCCCCTCGGTAAACACAAGTACTGAGTACTCGCTCGCTCGGGCTCCTCAATTTCGCTAGTGAGGTGAGAGGTCGGTCGATCTTACTCTGTGAACTCTCTTACCGTCTTAATTGTTAATACAGGACACAGTGTGGTCTCAACACGTGCGTTACCCTTATCGTGAAGCAGTGCTTGGTGCTGTGTTGTGAGTGAACATGGGCGTCACTCTTGATGTGTATTAATAGCCCACTCCGGTAGGTCGTACCCGAGCGCGCGTCCACATCGGTCCTCTGTTCACCTAACCACACCTGCACCTCCCCACGCAGGCCCACTGTGGTCTACAAAGTGCACAAAGAATCCCCACACGGTCACGACACTCAGGTCGACACGCCAGTCTCCTGTCGGACGACGATCAACGCGGAAGAGTACATGTAACGAGTAAGTTCACTGCCTTGTGCTGGCTCATCTTGGCGCCAGCACGGCGCGACTGCGACAGGGCCCTGCTCATCAGACGAGCTCCTGTGTCACGCAGTTGTGCATCGCAATCAGAAACTTTTCTCGGCACATCTCTTTGGAGGTGTAAGGAGGCAGGTCGATCAGGAAGAAGCACGTATGCGCGACTGGCAAATACTCCGGGCCGTCGCTGTTGGGACGTAGGATTAGCATGATGCCCTTGCAGCCGGGCGGCATGCGTGAAGAGCCACGTGCAAAGCGGCAGAAGAGGGCCTTCTCTTCCACGCTCATCTCATCGAGCATCTCCCACAGGTGCGCCACGGCCTTAGCGTGCTCCGGCTTGTGCGCCTCCTCGACGCGCGCATTCTTCTTGAGGTCGCTCACCTTCCAGTCGCCGTCACCCGTCAGCAGTCGCTCGAACTCGGCTCCGGTGAGGACGGACATCACACCGAGTGGGAGGATGGCCGAGAGGCCGCGGCGCACCGCCGCAAGCTGCGCGTCGCACTCGTGCAGCACGAATTCCTCGGCGAGGTCGGCCCACTCATGCCGGCACGGGTACGTGAGCGGCGTGTGGCGGCCGCCGGGGCGCAGCTCGTGGTAATGTGCGCGTAGCTCCGACGTGAGAAGAGCAAAGTTGAACTGGTCCGAGTAGATGTCATCGAAGAGCTCCGCGTCGAGCGGCGACGCGCCGATCTCGAGGCTGGGCAGCGCCTCGCGCACGCGCCGGATCAGGTCCGTCTTGGCCTTGTCGCAGAGCTCGTAGTCGTCGAGCGTCGTTGGCTCGCCCACGAGCCCCTTGAGGAGCGTCGATGCGAGCACGAGAGGCAGTGGCACTTCACTTCGAATGGCCACCCCCATGAACGCCCCCATGAGCTCAAAGTCGCGCAGCCGCTCGGCGCTCGGCACGGCCGGGTTGAGCATGTAACGGTCGCGCCCCCAAACGTCGCCGCCCTTCTCCTCGTATTGGCCGTTGACGTCCTTACGCCCGTTTGGTACCGGCACGAGCAACTGCAGCGGCGGCGCCGTGAGCTCGGCCGCGAACGTCTCAAGAGTCTCGCGGAAGGGGCCGCCCTCGTCCTGCCCAAGCTCGCCCTCGAAGCGCACGCTGAACGCGAGGCTAGTCGACGCGGAGCGAGAGCCGCCTTCGTTGGTACGATGGGTGCGGTTGAGCTCGACGAGCGCCCAGAGCCGCTCCGCAGGCGTCGTCGCCTCCTTGAACAGCTGAGCACCGATCTGCTGGAAGATGGTGAGTGGCGGCTGCTGCTCCCCGGCCGGAGTCTCCTTTCCCGCCTCTGCCTGCTCGCGCGCCTCGATGGCCTTGCGCCGGTTGAGGTTGAAGGTCTTGAGCAACTCGCGACGCACGTCCGTGCGCGTCGCCTTGAGCGCGTCGCGGAAAAAGGGTTCCTTACGCTCCCAAAAGAGGCGTGCCCGAAGGGAGCTGACCTCGTGCGCGACCGAGTGCGGTATGTCCGCCTCGTTCAGGTTGACCCACGGAAGCAGCCGCTTGAAGACGCCATCGGAGAGGCCCTTGAGGATCAGGTACCGCTCCGCGAGCGCCTCGAGGGGCGTACCCTCTTCCGGTTGGTAGTAACGGCCGCCTACCTGCACGTAGTGATCGGGGGCGAGGTCGGCCACGCCAAACTGCATCAGCTCCTCCTGCGTGAAGGCGCGCGCGTTGCCGCGCATGTGCACCGCTCGCAATGCGTCCGAGAGCGCCTCGTTGCAGATCTCGCGCCCACAGGGCGGGGGCGTCGACCCAACATCCCGCCACGCGAGACCACGCGTCTCCTGAAGCTCCGAGTAGAGAGGGTTGCCTGGCACGAGCTTGGCGGCGGCCTCGATGAGCTCATCTGCGCTCAGCTTGTCGATCGAGAAGGGCTTCGTGCGCGTCCCCTCCTCCGAGCAGCTCTGGCACACGTCAAACGTACAGCGTGGGCACTGATTGATGGTGCCCAGCGTGTGCTGTCCGCGCGTGTCACACAAGCCACAGGGGCTCTGGCGGACGGCGCCAATCGGCTCGAGTCGCGAGTTGCATCGGAGGCAGCGAGTCGACCCCTTGATGGGTTGGTGCGTTCGAATCGCCGCCGTGACGAGCTTGCACAGCTGCGTGTCCTGCCGCGGCTGCCAGCGAGGGCTTGCGGCGCACCCCTTGAGCAGACGCGCCTCAATCTTGGCGAGGTCACCATCCTTGCCCTTGTCCTCGTCGCCGTCCTTGTCCTTGTCGTCCCTGCGTTGCAGGCGTGGCTCAGCACATGCCGGACACAAGTCGTACCGGCAAGGGGGGCAGTGGAAGAAGTGGCCGCACGGCTCCACAAGGTCATGGCGGCTGCACCCGTCGCACCGCACCGTCGTTCTCGGGCCGTACGTCAACGGTGGCGCACCGGTCTGCCTCGCCATTCGGTGACCGTGGTTGCACGTAGGCACGTCCTCCTCGTCATCATCATCGGGCGTCGTCTCGCGCGCAGAGCTTGGCGCGGCAGCCGAAGGGCCGATCAGATCCCAGTACACGACGGACAGCTCCTCATTCCGATGATTGGTTCGCCAGGTGGCCGTGTGCCCGTCCCAGCTCACGAGCGTCTGAAGTGTGCCGTCCGGCCATTGGAACCATGTCGCCTCAGACACACCCGCCGACGGCGCCTGCACCTGAAGCCCCGTGCCCCATGAAGGGTCCGATGCCGGTCCCCATACCGCCATCGTCGCCTCCGAGGCTCCGTTTCGCAGCTGAATGGTGGTCCGCTGGCCGCCCTGCCAACGTACTGTCCACGAGCGCTGATCCGATGGGCCAGGACCTTCTGGCCGGGGCTCTCCGACCCGCTCGGGCGCTGCCGTGCCTTGATGCGTTGCCCTTGGCTCTTGCTGCATGGCTGGCTGCGATGGCCCGGCCACGGGCACGCGCACGGCACGCGCCGCAACTGCAGCAGCCACTACGGCGTCGGCGGCGTCGGCGGCGTCGGCGGCGTCGGCGGCATTGACGGCATCGACGGCCGCTGCGGCGACCCGCAGGCCAGCTGCCCCACCAGCTACTTCAGCCGTGGCCTCGATCGCATCTCCAGCCAGCTCCACCGACCTCAGTGCCGACTCCGCGGATGCGGCGGGCACGACGGGTGTTGTCGACACAGCCGAGCTCATCTCGAGAGGGCTCTGGGAACGGTCCGACCGAGCTGCATGCCATGGGATTGCAAGGCCTCGATGGATGGCCCGCACCAATGCCAATGCCTTGGCAGCGAACCAGAGCTCAGACCTGCGGTCCCGCAGCGCCTCGAAGAGGGCCCCCGAATCTTTGAGCGTACCGACGCCCCGCCAACTGTTTGCGAGCAGGCTCAAGATTGGCGCGGCGAGGGCTTGCACATTCGTTGGTAAAATATTGGTATGGTCTTGCCGCTTGCAGCTATTGCGATCAACGGCAGGAATGATCAACTGTGTCAACGGCAGCTTATCGGGCGCCGTATCGGGCGCATCGGCGCCAAGCAGAGAACACCCACCAGCGGCGGCACCAGCCACACCGATCGCCTCCGACATGCAGCGCAGCGCTAGCAAGCAGTCGTCGTCATTAGATAATGGCGCGACGAGATTCGTCAATCTCGTGGAGCGGCCGAGACGTGCGCAGAGCACTTGGAAGGCCTCGATCCCCACCTTCTTGTCAGCAACAACAGGCCCGCCAAAAGGTGCCGTCGCGCAGCAGCGGACGAACAGCCACGCACCCAATCGAAAGAGCGCCGCATCCTGGCGCGCGCTGACAGTCGCGGCGGTGAGGCAGATCTCGTCGAGCTCAGCACCCGTATCTTGCGAGCTTGCTCTGGTGCGGATCGCCGGGGCTGAGAGGAGCTGCGCACAGCAGGTGAGCTCGCCGTCCTTGAGCGTCGCCGTGAGCGTGCTGGGTACGCGCAACGATTCCATCACGCTCTCGAGAGGTAGATGGCGGCTGCCGAGGCCTATGGGCAGCGCGACGCCTCCTGCCATCAGCGTGCATGCAAGGGAAAGCATGCAAGCAGTGCCTTCGTCGGCCCTGGTGCTGGTACCGTGGAGCGCCCGTGCAGCACTTTCTGTAAATTGAGGCGAGAGAACGAACGATGCGAGATGTGCTGTCGTCGCCGGGTCCGAACCTATGAGTAACCGATGAATCAAAGCCTCACGGGCGGAGCCGAGGCCCTCGAGTTCGGACGCCCCAGCATTCTCAAGCGCGTCGCGGTAGCCAGCATAGATAGCGTGGCGCTGATCACTCGTCGAGGCTCGAAGCAGCATCTGTGCCGTGAGCGCGTGCGCGCTCTGCATCAACAGAGAGCGCAGCTGCTCGAAGAGAGCATGCACCGCAAGGACTCGCCAACGGCCGAGCGACTCGAGTGGCGCATCCAGCCGCAGCCCCGATGGCGTAGAGACGTTGTCCTCGACGCAGGCCGTGCAGACGTCATAGTCGCATTTGTAGCAGCGATAGGCGGTGCCCGTCTTCGAGCAGCGCGCGCCTTTTATGTCGCAGGTGTGCTCTCGGCGCTTGTCAGGCCACAGCGGATGGGCGTGCACGTGCGGGAGCAGCACAGGTGGATCCTCGAGGGTATGGGCGCGCACACTGGCAAAGCAGCACCGCCGCATGTCAGCCAACTGGAGCAGTGCTTCGCGGTCCTGCAGGAGCAGCTCACGCTTCCCCTTGCGCATCTCCGAGAAGACTAAATGGCTGCGCGGTGCCTTTGCAGACGGTGCGTACGCCAAGGGGTGCGATGGCTCGAGGGGTGGGACGAGCGGCGGCGCATCGGACTCGGCTGCGACGCCCTCGGCCGGATCGTCTTCTTCGACCGAGGCTTCTGCCGGGGCGGGCAACCGCGCAGCCGGATCCGGCCCACCGCGGCGCATTTGGAGCGTGAAGCTCTGACCAGCCTGCGAGATCACGTCGGCAAACATGCTCGCGAATTCGGTTGGTTCCAGTTCATGGAGTCCGAAATTGTTGACGTCGAGCACCTCGTCATTCACCCGGATCGGCGGGGTGGCGCGGCTCACCGGCGAGCCGCGCGTGATACCCGTCACCAGCCGCCCGCGAAACTGCACGCCGATGCGCTGCGTGCCCTCCCGCTGGATGATCACCTCAAACGGTTCCCCAGGTGCGATCCGAGTTTGGGCGATTTGGGCGGTGGTGCTGGGCGTCGTGCTGGGCGTCGCCTCGGACCGCGCGATGGCTGCCGAACCCTGGCTGGAGCGTGCCGACAAGTTGTCACGGCCGCCACTGCTAGCGCTGCTCTCGACGGCCATGGAAGCCGCCTCGCCGTGGCCACTCGGTGCGTCCACAATCAAGGCTGCCGTTTCACCTTTGCTCGCAGCTGTGCTCAGAATCGACGCGAGCTGGCTCACCGCACTCCCAGTTGAGCGCACGCGCAGGTGCTCGCCCGCAGCCGTGCCGACTTTGGCACGTACCAGACGAAGCACCCTTTCCGCAGTGAGTGGAACCATGTCATCCCCCAGCTGCGCCACATCTACGGCCGAGGTGCTGTATGCCGCCTGATGTTGCCGTGCTATCCACCTAAGCTGGACTGCCACGGCGGATGCGACTTGAACCACCAAGAAGCGCGCACCCTCCTCGGCCCATGGTGAGGATGTCTTGGCCTGATATAGGGCACCGGCAGCCTGCGCGGCCACCACCGCCGCGCAGCCCGAAGAGATCAGTAGGCTGATCAACCTGTGGGGATCCACGGACTCGGGCAATGCGCCTGTGACGAGTGCCACCCAACCTGGACTCGTCGCGAGTGCGGCATCGAATGAGCCCTGGTCGTCGATCAGCACCAGCGCGGACTCGGGGACCATCTGCGGGAGCTGACGCGCTGCCTGGCCATGCTTGCTGCCATCCGCGGGCTTTGTCAAGACGTGTTGTTGCTGGTGGATCTTGAAGCGCGCATCCTCATCGAAGGGATCCTCGGCCTTTCGCGCCGACTGTCTCCGCAATTCCTGCCTGCGGTCTGCGCAGCTCTTACAAATATTGATGTTGCATGCTGCGCAATGAAAATGGGTCTGGGCCTCCTCCTGCCAGCCACTCCCGCAGCCATCGCAGCGAAAGGAGGGATCGAAGTTCCAGGCCGAAGGGGTGGCCCGCAGGATGCATGCATGGTTGTTGTCGCAACGTGGGCACGTCTCGGCTGCAGGCGCTCCAACCCCTCGACCGTTTTCTTGGAGCTGGCCGGGCGCTTCAATCGAAGGTGTGCTGGCTTCATTTGCATCCGGGGCAGCAGCGCTGTGCGGTGTGCCGTCACCACGAGCGACCTCCTGATCGAGAAGAGCACTCTTGACTGCTCGCGCCGCCAGATCCCGCGCAGCCGCTCGCGCGTGTTCATCTCCCTCATCAGGGGCGCTCGTCGGAGCCGGGACAGCCCGTGGCGCCGGGGCGGCCAGTGGCGCTGCTCGCAAGATGGCGCATGCGATTTCGCCCGCATTCGCGACGACGAGCAATCCCAGCTGATTGGGTGCGTGGGATGCATGCAGGAGCTCATCATCAAGCTCCTTGGGGGTAGCGCACGACATTTTACAACCAGAGGCATCGTACAAGGCGACATGCGCAAAGGCTGCCTGTGCGCCTTGGCCGGCGGACTTGCCCTCGAGTATCCCGCTCGTCGACATGGCCAACTCGACGAGCTGCGCAGGGCCCTCCCATTGGCCTGCTGCCACGTTGGGCGAGCCGGGCACCGGTGCGGCGCACACCTCAAGTGCAACTCGCAAGGCAGCGTCTCGGCGCTTCCCAACGACAGCCATCTCAACGGCATCCGAGGCAGAGGTGCCACCGGCCAGGCTCAGCATCTCCGGGCGCTGCATCACGGCGAGCAGACCAAACGAAGCCAGCGCCAGTGACGCATGGGCCGTTGCTGGCTGGTCAGCTGCGATCCCACAGAAGGGTAGATGCACCTTTGCAAGCTCGAGGCACGCGTCGAGCATGCGGCCGCATTGAGGCAGCGGCGGCGAGGGCAGTTCGAGTCGGAGCCGCAGCTTCTCCTCATTCGCGAGCGTGATCACCGTCTTCTCGGCCACACCGAGCTGCGTCGAGAGCCTCGCGACCTCGGCAAGATACGAAGTCTCTGCTCCGTCTGGCTCGGGGTGCGGGTTGATGACTTGAATGGAATACCGCTGAGGCGCTTGCATCTCGAGGCGCGAGGCGTCTCCGCCGTTGACTGCGAGGTTGAGAGGAGCGTTCTCCATGCCACCTGACAAGCCAGTCGCGCCTCGACGCATGCTATCGCTGCACGCCGTGAGCGCTCGAAGGGCTCCAAGGGCGCGGCAGATCACGCCATCGCTCAACCCCTGCCGACACGCTGCCTCCAGTGCTGCCTCGCACGCCTGGCGCGTTCCCTTCGCCGATGCCTGTTCATCTGCGAGGAGCTGCCTGAGCAGGTTGATTTTCTCGGCGTCCTGGCTCTTGTCGATCTTGCCGGACTCCGCCACCACAGGCTCGCAAATCAGGTCCATGTGAAACGCCATCTGTTGCGCGGCAGCCTGATCGAGAGTGGGCAAGGCCAGCAGGGGCAGCGCACAGAGCTGGTGGCTGTCCTCAGCGTCCAACGGGACGGCGCTTGCCCGCAGCTTCTCAAGCGACTTGATTCTCATCTTGAAGGTCCCATAGTATCGCGAGACCGCAAAGTGGAGCACTGCGTTCTCATGCAACATGGGTGGCCGGGAGAGGGTCACCTCCACATCGACGTGCTTGGGCTCCGACGTGGGCGTATCACCGACAGCGAGGTTGACGGTGAGTCGTTTGGTGTCGATCGTGAGCCGCACGGTCTTGCCCGGCCGCCACTCGCCGCTGGTGCGGCAAGTGCCATCAGCTCTGTCGTCACGCAAGCAAGTGCCATCAGCTCGCCAGCCAAACTGGCCCAATGCGGAGCCCAACTTGATCGACTTGGACGAGAGCATGGCGCGCAGGTCATCTCGAGACCGATCTGCCGGTGCGACGTTCTTGGGCGCGAAGACGACGCCCACGTAGGCACCTTCGCGGTCAAAGTCGCCATTGTGCTCTTCACACTCGAAATCGATTTGCCAGACCCCCGAGTCGAGCGGCATGGCTTCTTCGACAAACTGCACATTGTCCGAGGAGAAGGCCACACGACGAAAGCCCTCGTCGAGACCATTCCCGCCGCCAGAGGTGCGGAGGCGCTTGCAGAACAGCTGAGAGATCTTGTGATCATGCCGCCCGTGCGCCAGTCGCTCGTGCATCCACGCCTGCAGCTTGGGCTGCTCGGGCGCAGAGGGCAACTTCAGGTAGACAGCCTGCACTCGGCCAGCAAGCTTGACCTCGACGCACCCATCGCCTCGCACGACGATCGCCTTCATCAAGAGCGCGTCGCCTTCTGCGCTGGACGCAAGCGCCTCCGTTCCGAGCTGCAACTTCGCAAGGACCTCAGCACGCTTGGCCTCCTGCGCACTCCCGGCTTCGCCCTCCTTATCGGCAACAGGTAGCACGTACGCGCACATGGCGTCGGTGTACTCGAGCAGCGCTGGCGGGAGGGGTATGCGCAGAGCTGCGGGCGTTCCACCGCCGCGGGCAGGAGCGCCATCCATCTTGATCAGCAAGCCACGAGCGTGCCGGAAGGTAAGAATTCGCGGTGATCGCCCCCATACTCTGCCCCAATCGACCCGGCTCGCCTCGGTGCGTGCGGGCACGGCTAGGGGCGTTGCAGCAGCCTTGGAAGGCACGGCCGCACCCGGCTGCCAAAGCGCAACCCCAATGTCACGGAGCATGGCGGTGGCCACGCTCGCGCAGAGCTCCTCGTCGGCATTCATGGGAAGCAGCTTCGCGAGCAGTCGCAAGCAGAGCGTCGCACCGTCATCGTGTGGCGGCAATCGACCCGTGAGCTCGAGCAATACATGCGAGAGAGGCTCGTGCTGATGCGGGGGCAGCTCGGGCAGCATGACCACGAGTAACGAGAGCAGCTGTAGTCGCAGCTCGGGCTCGAGCCTCCGGTCGCTAAGCATACGCTCGATGCCGGAGAAGACCCACTGGCATTCGGCACTCTGCGCGGCATCAGCGTCGCCAGAAAGTTGGCGCGCGACGCGACACAGGATTGAGTAGGCCGTGACACGGGCGTCGGCGTTCTGCGGCTCTCTGGACAGGATGCGATCGACGACTCGCCTGCTTGCAAGCCACGCGAAATCGGAGGCGATGAATCGCAACCTCAGCACGCGCAGCACAAGCCGCTCCTCGGTGGGCGCCGCCCACGAGGTGCCGTCCAGGAAGTTGAGAAGCCTGTCGAGCAGCCTGTGCAAGGCCACCTTGAAGCCATGCAGCGCCTCGTGCCCGGCGCCGTGCGTGCGGCTCGGCTCCGGCCGCAGCGCGAGATGGTATCTCGCGAGCTCCGACAGCACGCGAAGCCGCACCGAGCGCTGTGGGCTTTCGAGCGCCTCGCGCAGAGCCGTCAGCGCGGCCGCCCCTAGCACGGCGAGCTGCGTGCGGCGGCGCAGCTCCTTATGCAACGCGACCAGATCCACCGCCGCCTCAGGCTCCGCTTTGTGTTGCAAGAGTGCGGGCTCGAGAAAGTCAAGCACCTCTGTAGTGAGGGCTCCGTACTTTTTAGAAGCGTGGTCCGTGTGCCAGTTCACAGTTCTCGTCGCTCGCATCGCTTGGCGCCGCAGCCGCTTCCACCGCTTCTCCATCTCCTGCACGAGATCGAGAGCCTTGGCGATGCGCCCATCGACTTGCACGTCGCTGGAGAGCTTCAGCTTCTCGCGTGCGCGGTCATACGAGCTCATCCGCCTCGACGGCTCCACCTGGATGAGGCTCGAGGACCGGCTCAGACTCGGCGGCATCCATCGAACGCCAGAAGCCGAGCTTGGTCGATTCGGCTGCGACGAGCCGCGGCTTGGGAGCAACATTCCGGCGCTCATCCCGGCGCTCAACAGATCTCCGGCGAAGCGGTTGCTCTGCTCCTCCCCCGGCTCTGCCTGTTCCTCCTCGTCGTCCCGTGGCAACGCCGGGTTGAGCGAGCGCAGCAAGAAGAGAGCTCGCCGCTCGATGGGTAAGCAAATGCGCTCTTCCTCTTTGGAGCGATCGAAAGGTGCAGGGCGCGGCGCGTCTGGCAGGAGCGCCTCCAGATCCCTGGTGGCGGCGTAGTCCGCATCGACCACCCTCCCATGCACCCATCGCCCGAGCTTGTATGCAGCTTCCCACAGCTTGGACAGCTGCAGCCGAAGCTGCTCCGGCATCTCGCTCAGCGTCCCGCCGCCCAGCAGAGCCGCGCCAGCTGCGGCAGCATCCGAGATGAGCTCGTGATGGCGCAGCAGCACGCAGACGACCAGCCGCTGCAGCCTTTCCGGCGTAGGGGACGCATGCCTCGGATCGCGCGCGCCCATCTTCTTGCGAGACGAAATCTCGGAGTACATGGCTTCGTGGAGCGCCGCTGCGGGGCCTATGGGCGTCCTCTTGGGCGCATCGCCGCCAGCAGCAGCAGCAGAGGCCATCCCCGCACTCGCCGAGGCGCCCAGCGCGGGCGGCGTGTACGTGCGGAGCTCCTCTAGAAAACGGCTGGCTTCTTCGTTGGAGATGACGTTGTGCCCGCGATGCTCGAAGCGTGTGATGGTATGCTCATCGATCAAGCGCGGCTCCACTCTTGCCTGCATGGTCTTCGCGCGTTCTAAAGGCACGGGGCCGAAGTTGAACGCCTCGTGGTCGTCCAGAGCCCCTACAGACTCGGTCCGCACAAGATGCAACGGCTTGGGCTTCTGGGGCGAGCTCACCGGAGTGGCCAGCCGAGAGACCGCAGGCGAGACGCCACCTACCGACTCATCAAGCCCGCCTCGCAGGAGCATCCCCCCCATCCGGCCGATCGTCAACGGGTCGGCGGACGAGCGCTCGTTGGTCGAGTCGAGCGCCTGCATGCACAGGCGCCCAAGGAGCTCTGCGGTGAGCGTGGCCAGCTTATGCATCTCGCTGACGCTCGATGGCGAGCGAAGCTGCCCGCGAACTAGGCAGAGTGCGTCGCGATCGGGGTGCGAGCCAGCCGCACCGCTCCAGCTCAGCCGAATCGTACTGCCCTCGACGAGCACACGGTGCACACTGACCGAGCGCTTCGCGAAAGGCTTGCGCTCCTCGTCGCTCAGCGAGAGGTATGCCGCCTCGGTGATGCTCGTAGCTTTGCCCGCTTCCGCTAGCTCAGCCGCCTTTTCAGCATCGTCCATCACGTAACGTGTAGCCTGCACCACGTTAGTCTCCACAAGGAGGTTTGGGCACGCTACACTCCAGCTACCGATGGACGTGGGCTCGTCTGGGCAGAGGCGAGCGAGCTGCTCGTTGTCGCTGAGCGCACATCGAGGAAGCGTCTCCACACACAGTCGAGATCCGGGGAGATCCTCGACCCCCCTGGCTGACACCTTGGATGCTGCACGCGAGGGACGCAATGAGGCTGTCGCCTTGGGCGCCGTGACGGACTTGTTTGATCCCGCTCGCGAGATGGACAGAGGCGCCATCGTGAGCTCCAAAAGGCTCTCGCCCGACATCATGCGACGCAACGGTGTGGCGATCAGCGCCTGCAATGCGGGCGGCTCTGGGGCTGCTGGCACAGTACCGGGCGAAATCTCCGCTGAAATCTCCGCTGAGACCGGTGCGGCGAGCGTGGGCGCGGGCACGGACGCTAGGGTGGGCGCCGCTGCGGCCGGTGCAGCCGGTGCAGGCGGGGTCGGGCGAGCCGTGGCGCACATCTCGCAACGTGAAAGCAAGCTGCTGTTGAGGAACGTGCACGCTGCGCAACTCCACTCTTGTACGGCAGCTGGCGCTGGCGCTGGCGCTGCCGAGGACGAGCTCGCACCGCGGCTGAGGGCTGGCTGGCGCGATGACTGGCGCGACAGATTTGCCGACGCTTGGCGTGTGCGTGGCGGAGGCGGGCCCGTGTAGGCGAGCATCTCGACCGTGCACATCGTGTTGGTGCCGACGACAAGGCGAAACCCCTGCCGCGGTAGGTTGCGAAAGGCGACTTTGCTCTCGTCTAACGTCGTGAATGCGAGGCTGCCCTCGCTCAGGTCGAGTCGCACACCGACTTCCAAAGGGTACTCGCGCACTCCTGACCTGTGAAAGAAGAAGGACTCATCTCCCTGGAAGCAGTGCAGCCCGGTGTCTGCGCTCGAGAGTTTGAGCAGCCACGCCTGCTTTGGCGATTCCGATAGGCTAACGTCGTCCCCAAGGCTTTCCGTCGCCACGCCAATGAAAGCCCAGTAGTCTGGATCGTCCTGCTCGAATCGCACTCGCCATTCGTGCACGCCAGTGTCTCGGACGACCTTCCGCCCAAAGATGGGCTTGCAAGAGCTATCCCTCGTGAAACGCAACGCACTGGCGAAGGACTCCAAGCCGGTGAGCGCCCACTCGTCGGACAACTTCTGGCGACGCGTCGCATCGTCTTGGCTTTGCGCAGCTTTGTCGTCCTTGTTCGGCCGTTTCGGCGTCTCGACCTCAACGATCATCTCGGAGGCACCCGGCCATGAGATGATGCGAGTGGCCGCACTCACGTCGACCTCCGCCGAGGTCGCCTTCTCGCAGCCCCGTAGGCGCACCAGAATCTCGGCATGCTTACCACTGGTACTGGTTGGCGGGTAGCGCATCGCCGGCGCGTGAAGCACGGCGATCTCGTCGCCAGCCGTATCGCAGTCCCACAGTCCCAGCGGGGACCTATTGCCGTCACAGTCCCTCAGCGCCTTGAGCAAGCGCGCGATCGCCAGGAACGGGAGCTTAGCGGACGAACCGTACTCGAGCATACGAAGTACGAGCGATGGCAGCAAGCTGAGGATGGGGTCTGCGCTGAGATGGATCGGTGGGGACGCACGCAGCTGCTCGAGGCGTCGCACAGCGGCGTGGATGAGCGCCTCCTGGTAATGGGCAAAAGAACTACCTGGGTTGCCTGGGTGCAGAACTATGGAGGCATGCGCCTCACGGAGCAGAATGGAGCTGCGCGGCATGCGCACGCGCGCAGGCAGTGCCCCTGTTGGACGCGGGTCTGTGCGGTTCTCGCTCGGACCCTTTGGTGGCGACACCACGTCGATCGCGTCGTCCACACCGATGCACGAGTGCAACAAGCGCTCGACGCTGGCACCATCAAGCTTGATGACGCTAGTCCATGCCTTGAGCACGGCTTGATACACCGGCGCCGGCGCCATCACCTGTTTACATCGATCCATGAGATCCGCAAGGGCTGCCGCGAGAGTGCCGGAGTGCCTCTGGATTGCCGTCGCGGACGGTTCTTCTGGGCGAGTCGCGGCCGCAGAAGTGAGCAACGAGCAGAGCGACTCCACCACCATGCGTGCGTGTGGCTCTGGGTGCATCATGAGCACCTGAAACCCACAAATTTGGGTCTCGATGTCCGGGATGTTGCCCTTGGCATCCAGCGCCTTACCCGTAGGCGCCTCCTTGACAGCGATGCGATTCGAGGGCCTCCTGCGCAGCCGCCGAGTCCGTGCTTCTTCTGCTGGATCGTCGTCGCTGTCATCAGCATCATCTTCAACGTCGCTGGTGCCGCCGAGGAGCACCTCGGAGTAGAGGGCTTGCGATTCCTCCGGATGATCGTTGATGAAGTGAAACAGTGCCACCTGATGCTCTTCGAGGGTAGCAAAGTACACGCGGACCTCGTAATCGAGCCTGGCAACGTCGCCGCGACACCGGCGCTGCATCTGTCGGAGGGAGCGGCGCAGCTGGATCTGCGCCTCTTCCCACGATTGAGGTTCCTCGTCCTCAGCATGATCGGACGCTCGCCGATACCTGCGCCGCCGCGCCGTCGCATGAGGCGAGGTAGACGGCCGGTCTGTGAACGAATCCTGATGCGCCAGCGACGGACGTGCGGTTGCAGCAGGCACCCCTCTGCCAACGGCTGCAATTTCGTCTTTGGCGACCTCGTCCTTGACGAACGGCGGCGCGTTCTCGAGGATCTCAACGCGAAGTGCGGTGGCTCCTCGAAGGTCGTCTGCATCCAAGAGCGTGACCCACGTGCCTGGCCTCGGACGCGTGCCGCTGCTCGGGTACAGGTCCACCCGGCGCCGCTCGATCCATTCTGGGCTGCTTTTGTCCGGTGCATCCCCGCTCTCGTCATTCTGCGGACGATGCTGCTGGACGAGGCAACGGATGCGACGCGCTGCGTGCGAGCCATAGTCCTCGGGCGAGCAGCACCCATCCGACTTTGGCCCAGCGGAGCCGTCCCCACCGCCAATGAGCATCTTCCACTGCGTGATCTCTCCCGGCGGAAAGTGGTGGAATTCGAGCCAATGGGGAGACTCTTCGGTGGGCGCCGCCGAAGCTGCGCTGCGCCACAGCTTACCATAGTGGCCAGCCTCCTCGAAGAGCGCCTCGAGAAGCGAACCCGACTGCGTAGCCGTGATGCCCGAAGACGCAACCACCTTGGCCGGCTTCTGACGCACCGGAACCGTCGCGCCTGCCCAGCGCTCCGCACGATCTCGCGCCTCCTCGCCGCTGTTGAGCGGATACACGGCAGCCTTCGAGCCATCGCCGTCGGTGAGCAGCTCGCCATTGAAGGAGAGCTCGAAGATCCGGCCAGAGAATTGCGGCGACTTGACTGAGCTCGCTGCGTCCCGGCCCGTTGGCAACATGAGCACGCCACCGATCATCGTGACGCAGTCGGAGTGGTCTGGGTCGGCTGCGCCCTGCAGGTCGGCATGCGAACACGACGCTTCGGTCGCACGTGCCCCATCCACGAGCAGATGGTACTTGCCAGACGCAAACTCGACGCCGACCACGTGCTCTACGCCGTCGTTGATGGCCGCCGTACTCAGCAGCCGCGCCGCCCCCTCCACCTCGAAAGAAAGCCTACCCTCATGCACGGAGAGCAACTTCGCCTTGCCGTGCTTCGACTCCCAGACGGCCGAAGTGACGCCCGTGAAGCCCATTTGGAAGGGCTTGGGCACGGGCAGACCATCCTTGCCCTTGGCCTGGCCGGCGGGGAGGCGCGCCAGGATCGTGCCAAAAGCCGCTTTCGTGCGAATACGCGCCGTGAGCACAAAGGCCTTGGGCGCCTTTTCCCGTGCCGATGAGCCGCCTAGGTCGATGGCCTGCATGTGAATCGTCTCACGCTCCGATAGAGCAGCCGCCGTGGTGGGTGGTGGCGGCTGGACCTTGACAAGCGCTGCTGCGTGACGGGCAATCATCGGCAACGCCGCAAGAGCGTAGAATACGACCGCACGGCTTCGCCGATCCCCCGCCTCCTGCGAGGCGAGCGCCCTTTGCATGCCCATGAGCGCGTGCCAATCGGGCTCTTGCTCCGCCTTGAGCGACTCGGAGTCGCCATCCGCAGTGCGCGTGAGGAGAGCTGGCAGGTAGGGCGTTGCGAGCAGCTGAAGCTCGCCCGCCTCCGCCAATGTCGAGAAGACCTCCCGAGAGAGGGACGCGCGCGCCGCATCGAGTAGCAGTGCGCGCGTATGCCGTGGCGCCGACGGTACCTGTTTGACCGAGCTCACGATCACCCAAAAAGGCCAGGGCTGCGCTGGTTCACGGTCCTCGTGAGCCTCGAGCTCCAGCAGCAGCTTGCCGTTCGATTCGAAAGTGAAGCTCAGGCCGTTGGCCGCCTCGGGGTGCATGCGCCACTTGGAGGGGGGTGGCTTTGAGCGGCGTGGGTCAGGCTGCGGTGGATAGCCAGCCACAACGTACTGCAGCCAATCATCCAACCTTTTGGTCGCGTGCGCCTTGGTGGGGCGCGGCCCGTTGAACTCATCGAGCTTGAAGCGCACACTGTCCCTTGAGAGCTGCTGCATGCCAGGCATGCAGCCAGCGCTGCAGAGGAGGACGCGATCACCCATCGTGATCGGAATGGAAGCCTTCGACTCGAGCAGCAGGCAGCGCGCATCCGTCAAGGGAGGCACTCCCGAGAGGCCATAATCGACCTCGAGAAGCATGCGCACGTCTACAAGGCCGTGGTCGCACTCGGGGGGTGGCTGGACGCCGTCGCGAATGGCGGCTTGCAACCCACCAGAGAGGAAACCGCCGTGCAGCGTCGCGATTGCGGACTTGATCCGCACCGTCCACTCACGCTGCAACCGGCTACCCTCGACAAAACTCGCGTCCAGCGCACTCTCCACGTCAAGACCATACTCGCGTTTGATGGCCTCCAAGCTCAAGGCAGCACCCTCTGGCCACAACTCCTCGGTGAGCACCGCCGCGAGCTTCAAGCCCAGCGACGGTTCAAACGGTGCAGCTAGGCAGTGCAGCCGCTCTTGCAGGCGCGCTCGTGGGTGTGGCCCGTTGGGCGTCGTCTCGAGCTCTCGGTTCGGCAACGTCATCGCGCTGGCAGGCACGCTGCTCAATGTGATCAATAGCTTTTTGAGCGCCTCGAGCCGCGAGGCCACGCGAGCGGCATCGCTGCCAGCCGTAGGAGCCTGGGCAAGCTTCTGCATGACGGGCAGCAGCAGCAGAGTCACGAAGGGTTGGCTAAGCACCACGCTCGCCTGCTCGCTTCCAGCACTGGCTCCAAGTAGAAGCGAGTGGCCAAGCTCGAGGACACGATCAACGTAGGTTGCCTTTGGCGGCTCCCCAAGCGGGACGGCGCTCAAGAGCAGGCAAAACGCGAAGCGCTCAATCGACGAGCGTGCTGTGGACGCGAGGAGCTCATCAGCTTGTACTGAGCTGTCGAGGAGGAGTACCGAGGTATTCACGTCGGCAGGGGGCAGTGCACTGCGTAAGAGGCCATCCAAGCCATCCTCGGACAAAGCCGCGACAAAGCCGGTGTCCGAAGCTAGCTTGAGTAGCACCTTGGCCGCATCTGCACCCGATGGAAGCAAGCCGTGGGGGCTCGCCCGTATCACGCTGGTGAGCAGCTCGAAGCGCAGGCGTGCTGTCGAGTACAGCAGTGGCCAGCTGTGTAGCAGTGCATCTACAGCCACCTTGCCAACATCTGCACGTGGCGACGAAAGCCACGGCTGCACCACGGCTCGAATGTCCGAAGGAAGCGTTCTGCTCAGCTGCTGTTTTTCGAGCCACTCTGCCACTCGGGCGTCGTCGAACGTGGTGCCGAGAGACCGGCACGCCCCGTTGCATATCGAGACCGTGGCAGCATCGAGCACGGAGAGTGCGTGCATGGCCATGTGCGTGCGCGCGAGCCACGTATCTGTCTTCTCATCGTCCCATGCCATACTGTCTGCGTCTTGGAGCGCTACACAGCCGAGCAACTTGCAGCAGAGTTCGATCACCTGGGGGGTCGGAGCGATGCCGAGTGGTAGAGTGGCGCACCGTGCCCGTACGCTGCCTGGAAGTGCCGCCCACTCGGCCGCGCGCGTTGCCGCGCACTTGAGGAGGAGAGCGATGCCGTTGGCGATGCCAAGGGGCTCTCGCCAAGGCCTTGGGCAGGGGCTTCGCAACTCACGCTTGATCACGAGGGTCGCATCGGCGACATCGACGTTGACGATGAAGAACAAGTAGAGCGGCTTCGGCAGCAGCATAGGCGATGCAAAGAGCTCCTGCGAGCACGCCTCCGCTGCGCTGCTGCCCGCAGACAAGTGCAGCATCGCGCGATCCATGTCCACAACGACCTTGATCCTTGTGGGCAGCTTGCCATTCTCGCGCAGCAGCCGGCCGTCGACCTGCGAGGGGCTGCATGTGTCGTGACGGCTGAGAAAGATGTGCCCATTCTTCTCCTCGGCGAAGCCGGTGCAACAGAAGAGCGAGCTCTTGTGGAAGACTTCCGCGTGGCGATCACCACCGCTGTACTTTTCATCGCGTGGGAAGAATCTGGTGAATTGGTCGCTCTGGAAGAGCTTGTACCGATCGGGGTCGGACAGAAGCGAAGCGAGCGCGACGGGAGAGGCAACGCCAAATCCCTGTAAGAAGCTGCCCTTGGCGGCGAGCTTCTCGCTGGAAAGCTCAAACTCGTACACGCCGCCAACGAGCGCGTCAGGCACGACGACTGTCGAGCAGTTGATTTGCTGATGCGACTCGTCGGCTGCGGCACTACGTTTAGCGTAGCCTCCTGGCGGGGGCAGGCAGGTCAGCGTGACTTGCGCCATGGAGGCCGTAGCGGCGGCGCGCACCACCTGCACGTACGGGTTGCGCACACACAAGGGCAACTCCGGCGCCTCCGGCCTGCCGGCAACGAGCGCGAACGGCGGGGTTGCTGCCAGGTGGCAGAGCACAAAGCTCAAGTCGCTACCGAGCATCACGCCGCCTCCCAGATCCTCTGCGCTTGTGCAGCTCGCCCAGCTGCATGCCGCAAGGAGCGCCGCCTCGGTAGAGCCAGTGCGAACTGCGATCCACAGCAGGCAATTCAACGCCGCAAGGCGGACGGGCAGCGGCGCAGTGGCCTCCGCGTCGTCCTCGATGCGCGCGAGTGCGCCCAGGACTCGTAGATTAGAGGAGCTCGCGATGCTGCCGGCCGAAGTCATCGACTTCTGGCGCGCGGCAAGCAGGCTGCCTATGTTTGCGGCAACCCGCACAGGATCGACCGCGCAATGGGTGGACAAGAGCTCGCTTGGGCAGAGATCGAATGGGGTTACGGTGCCCGAGCCCTGGGTTGCAGACCCACTGCTGAGCGCGCGGGCGACGGCCTCGAGGAGCGGTCCAATAGTAGCAGGGCCCACATTGGTGGAGAGGACCGCATCGAGCAAGCCTGCTGCGAGGTCGGCGGTTGGTGATGGTGGCGGAGCGGGCAAGGCATTGCCGTCCTCAATGCCACCGCCTGATGGGGTAGCCGCTGTGGTGGCGGCAGTGGCGGCAGCAGCGGCAGCAGCAGCCCAAGGTGGCGGTAAAGGACGCCACGGCAGTTTGTCAGTGTCCGCTTTGGGTGGCTCGTGCAGCTCCTCCTTCTGGCACGCCTCGAGGAGCTGCCGATGGCAATCCATGGCCTTGTGCAAGTGGCGGATGCGCCGCTCGGTCAGCACGTCGGCCGTTGACCACACCTCGTCTGCCGAGGTTGCATGCGCAAGCACCGCATCCTGGGTGAGGGCCGCCGTTCGGAGCTCGGCCGGCAACGTGAGCGCATCTGCACGCGGGTCGAGCAAGCTCAGGCAGCACGCCCACTGCTCCGACGTGAGGTCGGCGGGCAGACCGGTGGCGCCACGAGGGCCACGGGCGCTCGCCGAGGAGCCGCGCGGAGGCGTCGCCTCTTTGGCGCGCGGATCATCGTTCGGGACGCCGGCCGGTGCGTCGTTGAGCAGGTCGAAGGTAGCCTCGTGGACAGAGCGTGCGAGGGCGACGAGACGCGTGTCACCTTCTAGGGCCGTTGCGTCCTCCTCGTCTATCTCACCATTGGCAGCGGCAGGCGGGCCGTCCTGCCCAGTTCTGTTCTGCCTGAACTCCTCGTCCTCGTCCTCCTCCTCATCATCATCGCGCGAAGAAAGAAGGATATCCTCGCCCTCCTCGCCCTCCTCGCCCTCCTCGCCCTCCTCGCCCTCCTCGCCCTCCTCGCCCTCCTCGCCCTCCTCGTCAAACTCGTCCGACCCCTCGTCCGACCCCTCCTCGTCATCATTATCATCATCGCCGTCCTCTTCGCTTTCTTCCTCGCCGTCCTCTTCTTCCTCCTCGTCCTCGACCTCATCGTCGAGGTCCTCGTCGTCTTCGTTTACACCCGTAAAGTCGGCGTGCTCCTCGTGATCAGAATGTCTAGCTCCGTCGCTCATCCTTGCTCGGCAGAGAAGCCACGCAAGCGGGACGCGCGGACCTTCGTGTTTCGTGAAGTTAACGGCGTTGTCACGAGCACTTTTCTGAGGATCTGTAAATGCCACAAATGATTCTTTCGGTTCGGTCGGGCAGGCATCATTGTGACGGTCGCCTGCCTGCAGATTCTTTTTTCGAACGCGACGCCCCTCACTCCCAACGAACAGAGAATGCGAACGGACAAGCGCGAACGCGAAGTGGCCACTCGCGCTCATGGAGCATGAGATCTACGAACTCATCGGAGGCACCACGATCACGGATGCTCCAGGCGCAGCCCAGACAAGTCAGCAGCAGGAGATTGCACGTGCTGCGCTGCTCAGCGCCGAGCGTGAACGCAAGAAGCGCCCGGGAAGCGCTCGAGAAGGGCAGTCAGAAGAGAAGTTCAGTGCACTCGCCAGGGCCAACATTTTGTTGCCCAATCTACCACCTGCACGTGCAGGCCACTCGACGGTTGCGGTCAAATGGGGCCAAAACCAGGAGTTCGCGCTCGTTGTCTTTGGTGGTTACGACGGCGCCGAGGTGCGCAACGACCTGCACGTATTCACAAACGGGAGGTGGGTAGCCCGAGGCATGCTCGGCAACGTGCCCCCTCCCCGGGCCATGCATGCGGCATGCATGCTCGGAGATCATATGATCGTGTTCGGCGGCTGGGGCGGCCACCAGACGCTGCGCAGTGACACGTGCATGCTCAACGTGCCTGCGCTCTGCTGGCTCTCGCCGCCGCCCCTGGCGCTCGTGCGTGGCCCAAGTGATCGCCAAGGGCACTCGCTTGTGGCGGCCGGCGACGAGGTGCGGGCGCCGGCCAGCTCTCAACTCTTGCTCTTCGGCGGAGAGACTTTCACGATACCGTCCAATGAGCTCTGGGCATTCAAGAACCTGGCGCGGGGGCCAGCTCGCGAGGACGACAGGCTCCATTGGATGCAGCTGAAGCCTTCGGGCACTTGGCCGAAGGCGCGCTCAGGCCATTCAGCATGCATGCTCTCTCCGAATGAGATGGTCGTCTTCGGGGGACGCGGCGCAGGCAAAGATTGCCTCAACGACCTGCACGTGTTGTCGGTGAGCTCGCTGCGGTGGAGCACGCCGCGGCTGCACGGCGACGTGCCGCGTCCGCGCTGGGCGGCCGCGTGCTGCCTGCTTCCCTCGAGGCTGCCAAGCTCTGCGGGGTGGACGCTGCGATGGCTGCTGGACGGTGGCCGCGATTTTGATGGCTGGGTGGACGAGCAAGTGGTGGCCAACGTAGCCATCAGCGCCGCCGGAGAGGTCACGCTCAATTGTCACGCCCTCGGCCCGTCCTTGGGGCACCCGTCGTTAGAGCTGGCAGGCGATGCCGTGCGCGACACCGTTGTCTCGGGTCACACCCTGACGGCACTCCCTCAAGCGAGCGGCGGCGGCGCGCTTCTGGTGGGTGGCAGCCTGGCCACCGGGGAGCTTCCCGCGCTCGCGCGACACTGGCAGCCCTCGCTCGTCCGGTGGATCCGCGCCGAGGTGGCGCCGCAACCGGAGTCCGGTGGGCCGCCGCCGAAACCGCGCCTCCCAGGCCAGCCTGTGAATCTCCCGCCGCAGCTGACGGGGCCGCCGCTGCTTGCGAGCTCGTTCACTGCGACGCGCTGCGGCCAGTACGTCTACGTGCTTGGCGGGCACCGCCCGATGCGGGGACAGCTTGGGCTCAACGGTGGTGGCCTGTGCCTCGCGATACTGCACCTGCCCTCGCTCTCCTGGTGCCCGAGCTCCGAGCGCATCGACGCGTTAGCACCGAAACTCAAGACCGGCCACTCAGCGGCCCTGCTGCCGAGCGCGGGCGGCATCTGCATCTTCGGCGGAGAGCGCTCGAGCCTCCTTCCCGGCGTACGAGGCTGCCGTGCGAGCCTGAGCGACGAGTGCTGGGTGCTCCAGCTTCGCATCCAGCCTGGAGAGTACGCACCTCGAGCGCCAGGCGCCGCCTCCAAGTTTGGTGCGCCAGGCGGCGCTGCCGCTGCGGCGAGGGCTCCCGTCACGCCCGTGGCGGCCGTGGCGCCCCGCACGCCCGACCTGATCTGGGCCGACACAATGACAGTCGCAAGCGCGCTCCTGCCAAGCGCCCCGAGGCCACCGAGGCCACCGGAGCCCATGGCTCCGCCCTTCGCCCCGCCCCGTCGCCCAGTGCCGGAGAAGAAGGAGTGGGATGGTCAGCCTGTTGCCTGGGCAAAGGAGGGAGGGCCCTACCACGCGGCCCAGCCCGGCTGGCCAGTCGCGCGCGCAGGGCACACAGCCACAGTGCTGCCCTCGCCGTACGCTTGGGGCGAAGGCCCTCTGGCACAGCAGGAGGCTATGCTCGTGATCGGCGGCTTCGCTGTGGACTCATTTGCCCCCGAGCAGCCCGAGGGTCTTCTCACCGCCTCAACGTTCTTGATGCGCCCACATGATGCGCGCTGGCTTGAGCTGCTCCCGGCCGGCACTCCCCCGACCGCTCGGGCGTTGCACTCCGCCGTGCTACTCGCGGACGTCACCGGCGGTGCGGCCGCTGACGCGGCGAGCAGTCCGAACATGCGCGTGGCCATCTTTGGCGGCTTTGGGCTTGAGGGCGAGGGGCGAGGGGAGCAAGTCGCGCCGTGGCGGCAACTCCGATCCGCGAAATACCTCGACGATCTGCACGTGCTCACGCTCTCGCCGTCGCCCGATGGCCGATTGTGCCACTGGGTAGCTCTGAAGCCACCAGGCCCACGCCCAATGCCACGCGCGGGCTCCACCCTGCTCGCCTCGCGCGACGGGGGCGTACTGCTCTTCGGTGGGCATACGGCGAACGGCTGCGTGAGCGAGCCGTACCTGGACGTCATCGGGCTCTCGGGCTGCGGCCTGCGAGCTGCAGAGGCAGCGGCGAAACAGGAAGCTCGCTCGGTCGCCGATCCGCACAGCCGCGTGCCCAGCATCGGTCCGATCAACGGCAAGGTCGAGAGTCGAACTTGGACACCACGGGCCCCCCCGAGCTCGCCCACCTTCGACGCCCCAATAGCCACCGTAGTGTCGACAGTAGTGCACAAGGGAGGGCCGTGGAGCCGCCGAAACGCCGCAGCTGCTGGCGCGCCCATCCTCTCCGCGGTGGGCAGGCCAGAGGTGAGCGCTGTCCTGGGCGTGGGCAGCCTGAGCGAGGAGGAGGAGACCTCGGTGAGGAAAGGAGCGCCATCGGCAGAGGTCACCTCCTCGGCGCGCTTTCTCGAGGAGGAGGATCCCAGGCTGCGGACGGTGGCTGGCTCCGTAGAGGGCGATGTGACAGCGTGGACGACCGATCTGATGAGCCGCAGCTGCCACGCCTTCAGCGAAGACTCCCGCGGCAGCGGCGTCACCATCGTCCCCAAGGAGAGCCTGGAATGGCGGCGGCCCGACGCTGCCGGCTATAAGCCGGCCGCCACTGCGCGAATGGCGGCGGTGGCGATGGACGATCACGTGCTCCTATTCTTGCCGCCACCGGCAGCAGACAAGCCAGGCAAGGCGGACCTCGGGCCGGAGGACGAGCCCGGTACGGCGCTCTTCATTTGCATGGGCGACGGCGTCATTCCGGACGAGGTGCAGTCACGCTTCTGCCGGAACGCGAAACGTGGCAAATTCGTTCCGCCCGGGACCGGCGCAGTCCTCCCGTTGCCCCAGCCTGCGAACTCGAAAAAGGTGGCCGCTCCGTCGAAGTCCCCGCCCTCCGCGCGCCCTCCTTCCGCGCGTGGTGGTCGAGAGGACGGTGGGGGGCTCGGCGGTGGAGGCGAAGGCGGGGGGCGCGGGGGAGGCGGAGAGGGCGGCGGCGGCGCAGGCGGCGCAGGCGAGGGCGCTAAGGGCATAGATCGTGCCGCCCACCCCCCGTCCGCACCCCCTTCGTCCGCGGGAGTGTCAGCTGCGGCCATGCTGGCTCTCGACGACCATCCGAATGCCGATGGCCGATTCCATTGCAGCTCGTCGACGGCGCCCGCGGCCTTTCGGGATGGTCAACCTCACAACTACCTGCTCTCCGCGCACCACCTCAAGTACAAACGGCGGGCAGCGCCGCCAACGAAGGTCTTGAGGATGCGCGTGGTTCGGCGGCTCGCAGAGCACCTTCGGAAGCTCGCCGTCGACAAGTACGCTGCCTTCGAGGTGCCACGACCCTCATTTGGGACTTCGAGCAGCACAGTGCGCACGCCGTTCCTTGAAGGCGGCGCACGTGTGGGCGCGGCAATGAGCACGAGCGCCAACCACATCTTGACGCTCGGCTCGTTTGATCATCTCATCTCGGCCTCCCAGACACTCTCAGGCCCTTTCCCGCCGCCTGCCCAGAGCATGGTCTTCGTCTCGCGCAGCTCGCGCATGCTACCACCGCCCGACAACCACGACTTCCCCTCGCCGCTCGACTACGCACCAAAGGTGGACCTCTCCAAGCTCAAGTCGACGTCTCCTAAGCACACCCGGACGTCGTCCTTGGGCGCGGGCAACCACGGAGCGGGCTCGAGTCCAGCCTACCCCTTGAGCGGAGACGCGCATGCCGACCTTGATGCCGACTCGCATGCCGCGATGATGATGCATCCCAGCAAGCCACGTCCCGCCTCCGTCGAGCCTCCACCACCCAACAGCAAGCCACGTCCCGCCTCCGTCGCCCCCCCAACATACCGAGGCTGCTCCGACTCCTTCGCCCCGTGGGTCGGTACGGAGGTTGAGGAGAGCGGCGCGGCCACGGCCAGGGGCAGCGGCGCGATCGCGGCCGGTACGCTTGCTGCGCGCAGCACCACTCCAGCCCGCAGCAGCGCTCGCCCAGGCACCGGACCCGCACCTAGGCCCGCACAGCCTGCCTCCATGGCCGACGTGCAGGTTACGCCACGGCCAGAAGACGAGCCGCCGCCGCGTCAAGAAGGGCGGCCTCGGCCATTCTTTTGGCCGCTGGACCCCGTCTCGCCTGGCCCTGTCTACCTGCCCCGCATCACTCGCACCGGCAACGAGTTTGTGGTGCCTGCTGGTAGGTCGTCCACGCTTGCCCGCAGCTCACAACTGCCGCACGCGTCGTTTTCTTCGGGCACTCCGCGCACACAGCCAATTCAGGGCTGTGCCGCCACAGGGGACGAAGTCGATGCGCTGCCTCGCCTCAAGCGACGGTCGCGACGGTCGCGGCAGTCACGCTCGAGCGCCGAACGCCTCGAACGCAGCGCCGATGCCATCAGCAGCGCACAGGAAACGGACACAGATGACGACGGTACGGTGCCAGATACAACGGCAACCGATGATGCGGCGGCGCTCGATGCGACGGAACCCGAACCGATAACACAAGAGCCGACAAAGCAGGAGGCGACTGCACTGGAGCGCCGAGCTGGACTACCGCGGCCGCCCTCGAGCTCGCCGCCTCGTGCTGCCAGTCGCCCCTCCCTAGGGCGGCTGCTGAAGCTCAGCCAGCAGAAGGACATCGCGGCGCGTCCTACAAACCTCGTGCAACAGCGGCTTTTTGGCCCGGCGGGCGTCAACGCAGAGCACATTGGGTTCGACATGCAGATCCAGAACCGTCGTGTCTCCCGACACGGAGGGATGACAGCACGGCGCGCTCCGGAGCCACGGCGAGTCAAGACGCCGCCGCGGCTGACGGTGGCGCAGGAGATCGAGAAGCAGCTGGCGGAGGAGCTGGCGGCGCAGGAGATGGAGAAGCAGCTGGTTGAGGCACGACAGCAGGCAATCCTCGATGCGAGGATGGCGAAGCGCTCAGACGTGATCGCTCGCGGGGGGCTTGAGCAGGCAGCCGATGGCCACGCGCGCCCTAAGATCGGCAAGTTCATCCACGTGCCTTCCCAGATGGAGAAGCGTGCAGAGAAGCGAGGCGTGCGCGACGCCGACGCTGATGACGAAGAGAGCGCCCGCGACGGCGCGGCACGGCGGCACCAGTCGACGGCCGCTGCCCGAGAGGCGGCCCCAGAATGGACTGCCGGCGGTGGTCGCGAGCCTCGCTTCAAGGACAAGCCCCCTCCAGCCTTGACAGAAGGGGCGCCACTGGCGGGGTCCGAGCTCAGCTCAGCCGATGAAGCGGCGTTCGCGCGTGCGCGTTCGCTCGCCCTCGCCCTGGCTCTGCGCTCGCCTCGCGGCGGCACGCTGCCAAAAGCCGTCCTGCGTGACCTGCGCCGCGCAGCGTCGGCGATTACGCGCAACCAAAGCAACAGCTACGCGGAGGCGGCATCCATGGCCTGAATCGGTGAAAACGTTGCGTAATTGCATTTGTTTTCTTGATGTGAACTGGATGGGCGACCATCATCAACGAAGAGTTGTGCCCCCAAACTCCTGTTTTGGGTGCTCATTGTTTTCTACAGAGAATTCGCGCGGCGGTGCTCGGTTTCTTTGTCGACACACTGTGAGATGCGGATCCACACCGCGAATCGCATCCGCTGAGGGGACCATGAGCGCCGAAGAGGGTGTGCAGTTCCCTTCCGACAGCAACGGAAAGCGTTCGACGCTCGCTGGCGGCAAGCTCATCTTCGCGGCCGCCGCTGGCGCCGCTGACGCCTCCCTCGCCGAGGCCATCTCTGGCGAGAAGAATTGGCGGCAAGAGTACACCAAGCACCTCACGCGTCTGATGGAGGTGTCCGCTGCGTCGCCGGAGAACGCACTGAAGATGGCTGACGCGGGTCTGGACGCACTCTATACCAACTTCGAGTTCGTGCGGGATGGAGCAAATGTCCGCCTGCCCGAGGCGATGGCAAAGCCATCGGCCCAGCGCGCGCTCTCGACTGGCAAGGTCATTGGCGCAATGCCGCCTGCGCTGACGCTCGAGGTGCCCTACGAGGGTAAGCAACTCAGCGGCCCTGCCTTGAGCGCACAGATTCAGGCGTGGGCCGACTATGGTTGCATGGAGCCCGACTGTGCTGCAGCGCTCTCGTCGCTTGTCGGCGGTGGCAAAGCACTCGACTTGCGCGGCAAGGTGTTCGTGGTGCTCGGCGCAACATCGGCGCTCGGCCCCTTAAAGTCGCTGCTTCTCTGGGGTGCCACGGTCGTCGGCGTAGCGCGCCGTAAGCGTGAGAACTGGAGCAGTCTCATCGAGTTCGCTCGCGCCTCATCGGGGACTCTCATATTCCCTCTCTACAAGCCAACCGACGCGACGGCGAGCGACGAGGTGCTCGCGGCGGCGGCGGGCGCGGATCTGATGGTGGACACACCCGAGATCGGCGCATGGCTCAAGGGCGTCCTCGCGACACTCAAGGCGCCTGCGGTCATGGGTATGTACACGTACCTCGACTCCGACCAACATGTACGCGTCTCTCTTGCATGCGATGCGGTCATGCGCGAGGCCGTGGATTCCAAGAGCGCGAGCGGGCTCGCCTACATTCAGACGCCCTCGATCGCGGTGGATGTACCGCCGGCGGTGCACGCCGCCGCCCAGGCCGCGTACAATGCTTCCTGGTTGTCGATGCTCGGCTATGCCCCTAACGCGCGCCCAGCGGTCAAGTCTGCCACCACAGGTGCGCCGGATCGGTTCGTTGAGGACCTATTCCTCTCCCTCCAGGGCCCCAATTACGCACTTGCAAAGAGCATGCAGATGTGGCGCCAGCTGCTCGCGCGCTGCCGCGACGGCGTCCTCGTATCAACCAACGTGGCGCCGGCCGCGCGCACCGCGTCGGTGGTCTCGGGAGATAACAAGAATGCGGGCACGGTCGCGGTGGCACTCGAAGGCACAGGCTATTTCAAGCCCTTGGCTGTCTTTGACGGCGAGACGGTGAGCGTGTGCATGGCGGCGCTGCTCGTCTACGACGTTTTGAACCCAGCGAGCCTGGCCAACCCGCGGGTGAGCCTCGCGCACCCTCACGACCTCCTCTCCGCTAACGCTTTCCATGGTGGCTACTACCGCTGCGGCATCAAGCCGGCGGCGCTCGCCAAGCTCCAGTTTCTGAGCGGCAAGCTCCTCGGCCGTGCCAAGGCGCCGCTTTCCCATCTCTGAGGCATCGTGCCACAGGCCTTAGGGGACGTGATTGGGGGGGCGGGCGGACCGTGAGTGTGGAGGCTGTGGAACATGCGAGGACTGTTGAACATGTGCTGTGGAAGGTGGTTGAAAGGCCGGGCAAGGCGAGGGGAGGCTCAGGCTTGCGGAGGCGATGGCGAAAGAATGGGAGAGTCAGGCAGCCCAACTCCTCCTGCGTGCCAGCTGTGACCGTTACTGTGCACGTTAGGATGTGTGTGTGAGCGCGGTGAGGGAGTGAGTTATTGAGACACAGACACACCGTAGTACCAATACGGGGTACAGTCCGCAAAAACTTGTCAAATGCGGACAAATCGATCGCTGCGGGGGTCCTTCCAATGTGTAGGTAGCTCAGTAAGTTCTCATCTTCTCTCGCAGCTTGAAGTTCGGGCGGAATGAAGGTCACGGTGCCGCCGGCACTGAGCGACGCTCTCATGTGGACAGTGCTCACCGCCTCAACCATTGGGCCCGGGACGGTTGCCATGTGCTCCAAAGCAGGTGCCGACTTTCAAGGCCAGCTAATCTGGTGCGTGTGCATCGCAGCATCCATCGCTTGGGTCCTTCAGGAAGGCACGGCCCGCCTCACCATTACAACGGGTCGAACGCTCGCCGAGTCGGTTCGCCACAGAACACAGTCAAGGCGAGCGGCGAGCGGGCGATGTATATTCGCCATGCTCTGTGTGATCGGCAACTTTGCTTACGAGTGCAACAACTTTGCAGGGACAAGTGCGTGTCGTACCTTAGTGCGGCGCGCCACATCAGATCGAGCCCCCGTATCTCACTCTCGCGCGTGCCCGTCTCGGCCGCAGTGGCTGCCGTAGACATGCTCATGACGCCATCGACCCTGCTGCTCAACTTGAGCGCCGTCGACTGTAGCCCATCGGACGTCAACAGAACTGTGGGCGTATTCACCAGTGAGCCAGTCAGTGGCGGCGGCGTGCTGGCCGTCCGCCAGGCGATCAATCTGCTGCTGCTGCCGCTGACGATGGCGACGCTTGCTTCAGGGGGCACGAAGGGCATCTCGCTGCTGCTCTCGGCTGTGGTTGGTCTGATGATCGTATGCTTCGCCACGGCACTCGGCAGCAGCGGTGTGCACGTGAACGTACTCGCGGGTCTGGTGCCGTTGATCCCAGAGGGCGGGAGCGAGCTTGCTCTCGCGGTGGTCGGCACCACTGCCATCCCGATCAATCTGTTACTGGGCTCTTCCATCGCACGCTCCTCGACGGTGGCGGCCATGCGACGGGGAGTCGGACTCGCCTCGTCGCTCTCGGGCTTTATCTCGGTGCTCGTGCTGCTCGTAGGTACCCTCGTGCCCTCTCGGCCGCCGTGCGTCGCCTTCAAGCTCGAAGACGTGTCGCACGTGCTCGAGGCGCTCGTCGGCCCCGCGGGGCGCGTGATGTTCGCGATGGGCCTCTTCGGAGCCGGGATCTCATCGGCGCTCACAATCCCTCTCGGCACCACCCTTGCACTCGAGGAACTCTTCGGCCTCCGCCGCGAAGAAGCCGCCAAGCCGGTCCGCGGCCTGGCCGGCGCAGATGCCGCCGCGGACGCCACCGCGGACGTCACGACGGACGCCATCACAGATCGCCCCGGCGTTCTGAGCGACCTCAGCGGCCGCTTGCGCTGGTGCCGATGGGGACGGCACGTGTTCCTTGCGACCTTCCTGGGCCTCAGCCTGATCCCGTCTCTGCTGCAGCTGCCCACGATTAGCATCATTATGACCGCGCAGATCGTCAACGGCCTTCTACTGCCGTGCGTTGCCTCGGCGCTGCTACTCTGCCTCAATGACGCCCGCAGCCACATGGGCTCTGCGCGGCCACAACCCGCGCGGTTAAACGCCCTCATGTTCCCGTGCGTCGGCATTGCCTTATATCTTGCGAGCGTCGTCTTACTCAAGCGGCTCGTCACCGCCCAAGCAAGCACAGCGATGGCCTCTGCCGTACCCGTCGCCGCAGTCGGACTGGTCTTGCTGGCCAGCTGCGTATACGTCCTCCGCCGTGACCAACCCCAAATGCTGCGAACGGTCGAGTTCGCGACGGTCGCAGCCGCCGTCAGTAGCAGTCCTGCTTTGGCCTGACAACTCTGGATCGGATACGCATGCATTAAATTTCATAAACTTCCGAATGCGCTGAAACACGGGGACAGTTACGCCACGTTTCGACCCAAATTTGCCTCCCATCGTATACACGTTGCGACGTAAACTTGTGGCCCTCGCTATTGCTAGGGTCCGCATGAGCTATGCCCCTTCCGACGCGGCCGGAAAAGGCACGGCGAGGTATCCGCGCCAAGCGTCGAACGCTATGGCCGCGCGTCTCGCCGCGTTCCAGCAGTCCGCGAGCGACGACGGCAGCGTGCCCGAGCCGCTCAGAGGCGGCGCACTTCCACAGCCACCAGGTGACATAGCAATGGCAGCAGCGAGTGACGTACGGAGAGATCCAGCTAATCGCCGACCAGTTACAGCTGGAGCAGACACGGTGGCATCGGCGGTCGAGCACGAGGCAGTACGCCAGCTGCACCAGGCGGATGTTGCACGCCTCACAATGATGCAGGCAGTGCAGCAGAAGCGTCTGGCCTTAGCGATGGCCGAGGCCGAGCGAGCCGGCGAAGAGAGCGAGCAGGAGATGGCAAAAGCAACGGAGAAGCCGGCGTTTGCTTCATCATTTGCTTCGCAGCTGGCTGCGCTGCAAAAGGAGCAAGCCATCCAGGCGGCTCAGCTCAAGGAGCTCGCGCTCAGTAAAATGGCATTCGAGTCACTGGCCGCCCTGCAAAAGGAGCATGCCGCCCAAGCGGCTGAGCTCAAGGAGCTTGCAAAGGCCATGAAGGAGGCGCTCGAAGAGCAGCGATCCTGGCTAAGTGTGATTGGCCCCGCCGCCGAGTCCAAGCAGGTCGTCGACGCTCGTGAAGCTGGACCGAGAGAGCTTCTAAGCACGGGATTCTTGGAGTCGGAACAAGCTCAAGCGCGCACGCAGAGCACCGGGGTCACGCGCTCGGGGCTAGCCTGGGGGCTCCGGGCCGATGAGGAGCCACGGCGCTCGTGCCTGCGGCTCCTCGATTCGCCGACGGTCGACCTCTTGGTGGTGGGCGTGATCCTCGCCAACTGCGTGCTCATGGCGCTTGACGTGCCAACGGGCGTCTCGCCGGAATTCGGCGCGTTCATTGAGTGGGC
>Ga0210243_100017_pt1 | contig 113173 bp, 72 predicted proteins | sample ChrtobMeP5a_32mM_FD_155461 | JGI IMG/M metagenome (GOLD analysis project Ga0210243, IMG submission 155461) | Chrysochromulina tobin associated microbial communities from unialgal haptophyte culture, Seattle, Washington, United States - P5a_32mM | ecosystem: Host-associated > Algae > Haptophytes...
TTGATGACGTGTGACTGTGGCCGTGTGAAGCCCGGTCGTTCTGACGACACTCCAACGGGACTCATGTCTTTCGTGGGTAGGGCTCCACGCTTCGAGCTGCGGCCACGCCGTTCGCAGAGCGACTTGTTCAGCCGCGCTCAGCTCATCCAGAAGGCCTGGCGCAAGCTCTCGCGCCGGCGTCAGTACGACCACTTTCAGGACTCGCTCGCCGAGACCAAGTTGCTCTTCACGACGCGCCAGCAGAACATCGAGCTGCACGCGACGGTGCGTGGCACCGACGACGGGAGCCGGCTGCTCGAAGACACCCAAGCCGCACGCGTCCTAGACTACACGCAGGAGGAGCGCCTGCAATCGGTGGAAATTGTGCTGCAGATGGCGGTGGAGCGCGATGAGACGAAACGAGTAGAGGCGTTTGAGCGCAGGAGGCTGGAGAAGTCGGTCTCCTTCAAAGCCAAGAGTAACCAGAGCGCCTTGCACTGGGCCGCACGCTACTTGCAGGCGTGCTGGCGGCGGAATCGAATGCGCCGCATGCTGCCCAAGCAGCCGAGCTTTCGGGCGAAGCACAAGCCCATCATCCGCGTCGCCTCGGCTGTGCACGTGCCCTCAGTGCAGGCGGTTGCGGCGCGCGCGGCCGTGCGCGCGGTCATCGAGCGCGCCGTGCTCGCCGAGGACTGGTTCGCAGAGGCAGCCACCGGCACGTCTGAGGACGGATGTGAACTCCTGATCGATGAGGGCGACACACTCCTCGACCTATGCATGCGGACTCTTCTCCAGAGCTCAGGCACGCGCGCGCCGCCCGACGCTGCGCAGCTGCGCGCGTGCCTCGCGCGCCGGCGCGCCCAGCCCGGCGCCAGCCTACGCCTCGACTTTGACGAGTTTGTCGACGTGTACAACAATCTCGTGCTGCCCGCCATGCGCTCGGGTCGGTGAAGGAGCTAGGACGGGAGCTACCCTGAACCCTTCAGTAATAAGGGATCCCCGGCGTCTACCGTGTAGGGCTCTAGTACGAAGTAGGCCTGAGAGGTGGCAGATCGAGGGGGTCAACGGTCGTACGATAGAACGGGCAGAGAGGCGCGCTGAACATGTATACATCGCCCGGACCGGCGCGGCGACGGCTCGGACATATATTAACGTCGACGACGGCGGTAACCGAAACCGCTCTGCAAACGCCGGAACAAGGCGCTGATTAAGGAATCATCAACGCCTCGTGGCGACGCAACCACGTTCGGTCGCGCTCGTCGTCGTCACGGTCGGGCTACGCTCACGCGTTTTCAGGTGTGACCGCCGCACCGCTGAGTGTACGTGGAGCAATGACGTGGAGGTCATACATTAATGTATGTGTAGTTGAGACCACACCGTTTCAGACGCCGGCCCATTTCTGCTCGCTCAATTTTCGATCACGTGCTCCGCTCGCCACCACGTGCAAGAGTTCGCTCGGCGCAATCCAAAAAGTCGTGCAGCACCGGCAGACAATCGTGCTCGTGCCCTTGGCCGCTGGCTTTTATGTGCTGAACGCAAAGCCTGTAGCCGTCCTGAGCAGGCCCGCATGCTCCCTCAATTGAGGCGAGCTGGCGTTCCCTGCGTCGTTGGCATGCTTGCAGCCGCTGCGCTGCGAGCTTGAACGCCTCGCTCTGCTTGCCGTGCGTGTTGACCGCATCGCTCAGGTCACAGAACTCGCTATCGCAATCTTTAAAGATGCAGTGCATGCGTTGTATAGCCTTCGCGAAGGCGGTACCCGTTTCGCTCGCACCGCCCACAAACGTTCCGTCACTGAGCGTGATTGTGCTGCCGCTCGTGGATCCAGCGTTGCCCATGTTCTCGACGATAGTACAGGCCAGGCGACACTTCAGTCCGACGCAAACGAGTCCGAGTCAAGTCAAGTCAAGTCAAGTCAAGTCAAGTCAAGTCAAGTGATTCAAAATGGCGGTCGCCTTTCCGCCGCCTTTGGTGCCCATCGCTGGCGCGTGCGATCGGGAGGGCAGATCTCGGCGCAACCGGCACCACTGGAAGGCCCCGAGTCGGGGCATCATCCCCATCTTCTTGATCTTGATCATCGCGGCGCACCGGGGCTTCAACATCGTGCCTTTTCAGGAAGTCTACAGTACGGCAATGCATCACCGCTCCAGGCCGACGACGGGAGCGATCGGGGGCCTGCGCGAGGGCTGCTCCGATGGGCCAAGGTGTCGGTAGGGTCTGGCGTCCGCCGGCGCCGCGCGTCGAGCGCGCGCGGCCCTTCTCCGACGAGTTTTTGGCGTTTTGGGCTTGACAAGGGCACGTCAATCGATTTTGGCCAGGCAACAAGGGCGGCTGGCGCGGGAGCGGCAAGAGTGGTCGAGGGCGTTTCCGCGGTGCGCGCCACACACCCCGTCCTCTATCTCACGCGCACGCGCGCGCGTTCGCGACATACAGGTGTGGCGTCGATGGCGGCGCGAGAGGCAGCAGCGGCAACGGCAGGCTCTGGCAACGGCTCTGTCGAGCACTGGCGGCGGTCGTAGCGAGCGGGAGTCAAGCTGAGCGGCGTGAGAGGAAGGGTTCCGATTTCTGTGTCGGCAACGACTGCGGGAAGGGCCCTCTCGCTCGCGTCGGTCATCTCGGCGAGCGCGACGCGGCACCGACCGGCCTCGAGTTCCTCGGTCGAGGCGCCTACGTCCCCCTCTTTCTCTCTCCCAATCCCCACTTTATGCTTGACGCCACGGTCGATCTCGAGCCGATTTCCTCTTCGGCGTAAGAGTGGCGCTCATCGGCTCGAGATCGGCCCGTTACTTCTCACCTACTTGTTCTCCGAGGGCACGTATGTCAGCACTTATGACGTGTCACCTCATTATGGACCCCCCTCCGCCATCTCCATCGACTCCCGTCCTCCACTGCTGGCTTCCGGAGCACATTCGATAGGCTTCCGTATGGTTGTTTATGTATAGACTTGACTTGACTTGATAGGCGTGAAAAGTGCTGTGAAGGCAATGTGTGAAGGAGTTGTCAATCAAGAACTATACACATAAACGGCAGCCTGAGCGCGACATCCCAAGATCGAAAATCTAACTTTGGGCGTCACACACGGCAGTGAAGTCAAGTTCTGGAGCACTGTTTCGAATTCGATTTAGGCTTCCGTCATTGGCTTTGGTTTATGGTTAGTCTGTTGTTTAACAAACTTCTAAGTCGTAACTTGACTTGACAATTCTGTATTCTGACTTTGAGACATGAAAACGTGTGGAAACGGGTTTCGAAATTGAACCATCGAGAAAACGGTCCTCGGCTCCGTCACTTTGACTCGATGACTCGTCAGTCCCCTTGCTCATCGTCAGACTCGGCGGGGCGGAGCAGCCCGCCTTGGGCAAGCGCGTCCTCTCCCACCAGCCTCGACAGGTCATTGTCCTGACGCACCGCCACGCGAATGTGATGGGGCTCGATGCGCCCGCAGTTCTCGACGGCAGCGGCGTCGCCGGCCCGCTGCAGCATCTGCGACGCCACCACCTCCAGTACCGCAGCCATGAACTCGGGCGCGTCCGCGGCTACATTCGGTGCGAGCCGCTGGATGCGCTGCTGCACGCGCGCGGCCGAGAAACCACTCAAGCTACCGGCGCGACCCTCGACGCCCATGCCTGTGACGCTCGACTCTGCAGCACCGGCGGATCCACTGGCAGGCCATGATGACGTGTCACCGCTTGCCAGTGCGCAACCAGCAAGCGTGGGGTGCACAGCCCTCGCGGACGACGCCTCGGCGGCGAGGGGCTCATCCACTGAATCCGCAGAATCCGCCTCATCTGCAGCCGCCTCCTCTGCGCCTGCCTCGGGAGACTCTCCAGTCGACTCACCCATCGGCCGCTCCGAGGCCGCCGGAGAGGCCTCGCCATCGCCAGGGCAGAGCAGCCCGCCTTGGGCAAGCGCGTCCTCTCCCACCAGCCTCGACAGGTCATTGTCCTGACGCACCGCCACGCGAATGTGATGGGGCTCGATGCGCCCGCAGTTCTCGACGGCAGCGGCGTCGCCGGCCCGCTGCAGCATCTGCGACGCCACCACCTCCAGTACCGCAGCCATGAACTCTGACGCGCCCGCTGCGACGCTAGGAGCGAGCCGCTGGATGCGCTGCTGCACGCGCGCGGCCGAGAAACCACTCAGGCTACCGATCGCCGCGCGACTTCCTCCCCCATCGGCCTCGGTCACCTCGTCGATGCCCCTGCCCAAGACCTGTTGGACCAGCTCCACGCGCCTCCCCACGCCGGCCGCCGCTTCGGCCTCCACCTCCATTGCTGCTCCACCGGCGTCTGGCGCTGCCCCAGACCTCTCGCGAGGCGGCGCCGGGGCATCCGCCCGCAGTGGGGCTGTGGCCACGCCCGCAACCTCGTAGTAGCCCTGCACGCTCGCCGTGCCGCCCGAACCCGATGCCGCCCCCTCGGGCCACCGCCAGAGAAGCACGTGACCATCCGAGCTCAACGAGACGAGCCCTTCCAAATGAGGCGCTGCGCTCACGAGGCTCGTCGACGACTGTGCGAGCGCGGCGGCAGCGGCGGCAGCGGCGGCCGTGGCTGCGGCGGCGGCGGCCATCGCGGGCGTGAGGGGCTTCATAGGGCTCGAAATGGCCGGCACTCGAGCGACATCGTCGGTCTCAGCGCCATGCGACGACGACGCACCGACGCCGCCGTCGGCAGAGATCCTGAGATGCGACCCATACACCGCCGAAGGACGCATCTCTTGAAAGGCGAGCGCTGCTGCTGCTCCGCGGTTGGGCGCTATGAGGATCGATGACGCTGCCGGCGCCGGCGCCAGCGCCGGCGCAGAGAGCAAGTTGAGCTCCCGTAGACACGAGCCCGACGGGAGTGCCCACAATCGCGCGCTCCCGTCGCGGCCCACGCTCAACATGCAACTGCTGCCCGCACCGAAGATGCTCACGACCGGCGCTGTATGGGCTGCGGGAAGGGCAAGGAAGGGCTTTGGGCGGCCGGCAGCGTGCACGAGCACACGCCCGTCTTGAGCACCACTGAGAAGCCAGCCCCCATGGAGCTCTAGACACGCCACAGCCTCGAGGTGGCCGGTCGCGCGACAGAGCTGCACGCACGAGGGACACGCGGGTGCCATCGCGCTGCCGCCACCCGCACGGCCCCCGAATCCTAAGCCGCCTATGCTTCCTGTGCCGGTGGCACCGCTCCCGCTTGCAAGCTCGCCTGCATCCTCGCCCGACACACACGAGCTGGTGGCGACAACCGAGGCTGCGGGTGGCGCCGTTGTGGGCGCGGAGTCGTCGGCGGCGTCCGCTGCAGCAGTGCTGCTCGTCGAGCGCGCCGTTGTGAGCCATGCATGCGCCGTGGCCGCTCTAGTAGCATGCATGGCGATGGCAGCCTCCGTCCCGGCTGCCAGCAGCAATCCACCTCGCAACGCCATGGCAAAGATGGTAGCCCCCTCGGCGTGTGCGGTAGCCTGACCCACGAGCGCACCGCTCTCCGCGTGCCATAGCTGCACGATGCCGCTCCCCCGTCGCGCGGTCGCGACGAGTCCGTCACCCGCGGCGAGTGCCGACAACGTGCCGCCAAAACGTATGGACCGTCGATTGGCGCCCTTGGTCGAGACGCAGCGTACCTTGGTCACCCTTGCTGCGCGCGAGCCCGCGGGCAGCAGCGGCGCAAAGTTGACCGAACCGCGTCGTAGGTCGTCAGCACGATGAATGGCGAGCGCGACTTCGCCACATGCCGCCTGCGCGCATGCCCACGCCTCCCGGAGCACCAATGGCGGCGGCGGCGGTCCCGGAAGTGCGGCGGGTCCCGGAAGCGGCAGGAGGACCAGCTGATCACCAGCGTCAAACAGCACGCCGAGCGGCTCCATTGCGATCGCTCGCGCTTGATGCGCAGCATCCGAAGCATGCAAAGGCACCGGAGCTGAGCCTGGAGTGAGCCAGCGAGGCACGCCTTTGGCACTGCTGATGAAGAGGAGCAGCCTCCATACGGGCCCATCGGCGGAGCAGAGCGCGCGAAGCCGATGGCAAGTTGCTGCCGCGCAACCAGTGGCCGCAGCGCTGCTCGTGTGCGACAGGAGGACGGCGAGTAGCGTGTCATCCAGCCAGTCGAGCATGTTTAGTGAACCAACACGCGAGACCTCGTCGGGCGGCGAAGTCGACATGAAAGGCGCCGTATCGGCACAATGTCGAGCTTGAGCACCTCGACTAAAAGCGCGCCCACACACATGGTGTGAACGTGCATATGAGAATGTGGTTGTGATGTGTCTCCCAGGTTTGACTTCTATACGGGTAAAACGGCGACGTCGCGGCTCCCCTGCCGACGATGCTTGCCAAAGGATGCTGGGCCTTCACGGGTGACGACACAGGGCTGATGAAACGCGTGCGCTTGTCGGAACCGCCGGGTGCAGCGCACCGCTGGGGCGTACAGGAACCCGGCGGTGGCGTCGCGTGCTGCAGCTGGGGACCGACGGGCGAAGACTTTGTTGGTGTGGGCCTGGATTCAGGTGTGGTCAAATTCTGGCGTTCCGACGGCGCGAGCGACTCGCCCGCCTTCGAGCGGAGCGCGCACACGACGGAGGATGCCATAAAGGTGGCCGGGTTGCACGCATGCGGCGGCGATGCCCATTCCACAGCCCGAGTGCTCATGTGCGACTCGAAGGGGTGCGTCCGCGCTTGGATGTGGGATGGTGCCGACGGCGCGGACTCGGCCACGAGCTTCCATACAGGCGGCACAGCCGACTTTGCCACTTTTGACGAGGCCGGCGCGCGCGTCGTCGTCGGTGGTCGCGATCGTGAGCTCGCCCTGTGGGACGTGGCGGCAGGCACGTGCTCTTACCACGCGCGCAACGTGCCACACGACAACCTTGACGTGCCGGTGCCCGTGTGGCACTCGGGCGGTCGCTTCATGCCGGGACAGCCGAATGTGCTCGCCAGCTGCACGGGCTTCGTGCAGTTCCGGCTGCGGGGCGAGGTTCGCCTCTACGACGTGCTCGCCAAGCGGCGACCGAGCGTGCGCGCGCTGGCGCCCTTGGGAGATGAAGCCGTTCGCTCCATTGCGTGCACGCCCGACGGGCGATACGTGCTCGCCGGCGCAGTCTCGGGGCACATGGCTCGGCTAGACGTTCGTAAGAACCTGCTCCCGGTGAACCGTTACAAAGGTGCCGCGGGCTCTATCCGGCAGATAGCCATCCATCCAACTCTCCCTCTGGTGGCAAGCGCTTCGCTTGATCGGCACGTGCGCCTCTATCAGCTCGAGGGTACGGGCGCACTGCTGCAGAAGGTGTACCTGAAGCAGAGGCTGACGGCCATGATGCTCTCGGCTGAGCGGCCGCCCAAGGGTGCCTTCGCCGCAGCGATCACCAGCCGTGCATCCGCCGATGAGGGTGAGGAGGGTGACGACGAGGATGGCGGTGATGGCGACAACGTTGGTGCGATGCTCGGCGCGCTTCGGGAGGTGACGGATGAGGGCGACGAAATGGGCGACGAGCTGGACGAGGATGGCGACGATGACAACGACGACGACGATGACGATGGAAACGCCGAGCTCGATGGCTTTGAGGAGGGAGCGGACGAGGCTGCCGACGATGACGATGAGGATGACGAGGACGAGGACGAGGACGAGGAGGACGAGGACGAGGAGGACGAGGACGAGGACGACGACGAGGAGGAGTCAGCACCGCCGCCGCCAGTGGGCAACAAGCGCAAGACCCCTGTCGGGCGCACGGGCACGGCACCTAAGAAGCCGCCGCCGATGCGCGTGCAAACAGCGGGTGCGAATGGCGTGGCCATCAACGAGAAGAGGTGATAGAGGAATGAAAGAGGCCGATCAGCACGCCAATCACCAGAGGTGAGCACCCCTTGGCACGAGCGGCGGCTGGACACCATCGCCATAGCAGTCATGTGTCGGAGAGCCGTCCAGATCAAGCAAACCGAACGAAGATGACTGCGCGGCGGGCGTATGCCTGCGCGTTTTCGTGCGCGATGGGCTCCTGCACGGAGCGCGCCATCGCATCGTGTCGCCGCGCTGCAGCCAGGGCTGGAGTGTGCAGGGGGCGGCCTCGCCACACCGCACCCGTGTGAACGAGGAAGGACACAGGTCGTGACTCGTGTGGGTCGGTGCGTTCCGGCCGCAGCTCCTCCACTTCATGTGAACGAGGATGACAATTATTAGCAAACTGGACCGGATACGGTAGGAAGTCGCAAAGCACTAACGCGTGCCGGTCGCCGTCGCTGCCGGTCCACCCTGCTTTTTCGACCTGCTCGCAGCCCGTGCTCGTCCGTTTCTCCATGCGCTCCGTACCCCCCATTGCGCCCTTCCTATTCTCGATACGGAGTGGCTTCCACATCGATCACTCCGTCACTGTCCTGGACGGGGCCGCGACTCGCGGCGCCGGCGCGTCCGCCGGCGCTCTTACCTCCGCGCAACGTTGGCACCTCAATCACTCGCCCACCCGCTTGCAAGCTCAGCGTCTCGACTCGCATCTTGCCGGTGCCGTCGGAGGACCCGCGGATGGCGATGACGCCAGAGCCCGCAGTGCCCGTACACTGGCACTGAAGCTGCATGGCCTTCATACCATTGACGTTCGAGCTCGCTGATGAGAAGACAGGTCCGATCGTAATGTCGGAGCCGAGCATCGCGGTCGCCCTCGAATCTAGTCGAAGCGAATTCTGAGCCTCGAATAGCATCTCGTCGGCGTCCGCCTGGCCCTCAGCAATGGCCGTTTCGAGAACTCCGACAAGCGGCTTCAACATCCCGACCGCCAGCTTCACGGGAAGTGGGGCATTCCGCGTCAACTCGTCGAGGCCATTGGAGAGCGCACCGCCCTTCTTTTTGCTCTTGCCGTCGCCACCGAAGAATTTCGCCAGCGGATTCTCCTGCATGGTGATGACAGACCGAGCAGGCATGAGTGCTTTATGCGGCGGCGCGAGCACGAAGCTAGCCACGAACAGCTGAACGAGTACGGGTAGCATCATAGCCAGCAGGGCACACTTTTCTGGAGCTCGAGCATCACCTCTGCTTCGTTAATCAAAAACATGCTTTTCTATACATGTATAAGTATACATGTAAAAACATCGAAGGGAGCCAGCATGTCTTCTCCTCTCAGCGAAGACAGGTCCGGCAAGTTTGTATTCGCACCGCCAACAAGCACCTCGTTCTTTGCATGGACGTCTTCGCGCTCTTGAAAGCTGAGGACGATAACCCACGCGGCCAGGCGGGCGGGCGCTACTTGTCGGGTGACTCGCTCGAGGCCGCCGCGGCTGCGGAGCAGCGTCGCTTGGAGATCAAGGCCGCGCGCTGGACCAAAGGCCGGCAGGAGGAGGGCATTCTCCATCTAATCAAGGCGAAGACCCTGTTCCAGCGCCTGAAGCTGCCCGAGCCGAGGTGGGTCGACGGCACCGCACAATGGCATGTGAGCCAAGAGCAGGTGGACGCGGCGTACGAGGATCTCAAGAAGGCCTGCCATCCTGAGTGGAGCTTTCATCCTCAGGCTCAGCGCGGCTATGCTCTGCTCCGCGAGGCCTTTGACACTCTCTCGGATGCCAACGGCCGCCGCGATGCCTATGTGCGCGAGGTCGCCGAGCTCGTACGCGAGCGCGAGGCCCTCGTCTCAGCAACGTCGTCGACGACGAGCGGCTGTGGCATGGCAGCGGCCAGTGCCGGGGGCGCAAGTAGAAGCAGCAGCAGCTCACGTGCCGCGCTCGCAGCCGCTGCTGCTGCCGATGCTGCCGATATCGAAGAGCAGAACAAGAGGCGACGACTCATGCTTGAGGAGAAGCGCCGAGCTCTGACGGACAAGCCTGGGCAGGCACAACGACCGACGGCCACGACGAGCGATGTCCGTCCGAGCACAAATGTTGAAGACGACGGCGACGATGACGAAGGCGGCGGTGGCAGCGGCGGAGCAGCTGTGCGTGCGGCGCGCGAGAAGCTCAAGGCGGCTGGGCGAAAGCGGCGACCAGGCATGTTCTGAGCGCACGGGGTCTTCTCGCCAAATTCCTGGTACGCGGCTCGGCGAAACTGTGCAATTCCCAATGCGACAGACCCGACAGAGGGTCAGAACCGGCCTGTGGGACGTGGCGTCTAGCCGGGTCTACGAGTACGAGGCAGTTATCTGGATCTGCCATGGCAGGCTCGAGGCTGCGCCGTGCCAATTCGCAATTGCCCAATTGGATCTTAATTTATCCGGAGCCCTTATCCGGAGCCCTTGTCCGGAGCTCGTATAATACCGTACCTCCTCGAACGGATCGGTATTACACTGATCACTGTCGTGTATAATTACTTTGAAACCCGCCCCCGCCCGCCCGAAGGGGTGGGTTCTAGCGCTTGCGCTAGATTGGTTGTCTTCCAGAGCGCGAAGAACGTTACGGGGCGGCAGGCGCAACACGAACACCTCGACCCGCGTACTGTCGAGCCCGAAGCGCCGGCTGGCGGGTGAAACTAACATGCGTGCAACGTGCATGCATGCATGTGCATCCCATGAATATACAGAAGCATACTGTGCTTACCAAATCTGGCGAAGCGAGATCCGTAATTGTGTGACGTGTCGCATATCTCCTGAGACGTCGCCCAAAGCGCGCATTCTGATCCTGGTCAGCGGCTCCGCCGCGTTTCGTCGTGCCCCGCAGCACCCTCCTCAGACCCGTACTGTCTAGAATAGGGGACTCGGAGCTCGGCCTTTCACAAGGCCAGCTCTCGGGGCTGATTATTACTCGTTACTTAACATCCCTAACAAGTGTGATGCACAGACGAGAGAAAAGACGGGGGAGGTATTCGCTATTTTTTATGTCCCCTGGATTCAGCATTCACACGACCCACACATCACTAGTGACATCCCCACCACCTGATTTTGAAAAGAGTGATAGGCGCACATCACGTCACAGATTTCGGGATAACTCGACTGGTGCAGTGCGGTGCTTCGCTTTGTCGAGTCCCCGAGGGTGAAGCGATTGCCGATTCGATAAAGGTAGTGATCTTTTTATAGAAGGCCCGGAGGGTGGACGGGGTGGCTGGTGCGCCGTCATCTTCACTCTCAGGCTCTGTCTCTCTGTCTCTCTCGACGGTCGAAAAAGAGACGGGTTGAACCCACGGTTCGAAGTCCATCTCCATGTTGAGGCCTCCCATCTTGGTCGAAAGGTACTTGCTCGAAACGTCGAAAGGTACTAAAGCACAGTGGTGGACGACTCGTCGCTGCAGGTGGATGGGCGGGGTTCAGGGCGGGGTAGGGGTGGGCCATGCCGCGACGAGTTTGTCGATGCCACACTTTGTGCAAACGAGAGGGGCTGCATGCACGCTTCGAGCTTCTCGAGGACCGTGCTCATGCTCGGGCGGTCCTCTGGACGCTGCGCCCAACACTCGGCCGTGAGTGTTTGGATCCTATCGCTTGTTGAAGGCTTTGAGAACTGTGGCCGATTCCCCTGCAAGGAGCTGCGGAGAGCAGCTTCTCCCGACATCCCCTCAAAGGCGCGACGCTCGTGAAAGAGCTCCCAGAGCAAGAGTGCAAAGGCATAGACATCCGCACGGTCCTCAAAGCTGACGAGCGCGCGGCCCAGGCTGAGGCTGCTGCTGCAGCCGCCACGGCCGTCACCACGTGCACCGCTATGGAGGACCGCCTCAATCCTCTCGGGCGCCAGATACCGCAGTGTGCCCCCGACAGTCACGCGGCCAGCATCCCCCCCGTTACGTCTCGCATGGTTCGGCAGGCTGAGGCTCGCCAAACCAAAGTCGGCGAGCTTGCACACCGTGTGAGTCGCGTCGAGCAGAGCATTATCCGTTTTGACATCGCAGTGCAGGATGCCGTGCGAGTAGAGAAAACACAGCCCGCTCGCCAGCTGCACGGCGATGCAAATCTTCTTGTCGTCCAGGTGCTGGCGTGGCGGCGGCTCCATCAGCTGGCGGCCGAGCCACGCTTGCGGTGCGATCGGCGCTGAGGCAGCGTCGAGGGCGAAGGGTGACTTCGACGCGCGCGTGAAGCGACGCCAGGTTGCATTCAGGCTCGAGACGGTGGACTGGACGGCTTCCGAGGGGGGGTCCACGTTGCAGAACGCTGGCCTTGGATTGAAGAGGTATGCGGCGAGAGAGCCGCCAGCCATGTACTCGAGGACGAGCGCGGGACGCTCGTCAACCCACATATGGCCGAAGAGGGCGCAGATGCACGGGTGGCGCAGGCGACGCAGCATGGCCAGCTCGTGCAACATGGCTTCCTCCTGCGCGTGGCCGTTTTCGACAGCTACGTTGAGCACCTTGATAGCAAGGTCGTTGCCTTGCCACCGTGCAAACCAGACGGTCGCGAAGCCGCCTTTGCCGATCGGTCTGCCCATCGTAAGCGTCGAGAAGTCCAACACCTCGAGGTGCGTAGCCTCTTCGGAACGCACACTTGGGCGCTCCTGCGCACGGGCCGCCGTTAGGCTCACACCATCATGAAGCTGGGCGCACGTCCTTTTGTGCCGTAGCTGCCGCCGAAGGCAAGCAGCCGCAAACCAAAGCGCCACCACTAGTGCAACACTGGAGAGGAGGGCTGGCACGAGCTGGATTACGGCAGGCGCAGCTGGAACATGACTCGCGGCTGCATCCTCAGCAGGTGGTGTCGGCGGCGCTCGAGGCGGCGCGTGTGAGCACAGGTTATCGCGCGCGAGGTCGATTGCGCTCAAGTTGCTGCCCTCGTGGCACGGCAGCGGTTCCGCAGCGCCTGGCGGGCAGAAGCTGCCCTGCTCGCAAGGCAAGCACATGGGGCCAAAGAGGCCGTCATGCGGAGCGTAAGTGCCCGGGGAGCAGTCGACACAGAATGTGCCATTATCACCTTGGCGCTTGCCGCGCGGGCAGGCAGTGCACTCGGGGTCCCCCACATAGCGCTCGTAACCGAGCCTGCAGGAGGAGCATTCGCCGCTATCAATCGAATTCGGTGTTTTCTGCAAATCGACTTCAGTGTTTTCATCGCACTCGTAACAGATATCGAAATGGTCATCTCTGCGTGAAGAGGGAACGGGGCAGCGGATGCAGCCGTTGCCAAAGCGGCTGCGTGCAGTGCCATGCTGAGCGCATCTCATGAAAGATAGCAGAAGGCTGGGGCCGCCAGCGTTTCCAAGCAGCACGTCGAGGTTACCGTCGCCATCCACGTCCGCCACCGCGACCGACAACGTGAACGCGCCGCCGCCAGGGCTGTTGCCGGGAAGCGAGATGCTCGTCGGGAACGTGCCGTCGCCCGCGTTAAGCAGCACTCGGTTGACACTACCAAAGTTTCCAAGCAGCACGTCGAGGTCGCCGTCACCGTCCACGTCCGCCGCCGCGATCGAGTTTGTTAACGCACTGTCGCTGCGGGGACCGGGCAGCTCGATGCTCGTCGGGAATGTGCCGTCGCCCGCGTTGAGCAGCACCAGGCTGGGACTACCGAAATTCCCAAGAAGCACGTCGAGGTCGCCGTCCCCGTCTACGTCCGCCGCCGCGATCGAGGTCGTGCTCACGATTTCACCGGGCAGCTGGATGCTCGGCGGGAACGTGCCGCCGCCCGCGTTTAGCAGCACTCGGCTGGGACTGCCAGCGTTCCCAAGCAGCACGTCGAGGTCACCGTCGCCGTCCACGTCCGCCGCCGCGATCGAGTACGTGGTCGCGTTGCCACCGGGCAGCGTGATGCTCGTCGGGAACGTGCCGTCGCCTAGCCGTCGCCCGCGTTGAGCAGCACTCGGCTGGGACTGCCATCTTCCCCAAGCAGCACGTCGAGGTCGCCGTCCCCGTCCACGTCCGCCGCCGCGATCGATTTCGTGTTTGCGCCGCCACCGGGCAGCGTGACGCTCGTCTTGAACGTGCCGTCGCCCGCGTTGAGCAGCACTCGGCTGGGACTGCCCTGGTTCCCAAGCAGTACGTCGAGGTCGCCGTCGCCATCCACGTCCGCCGCCGCGATCGAGGTTGTTAACGCGCTGCCGCCGGGCAGCGTGACGCTCGTCGGGAACGTGCCGTCGCCCGCGTTGAGCAGCACTCGGCTGGGACTGCCCTTCTTCCCAAGCAGCACGTCGAGGTCGCCGTCCCCGTCCACGTCCGCCGCCGCGATCGAGGTCGTGCCCACAGTTTCGCCGGGCAACTCCATGCTCGTCAGGAAGGCGCCGTCAACTACGTTGAGCAGCACTCGGCTGGGACTGCCCTGGTTCCCAAGCAGCACGTCGAGGTCGCCGTCCCCGTCCACGTCCGCCGCCGCGATCGAGTACGTTAACGCGCTGCCGCCGGGCAGTAGCCGGGCAGCGTGATGCTCGTCGGGAACGTGCCGTCGCCCGCGTTGAGCAGCACTCGGCTGGGACTGCCCTGGTTCCCAAGCAGCACGTCGAGGTCGCCGTCGCCGTCCACGTCCGCCGCCGCGATCGAGTTCGTAAATGCGCTGCCACCGGGCAGCTCGATGCTTTTCGAGAACGTGCCGTCGCCCGAATTGAGCAGCACCAGGCTGGCACGGCCAGAGCTCCCAAGCAGCACGTCAAGGTCGCCGTCGCCATCCACATCCGCCGCCGCGATCGAGGTCGTTAACGCGCTGCCGCCGGGTAGCGTGATGCTCGTCGGGAACGTGCCGTCGCCCGCGTTGAGCAGCACTCGGCTGGGACTGCCATAGTTCCCAAGCAGCACGTCGAGGTCGCCGTCCCCGTCCACGTCCGCCGCCGCGATCGACCACGTGTACGTGACGTCGCCGGGCAGCTCGAGATACGTGAGGAAGGTGCCATCGCCCTCATTCAGCAGCAATCGGCTGGGCTCGAAATCGTTTCCAAGCAGCACGTCGAGGTCGCCGTCGCCATCCACGTCCGCCGCCGCGATCGAGGTCGTTAACGCGCTGCCGCCGGGTAGCGTGGTGCTCGTCGGGAACGTGCCGTCGCCCGCGTTGAGCAGCACTCGGCTGGGACTGCCATAGTTCCCAAGCAGCACGTCGAGGTCGCCGTCGCCGTCCACGTCCGCCGCCGCGATTGAGTTCGTTATCGCACTACCGCCGGGTAGCGTGATGCTCGTCGGGAACGTGCCGTCGCCCGCGTTGAGCAGCACTCGGCTGGGACTGCCCTGGTTCCCAAGCAGCACGTCGAGGTCGCCGTCGCCATCCACGTCCGCCGCCGCGATCGAGTACGTGTCCACCAGTTCGCCGGTCAGCAGCGCCGAGCTGCCATCCACAAATCGAAGTGCAGCTTCACCGCTGCCCAGTGGCTCGTTCCCCGTCCTCGCCAAAGGCTTGGGGAGGCGCAGGCATCCCGGCTCGGACGACAAGGAGCAAGCCGGTGGCAAGAGCGCGGCTCGAACTCCTGGTGCAGGCTTGACACGGGCCGGCCTGGGCATGGCAACGCAACCCACCCGCCCTGGTGCCGACAGTTGGGTGGTGCGAACGCTGTCGGGTGGCCGTCCGGCTCAAGATCCTGTGCATAGTCCCGTGGGGGAGGGTACCGCCTGCGGCCCCGACGCTCGACGTGCCAGCCAGGCTGTGCTGGCCTGGGAGGCTGTGCTGGCGGCAAGGGCGAGGGCGGCGAGGGCGACGACAACGAGGGCAACGGCAGCCATGGTGTTGACGGCGGTGGCGGCGGCGGCGGCGGCGGCGGCGGCGGAAAGAAAAAAAGAAGAATGGGCTCTCGAGGGCCGCAATCGGTGCAGTCGGTGCCGTACGTGCACAACAGGGACTCGGCACCGGGGCCACCGTCATCGCAAACGGCATCGGCCGCCCTGTAGCATATGTTCGTGCAGAGTAGTGCCGCCTGAAGCGCGGGGCGGTTTGACTGGCCACTCGGGGCGACGTGCTGGTCGAGTGAGATTGCGCTCTCGAGGGCGTCGGCGACGAGCGAGGTCCCAAGTCCCAAGAGCGGCGATAACGGCGGGGGTAACGGCGATGGCGCACCATTGGTAATGCCCAAGAAGTCGAGCGCCATGACGAGAAAGATGATGCGGGCAAGTCGAGACGCGGACCCGAAGCGGCCCACCGAGCCGCGCCCAGCACAGGGCAGGGACACACAGGTGGCGCGTACAGCACCACCGCCCGACGCTGTCGAGATAAGTCTCATGATGCCGCGCGCGAGCGCCGATGCGCGCAAGTAATCCGAGCGTAACGACACCTTTCGTCGATTCGAGAACGTTTTTCCTTCGAGGACTTTTCTTCGAAGTTGTTCATTCATGCATGCATGTAATGGTATGCGAGTATTGCCCGCCCGCCGGCGCACCTAGCTCGGGGAGCTGGAGTGCGTCTACCGCCCGGCAACTCCGCTTGCCTTGGAAGACAACTAATCTAGCGCTTACGCGCTAGAAACCACCGTGAAGAGTTTTCAAGGTCGGCATGGCGCATGCTAGGCGCATGCACGGCAATTTTTCGATCACAAAACCATTACAGATCCTCGATGAGCTTTTCCTCCTAGACACCTAGCATGCTTGCGATGGGCTCGCAACGCTCTCAACGATAACCACACCTGCTGCAGACGCCACGGTGCTGAATCCCGCCACAGCGCCTGCCGTCACAGCTGACGTGATCATATTCTTCTTCGTTCGGCTGATCAGCTGCGCGGCTTGCTTGGTGAGACTCGGGCCCTTGCTGCCGCCCGTGCGCCGCATCTGCGCGTTGAGCTCCTTAAATTCGAGAAGCCCAGACTTATTTGAGTCCCACTCATTGAAGAGCATCGTGAGGTCTTCGTCGCTCGCATCGTAGCCCATCTGCTTCACGCCCTTGATGAAGTCGGGCAGGTCGACCGCGCCGCGCCCTGTCGGATCGAGCTTGTGCAGCAGGTCCATCACGCGCGCAGCCGAGCGTTGGAGCATCTCTCGGAGCGAGTAGCGCAAGTACTCCTTGTACTCCACATTCCCGGAGCCATCCACGTCAAATTCCCGGAAGAGCGCCTCGGCCGCCTTCGGATCTGCGGGCAGCCCGACTGCTATCAGCGCACGTGTGAACTCTTGCAGGTCGACCGTGCCATTGCCGTCGGCATCCCACTCGCGAAATAAATCTGAAATCCTGCTCTGGTTGTTCACGATGGCCTCACGGAGCTCATCAACGTCCTGGATCTTTGTGTTGATGCCTCGCTTGAAGAGCGACTTTTCGAGCCGCTCCCCGGTGACAGCCTGCTGCATGGCCTGGTTATGGGCGAGGTCCCTGGCGAGCTTCTCGTTGAGAAGCCTCTCAGCCTCTCTCAGTCGTTCCAGCAAGGCCTCCCTCTCTGCATCAAAGTCGCTCACGAGCAGAGCCTTGGCTCGCTCAGCCGCGAGCCTCTCCTCGTCTCTGAGCCTCTCGAGCTCGGCAATGCGAGCTCGCTCGGACTCGACATCGTGCATCAGGCGCGTGCGCTCTGCTTCGGCTTGCTGCTGCAGTCTCGCCTTCTCGCCTGCCAGCGCGCCCAACTGACTCTGCGCGGCAAGCAAGGCCTCCGCTTGCGACACCTCCGCCGCGCGCGCCAGCTCGAGCTGCCGCTCGATGCTCATCTGACGCGCCTCCTCCGCATCCGCGTCGAACCCGGGGGCCAAGCCGAAGCGCAACCGCAGCTCACTCTCGCTCAGCTCGATGCCAAGATCACGCAGCCGTCGCAGCCGCAGCTGAAGCTGCGCCTCGAGCCGACGCTCACGCTCCTCGTCTCGGGCGACCTGCTTTGCGGTGCGCTCCTGCAGCCCTCGCAGTTGGGCGGCCATGCCCGGCCGACGCGCGGTCCGGATGCGCCGCGTCTCGCGCAGCAGCCGGATCTCGTTGCCGTTCATCTGTGCCACGTGGCGCTCGTACTGCTGGAGGATCTTGCCGTACAACTCAAGCATCTTCTCCTGCTCAAGGCTGTACTCCGCATCGCCCATCCCGCCGGTAGCGCCGCTAGCAACATGCTCGTCCCAAGGCCGCGACGTGGGCGGCGCGGGCGGCGCGGGCGGCGGTGGCGCGAGCGTTGCGGGCGGCGGTGGCGCGGGCGGCGGTGGCAGCACTGCAGGCAGCACAGGGGCCCCAGTGCGCGTCCTATGCGGCACTGCGTGCGACAAGGGCAGCTGCGGCTCACTTCGACCCGCCCCCGCAGTACCCGCATCTCGGAGGTTATCTCGTAGGAGGAGATAGCTTCCGGACGTCAGAAAGATGCCGCTGCTGCTGCCCGCCTCCTGATCCGCTCCGTGCCGAGGGCTTAACGCGGGGTCGAGAGAGCTCCAGGTCTCCTGACGCAGATCAGGAGGCAAGTTCTCCTCGAGCAGCTGCAGCAGACCCTTATCCCCCGCACGGCCACCAGCTAGCCTCTTGACCATACTCTCGAGCTCCCCTATGCTGTCTCCTATGCTGCTGCTGCTGGAATGGACTGCTGTTGGTCCGCCACCACCCGCGCGGCGTGCCGAGCCGATGGGTTTGCTCTTTGCCGACTGCTTCGCTCTCCGAGGGCTGGGTGGCAAATGTCGCGTACCACGCGGAGCTGGCGGTGCGGGCGCAGGCATCAGCAGCAGCTCAGCCTCGCGCTCATCGTCCTCGTCCCAGGTTGGCAGCTCAGTGAGAGACCACTTGCTCTGCGGCATGCTATGCGGCTCCTCTGGCCCAGCCACCGTTGCCTTGCCAGTACGCTGCCTCGGTGAGACTTGGGGGAGAATTGAGTTTCGTGGCGAGACTCGAGGTCGGCTATCCGGCTTGCGCCGAAGGCGCTTGTGCAACTCTTTGAAGTCGATCTGGCCACTCCCGTCCTCGTCGAGAGAGTCGAAAAGCTGCTGACACACCTCGCTGCTCGGGCTCAGCCCAAGATTGAGGAGGGCTCGTCTAAGCTCACCCACTCCGATCGTGCCAGACCCGTCCGTGTCCAGCTCGCGCATCAAATCTGAGGAGCGCGCAAGATTTTGCCAGAGCGCAGTTCGGATCTCTTCCACGAGCGTCTCGGCAGTCGCTTCAGAGTCCAGCAGCATGCCGCTCAAGTGCCCTCCACGGCCCGTCTTCGAGCGCGGAGCAATTGGTACCAAGCAACCATACACGTCTCGGTTATGCGTCTCGCCATCCATCGTGTGAATTGGCCAGGCAAAGGGCGTGCCTTTCGCTGCGCGCCGCTCCACCGCGCCTTCGATCCGGCTTTGAGGCAGGAGGGCGCCTTTAGCGCTCCTGTGGCCCGACCTGGGGGCCGAACGCTTCGTTCTTCGAACGGGTCTCTTTCTCTGTGGAGCGTTACGCGACTATATTGCATGCAACTTATCGATTCGCTACAATGTCTCTGCCGGGCCCCTCATCTCAGCACGTGAATGACCCCCTCAAGCTTCACGGGCACCTCCAAGACTGCTCTCGCACTCATCTTCTCATACGCCTCGCGGCGCACTCGGGAATCCACGTGTACAAAGTGCCCGGCGCCGATCGAAATCGCCGTGGAGTAGTGCGAACCAGAGGCAAGTATGCAGCCCACATAGCCGCTGCTACGAGCCGGCTGGCTCATGAAACGAGCATGCGTGTCGTAGACGACGCGTGGCAACGTTTGTCCGCTGCGCGCGTATTGTGTAGCCTTCACTATCCGTTCATCCTCTTCGGACAGCAACGGATCCCGGTGCGGCACCACGTCCAGGACGTAGTCGGCGAGTCGCAGGCCAAGCTGCTTGAGTGCGAGGGAGATGATGCTCTTCTGAAAGTCGCCAGCTTCGTTGTAGAAGCATTCCACAGGCACCCCGATGGCCTGGCTTTGCTGATCGGCAATCGCTTGGAGAGTAGCGAAGCTCACATAGGGACTGCGACCACGGGTGCAGATCCGCAAATCATGGGAAGGGAATGAGGGAGGACAGCAGGGCAGAGCCAAAGCATGCTCTGGGTGGCGGAGCGAGCGATGATGCACCCTTGCAAGAGGTTGTTGATGGCGTGGACGGCGCAGTGGTGATCCTGCTGCCCCTCAAATGCAGCGAGTCGATGGAAACCGCTACTCCCGCCGCCGATGGCAGCACCACGAGCGGAACCCTCGACGACTGGCTGGTGCCTTGTGAGTTTATGCACCGCAGCCGCTGAGTCGCTTCCCGCCAACGGAGCCGAAGCTACCTCCCGAGTTCCGGTGCAGCAACAACAGCAGAGACGTCGCAGCCAGCGGATTCTGTCAGACTGAATCGGCTTGAGTCCTCGGCTCTCCTCGAGCGCGAGCGGCGCCTCGAGAGTTGCGGGACCGCCGGCCGCCATTCAGTCAGACCCGGCCACCATGCTTCGCGGCGCCTTTTTGGGCGCGGTGCAATCAACCTTTCCTGTATGTTATTTCTCCCCTCTGAACCGCCTGGGTGTCGCGTCCGGTGCACAGGCTTTGGAAATTCATTTCCAAAAGAATACCGGGTAGTCTTCGAAGCCTCAAATTCAACCTCTCCCGCGACCGCAACCTGCTCAGCGTCAGGAGCTGCCATCCAAACCCACCGCAGCACCTCCCGTCGATGAAAGCCGTCCCGCGACGTCCGCGCGACCCTCGCGAGATTACGCACGATGCCTCCGACCTATGGTTCAACGCGCTCCACGGCGACGCCGCCGAGGTGGCCAACGTCATCCGCTCCGTGCCCGATGGAGCAGTCAACCATCGCGGCGTGCGCCAGTGGACATGCCTTTTCGCGGCGGCGACGCGCGGCCACGTTGAGGTCGCCAGGCTGCTCCTTGAGCACGGTGCCGATCCGGAGCTCGAGATGGAGCAAGGATGGCGCGCGCTCATGACAGCAGCACAGCAAGGCTTTGCCCCGATCGTGCAATTGCTGCTCGAGCACGGCGCAGACCCAGGCGCCAAGAACAAGAACGGCGACACGGCGCTCACGCTGGCCGAGGCGGCGAACCACAAGACGGCGCTGGCGCTCTTGCGAGCGCCCCCGCCCGCGCTCAAGAGCGTGCAGCCGCCGGAGACAGAGCCGTCCCTCGCACCCGCCGCGCCATTCGTTCTTATTCTGCCACCCGCGCCCGCACCGGCGCCGGCGCCACTCGCCTCGATCGAGGAGGAGCAGGAGGCCGCCAATGTCCGCGAGGTCGTCTCGCGGCGCGAACGGCTCGCGGCCCGCCTCTCGGCGGAGATCGGTGGCATGAAGACAGAACGGGCCACTTCTCTAGAGCCGGCGAATGTGCCTGCCGAGAGCGCTCTGCAGATCGTCAAGGGCCCCACGGACGCCGAGCTGAGGCAGATGCGCGTGAAGCAAATGCGCGAGGAGCAGCGAGCGGCCGTAGCTGCGGCGTTGGCTGCAAGAACACCGACAGTGCCGTCGCCGGCACCAAATGCCGCGTCGGCGCCTGCAACCCCTTCCGCCATACTCTCGAAGTCTCCTGCGTTTCGCAGCGGCGCCACCACGCCGATGACACGTGGCACGCCAGCCGCTCCGTCCACGGCCGGATCCACGAGCAGCGCTGCGCCGACAGTGCTCGTGACGCTCTCGCGGACTCCAAACGAAAGCCTCGGCCTTGGGCTCGGCTTCGATGGCGACGACGTGGTGGTAAAGGCCATTGGCAAGGACACGCCGGCGATGCGCTGTGGACTGCTGCGCGAGGGCGATCGCGTGGTGTCGATCAACGGCGAGCCGGTGAGCGCAAGATCCGACATTCGTGCGCTCATGACGGCCTCCTCCGCAGTCACACTGGAGATCGAGCGCGCAGTCGAGTACGACGACGTTGACGAGACCGAGGAGGCGCCAGAGTCCGTTTCCCCACAGGCGCCAGAGTCCATGCCAGCACCCGCGCCAGCACCGGCACCGGCCCTGGCGAACGCAGAGACTCTACTGCGAGTGCGCGTGGCGGCTGCAGCTCTCTCCACCGAGCCCTCTGCTGCCGCCGCAGCGGCTGCAGCTGCCGCGGCGGAGCGCCTTGCTGCGGCGCGGGCGGAGGCGGAGGCGGAGCGCCTAGAGGCTCTACAAGAAGAAGCGGAGCGGGCCGCGCTACTGGCGGCGGCGGTGCCGGCGCAGATTGCGGCCATTGCTGCGGATGAGGCGGAGGCCAAAGGACCGCATTCCCCGGCGGAGGAGCTGGTGGCCGAGGCGAAGCGGCTCATGGCTGAGGTCGATGCGAGCGACGCGACCGGGTTCGCGATGAGCGAAGCAGAGGCGGAGTGCCTGGCCGCAGAGGCGGACCAAATGGCCGAAGCAATGTACGCCCAGGCGCAGCTATCGGCAGATGAGACGGCGGCAGAGAGCACAGCTACGGAGGAGGCCGAGCATATGGCTATGGATGAATATGCGGCCGAAGGGGTCCAAGCGATGTACGTGCAGGAAAAGCTGACGGAGGTTGAGGCAGCGAGGACAGCGGCAGAACATGCTCATAGCATGCACAGGGAGAGCTTGACATACACCGAAGAGGCGCCCGTGACGGCGCCGTCGCGTGCGCCTGCGCTGTGGGCGATTGCTCGCAACGCGGTCAGAGTCGCGGTGACTCTCGTGCGGACTCCGAACGAAAGCCTCGGCCTGGGGCTCGACTTTGATGGCGATGCGGTGGTGGTGCAGGCGATCGGCGAGAATTCGCCGGCATGGCGTTCGGGGCAGCTGCGCACGGGTGATCGCGTGGTGGCGATGAACGGGGAGCCGGTAAGCCCCGCGTCCGACTTGGGTGCGCTCCTCAAGCACGCTACCACGGTCACTCTGGAGGTCGAGCGCGCGCCCGCGGTCGCTGAAGCGCAGCCGTCGCCGCGCACGGGAACCACCTCTGTGAAGTCCATGCGTGCTGTCCTCGCGGCTCATTTCCAGCGTGACGCCAAGCCGCCCGTACCGACAGCTGGCGCCGCCAAGCCGCCCGTACCCGTAGCTGGCGCCGCCAAGCCGCCCGTACCCGTAGCTGGCGCCGCCAAGCCGCCCGCGCCGGCTATCGGTACGCCCGCGCCGGGCGCATCGAGCGTCGCGGCGGAGGCAGCGAAGCTCGCCCAGCAGAAGCTCAAGGCATGGGATCATCTCGTCTCGCCTCTCGAGCAGCGCGCAGCGGCCGCCAGAGCCGCAGCTGCGCAGCCATCTGAGCCGCGAGGGCCGACGCGATTTGCGACGCTGCGCCCTGTGAATGCGCCGGAGGGTGGCACGGGCTCAGATGGCGCGCTCGCGCCGTCCAATGCGCAGTCCTCGGCTGCGGCGGACGAGGAACCGAAACGCACGCCGAGAGTGGGTCGCGCGTGGCTGGCCGCCCAGATCGCAAAGCTCGAGCAGGGCGCTGAGAACGCCCCGCCGCCGTTGCCGTATGACGAGCCGCGGCTCTTCGATAAGAGATCGCTCTTCGGCTACGGCCGCATCCGCGAGAACGCTCGCCAAAGCATCGTGAATGCGTCGCCTTCGGTGCCGCCTACCGTCTCGCCTGCCGTTTCGTCTCATCTCGGCCCGTCACCCACCGTCTCGCCTCCCCTCGGAACGCCGCCCATGGCGCAAGCGCAGGCATCGTCACACGAGGTGCAAGCGATTCAGGCAGCGCTGGCAGAGGCACATGCCAATGTGGAGCCGGCGGTTCAGGCGTCGATGCTGCCGGAGCCAATGAGCGCCGTGGTGAGCGCGCGGCGCCCTTCCTCTTTTGGGACGGTGCTCGATCCACCTCCGTCCCTCCGCGCAAACCCGTCGCCACTGGCCGATGACAACGCGCAGCTGCTGCCCCTCTCGGCGCGCTCGTCGGCGCCCGTCTCGGCGCGTGGCTCCGCGCCCGTCTCGGCGCGTGGCTCCGCGCCCAACTCAGCGCGTGGCTCCGCGCCCAACTCGGCGCGTGGCTCCGCGCCCAACTCGGCGCGTGGCCCTGGCTCGGCGCGCGGTCCTGGCCCTGTCGAGGTGGAGGCGATGCGCCGGTCGTCGCTCGAGCGCCGACTCAAAGCGTTCGAGACGGCGGCGGCGGATGAGGCGCTGCTGACGGAGCAGGGACAGGCGGCCCTCGCCGAGCTCATCCAAGATGCTGTACGCATGCGACTACCCCCCGCGCTCACCGCGACGGCGCGTCGGAAGCTCCACGCAGCCAAAGAGGGGTACCAAACCCCACACGGGTACACGCCGATGGGGTACAAGAAGGTCCACGTTGGCGGCGGCGAGACGCTACGCATGCGCCCGATGCCCGCGCTCGGGAGCATCACGCCCCAGGCGGACCTGTATGTGTTCTCAGCCCGTGCGACGTCCGCCCGAGGGGAGGGCGCGCGCGCCCAGTACGGCGCCCAGGACCTCGAGCCCCTCGCGGTCTCGGAGACGGAGGAGGCGGCGCCGTATCGGGCGCTGGCGGCCGATCAGAAGGGCGCGAGTGCATCCGTCGTTGCGACGCCGCCAGCCCCAGCGCCTCATGCAGCCCCAGCGCCTCTTGCAGCCTCAGCGCCGATGCAGCCGGCGCCGGGGGACACGCGGCGGCCTTCCTCCTTCGGCACGGTCCGACTAAGTGTTGGCGCAGCTCCGACGCCGATGCAGCCGACGCCGATGCAGCTGGGGGTCGCACGGCGGCCTTCCTCCTTTGGCACGGTCCAAGGTGTGCGTCCCAGCGCCGCCAACAACGCGATGCACACGCCGCAGTATGAGATGTCTGCGCACGAGGCCGCGCACATGGACACACGGACTCCGTGGACGCACCCATCGACAAACCTGCCAGGCGTCGCTCTAGAGGCCGAGGCAGTCGATGAGACCGCAGTGGCGGCGGAGTCCGAAATGGCACTGATGGCGGTGGAGGCAGACCCCGCCGGCGCCGCCCCCGTCAACGACGACGCCGACGACGCCAACTCGCAAAACCCATGGATTGAATCTGACCAACCATGGATTGAATCTGACGAGGCGCTTCTAAAGGCTTCCGCCTCGCTTCTCCGTTCTCAGCGCTTTGGAGGGGAGATCGAGTCATCACCTCTCCAGCCGCCTCTGGCGGCGGGGGTGGCGGCCGCGGAGCCCACTCCCTTGGTCGAGAGGCGTCGATTCTCGAGCTTCGCGGACGCCGCCGCGGTGCCGACGCATCGATTCTCGAGCTTCGGGACCGCGATGGGTGTCGCAGAGGATGACTCCTTCTCGCCGGTGCGGACGAGGGGTGCCGTGGCAGGCGACCCGGCCGAGGGGATGTGGACTTTCGCGCCCCTGCGTCACGGCGGCGGTGCCGAGTTCCGGCGCGAAGTACGCGCCGCCACGAGCCAAGAGGTACCCGGCTACGCCGTGGCAGGCGGCGACTCTGCCCAGAGCTCCTCGGCGAGGGGGTCCCCCAGCGCCTATGATGTGGATGGATGGCCTCACTGGCCGAGGGCCAAGCTCGGTGCCGAGTCGCTGCTGGGTGCCGAGTCGGTGGCGGCCTCGGCGACGGCCTCGTGCACCTCGTCACGATGGTGCTCCTCGTCCTCGTCGATTGCCTCGCCGACAGCCCCACCCTCCGCCCCGGCTTTCGCGGAGTTGTTCGACAAGCACGTGTCCACGGGCGTGGCCCCGGGGGTGGCCCCGCCTGCCGCGCGCCCACTGCCACCGGCGGTGGCGCTGCCACCGCAGTGCCGTGCGTCGGTCATTGGCTCCGCAGGCAGCGTGGGTAGTGGTTCGAGTGCCGGCGTGAGCACCGGCAGCCCCGCCCACGTCGGCTCACTCAGCGATCGGATCGAGATCGGGATGCCGCCGATTCCGGCTGCCGACGCGGCGCGCGCGCTCGCGGACTGCGAGCAGGAGCACATGAGCGTTGTCGCATCGAGCCGGCGTGTGAACAACGTGCCCGCCGAAGCGCGCGCTCGCGCCGCCCTCACCATCATCAGCGAGACGACTGTGAGCTTGACCGCGCTGCTCTTGGCCACGTATGAGGCAGATGCAGCCGAGGCCGCCGCCGCACAAGTGGCGAGTCAGGCACGCTTGTCCACGCTCGCCAGCGCGACGCGGGCGTGCTGTCGACGCGGCATCCAGGCGCTCGAGGCGCAGCGGGACGGCGTGCACGCGGCGCGTCGCGCGCGCCTCGGAATCCACGGCCCACCTGACGAGGCGCTGCCGGAGCGGGCTTCCCCACAAGAGGAAGCCGAGCTCGCACGACTCACCGCCAAGATGCATGCGGCGAGTCAAGCCGCTCAGGCCGCCGCCCGGGCGGCCGTGAGCGCCAAGGGCGCGTCCCCCATTGCCGCCGAGAAGCAGAGGGCGATGCGCGAGTGGCTCAAGGCGAATGTGAGCCCTCTTGCGGCGGAGGAGATGCGGTTTGGGTCCGAGAGGGCGGCCGAGGGCTTCCTCGAGAACGCCGAGGGGGCAGCGGTGGAGGCGGAGCGCGCACTGCATGCTTACCAGAACGAGCTGGCGCTGGCGCTGGGCGCAGAGGCGGAGCGACTAGAGCGGACGATCGAGGCGATCGGGCTCGCGATGCGCGTCGCAGGCCCAGTGCTCCACCGTGCGGCCAACCAAGTCTCGGTGGTGCTGCGGGCGCTCGGGTTCTTCTCGGGGGGTCTAGTTGAGATGCCTCTGCTCATGCTGCCCGTGCGCCTTGACCGGATGATTACGGCGGCTAGTGCCTTGCACACACCTCGCAGCCCGGCCGACGACGACGGTGCAGGTGGAGCGGTGCGCACCAGCTTTGGCGATGCCTTCACCTACCACCTGGCACGGGGCGAGACGCCGTCGACGCGGACGATGGACGCGGCGGACGACGCCGTCTCGGGCACTCTCGAGGTGCGCTTCCTGTGCGCGCAGACGCTGCGTGCCGTCGGTGCGCCGCTCCTCATCCCAGATGGGCGCGCCGCGCTGAGCATCGCCGCGCCCGCACTCAAGCTTTCGCTGTGCGCCATCGAGGCGATACTCATGGCGGGCCGTCCCTTTTCGCCGGACGCGTTGCTTGCGTGCATGGAGCTGGACGAAGCGACCGCCGCGGCCGCAGCCGCCGCAGAGGCCGCAAGTACACCCCAGTCGGCGGCGGTCGGGGCGGCCGCGGCGGTGCTTGATGCACTCTCGACGACGCATGCGCTCGTCGACGTCTTCCTCGACCCGTCGCTTTGGAATCCTGCGGACCTCGAGGCCGCTGCCAAGGCCGGCTGGACGCCCGACGGCGTCGAGATTGCGCGCCTGATCGCCCTCTCCCTCTCGCATGTATTCCCAACGTTTGGAATGGGTGGCGCCGTGCCGAGCGGTACGTCCTCTGTCGTGAGCTCGAGTCAGCTGCTGCTCACTCAGGAGCTCACCATCGGTGGCTTCCGGGTGCTTGCGGCGCATGCACACGCGCAAGGCACGCTCGCCCACGGCTGGGAGCGCATGACCGACCTCGCAGGTGCGAGTGTATGGGTGGGCACGGAGACGACCCAAGTATGGGCGGACGATCTCGGCGCGACGGGCTTCCTGCCGCTTCGCACCAAGCAGCTGCCCACCATTTTGCCCGTCGCCGCCAGTCTGCCGGCAGAAGGCACGTCGCCGCTGCAGGTGCAGTTACCAGAGAGTCCTGTGCTGAGTGCTGTGCTGAGCGATGCCAGCCGGCCGCCCTCCATGTCCAGCGCCGGCGCGATCACGTATTCTCTGGATCCGGAGGCTCCGCCTGCACTCTCCGAGGCGTTCACCATCCTGACCAACTCTCTCGTGGTGGCGAGCAAGCGCTCGGCCGCCCACATCGTCGAGCAATCCGCGAGTGTGACCGCACAGTGCGTCGCCGGAAGCCGCGAAGAGCTCGAGCGGTGGCAGCGGAGCCGTGAGGCACGCGCCATCGCCAAGTGGGGAGCTCAGGTGCAGGAGAACGTGGTCGCACCGGTCTTTGGCGCGGTGGGTCAGGCAGCCCTCAAGTGTGGGGAAACCATGGTGGGCGCACTGACCAACCGCGACCGCGACGGCTATCGGCAGGCTATGGAGGCTATGGAGGTGCGCATGCACCAGACGCTCCGCTCGTCCCTCGATGCGCATCAGCTCTCGATACAGCAGATCGCCCTCCAGCAGATGCAGATACAGATGCAGCAGCAGCAGGCGCAGCTGGCACAGCTCACGCATGCACAGCACGCGTACCAGATGCACCAGATGCACGCACCAGACGCACAGCATGCACAGTATACGCAGGCGTACCAGATGCTGCACCCGCAGCCCTTGCTCGCGGGCGTACCCAGCGCGACCGTCCACTCCGCCACCGCGCTACAGCTCGAGCGCCTCGCGACCGAGCTTGCACGCGTGCACAAGGATCTTGCCGAGGTGAAGGCCAGCGCCGCGCCTATCGCCCCCGAGGCCGCCGCCGCCATCCGCGGAGCCGTCGGAGCCGCCGTGGCCGCAAGCGCCGCGGCTGATGCCCAGCTCTCGAAGCTCTCGAAGGTACCCAGCCCTCCGGCCGCGGCGGCGGCAGCCCTCGAAGGCGTTCGAATGGATCGCGCGCGCATGAGCACGCCACCCAAGGGACCTGTCCCCGACGAGGTGATGAAGGGCGCAATCGTCAAGGGCGCGTGGCCAGTGCGCGTGCTCGAGCTTGAGGAGGGCCCCGACGTGACGGCGTGAGATAAATTGAATATCGATATGTGTCTTGTGAGGCGCATCCTGGAGGCTTCGACAGAGGAGAGATGTGAAGCGCTACAGTAGGGAGAATGTGTCAGTGCCTGTGTGGAACGCGTGAATGCGTGTGGTGCCTGTGTCGAGGTTAAAAGAGACTTGACGTCGACAGTATAGAGTATTTTTTCGACGCATTCGACTTTGTTCGCTGTGGGTCACCTCAGTACGCGCGCTCGGTTACCGTATCGTTAACCGACGACCGACACTTCCACGCGAACGAAACGTCCGTGGATCAAACGACCCGTATCAGACCGCGGCCCGTATCAGACCCGCCGGATCAGACCCGCCGCCTCCACCGGCACCGCCTCCGCTGCTGCAGCATCTTCCACAGGGGTCGGCTCTAGAGCTCGTGATGACTCCTCGACGATGGGCAGCGCAGTTGGTTCGTCACTTGGTTCGTCAGTTGACTCCTCAATGATGGGCTGCGCAGCGTGCACGCGAAACGCGGCTGGCGTCGTGTCGGTTTCGAAAGCAGCACGAGCAACTGCTAGTGCGGCAGCCTTTGCTGCCGCCTCCACCTTTGCCGCCTCGAGGGCCTCGGCAGCCTTTGCCACCGCCTCCACCTTTGCCGCCTCGAGTGCCACGGCAGCCTTCGCCGCCGCGTAATACCTCTTGGCCGCCTCGAGTTCGGCTGACGCGGCGGCCAAGGCCGCTTGCTGCGAAGCCGCTTGCCGCACAGCTTCTTTAGCCCATTTGCAGCGCGTCAAAAGCAGTTTACAGAGATTTTCCTCTAGCACAGATCCGTGATGGCACAATTCATCGGGCAGCGACGCGTCGAACATGCATGCAAAGCCGAGCATGATTGCTACCAGCTGCGAACTGCTCGCGCCGCCAAAGATGCGCACAAATGGCTCCGCAGTCGTGCCTTCATCGATGAAGCTGAGTTCTGCTGCCTGCTCCGCGGCAAGATCAACGTCAGGAACAGCAGCCAGTGCAGATGGCGGCGGGCTCAGAAAAGCGAGGAGCAAGTCCCTCACGTCACCTCTCAACTGCTCTCGCACCAGCGACTCTAACGTCTGTCCGTGCAGCATGGCGTACTCGTACCGCAGTGCTTGCGCCGCCTCCAAGTCGGCTGAGCCGATCACTTCGATGAACACGTCCTCACGAAAACGCCGCAAGGGCCGAAGCGCCTGTGCCGTCGTCAGGTCGGCTGAGCCGATCACGTCGATGAACACGTCCTCACGGATGCACCCGAAGAAGCACGTTTCTCGAGCTGCGTGCAGCTGCCGAGCCTTCCGTGCGGCGTCTGCGTTTCTCAGACTCCCGCCGCAGCCGTCGGCAGCGCTTGCAGCGCCATCTGGGATCGATTTGAGAACACGTGACACGCGTCGAGAGAGCATGGTCCGCGTCGGCGAGGCTGGGCACGTACGCTGAATGTGGTGAAGGAGCGTGCGTCTTTCGAAAACCGACTGACCTTCGCCGAGAGCAATGCGTTGCTCATCGAACGCCCGTGCAACGACAGCAAGCTTTCTCTCCGGCATACGGGAGAGCACTTGAAGCAAGCCAACCGTTGAGATGTTGTGCAGTTTAGTAGCAGATTCCGCAGCTTCGAGATGGTTACGCAGCTCTGTCTCAGTGGTGCACGAGGCCGAGGCTGCATTGACCAACATTTCGCCCAGTAGTGATATGGAGAGCTCGGCGAAGCGCTCGTACAATGAGCCCGTGTACCCATGTGCTGTCCAAGCATCTGGCAGCCTCTGGAGTGCAGCATCTGGAGTGCAACCGATCAAGGCTGCACCGTCTTCCGCATACTGTGCGTTGTGCAGCCGTTCGGCGATGATGCGAGCTTCGGCCGCTGGGTCATACGTGGAAGTGTGCATCTGACACGACCAACAAGACCGAGGTCATCACACCAGCGCGAAAGAAAATGACTTGTACGAAATCTGACGAAACTCGCTTTGAATAATTGCCTTCGAGTCGCACGGGCTACGTGCATTTCGCTTGGCAGCTGCTAGCTAGTATGTGACCAAATTCCAGAAAGGCCGAGTGTGAGTCGCTTAAGCGCGAACATCAAAATCGCGAACGCACGGCGTCTCGCACGTCTTTCTTTTTGCGTTCTCCTTGGCGTTCTCGCCAGCTTCCTGCATGCGCCGCTGCTCCGCGATCCTGCTACATTAAACTACATTAAACTAATTGACATCACTCACATCAGGATACGTACATGTAACGTATAACAAACCCCACCAAATCGTATTGAATTAACTGAAACCCGCACCTGCATGTTATCATACTGCCAGAGGCACTTACTCCCCCACCCCTTGTCTCATGTTAGGGGTTTGTTAGGGTCTGGAGTTGGAGCGAGCGAGTGTCTGCAGTTGCATGAGACCAAGGTTCTGTGTCGCAGTTCGGGAACTTAGTTTTCATTATAGTGTCATTACAATAGCATCATTTAGGAAAGTCGCCGTCGGCGACGAATCCCTAGATCCTAATTCCTGGCTTTTTGTGATTTGTTTTGCTTCGGGGCCCGAACTATCAGCTTCGGGGCTCGAACTCGCACTGTGCGGGAGTGATGCCGAAGGGGCAGCAGCGGCAGAACGGCCTCGCAGAGTGGGAGGCTGCGATGATGCTGAGCGACGACGAGGTTGACGATCGGCTGTGGGATGGCGCTTATAAAGATGGCTGGCGCATTGTTCCGAGGGCAGACGCCGAGGGATGTGCCCGTGGGACCATCCGGTACACCTACGTGGCACCTTCAGGTGAGCGACTTAGGTCCAAGACGGCGGCATACGCCGAAAACGAGGGTACCCGCCTGTTGCACCCTGCGACAAGTGACGCGCAGATTTCTCCTATCTCGGCCGCCGCAAAACAAGAGGCCGATGAGGCCGGTCTAGTGCTCGAACGTTCAAAACGCTCAGCGACGGGCTATAAGAATGTGGTTCGCATCCGCGGCATGCGCAAGCCCTTCAAAGCCGAGATGATGGTCAGCAAGAAGGTCATGAGTCTGGGCTTCTTCTCGACTGCGGAAGAGGCAGCACTCTGTTGCGCCCGACAACGCGCAGCGGTGCCAGCAGGGGCCCGATGCCTGCACCTCTCTTTCGCGACTGTGCGCACACAATGGCGTTCCGACTGTGTGGACGCAGATCCGGTAGCGACCAAAGTTGGCGCACATCCGGCGGTGGCGGCAGCGTCAGATCCGCCGCCGCCACCACCGCCGCCGGACGCACGCGCCGCCTGACGCGGCTGCCTAGCGGCTGCCGGTGGCGCGGGCGATGCGGCCCGGTAGTGCAGATAAGTGCAGAGGGTGTGGCCGAGGAAGGCATTCTCGGCGCTCGGGCACGTCGGTCTCGTCAGCATCGGCGACAGGTCGCCCTTTCAGCTCGCACGAGGGCTACACGAGGGCCGCGCGCACTCGGTGGAGCCGATGGAGTGTGAGGATGTGTGTACTGGCTACAAGAACTGCGGCAGCGGAAACCGCGTGCGGAACGGCGTGGTAGGTGCTACGCCTGTAGTCCTCGTGTACATGTTGTAATCGGTATCTCTCGATCTGGGCAACGGGGGGCACGAGCAGTCACATTACGTCTCGACCGTATCTCGACCGCCGCTCCCGGTACGCTTTCGGCTTTGTGTACTGACTACTGTGACTCATCTCTCGATGTTCGATGGTGTATGTGTCGTGTCCAGTCGCGTAAATGTTCTGCTTCAAGCAAGCAAGCAAGCTAATTAGTCGAAACAACACAAGTACCTAAACGCCTGCTTGCTTGCTAGCTTTCTGCTTCAAGATCATCACGAGGGTTGCATGCGTTTCGTTTTTTCGAAAATGCAGTCCAGTTTTCTTTTAGGAGTCTTTGGAGGCCGAGGTTCCTCATGCGTGAACTTCATGGATTCATGGAGAGTGGCTACAGCATATCGGAATATGAAACTATCCCAGTCCCGGGACATTGCACCGTGAGCGGCATGTTCGGCGATCAATCCAAGCCGACGATCCACCAGCGGTCTACTTTCACTATCACGGCCAAGGATGCGAACGACACGCAACTTGAGGGAGGCGGCGATGCATTCTTCGTCCACATTCGCGGCGCAGACCGTGCACGTGCGCGAGTGGCGGACAATCACGACGGCACGTACACCGTGGCGTGGAAGCCAACTATCAGTGGCAAATACAAGATCTGCGTCTCTCTCTTTGGTGAGGCGCTGAAGGGCAGTCCGTTCGAGGTGACTGTTGATGGGCCGGTGCCGCACCCGTCGCGATGTGAGGTACGCGGTGAGGCGCTTTTTCGCACCACCGCCCGCGTGCCCTCGACATTCGAGATCAGCTTTCGGGACCGTGCTGGCAACACTGCGCACGCCGTTGAGCTCGACGTGTACGTCACGCCCGTGCCTGACGGCCTGTCGAGTCCTGTCCAGCATTCGGCGTGGGACGTGGCGACACAAGCCAGCGACATGCGTTTCCTCTCCAAGAACAAAGCTAATCGTGAAGACAGTGGCGACGGCAAAGGTGGCAGCGGTGGCACGGCGGCGATCAAGGGCGGCAAAGTGACGAAGGGCGCAGGCTCGCCAAAAGGTGGATCGTCGAGTGGATCGAGGCCTGGATCGCCAACGGGAGAGGACGCGCAGGCGGCGGCGGCGCCCAAGACGACGGCCAAGGGGGCCGTCAAGGATGCAGCAGCATCGACTCGAAAGCAGATAGCCAAGGGTAGCCCGCGCAGTCCGATGGAGGAGACGGAGGAGGAGGCGGAGGAGGCGGCGGAGGAGCTGATCTCGCTCAAAGACGGTGTGTCCCGGCGGCGACGCGCGTTTCCGATTCAAGTCGGCCGACACCCCCTGCACGCGCGCCGCCAGCCCGAGCCGGGCAGCGACCCGCTGGGCGTGCAGCTCGAGCCGGAGCAGCTGGCGACCGTGCTCGAGGAGCATATCTCAAGCGACGGTCTCACAGTGTACGCCTGCGTCATGTTCGAGGAGGTCAACCTCGCATCGCCCGATTCGCCCCGCAGCAGCGCCACGGCCGTCATGCAGATGTTGCCCGACAACAAACGCACCACTGAGCCGCCGCGGGACGATTCGCCGTTCGTCCAGCCGGAGAGGCCGCACTCGCCGTTACGGCACCCGAGTTCGATCTTCAGACTCGACCTGAGCGGCTCTCTCAACTTGCTCACCTCGAGACCAGCCTCGCCTGCACTAGGCTCGAGGCGACACTCGGGTCGACTGGGCTCGCCCGGCCGTTCGAAGCCACCGACGGTGCACGTCGGCTGGATCACGATCAAAGCCCAAGGCAAGAAGCTGGTGAGTTTCCGACCCTCGCTGCCACGCTCTTGGCCGGCTCCTTCCTGCTGCGTGGCTGCATCTCTACCCACTTACTACCCACTCCATTCTGCAGCCCCCCCGCGTCTGTGACTGCCTCGCGCGCCTGTGTGTGTGTGTGCCGCGTGTTGTAGGTGAGCAGCCGCGTGCGATTGGAGCCATGGGTACGTCAGCAGGCGAACCTGTTGTGGAAGATGCAGCAGCTCAATGACCGTCTGCAGCGACAGAGCGGCGGCGGCGAGGCGGCACTCGACCCGACCGGCGTCGGCTTCGCGTACGGCTCGGTCTTCCCCGGCGTCCTACATGGCAAGGGACTGCTGCACGAGACACACAAGGTGAACTACTCCATCAACAGCGTGGGCCGCTACCTGCTGCACGTGCGCGTGCGTGACCAGTCTCGGCCGATCGCCGGCTCGCCCTTTGCGCTCGTCGTCGAGCCAGGCGTCGCGAGCCCGCACAAGACGTGGCTGCAGCCCGAGCATGGCCAGATGCGCGGGGAGGTGGGCCTGAGCGCCGGGGATGGCTGCCAGCTCGTGGTCCGAACGTACGATCGCACGGGGAACATGTGCAGGGCGGGTGGCGCCAAGGTCACAACAGGGAAGATGATGAGTAGGAAGCTCCAGCTGCAGGGCCAAGGCGTCGAAGGCGGTATCATCGACGACCTCCGGTCTACGTGCATCGACAACGCGGACGGCACGTACAGGCTCACGTGGAAGAGCAAGAAGCGAGGCCCAGTGGACGTCGAGGTACTCATCAATGGGCAGCCTGTACGCGGCTCGCCCACCCGGCTCGACTTCGTGTCGACCAAGCCCTTGCTGCACAAGACGGTCCTGAGCGGCGAAGGGCTCAAGATGGCAGTTGCAGGCCGGCCAGCGCCGATCAAGCTGGCTCTCTCAGACGAGTACAACAACGCGTCCTCGCCGGAGGCGGGCTGGCGCGTCGTTCTCGCGATCACTAACAGCAAGAAGAAACTGAACGACATCGAGGACGGCAAGACTGACTACAAAGGCGAGTGGTCGCTGACGGTGCCGGGTGAGTACAATGTCTCGTACATAGCCACACAGGCAGGGTCCACCGATCTACACGTTTGGCGTGAGATGGAGGGCGCGGCGCGCGAGGCCTTTCCCGATTCGCCCTTTTCGGTGCATGTCACCTCGGGCGAGGCCGTCGCGAGCAATTCGAAACTAGACCAGTGGTCGGTCGCCGCCGTCGCGTCCTCCAAGTCGAAAGGTAGCCCCAACTCGAAGAGCACCAAGGAGCAAGCGGCCGAATCGGCTGCCATGGTCAAGTCCAGGGTAGCCACCGCGGGCGACACGGTGAGCGTGCGCGCCTCGGGCATCGACCAGTACGGCAATGTGGCGCACATGATGCCTGAGATGCTCCGGGCGATCGTCGTCAAGCCGGATAAGACATCCTTCCAGCAGCCGATGTCGGACGTAACCAAGGCCATCAAGGGGGGCAAAGATGTCCAGGCCAAAGGCAGCACGTCGACGATGTACGAGGTGCGTCTTGAGGCGATCACGAGCGGTACATATGAACTCGCCGTCGAGCTCGGGGGCGTGCCCATTGTCAACTCGCCGATTAAATTCGACGTCGAGCCGTCAGCACCAGTGCCACAGCACTCGAAGCTCGTGCTACCAGAGAATGCGGAGGCGCTCCGTGCCGATCTTGAGGCCCCTTCGACCGTGACGCTGCACACGTATGATCGCTATGGCAACCGGTGCATCGTCGGAGGGTTGCGCGTCGCGGGCCGCCTGGCGATCGTCAAGCAGAGCCAGTCGGATAACACGGTCCTCCAGCCGAATAACAACTCGCTCAACGTTGTAGACAATGGTGATGGCACCTACTCGATCCTCGTTGCCGTGATGATGACCAGCACCGTGAAGCTGATCATCAACATGGACAAGGACATGCCGGGTACTACTGGTGAGATGCCACCCGTCCAGCTCAGCTTCGTCAAGGCCGACGCTCCCAAGGACGACGCTGAGACTCACTCAGTCCTGGGCTCAGCCAGGATTGAGCCTGGCTGACAACTAGCCGCAACGCCATCGCTCAAGCTCCGCGGAGGATCTGAAGACAAGAAAGCATCGAGGGTGAGCGACGAGGACAGTGGCGACGATGAAGTTGTGGGGCGATAGGAACCAGAGGGAAGTACTGTACACTCAGAGCGAGGCAGTCTTTGACGCGAACAATCGACGTACGTGACAATTTGTGTGCAGACGACGCGTGACCTCGAGCGCGTCGCGAGTCCTGCCTCTTGACTGACTGTGTGTGGTGAAATGCCATCCTGGAGTGTATGAGTATAGTGAGCTGTGTGCATGGCATTTAGCGAAAAACTTGAACTGAGTTCGCAACTCGGAGTTGGCGTGGCAACGTGAGACGTCACTCGTCACTACGTCAGACGACGATTGTGAATGGAGGTATCACGTCAGGTAACTGCGTATTCGCTCCCAGCGCTCAGCATAAACGCGCCCACCTGCGTATACACACCTGGGAGCGTGTACATGTACGTTGAATCGTTGTACCACGACATGCATGATTCTGCAACCGCCCGCAAGAACCGCGAGAACCCGGGTGGCGCCGCCGCCCGCTCTCGCCCGCCGCGCTCTGGCTCTGCCGGTGGGTTGGCTCTCTCTGTGTCTGGTGGTCGTCTGGGCCCTCTAGGCTCGTGGCTGTGCAACCTCGACGCTAACATGAAATAGCTATCAGAAGATACTTCGTGGACCGGGAGGATATCCGACAACTTATCCGCGCAGTCAGGTATGAACCTGTCACAGGTCCTCGACCCTGGGCCGGCGGCGTGCGACCAGGTCTTTCTGTTTGCACGCAAACTTGACTGCGGTCGACAGAAGAATCAAAGGATTCGATTGTAAAATTGAACCTGCGGAGCCTCCTTGAAGGGATCTGTCTCGCAGAACTTTTTCCACGGCGCAAAGTGTGGCGCAATCAAGTGCGCATCAAAGCCTGCTTTGCCAATGTACTCTTCGTGGAGGTAGAATACGTTCTCCGTGGTCGTATCCTCGCCCACGAGGAATGCAAGAGCGCCTGCCTCGTCGCGATTGGTGCCATCCCGATCGGCCAGGATGATTTCGAGGAACTCTGCACGTCGCTCAGGCTTCAGTACAATTTTGACATTGAGGCAGAAGACCTGCGTGCCAGCCTCGACGGCCCGCTTGCCTATAATGGCTTGCACGCTCTCCGCGGTCCACTTGCGCGTATGCCAATAGTGCACACCGATTGCCGCCACGACCGCAGCAGCGCCCGCTGCGACCAACACGTTTGTAGACATAGCCGGTACAGTGTACAGTATCCCTACTTGTACTGTAGCACGAGAATGCTGTGAAGCGACTGTGTGAAGGTCCCATAACTTCAGTCGTCACTGCTCATCGCCGGGTTGTGGGATCGTCTTTGTTTCCGTGGGTGTGTTTTTTCCCCGTCTCACGTTTGCGGAGCATCGATCTCCGCGGGAGGTCCGACGCCCCTCGTGGTGGAATTGGACTGAAGATGCACTTCGGAAGAATGTCGCACACACTCTGCACCCCCTTTGGGCGTCCAGCGCGCGGCCCGATGCTGCTCTTCCTGATGCTCAGCCTCGCGCAAGCTGCCTCACCGCCGCCGCCGCCGCCGTGCAGCCAAGGCTGCAGGCCAGCCTCGGCAGCAGTCTTAGCGTTGTGCCCAACTCTCACTCAAGTCTCCACGCAAATATCCCCAGCCGATGAGCCACAGCAGCTCGTGGCCGTGGCTGCGGCGATTGGTGCCTTGCCATCGGGTACCATAAGTTCTAATTGCAGACGCTCCATCGCTGAGTTCATCTGCATGCGTTCCAACATGACCTGTGCGACAACACAAAGGCCCTGCAGGAGCACATGCACAAGCGTCGAGACCGTGTGTGGAAGAATTGTCATGAACATTGGCGTGCGTCCAAACTCTCCACCTGGCATGTTTGATTGTCAGTCGTACCCGAACGACAACTGGCCCCTCTGTGCCTCCCCTAGCATGTCGACCTGCATCTTGCCAACCGTGCCACCGCCGCCACCACCAGCACCACCCCCGCCGTCGCCACCCCATTCGCCGGGGCCACGTAGCCCGCCGCCACTACCACCGCCCCCACCACTACAACCGGGTCCATGTAGCCCGCCGCCACTGCCACCGCCCCCAGCCCCGCCATCCTCTCCGCCACCATCCGCTCCACCATCTGCTCCGCCATCCTCTCCGCCACCATCTCCGCCACCATCCGCTCCGCCATTCTCTCCTCCCTCCCCGCCACCTTCGTGCACCAGTAGTGGCTGCAGATGCAACGTGAATGACGGTACCGGCAGCATCCAGCTATTTGATGCGTGCGGACAGTGCCGCTCAGCCGACGGCCCTTCCCTGGATGCATGCACGACTCTGATGCCGGACCCGCACATGCTCGCTCACTTGGTGCTCTCCTCGATCATCGTCTCTGGCCTCCTTATGCTCTGCGGCATCGCCATCAATGCACTCGCCTCCCTATGGACCCGCCGCACTCGCATCAAGCCATGGAGCACGCCTGTGGTCAAGGTGCAGGGCGACCAACGGCTGGTCGTAGGTCCGCGGAGCGACTCGAGCGGCCTCAGCCCACAGCCCAAGCAAGGTTCGCGACTCGGGTGCTCTATCTTCATGCTCTCAGAGGCATGGGCTTCCCTGCAAGCGCGTGCCTTTGGCAGGCTGGGCTATCACGTCGCACGCCGCCCGTGGTGCACACTTGCGGCCATATTCATTTTCGCTTTGGGGATGGCCTTCGGCCTTTTTTCCATGAGGGTGCACAAGGACGCGTTGACGATGTGGCTGCCGTCAAACGCCGTAGCCACGCATCATGCCGCGGTCTACTCTGCACTGACTGGACGGCCGCGGCCGCGCTCCCTTCTGGTGCTCATTGAGAGCCATGCTGTCACAGCGTCCACGTCGTCATCCTCCACTTCCCCACTGAAGGCGCTTTTGCTCGAGGCGATGGAGATTCATTACCTCGTTACATCATCGGGTCTGTCCAACGTCTCTGCCGCCTCCGCCCTCTCTGAGAGCGGGTTCTTCAGCCCACTCATGCTGTGGGGCTACAGTGCTGCCACCCTCGAGGCTGACTCGGATCCTGCTGCCACGCTTCGTGCTAGCTTGGACAGTATAGGTATCGACGGAGGAGTGAGTGCCGGCTCGTTGAGATCGATGGTGCGGTTCTCTTCCAACCCAGACAACAATGCGGAGCCGGCCGTCATCGAAGCGCTGCTCCTCGCTTACACGATTGACGGCGAGCTGGAGGACCGTGCCATATATCGTGCCATAGACTTTGGGCCTCTTTGGGCCTCTTTTGGGGCCTTTTTTGGCTGGAGGACCAAAGCACTGGATGCCCCCCAAAGCACTGTGGACCGTGCCATAGCCTTCGAAAAGCTCGTGGGCACGAACTTATCTGCGAGTATGGCAGCATCCGCCTGGGAGCACGTGGCGCGAGTGCATGTCTTCTCCGCATCGGCCCTGTCGGATGACTTGTATGCCGCAGTAGGGAAAGATTCACTCATGATTGGCGCATCCATTGCGATGATGTGCGTGTACGTCGGCTTCTTCATCCGCCGCAGCGACGGCGGCAAGCTACGCTACTCGCCAGCCCTCGCGGGCTCCGCTGTCTTCTCTGTTCTACTCGCGACGCTGGCCGCGTTTGGTGCGGGCGCGGCTCTCGGGGTGGTATACAATGATAACTGCAACATGGCCATCTTTATCATTCTGGGTGTCGGAGTCGACGACGCTTTCGTCATCGTTGGTGCACTCGACGACATCCCAGCAGCAGAAGCAGCACCAGACGCGGCAGCAGCAGAGGGCAAGGGTAACAGCAGAAGCAGCAACACCACCACCACCAGCCACGCACAGCCGCCTACCGCGGAGCAGACTGCTGATCGCATCGGGAAGGCACTTGCCAACTGCGGTTCTGCCATCCTCCTCTCCTCAACCACGAATGCGATCTCGTTTGCATTAGGTGCGAACTCACCGCTCCCCGCGCTCCAGGGCTTCTGCACCTACGCGGCGCTGGGGATGGTCTTCGATCTCCTCTTCCAACTCACCTTTTTCGTCGCCGCCGTCGCCCTCAACGAGCGCTATCAGGGCTCTCGACTCAGAATCCCCTGCCCCCTTGTCTCTCGCATCAGCTTTGGCTCCTCAGGCGCTTCAGCGGCGCAATCCTACAATTCCAAACGCTCACGCTTCCGATTCCGTGCTATCGCTGCATGCATCCTGTGCACCTATGCCACGACGCTTGGCCTCTCTCTCAACGCGTCATGGTACCTGGGCGTGGGATTCCGTCCCCAAGAACTCGTGGCCAGCTCCTCCTCCATCGCCGGCTTCTTTGAAGCACAAGAGCGCCTCTTCCCGCGCTCACCCACGCGTGTCGAGCTGGTCGTGGTGCACGCGCGGCGCGACTCCTCGCCGGATCTGGACGACTGGGTTCCGATGCCGATCTTGGAGGGGGGGACGTATGCCACGCTCGACCGTTTGCACGGAGCCCTACACGCGATGCGAGGTGTGCCGCGGGTTGCCGGTCAACAGGCCATCTCCCCGCTGTGGACGTCTACGTTTGCCCAGAGGCTACGGCAGGGCTCATTACCTTCGCCTGCTCAGCTTGGGAGTCAGCAACTGCAGTCGGAGTTGGCCACGTTCCTCGCGACGACCGACGCGAGGACCCTGGAAGGGGTGGGTATCCTGGTAGCTGATAAGACTGTTGTCTTTGGCACCATTTGGCAAGTGCTCATCGACGATTATAGTGCGGAGCAGATGGTACAACTGCGCTCCATGCTACACGAGACTGGGGTGGAACGCTCGGCGTTCGCCTTCTCGGCCCTAGACATCTACTGTGAGCAGGACGCAGGCCTCCTCGTCTTCGCACGTGATAACCTACTGCAGGTAATCGGCGCAGTGCTTGGTACGGCACTACTGCTCACCCTCAGTCCTGGGTTTGTGTGCTTGATGGCCGCGTGCACACTCTCGTGCGTCGCGCACATGATTGGGTGGATGCTGCTCACGCGGATACAGCTCAGCTCAATCTCCCTCGTGCCCCTACTCATCTCTGTGGGGCTGTGCATCGATTACATGACGCACATCGCGCATGCATTCCTCGAGGCACGAGGCACACCAGAGGAGCGCACACGCGCCGCCTTGGGCTCGAGAGGCTTCGCTGTGCTGAATTCGGGTGTGTCTACCGGTCTCTCGGTGGTACTCCTCGCCCTGGGAAAGTCGGCGATCTTCACCACCTTCTTCTGGATGCTTCTCGGTGTCGTCGTGATCGGCCTCTTCCACGCCTTGCTCGTGCTGCCCTTATGCCTGTGCCTACTGCCCGCATGGGATCAGGATCAGCATGGGGAGTGCAAGGCCACGAGCATAGCGTCGGTGGTCGATGGGAATCTTGTCGTCGAGACTCCTACTTTCAACCGTGCATGTGGATCCGATGTCGAGATGAGTGCCATGCACAATTATGAGACCTCGGGCACCGTCTTCTCATCTTCCTCATCCATCTGATAAGTGTGGCTTGGCATTTACCCATGCCATTGAACACCTCCACCGGTGACCGGACCGTCGGGGATGCGGGATGCGGGGGGGGGGGGGGGGGGGGTGGGGGGGGGGGGGGGGGGGGGGGGGGGGGGGATTTTACACTCCAGGCGTCGAGTCTGTTGTGAGTGTCGTGCAGGTCGTCTGCGACGTCACTGAGTGTCCGGTCGTCGTCGCACGTCGGCAGTTGGCACACAAGCATAATTTGTCCCGGACTAATGTAAAGAAACTCAGTTCGCGAAAGAATTTCTGTAAGAATTTCTGTTTGTAAATCGCGTCGGAATGAGCGTCATGATGGCGTCGGGCCACTTCTGCTGCTTACAGGGGGCGGCCAGATAGCAGATTGGTTGTCAGCTTGTACTCGCGGTTTCTGAGGACAAGGCCGCTCCACCTCCCCCTACCTTCCGCCGATTCAACGGCCTTTGTACAGCAGGCTGTGTCGGCCACGCCTCCGTCCATGCGATAGCGGCTCCCGTGCTTGGGGACTGCGCGTCGCGTTGAAAAACAGCGTCGTGTCGAGCATTGTGTGTGTGAGTCAGCATAAGGCTGCTCCTGCAGCGGCCTCCGCCACGAACGCCATTGAGCGGCTGCGCGAATCTTCGAAGATCGAGCGACTGCGCTACCTCTGGTCGTCGGCCCAGCAGCACCCGGGGATACCCGACTTGCAGCGCATCCTGCTCCTCGGACTTGACCGACTGGCGGCGCACGACGAAGCTCCCTTGCCGAACCGAGCGCGGCAGCGGTGCTGCGGCAAGTGCTTCGTGCCGCTCGTGCCTGGCTTCAATTCTCGTGTGACGCAAAGCAGACATCCACGCCGGCCGTCAGCTCGCCGATGCGTCTTTCGCGTGCATTGTGAGTCGTGCGGCCATGCAAATGCCTTCCCGAAGGTCGCACCGCCGAGCAGCCGCTCGAGCTCGAAGCCACCAGCGACTGCTCCATCGCCGAAATCTACCAAGAGTCGCAAGCCCGCAAGCCCGATTCTGCCGAGTAAGAAGCGGCGCGTTCAGCCCGCTCCCGCTCCTGCCCCCGCCCCTGCAGGTGATGGGTTCTTCGGATTCGATTTTGTTCCGTTGTTGGGATCGTGAGTATACACCTTGAGTATTAGCGCGACACTCACGACTCCACAAGTAATCATGTTGTACACACCTTCAACTGACAATCATCATTCCTACCTCTTGCACCCAACATTTACATTAAAAAACTCATGCCGCACTAGCGGGCGCTAACGTAAACGTAAAATCGAAAAACGGCAAAACGAAAAGCAGGCGCCGCGGTCCGGAGCCCACGCCGCGCGCGCAGCGCAGGACCAGCGATCCGATCGTGCACGCCCCTTGCCGCGCGTGGAGAGCCATTCTGATCTCTGGGGGGACAACATATTTTCTATTAATGAGGGTGTGTTTGCGCCTTCTCCCAAGACCCAAGCAGCATGGTCCGCGTCATTTCACGTCGGCGTCGCCGTGTGCCCGTACGGCACGATACCAAAGAGTTCGGCCTGGCGGGGCGTGAGTCGCGGCGGCTTGCCGTCGACGTACCACGGCCGGCGCGTGCTCTCAGTGGCCTCGTCGAGCTTGCTTGTGTGCCAATACTCGCGCGAGGGTGCGTGATCGCCTGTATGGCCATGCCGGTAGGCCTCCACCTTCTTGGCGAGCACATGCGCCGGCGTGAGCGCCGCTGGCAGCATGCAAGTGTAACTCACGGCGCGGAAATTTGGGCGGGGGCCGAGCGGCGGCGCGGCCGAGTGCGCCAGGTCCGAGCGCCACAGGATCACGTCGCCTGCCTTGACTGGTACGCGACGCGGCTCGAGGCCGGCGGCACGCAGCTCGTCGAGCTCGGCGTCAGTCAGAGGCACCCAATGGGAGCGACCGCGGTGCGTGCTCTTGGTCAGCTGCTGGTGGCAACGGTGCGAGCCCGGCCAGCACAGGAAGCATGCGTCCTCGGACTGTTGATCCAGCAGGCTTGTCGAGCTCTGGATGTACTGCAGCCCGGACTCGCTGTGCCCCTGGTCAAAGTGCTCACCCGAGGTATGGCTCGGTTGGCCACACACGAAGGCCTGCTTGTCCACGCCAGGGTGGATACCGCGCCCCTCGCCCGTCGCAGTCGGCCTGTGGAAGGTGAAGCCCTCCTTACTTGCATGCAGCTCGCGTGTGCCGTAGAGCGGTTCGAAGACACGTGTAGCGAGCTTCTCACGAAGCTCTGTGAATACCCAACCCGCCTGGTGCGTCTGCATCATGTCGCAAAAGGAGCGCCAGCCCGAATGCGGCCACGGGTCTGGAGCGGCAGCTTCCTCGCCAGCCTTGTGCCCACCCTTGGTGCCCGGGTACTTGTACCCGGCCGGGTACCATGAGGCGGGCTCGTCACGTAGAACGCCCGGTGAGACCCGCTCGACATATTCCCACATCCGACTGAGCTCTTCAGCACACTCTGACGTGCTGAGCACGCCCGGAAGCACGATGTAACCGTCCTTAGCCAGCGCCTCCGCTACGTGCCGCCCGAAGACCTTGTGGCCGTTGACGGTTGCGCACGCCAGCGCCTTGGCCGTAGATAGGTGCGCAAACAGGGCATCGTGAGGGCGCGCCGGCTCGGCCCCGTCAGAGCCGTTGGAGGCTGCAGCCGCGACGGAGACATGGCCATCGGTCGTACCGGCTTTGTGCACGGCGCCACCGGTCATGGAGGCCATGGGCGTCGTAATGGGCGTGGGCTCAAGAACGTGCCCGTGCTCGTCGACAATCTCGGTGATTTTGCCGTCGGGGGTCTCGGGGTTGATCTTGAGGATGTGCTTGTGTCTCATGGGAATGCAGTACATTGCGCCGTCGTGGGCCAGCACACCGCCCTCCCACTTATTGGCGCCGGTGAAGCCCGAGCCAACGGTATAGACAGTCTGCGTCGCCACGTCGATGCACAAGACGCTCGCGGACTTCAGAGGGATGCCGTAAATCCGCCCATCGGCCGCAAGAAAGCCGTTCTGCCACTTGTTGCAGTTGAGGCGGCCAGTGCGACCCTCAAGAGATTCGCCGACCTCGTACGCCGTCTGCGTAGCCGGGTCGACCTTGAGCACAAAGTCGGCGTCGGACGGGATGCAGTAGATGCAATCGTCCGGCCCGAGCACGCCGCCAAGGTACTTGTACTTGCGGTCGTTCCGATGGTGGCAATGGTACGTGAAAGGGATGACAGTAACCTCCTGCTTCATCGGATCAATCCTGAGCACGCCATCCGCGTTCGCAGGGATCCTGCGACCAGGGGGGTTGGACAGCGTAACTCCGGTTGGCTGAAGGAATAGGGGCAAACAAGCGCAGCCAGGGAAGAGAAGGGAGTGTGGGGAGCCCCTGGCCAGTCAAAGCTTAGGCGTACCCGTAGATGCACCCATCACGCCCCGTCACACCACCGTGCCACTTCCAGCCACCGCCGTCGAGCTCTCCAAGCATCGTCACCTCCTGCGTCATCGGGTTGATCTTGAGGACCGCGTTGGCACACTGAGGGATCCCATAGATACACCCGTCTCCACCCAGCAGCCCACCGTACCACTTGTGCTTGCCCGTAGGGGACGCTCCAGGCCACGGACCGCCGAATTCTGTCACTTTTTGGGTCGCCACGTCGATCTTCAGGATGGTCTCCGCAAACTGTGGGATGCCGTAGATGCACCCATCGTGCGGGCTGAGCACTGCGCCATGCCACTTCCACAGGCCCGGGATCGGCCCGCCGATGTGGCTGCACTGGTCCTCGGAGCGCGTGCAGTCGATCTTGAGCACAGTCTCAGCATGGCTCGGAATGCAGTAGATGGCGCCGTCAGGCGCCGCCACGCCACGCAGCCACTTGTACTGACCAGGATACGGCCCACCGATCAACGACACCTTGCCGGTCTGCACATTCAGCTTCATGACGCGCTGTGCATGGCCAGGGACGCCGTAGACATTGCCATCCGCGCCCAACACGCCGCCGAGCCACTTCTCCTGGCCCATGAGGGGCTCGTGGTTCATGAGGGCAGCAACCGCCTTCGGCTCCTTGGCACGGCGGCGATGACGACGATAAAGGAGCACGACAACTGCTGTTGCGACAGCCGTCATAGCGACCATCCGGCTTATTAATTGCATTACGATCGGCTTGATGATGCTCGACTCGCGGTGAACTCGTGTGTGCGCACACGCGCGGCGACGTGGCGAAGTGTGAACTGAACCTGTAACTCAAATAAGGTCAGCTCTCGAACACTTATTCATTTGAGAACTCGGGAAATGAATGGCTCGAGCAGCGGCCCTAGCTCGCCGATGCGTACGGCGCTACGGCGCTGTCGCAGCGTCACTCCCTGCCGTCGAAGGACCCTCAACAGAATCCTCGAGCTCGACTGTCTCGCCACCGACCTTTATTTGCCAGATCTGCAACGTCTTCGACCGTACCCATGAGTGCGCATTGGACCAGCGCAGCACGACGAGCGCTGAGGCAAACCCAGCGGCATCGGTGCTGGCAGCAGCAGCGCCGCGTGGCACGATGCAGCTCCCCGAAACCGCGCCGTCGCGGGCGGCGAACTTGCGATTTGGCTCGAGTACACGCTCCTTGACGTCACCCGGCAGGAAGCACGCCACTGAGAACTGGACGTGATCGCTCGCTATGGAGAACCTCCAGCTCACCAGCTGCCCTTCAACTGCGAGCCGCGACTCCTCGTGAGCCCGTCCTGCGCCTATCATCACCTCGGTGGGTGCTGACGGCTCCGAGTCGTCCCCTTTGTCGTCAGCCCTCTCCAAAGGGTGGCCATCGTCGTCCGGCGGCCGTTGCACACCCGCCACGCCGTCGAAGCTACTGAGCATCTTCATCATCATCGGCGCATCCATCATCTGCAGCAGTGCTGCACGGAAATCGCTCCCGTGTAGGCTCACCTGCGCAATCACGTAGTCACAAGCAGCGTTGGTCCACATCCAATGGTCCAAATCTAATGCGGAGGAGGTGCGGAAGCCACGCCCGTGCAGGCTCATCACATGCTGCGTCGCCACGGGCATCCAGCCATAAGGGCTCATCAGTGCTCATCAGTGCTCATCAGTGCTCATCAGTGCTCATCAGAGGTCATCAGAGATCACCTTGCGCTGCGTCGCCACGGGCATCCAGCCAGCGGCCACCGTGCGCTTCCACACGGTAGTGGCCCACAATGGGCAGTTGATCACAAGCACCTTCAACAGACCCTCGGCGAGCGTCCTGTTCAGAGGCGTCTGGAACTTGGAGTCGTACGCAATCCAGCGACGCGACGACAACTGCCACACTTTTGCGCCCCGCAGGTCGACGATCAAGCTGCGAGCACAACGGTTCGATCCGATGAGTCTGGTTGAGCAGCTGGATGAGGGCGAGAGGGCACAAGGCCAGCTGGATAGATGGGCGCGTGCAGCTCTCTCTCTCTCTCCCTCTGAGGTTCCAACGCGCTGCAACCTCACATCATCTTGACCATCTGACCCTGCTCGACGGACAGGCGCTGCAGCTGCCCCATGCGCGACTCGCATTGTGCCAGGTAGAACTCATGCATGCCCGCCTCGCCGATCTCGTCCAAGATAGCCGCGTACTGATGAAGGCGCAGCGGCTCGTACACAATGACGTGGCCGTGCTTGCCGATCCCCACAGTTGGGATCCCCGGCTTGAACTGATTCACCGCGGCCTGATGCGGAAAGCCCGCCGTCTCGTGATGGCAATCAAGGTGAGCCCACTTCTCGTGAACTTCATCCATGTTGAATCTGACGCGCAGCTCCAACATGTCGCGGACTGCTGCGACAGCCTGCGTCACGTCGTTGTCGTACCCACGCAGGAAGCGTAGCAGCCGGATGTCTCCAGTCACATCCTCAAATCGAGCGCTCGGCGCAGCCTTCAAATCTGCTTCAAGACGCTCACGCATCGTCCTGAGCTGCTCCTCCTCCTCAGCGGTTGCGAGCGACACGTGAAATTTGTTCTCGTCGCGCGCGGCGCCGGCTGCCATGTGAAAGAGAAGCTCTGGGAAGAAGTTTAGTCAAGTCAAGTCAAGTACCGGTACTGTACTGTAATACTGCACTGACTGCCGACTTTACTGAAGACGTATTCTGGCGCTTACTTTTCTGGGGAGGGGACACGGCAGCCGACGAGCGGTGGCCGTACCGGCCATCTCACTGGCTGGTGGTGGACTGGTTCTGCACGGCATACAAATTGGGCGACCTGGGGCTGAGCTCGAGCTCCCGCGAAACCCGCTTATATTTCTCATTGGCCATCATCTGCACCTGCGTGTCGGCCTTGAGCTCGAGCTCGGTACGCGCGAGCTTTCTCTTCTCCTCGGCCTCCTGCTGCGCAATTCGGATCTTTGCGTTGTGCTCAGTCTCCTCGAGCATCGCCTTCATCATGGCAGTCGTCATGACCCGCGGCTTTCCCAGCGCCGTGTCAAGATCGCTCTGGTCGGCGTCGGCCTCCGTGGAGTCCCGCATGTTCTGCGCGATAAAGTCATCGAATTGCGCAATGGAGCCAGGAGTGAAGCCAGCAGGAATTTGCATGTCGCCAGCATGTTCCTCGACCTGTTCCTGACCGTCCCGCAGCATGCCATCGATGAGGTCTCCGGAGACCATCCGGCCACTGACCTGCTCCGGGTTGGCACGCATGATCTCCTTGCGTACCGCCCTGGGCAGCATCTTGCCATGCGTGGCCGCCGTCGGCACGTACCGCAGGCTCTCGTGGTACAAAATCTGGCGGCACCCCACCCAAGAGTTGGCCATCATCGCTTCGGCGAGCACTCGCTGCAGCTCTCGCACGATCATCTGCAGCCGCGTCGTCTCGCGCGCGTGCTCGCGCGCGAGATCGCGCTCGCGCGTGCGCTCCGCGAGCATCGCCTTTGTTGCCTGGTGCGCTTTCTTCTCGCGCTCCAGCTGGCGTTCCAAATCGTTTGAACGTTTCTGCTGGGGAGGACACCGAAGTTTCCAAGCGTAGAAGCCCTTCCACAGCTCTCGCTTCACGAAGCGGGCGCCAGCCCTTTTCTTCAGCTCGCGAGCGCGATTCGCCTCCCCGTGCCACTTGCCCCAGCCTCGCGAGAGCTCGAGCGACATGATGCGCTGCATGGCTATCCGCATCAGGTGCGCCACACGCATTTCCCGCTCCTTGCCGAGAGTTCCGTCTATCAACCCGAGCTTGCGCTCCTTCTCCTTGAGGTCCTCGCGAAGCTTCTCGTTCACCTTGCGCACCTGCAGGAGCGCGCGGTCGAGGTCACGGATCTGCGCCTCGAGCGGCTCGACTATCCGGCGGATGCTCCCTTTCGGTGGGTAGTGGAAGACCCACTTCCGAAGTGCAGCGTGGCGCGCGGCGTCGCGGAAGCGGCCGGCGGCTTTGCGCTTGAGCTGGATGTAGTACTGAGAGTACGCCACCCAGGACGTCCAGCCGCGCGACAGGTCTCCCTTCATAAGCCGACGCACTGCCACGTGCCTCAAGTGCTCGATTAAGTTGCGACGCTTCTCCTCTTCGGTCTGTGCGAATCTCTCCTCCTCCTGCTCCTTGAGCATGCTCAGCTCGGCGATGGTGTCGTCCCTCTGAGTGATCAGATCCTCCGCGCGTTGCAGGTCGACGAGCAGGGCGCGCTCGACCGCCGACGCCTGGTGCCGTAGTAGATTGTTCCCGCGGTGGAGATTGTACTGCGCGGCTAGGATCTCGTGCATCATTTCCTCCTCGCCACGTTCGAGCTCCGCCTGGAGCGAGCGGATGAATGCCTCGCGCTCGATGGCGCCCTGCTGCGACGCGGCCAGACTCGCCGCCGCCGCCGCCTCGAGGCTGCGGCAGGTTGCCTCGAGCTTGTTCGAGAGCACAGCGCTGCGGTGGACAAGCTGGCCGACGGGGTAGCGCGCGCCGTGGGTGGGCGGAAATTCCATGTCATAGTCGCGGTCGATGGCCTCGAGCGCCAGCTTGGTCGCCGCGCGCTCTTTCGCCGAGCGCTGCAGGGTGCGCGAGAGCATGCGCATCTCCTCGTCCTCACCATTGAACCGTGAGAGCGGCGGCGCCACCTTGGAGAGCAGCCTGGAGCGCGATTTGGCGTGGTCCTCGCGGTGCTCCTGGCGCATCGCCTGCATGGTCTTGCTGATTCCGAGCTCAGATTTGCTCTTCAGCATGCCCATCACGCCCAGGCCCGCCGTGTGCCGCACGCGAGGCGAGCCGACCACCTGGATGGGCTCCATGCCTAAATAGCCGATCTCGGCACCACCGCTGCGCTGCAGCGAACCGTTCGAGGCCAATGGAGTAAACTGCAGTCTGCCGGGCCGAAGTTTGCCCGCGAGCGACGGCGCTGAGCGCGTCATCTGCTCCGTGCGCGTGAGCGGAACCTCCATGCCGGGCACGGGACTGCCTATCATGCCTAAAGTTGAACCGTTCACGCGTTGGAGAGTGAGGGCGTGCGTGCGTGTTTGCGCATGAATTTTCAGAAACATTTTAGAAAAGACATTCTTCTAAGTCCTTGCTACAGGTACGTGTAAATCTCGTGTCCTCGTCCGTACATATATGCCGATTTCGGATATGTCACGTCGGCTTCCACAACAATGGTCGCGCTCTTGCCCTTGCAGGATTTGCTCGCGCAGGCGAAGGCGAAGGCGCTCGATCCCGCGCGCTGCGGCTACGACCTGTGCCACGCTATAGTCTCCGGTGTGCGCGAGGCGCGCGCCAGCCGTCCGGACCTCGTCGCCCGCTTTGGCGCGTACCTGCTTCAGAACCACGCCTCGTCCCTGTCGCACGAGGTGTGGGCGACGTACGAGCAGGTGTACATGGCGCTGCTGCAACACGGGCGCGTCGCCCCGGGCAGCACGAATGCCGCCTCAGCGGACTCTGAGGACTTGCGCAAGGCGCAGCAGTACACGGCGACTCTCACAAAACAGTTCCCCAGCTCGCAGCGCGTCCGGCGGCTCGAGGCCATGCTGTTGGAGGCGAGGCGCGAGTACGGGGAGGCGGAGAAGGAGTACAAGGCCATCCTAGAGGAGGACCCTCACAACCTGCAGGCGGTCAAGCGCCAGATCGCCCTGCACCGGCAAAAGGGAGAGGTGAAGGAGGCGGTCAAGAAGCTGAACGATTACCTCACCACCTTCTGCAGCGACATGGAAGCGTGGGTCATGCTGCACGAGCTGTACCTGAGCGCGCAGAAGTACAAGGAAGCGGCCTTCTGCATCGAGGAGCTCGTGCTCATCAACCCGATGAGCTACATTTACCACGTGCGCGCGGGCGAGATCACCTACACCAAGGGCATCTCGCAGCATGGCGGATCGCACGACCAGCTGCTCACGGCGCGCAAGTACTTTGCGCACGCGCTCGAACTCAAGCCGGGCTGCCTGCGCGCGCTCTATGGCATCCTGCTCGTGTGTGCCGCCTTCGGCTCCTCCACCAAAGGCAAGGGCGTCAAGGTGGATACGGCAGAGCTCGTTGCCTTCGCCCAGCCGCTGCTGCTCAAGGCCTACACGCCTGCGACGGGCCCGGCGCACCCGATGCGCGGGCTCGTCATCGCGATGCTCAAGAAGCTCACCGTGGCCGAGGGCACTCTTCCCGCCAGCGCTTGAACCGCGCTCGCATGGTGCGCCCACGGGTGCGCCGGGCTTTTCCTTCTTGTCTTTCTTTCGTACCGCCCTCAGGGTTATTGAGGGTGAGGCTGAGGGTGCTCGCGTGTTTTTCGCGTGCATGTAGGTTGTAGCATGCAACTTGTTTCATACAACCGAACGATGGTGACTCACTGGCTGAGTGTACTTGGTCGTCCGGGTGCGAATCTTCAATCTATGGCAGCTTATGGTTATGGCTTATGCCGGTTCGCCGCGCAAGCCGAGCCCCAAGCGGTTCGTCCCCATCGCCCATGGCCATGCCCATGGGCCATGCCCCAGGCGGGCGCCGCGAGCGGCCCGGGCGAACCATCTAGTACCATGGCGCCCGGGTCCCCGCGCGGCGCAAAAACCCCGGGCGCTCGGCGTTCTTAGAAGACTTCTTAGCCGTTGATGGCTCATGGCATTTTGATCACATTTGATGGGCCGCGTCGGTTTAGGGGCCTCCCCACGAGGTTGAGGTTCGCGCCCTTCTTGAAGCGACCAACGCAGGAATCCACGTTCCATGCGAACATCCGCGTCAAGACTCAAGTACCGATCAAGCTCTCACGCGCATTGCTCACGCGATCAAACGCGATCAAGCTAGGACCTAGGTACAACAAGCAACAGTATATACATGACGGCTTTCATGTACTTTCATAATATTCAATGTCAGAGGGCTCAGTGCGTCTTGCCGAGAAGCCGAGAAGCCGAGAAGCGAGATTCGTGGTGTTCATTCATAGCCAGCCCGAGTATTAACAGCCAGTTCACGCCCGAGGACCTTTTCGAAGACCTCTCCGCAGGACGACCAAGGACACCAAACGGTGCATCCAGACGGTACGAAGCCGAGGCAGAGATGCTGGGGATGAGTTACCTTGCGGCGCTGCCCAACGCGCTGCTGTCCGCGGTCTCCTCGGCACTTTACGCGCTGCTCGCATTCGCATGGCTCGCCACAGCACAGCCGCGCGCTGCTCTGCTCCGTCGCGGGCAGTCGCTTTCGGCCATCCTTGCCTACGGCGCCCTGCAGCTGTTGGTCTCGTTCTTTCTCTCCGCGGTGCTGTACGCGGCACTGTACGCGGCGTTCGTGCCTGCGGCGGAGGCGGTGCACGAGCTTCATTTTGGCCTCTGTCAGCGGCCGCCGCCGGCTGCGAAGGGCGGTGCGCCCACGCCGTTGCCCGCTCGGGTGGCACGGCTCACGTTTACTGATGATGCGTCGGCACTACTCGCGAGCGCGTCAGGCGGCGGCGCCGCGGGCGCAGCGGCAGCAGTGGCCGCCGGGAGCATCGTACCTCCGCTCGTACGCGCGTACGAGTACGCCGTCGATATGTGCTTGCGACTTCCCGAAACGCCTTCGAACATAGACGTGGGTACCTTCCTTGCCTCCATGCGGGTGGCGAGCGCGCGCAACCAGTCGCTGCTTGCCGTCGATCGGCAGCTGGTGCTGCGCTACCGTTCGGAGCGCGTGCGTGCGATGTGGTCGTACGCGTTCGCGCTGCCGCTGCTCCTCGGCTGGGTGGATGAGTATCAGGACGCGTGCCTAACGCTCACGGAGGGCTTCCTCAACCTTCGACACGATCCGGCGCGCCGCGCGACGCTCGCACTGGTGAGCCCGCACGCGTGCAAGCTGCAGTTGTACGCGGCGACGCTCACCTTCCGCGCCCGCCTCTCGGGCCTCACGTACCTGATGACCGCCTATTCCTTCACCGCGGCCTCCGTCGGAATTGGCGGACTGATGCTCTTGCACTGGGTCGCGCTGCTTTTGTACGAGCTGCGGCCGGTGGCAGGGGCAGAGGCAAAGGCCCCGCCGCCCGCTACCGAGCGTCCGGTGCCAGCGCCGCCGCCACCGCCGCTTGCCCCACGCGCGGCTCCACGCGCGATTTTCAACACCGACGACGGCGACGATGGGCTTGGCAATGATGACGATGAGTGTAGCGGCGATGAGCTCGACTTTCGGAGCGAGGACGGCAGCTACGCACGCGGCTTTGACGATGGGCGGGGTGGTCCTCGTGGAGATTCGCCCTTTTACCCCTTTGACATGCCGCCCGCCCGTGGAGATGAAGGATTGCGGTACCGACGCGGGCGATAGTCAAGCGATATTCGCCATCATCAACACGTCCCAAACTCGAATCCCAAACAGCATGGATCGGCTGATTAATGCGCATCTCGACCATCGTCCATCGACGCACACCGCTTTCGCGTACGACTGAGAGCGACTCGATGTCCGACACAAGCGGTGTGAACTGTGATGTGCATGTGACTACATATTCCTGCTCCTTTCGAACGTCACAGTCACACAGACACACCTCTGACCTCTCAGACTCGAAAGAATCAATACAAGGTAGACTATAATGACGTACTATGTTTTACTCGTAGACGCTTATATCGATCGGCGGCCACGCGTGGTCGTCTCCGGTCTCCGCACTCAGAACGGGACCTATATTCGATTCCCCACCTCGCGCATCGACCCGCGGCCGGAGGTGCGGCTCCCCGCGCGCACACGAATACCAATGGGCATGTGATACTATGTAACTATATCAAAATCCCACGCGGCGTCCCGGTCGGGCCGCGCGCATACACGCGGTGCGCGTCTTAGCTCTTACGATGCGATGCACACGCGCGGTCGGGGAGATGTCCTGGATGATCCCGCTTCCCGGGCCGCCGGGGGAACGATGCGTGGCGAATCCTTCCGCTCAGCGCTTTGAAAAATGTAAGTAAGTAAGTTACATCTGAAAAATGTAAAACGTCAACGAAACCGTAACGTACCCGAAGAACCCCGACGCGATTCTGCATATCTCTACGTCTATGTTTTCACTTTTCTGTTTACTGTTATCCGTTCTGCATACGATACTCGTACACATACTCGACTGCCCGATTCTCCAATGCTCTTACCCATGGACCGAGTACCGCGATGATGGAGATGATCGTCATACGTCAACGTCATCGATACGACTGATCGACTGGCGAAGCGCGCATGCGAGCACAACATGTTCCTGTACGTCAGGTTCCTATGCAATGACCTCTCGAAGATCTGAAATGTCTGAATCTGAGGCCATGGCCCACTCTTCATCTCTGAACTTAGAACAGGCTCACCACTTGTTGAAGTCCTGCCACTCGTTGTCGTAGCACTGGCGCGTGCCCATGTATCCGATGTAAGACGCTTCGTCAAAATCGTAGCCCGCACGCTTGCAATCAAAAGGTAGGTAATGCTCCTTTTTCATCGCTTCAATCGAGAAGCCGGCCTCTCGGATGCCCTCGACATAGCCGCCGATCTTGAGTTCCCTGAGCGTCATCCAGCCAGCCTGCACAGCTTCTGTGGCCGTGTATCCTCCCAGCCTGATCTCGTTGAGCGAATGCCAGACCAATCTCGCCTCCGCGCACGAGTAGCCCGCGTCGCGAGCTTCCTTGACCGTGTAACCGCCTTCCTGGGCTTCTTCGCAGGTGTAGTTTGCGTTCCTGATCTCCGTGCACGTATAACCGCCATCTCGCAAACCCGCAACGTAACCTGCTGACTTGGCCTCGTCAGCCCTGTACCCAGCAATTCGGAGGCGGACGAGGATCGACCAGTCCTCGCCCAGGCCAGCATCCTTGGCCTGCAAGCCGGCATTCTTTGCCTCCAAGCAACTATAACCGGCTTCACGAACCTCCTCGCACGTGTAAGATGCCGACTTGGCTTGAATGCAAGTATAGCCAGCCTTCCTGGCCTCAATGCAGCTGAATCCGCACCGCTTGATTTCCTCGACATAACCCACCATCTTGGCATTGCTGATTTGGAAGCCAGCATCCTTGACTCCTTCGACGTATCCAGCTGCCTTGAGCACGTCAAGGCGTACGAATCCTGCCCATACTGCCTCAGAGCAGGAGTATCCCGCCTCATACATTTCAACAGCGGAGTAACCAGCTTCAAAGAGCCCCTCGACATAGCCCGCTATCCTAGCCTCCACGCACGTGTACTCCGCTGCCCTGAATTCTTTGGGCGAATAGCCCGCCTCCTTCATGCCTTGGACGTATCCAACCGCCTTCAGCTCCAAGATTTCCCAGCCGGCCTCCCTGGCCTCTTTTGCAGTGTAGCCAACCGCTTTCATGTCAGGGAGCGAGTCCCAACCACCCTCCCTGCACTCTTTGCAAGTATAACCCGTGAGCCTGGCTTCTTTCAGCGAATAGCCGCCAATCTTGACTTCTCCGGCCGTATATCCTACTGCTTTGCAGTCGTCGCACGAATAGCCCGCAGACTTCAAGAGTTTCACGTAGCCTGCTACCTTCACCTCCGCACAGGTGTATTCAGCATCATAGAAATCGTGGATGTCGATCCAACCCGCCCCGTTTGCATCCTGAACGGTGAAGCCCGCAATTCTGCACTCGAGCAATCCGTAGCCTGCGGCTCGGGCCTCGCTACACGTGTATCCAGCGGCTTTGAGCCCCTTCAGATAGCCTGCGATCCTTGCTTCCTTGCAAGTGTACCCAGCTACATAAATCTCGGCAATCGTATAACCCGCCGTAAACGCATGGGTGCTTGGATAACCTGCTGCTGCGAGACCCTTGACGTGACCTGAAGCCTTGACTTCGAAGCACGTGTAACCGCCGACGTTTAGATCCCTGAGTGACCAGCCGCCGTCGCCAGCCTCAGTGCAGGTGTACTCCGCAGCACGTGCCTCCGCGCAGGCGTATCCTGCTTCTCTGAGCTCCGCGCAAGTGAATCCGATCAGCTTGCAATCTGAAGCGGGGAAGCGCGCGTCTGCGTCTCTATAGCGCGCCATGATAGCGTCGCGGGCGGTATAACCAGCCGCTTTGATTCCGTCGATGTAGGGTCCTTCTTTGAATAGGACGGCGATGTTTGTCCAGCCTGCTAACATTGCCTCCGGGACTGTGTAGCCCGCGCTCTTGATTTCACTGAGCGTATCCCAGCCACCTGCTCGGACCTCTATGCATGTGTATCCAGCCTCCCAGGCCTCCCAGAGCTCGAAGCCCGCTGCCTTGATCTCCACGCCCAAGCAGCCGGCATCGCGTGCCTCCTTGCATGTGCATCCTGCTTCCTTGAGATGCGAACCAAGCCCCACTGCTCTGATCTCGGTCGACGAGAACCCAGCCGCTCTGAGGCCTTCTACGTAGCCTCCATCCTTGAGCTCTTGCAGGCTCCAGCCTGCATCGATGGCCTCCCTCAACGAGTAGCCACCCTCTCTAGAGTCGCCACAACTATAGCCACCAGATTTGACCTCCCCACTGGTCCAGCCTGCCGCCCTGGCTTCGCCACACGTGTATCCCGCCGCTCGGGTCTCGGTGGGTCCACAACCAGCTTCCCTAGCCTCCGTGGAGGTATAGCCTGCTGCCGCCAGCTCCTCGGCATAGCCCCCCACGATGGCTTCCGCACACGTGTAATTTGCGTACTTAATCGCCACACGGGTCCACCCCGCTTCCTTGAGCCCCGCCACGTAACCAGCGGCCTTTATGTCCACGATTGACGTCCAACCAGCTGCCTTAGCTTCCGTAGCCGTGTAACCGATGAGTCGAAGATCTTCGAGATCCTCCCAGCCCGCCGCTCTCGCCTGCTTGCACGTATACCCCACTCGCTTGACCTCCTTGAGCGTGTAGCCCGCTTCACGGAGACCATCGACATGTCCGACAGCTTTGCAATCCGAAATAGAGAAGCCCACGCGCCGCGCCTGGACAGCATCAATCCGACTGCAAGCGGCCGAGAGCTCGCGCTCCGCGAATTCGACGCGACCCGAGTCAACACCTGTACTCTTGGCGCTGTGTATGGCTGCTTTGAGACCTAATACGGCTGAATGGAACTTGTCCTTATCGAGCTGTCCCCAGCCACAGCACCCACGGGTGGTTGAAGTACGGTAGAGCCAGCGCTGAAGTTCCTGAAGAGTCTTCAGCTTCGTCTCCTGGATTTCGATCATCTCGCGCTCCATTGTCCTCGGTGTGGCCGGCTGCTCGTCTAAGAATGAACTTGCCTTGAGCGTGAACTTCGATTGCGCCTCCAGCTCGGCAGCTTGTGCTTTACGCAAGGCCTCTTCAGCCTCCTCCAAAGCCTTCTGCGCGTGCTCCTTCTCTGCCATGATAGTGTCGTGGACCTTCGCCGTTGAGCGCGGTGTGATCGGTCGAATAGCCAAAAACGATGTGCTCTGCGGCAGTTGCAACTGAAAAGCCGGCTTCACCTTTGCATAAGGCGCTCCCGCAACCTTCGCTGCCTCCTTCTCGGCCGCTGCCTTTGCAGCTGCCAACTCCTGCTCCGCCTCCAGGTGAGGTGACCACCGGCCAGTTGGTGCTGTGAGCGGCGGAGGTAGCGAAGGCGGAGAGTACACTTTTGTGTCTGCCACCGCCTCCATAATTGAAATGGGTACCTCATCCCCTGCCAGCACGGCTTTCTCCTCCACCTCTTCCGCCGGAAGCACTGAAGGCGCAGCTGCTTGAGTCTCCACTGGCAAGAGGGCTTCAGTCTCGGCTAGTAGTCTGCTTCTGTAGTCTGATACTTCTACGATCTCCTTCTCCTCCTCCTCCTCTTGCTGCTGATCGGATGAGAGCGTGATTTCTTCCACTGCTGCTGTAGCCTCTGCTGGTATCACGGGAGTCTCCTTCACCACCGTATCCTTGGCGAGTGCAAAAGGCTTCCGCTCGGGAGTCACCTCCTCCAAATCTGCATCCGTCTCGACGGCGACTGGAGGAGGAGTGGGGTTCACCTCCTCCATGGCATCATCCCCCCGTAAGGCCGGTTGATCAACCCCATCGATGGCGGAAGGTGGGCTAATGTTCTCCAGAAGTGCATACACTTTTGGCAAGTCAGGCTCGTTGGCGGCGAGAGCAGGAGTCTCCAGCACAGGTATGTCCTCCTCACGCGCAGCCTCCTCCTCCTCCTCACGCCAGTCCTCAGGGATTCGGGTGGAGCTCAGATCGGATGCAGTGGGGTCCGCATCTGTCGCAGGAGCAGCAGTCTCAGCTTCCAAAGGATCCAACCAAACCTCCTTCGGCGCATGCTTCGGCGCCGGCGACGGGACGTCCTGTAGCGCCAGCATATCTTCAGCTGGCGCGCTCATCCTCGCCCGAGCCGCGCCGCGCCCGCACGCGTTGAAACTGCCCTGCGTGTCGTGTGAGTCGAATCGTTGCGTCTGCTGCGCGCGCGGGGGACTTACCAAACCGTGATGAGAGGTCTCATCATTACCCCACGTCTCCCGGACTCCCACACTTCCTAAGGTCCCTCTTTACGTCTCACCACCCCCTCAGTGAGCGTCACACAACGTGTATCCCAGCTTCATCCTAGCTCAGTCCCAGCTGGGAGCTGGCTCCCCGGGAGCCGCCTGCAGTCAGTGACAGTCAACGAGTCAGTTTCGTCGCGGCCACCACATCACCGTCTCAAAGGACAGCTCCGCTCCCCTCGGTCAGCACTCGTGACGCGAACCCTCAACTCGGCTGGCGGGCCAGCGAGCTCAGCCTGTACAAATTGAAATCGCGTACCGCCGCGCGGCATGCCGCGGGCGGGCGGAACCGCCATTCGTGATTCGATGGTGAGACAACCGCGCGGCCGACGCCTCGGCCCCGGCACGTCGATCCGAACCCGACCTCGCAACCATGAATCTGATATCTGTCGACAGCAATGACACCCCCGTTCGCTATAAAGCACGGTTGGTGGACCGAGCTCCATTGTGCGCACCTACCACCTAGATTACATGTTCTACGACGAGCACTTCACCCTTTCTCTCTACAATCTAGCTGACTAGCTCTCGCGGTACGAGGTTCCTACGTTCCAAACACCTAAGGAAGTGAAGATCGGTGTTCTCTACGACGGCTCGTCACTGCTCGTCAGAGTTCTTCACCACGCTAGCAGGCGTTTCGGCGGTGGAGTTGGCCGGCGCACGGGCGAGAGCTTTTTGGGCGGCTCGTCTGGTCCACCAGCTGCAGCCTTCCATGACCGTGCAAGAGGAGGAGCTGTGTCTCTCTTGGGCTCGTCGGCAGGGACGACCAGAAGGTCCGCACATGGTGAGGTCACCAGTTGTCTGCTGAGAGCCAGTGGCTGTAGTTTGCGCCGCTGCAGACCAGGAACGGAACTGCTGCGGCCAAGTGCCCGTCCAGCCTCCATAGTGACCTTGCCTTCAAGCTCACTAACAAGGTCGACTGCTCTTAGCCAGCACCATTCGCGCCGCCGTGGACTTTTGGATCGGCTCGGCGTCGCGACCGCTGTCACGGAAGGTGCAGCAGGCTGATGTCTGGCCCGAGGAGATGCAGGAGGCGGAGAGGGGATGGAGCGCGAGGGTGTAACCGTGAAGGACACCGTCGCTCTGAGGAACGACACATTGCCCACGCGCTCCGTGCCTATGGCGGTTTTCGGTGGCGACGTATACTCTGTAGATATGCCGCCGCGTGACTGCAACCCAGTAAATGCTCCAGGCATCGCTGACCGGCTCACACGTTCGAGCGGCTGTAGGTCCTCAGTGGCTGGGACGCGTCCTGGGAAATGGGGAGCATTACTTTGCACAGGCGGCGGAACTGGAGTCGTTGCTGCTGGTTTCGCCGCGTGGGGCTCCTCTGACGGCTTGTCTGTCGCAGTCGCGCCGTTGCCAGTGAGCATGGGCTCTGGCGACGGCGGAGGACCTGACGACGATTGCGGCCCTGCAGCTAAAGTCGAGATGCTGTCGGCATCGCGCCCCGAATGCGCCACGCACGTGCTGAAGAATCGGTTCGGCGGCGGAGGCAGATCGGCAACACAAAGCCGCACAATGTAGTGGATTCGTTCGCACTCAAGGCCTGGGTACGATGTGTGCTCAAACTCGCAGATTGAGTGCCAGTTGACCTCCTTGATCCACGACTCTGGCGTGCACAGCTCCCTGGTGACGAGTTCCGTTGCCTTCAGAGTTGGAGACGACTTTTCCTTGAGCCGGCAAGTGAGCCGCCGCCGGCCACCATCGCGCTTGCACACGACGAGCTCGTGCTCTCCGTTGGAACTGAGAATCTGTACGGTCAGCAAGCGACGCTTGAGCAGCAGATTTGGGCAGACCGAATGCATCTCCACCGGGCTATCCGTGGCGTTGTTCAACGGCAGCTGCCGCTGCAGCAGAGGGGCACGCCGCGAGTAGAGCAGCCCATCTTGCGAGTAGAGCTCCGCGTATAGCATACGCAGCTGCTCGCCGGTCCATCGCTCTAAGCTGATTGAAGCGAAGCGTAGCACGATCGCGAGCTCTTGCAAAGAGCACACGAAGAGATAGAGCGGCGGACCTCCTTGCATGGTAGCTGCCAGGTAGCGCTGCGCACCATGGAAGGCGTGCGGCGGAAGCTCGGGAATATCTTCGATGTCGGGCATCTTCATCGGAGGCAGCTTGAGCTTCTGTGGCTTCCGTTTCTCGAAAGTGTTGAGCTTGACGCTATCCTTTTTCCGCAGGCGCGGTGGCATCCTCATGGGCTTTCCCGTCACAGGGTCAGGTTCACCTGGTAGATCCTCCTCCACCTCCACCTCCTCCACCTCCTCCACCTCCTCCACCACCTCCTCCTCCTTGGACGGGGTAAGTCGGGCAAGTTCTTCCTCAGGCTCGGAATCCTCTTCAGGTTCGGGCATCACCCAGGTATTGATGGGCTCTGGCTCTGGCTCTGGCTCGGGCTCGGACTCCGAATGAACTTCCTCGCGTTCAGGCACGACAAACTTAGCGAGAGCGTCGGCGACGAGAAGTCGCACGTCCCCGTCAACCATCGTGTCGAGCAGGTCGTCACGAGTAAGCGCGACAGCCTTTTCCACGGCTGCTGCATGAATGGCCAACTCTAGGGCGGCGTCCTCGTCCTGCGCTTTGGCGAAAAGAACCTTCTCAATCTTGTCGCGCATCAGAGCTTGCTGCGCTCTCCTCTGCGCCGCCCTTGCCATTGCTGCTTCTCGTATCTCTTGCGCGGCACGCTCCCTTGCCTGGTTGCGCGCCAGATCGCGCGCAGCTTTCTCGGCTGCTTCCATTGATCTCTTCACCTGCTCTATCTCCCTATCGGCATCCTGGGCTTCCATCACAAGCCTTCCCTCGATCTTTTGCCGGGCCTTTCTCAAACGAGAAGCGTTGAGCGCTTCTTGCTTCTTGGCCTCATCGATGACCTCGTCCCATTTTTCCTGTTCACCGTGCGCGATTGTTGCGAGCTCCTTGCCGAGGGCCTTGCCGTAGTCCTTGAACTTGCCCCATTTGTTCTTCTTTGCAAGCGCAACCAGCGGGCTGTCCTCGGGTTCTTCTCCCCGTGCGATTTGAGCCATCTGGCGAATAGCACGCGCAACGTCATCGTCCATGCTTTTGAGTGTGGGTTCAGAGACGTTGTTCTCCCATTGTTTGATACGACTTACGAGGGGTTCCGGTGGAGGTCGCTTGCTCCGCATTTTGTATGTGTACGGGACGAATGTCTGCTCTGTCTCTGGGCTCTTGCCCATGCTCATGAAGGTGCCCTTGGGGCGCTTGAGCGGTGACAGGCCGCCCAAGAGCGGGCTGCGACCGCCCGTCATCGGCGGCGGTTGGTCCGTCGACGTCATCGCGCGCTCCACCTCCAGCATCGCGCGGGTCTCCCCTGAAGAGAGTTTCGAAACTGCACAAAGCAACACTTGATCATTGCGCGATTGGCGCGCGCGCTCAGCGCTCAGCGAGCTTACCTCCAATCTTACTCATGCTTCATACATGATCTGGCATGGCGTGACAGTGGACGCTATATCCAATGTTTCTGCGTAACAGAGCTTCGAAAAACGCCGTGTCGAGCGGTGATCGCCCCGCAGGAGGCAAAACCGGCCTCTGGAAATGGCGGCGGCCGCGACGATGATCATCACCTTATTCAAGCACTTGAAGCACATCTTCGAACCGGACATGTCGTCGTACGATCCGGATGCTGTCATCGATCATACCCTGCTCGAGACCTGCAAGCCGCACCACCGCGAGGTGGTGCAGCTGGCCATGACAGATCTGTATGGGAAGCGCATGGAAGCCATCCTCCGGCTTCCAGCGTCATGGGAGCGCTTCCTCGTTGAGCGTATGCTCAACGATAAGCGCGACCTGCTGCTGGCGCTCACCTTCCTGCAGGTGGCGCTCTGGCTGACGTTCACAAGCGTCATGCAGCTGCTGGTCCTCAATCCTAACAACAGTTGGAGCTGGTTGTGGATCGTGCCGCACCTGCTCATCACATGGGTCGTGTTTGGCCAGCGCTTCATTCTGGCGATGCACTACGCTGCGCACATACCACTCTTCAGCAAAAAGAAGATTGGCTTCGCCGCCACGCTGCTCAACGCGATCCCGACGACGGTCATGTGCAACTTCTACGGCATGCCTGCCGGCGCGTACTACGTTCACCATTGCATCATGCACCATCAGGCCAACAACTTCTTCCCGCACGACGTCTCGTCGACGATGCCTTACGATCGCAGCTCGCCGCTCCACTTCTTTGCCTACGTGATCAACTTCATGATCCACACCTTCCTCTATCTGCCCTTCTATTGCATCGTCAAGAAGCGCTATGACATCGCCGGTGTGTGCGCCGCGCTACTCGGGACGTATATGCTCGCGATCAAGTTCCTGTACGCGTTCAACCCGCTCTTCTTCACGTGCTCGCTCGGCATCGCCTCCGTGCTCGGTCCGTTCGCGCTCATGCTGGGTAACTTTTCGCAGCACATCTTCGTTGACCCTGACTCGCCCTCGAGCAACTACACCCTCGCGTGCAACCACGTCAATGCGCCGTTCAACATGCTCACGTTCAACGACGGCTACCACATCACGCACCACGTGAACTCGGTCTGCCACTGGAGCGAGATGCCTCTCAACTTCATTAAGAATCTCGACAAGTACGAGCAGGGCGGCGCGATCATCTTCAAGCACATCAGCTTCGATGAGATCTCGTTCGCCGTCTTCTCGGGCGAGCGGGGGCTGCGCCGGCTTGCTAAGCATGTGGTGCAGATCACGCCCAAGCATAAGAGTGAGGACGAGCTCGTCGCCATGTTCCGCCGCCGGCTGCAACCGATCGTGAACAAGGAGACGAATCTCACTTCGTCGCGCATCGGCGTCTTCCTCGCGAACGAAGTGCTCTGGTTCTCTGCCTGGGCGGTCGGTTGGCCGCTGGCAAAGATCCCCGCCATGGGCACTGCCGTCTTCTACGCGATCTACCACATCGGCGGGCTCAGCTGGCTGAATGCCTGAACAGCCGTGACGGACGGGATTCTCCCTTCAACGACCGGTACAGTCTCGTCCACGTGGGGTCCGTATGATGATCGATGTCTTGCGTTTGACCTGGTCCTCCGCGACGCGCTGCATGTGGGTCTGGGTACCCCCTGCGCCGTCCGCCCCCCCCCCCCCCCCCCCCGCCGGCGTGTTCCGGATGTGCGTGGGTCGCGCCGCGCGTGTGTGCGGGCCCCTCCGTCGAGCGGTGTTCGCGTGTCGTCGCTTTCTTAATTGATAATTCTTTTCTTGCTCGACCGTATCATGATACTGACCCGGCCGATAGTCATCGCGTCTTCTAGCGAGGCCCCGACGAGATAGCGGCCAGCGCGCTCCGGCCCGGGTTCTGTAGCTGCGGCGCCCGCGCGCAGACGACGTTATCTCGTTATGTCTTATGAGCCCCATCGCTCGGTCGTCGAGGTTGGCAGGAAGGTGGCCGGCCCCCTATCAAACGAGTAGATGTCCAGGTCGTTGCCCAGCGGCAGGATGGGCAAGAAGGCGCCACCGCTGTTGTATCGCTGCTGCGCCTGATCGAGATCACTCAGATCGAGCGCCGCGGCGAGCGCGGCGGCGCTGAGGGCCTTGCGTTCACCGGTGCCCACGCTCACGTCGGCAGGGCTGAAGCCTGAGCGTGTCTGCCGCTCGTCGGGTGAGGAGGGCAGCGAGATCGAGTCGTCGCCAGAGGGCACTGGCCGAGCGCTGAGCGCGTCCTCGCACTCCTCCTCTCCATCCACTTCCCTGCTCATCGGCTTCCATTGGAGCGCTCGCGCGGCGGCGCCATGCAACCGCGCGCTCTGCAGCAGCTCATCCTGGAAGCTGTTCAGCCGCTCGACTAGCTCGCGGTCGTCCGCTACCGAGTCGTACATCTTGCCATTAAAGAACTCGATGCACCAAATACGCTCCTCCTCGCGGGTGCTGTTTGGCGGATCGAGCAGCAGGTGGCAGCTGGGTACGAGCTGCAGCATGTCGAGCTCGACGCCTCCGGCCTCGAGACGCTGCATTTTGCGCTTCGCAATGCTCGCCAGCCGCATCTTCTCCTGCTGCCACGCCTGGTCCTCGGTGTCAAAGTCATCCCGGAGGAGCATCACCCATCCGTCAAAGCCTGCACGCGCCTGCAGCTCCCGCGAGGAGCAGTGGAAGATAATATACGCCTGCGCGGTGCTTGCCATCCCTACTCGGGGGGCAGCGTATGTCGAAAGGAACTCTATCTCGACCGCAAGCAGGAAGTGTTCAGCGAACCGCGCGGCGCGCGCGGTTCGGCGGTAGTGCACAGGACGAGCGTCTTCGCCTCGGACGTTTCCGCAAGCTTTTGCGTTTTTTGGCAAGTTTTCTCGATTCGGGGGGTTTACGCCTTGCCGCGAAAGGTCAGGTCAGTTCAGTTCAGTTCAGAGAGCACATTTGACAGGCTTCCGTTAGGTTGTCTGTTGTTGATGTAGTAACTGAACTGAACTGCCCGCGAAAATGGAAAAACACCACGCGTCGCCCCCGTGCACGCCCAACGAAAGAAGACCACCCGCATGTTGACTACAGTATCTTGCCGCAAGCCCGCAAGAACCCGCACAGCAGAGATAAGCCAAAGGCAAAGCGAATAGCGGAAGCGGGAAAGCCGGTTTGACGTCACGCGTTCTTTACACAGGGGAGGGACGGGTACCCTAAGTATGTAACCTACAGATGACTTAAGTAACTCACACATACAACAGAGACTTGACCGGACGTTGGCCATTTGTACATGGTAGACGAGACACACAAGCACAAGCAAGCCCATTGACTAACTCACTCACGAAAGTAGAACACGAGACGCGCACAACACTCATGGGGAAGAGCAAGGCACACACGTTGCGTCGGACGATAGTATGTGTACTCTCATCATGCTGACTCAGTGCACGAGAGCCGGAGCTCGGCCCTGGTCCCGCCAGTGCTGCACATGTAGGCACGGGCACGGGCTCTTGTAGGCACAGGCACAGCTCACTCGCCGTCTTAGAGTTCAACAAACGTAGCTGAGTTGAGCCGTTGCGCCCGATTTAGGCGATACGTTTGTTTGGTAGTTGACATCGACGATCGCCTGCAGCAGCAGCTCGTGAACCGCGCGCTGGTTGAAACGCATCGCGAGCCCGGCAGCGGTGTTGCCGTCGGCGTCGAGCGCGCCAATGTGGGCGCCTGCGTCGATGAGCAAGTTGACACATGTTCTCAATCCGCGCGCCGCGGCCCAGTGAAGCGGGAAGCGGTCGCCGTCGGGGTCGCGCAAGTTGACAGAGATGGTCTCCCTGATCCCCGGGTCCTTCTCGAGGTTGTACGCGCGCAGCATCGAGGCGAGCTCGCGTGTCTTATTCCCCAAGCAGAGCTGTGAGATTGGTCCCTCATTGCCCGTTGACTTCTTCACGTCGTCTATGGGCGGGCCGTACTTGATGATATCGCCGATTTCGAACTGGTCGCAGTCGAGCGCGAGCTCGGCAGGCGTGCGCCCCTGTGCGTCGCGCGCCGTCTTGTCCGCGCCCGCCTCGAGTAGAAGGACGACGCACCGACGAAAGCCGCGCGCCGCCGCCCAATGCAGCGGCGTGCGGTCGCCGTCGACGTCGAACTCGTTGACATTGTGGCCGAGCGCGATGAAGCTCTTGACCTGCGTCACCTGGTTGAAGGCCACGCGCAGCGAAAGGCCCTGCAACTGCTCGGTCACCTGTTTCTTGTCGTTGTGGTACACAGTGCCGATGCCAAGAGCGCGCTCAGTATCGCCCAACGTCTGTCGAAAGGTTTGTCGTGCTGACAAGAACATGCGCGACGAAAACGCCCCGCCCACTGCGTTGAGCGAGCGCGTGCTCAAGGACCCGAGGATCGAGCCGATGCTCCTCTGCGAGTCCGGGACCCCATCTGCAGAAACGGAACGCCCTCTGCGATTCGCTGCTGATGGGGTCCCGGGCGTGCCGATTCTGCTGAGCGGCAGCAGCACGGCAGCTTTGGGCTGTGGCTGTGTCAGGGATGGATGATCGCTTTGGCTGCCGTTCGAGTCAGTGTCCGACTCCTGGACTAGAGGTGGCATCTCCTCGCTCTCATCGACGAAAGCCCCCTTGTCGTGCTGCGTCGTGTCCAATTGCGGACGTGTCGCAACTGCGAATGAAGTGTTGTCAAAGAAACCGCGGAAGACATCGAACGCCGACTCCATAGAGAGGGCGGGTACATCGGCTGGTGGGACGGCCATGAGAGGGACCAGCCGGAGTTGCCACGAGACCAACTCCTTCGTCTCCTTCGTTTTTTTCGTGACTTGTGCATGGATAAAATCAGAAATAGACTTGTGCTAAATTTGCTGATTGAATCATCCATCAATCTCGGAAGGCTGCTTCAAAATTCTTCTGAGAGTTCGATGGAAAAAAAGAGCGGTCGGTCGACCACGACCGCTGACGTGCAGCGCGTGGTGCATTGTTCAGTTCAGTTACTACATGTACATAAACAAGAAAACAACACTCAACACCTCTGCAACAGACAACCTAACGGAAGCCTATCGAATGTGCTCTCGAGGCTAGCAGTGGGGGTGAACTGAACTGAACTGAACTGAACTGAACTGGTGCATTGGCTTGGTGCTGACCTTGTGACCTACAAGTGCTGTCTGCTGTAGACTGACTTTTCGACTTTTGTGTCTTGAGAGGGGTTCAATCAGTGGTTCAATTGGAGGGGTTGCTCAGAGTTTTGCGAAATTTAGAGAAAAAATTGCCAGCGGCGCCGCAAGTCGCGAAATTTTCGAAATTTGCCATTCACCGCACCATTGACCATTCGGGAGGCACACGCAGTTTTAGGCTTTTACATGTAGCAGTTCACAATAAGTTTGGAAGCTCGTACCGTCGTCCTTATCGTCCGCCGTAGCTGTTCAACACAAGTCAAGTCAAGTCACTTCCAAAAAATCAGACAACCTATTACAGTAAGCCCATCGAAACGCGCGAGCCACCCTGCGGTGGCGCACGACACAGCGCTTGAGCTCGTAGTGAGGAGATACTCCGCGACGCGGAGTGGCGAAGGTCTTCCTGGCTCGTGCGGAGGTATTGCCGTCGACGGCCGCACGATTAGCACGGCATGAGGCTGGTGCGATCCGTCTCCCTCGTCAGCCTCATCGGCACAGCAGCCAGCACCAGCGTGCGCTCACTTGCGAGCCTGCCTCAGACGTCGGCTGTGGCCGCGTGGACTGGCAGCGTGCGAAGGGCTACGGCCGTTCACCGCGCGCAGCTGCAGCACGTGTGCATGCAGGCGACCGGCGCTCCCGCCGCCATGGCCGAGCAGCAGATCGCACCCGCCAAGGGCGGCTACGACCACACGACAATCGAGCCCAAGTGGCAAGACTACTGGGACGAGCACGACACCTTTGCTACACTGCGGCGCGAGGGCAAGGAGAAGAAGTATGTGCTCGACATGTTCCCGTACCCGTCGGGCGCGGGGCTGCACGTGGGCCACCCCGAGGGCTACACGGCGTCGGACATCATGGCGCGCTACTGGCGCATGTGCGACTACGACGTGCTGCACCCGATGGGATGGGACGCCTTCGGTCTGCCTGCAGAGCAACACGCTATCAACACGGGCACGAGACCCGAGGAGACGACGAAGGCGAACATAGCCAACTTCAAACGGCAGCTGCGCTCGCTCGGCTTCTCGTACGACTGGAAGCGCGAGCTCGCCACCACCGACATCGGTTATGTCAAGTGGACGCAGTGGATCTTTCTGCAGCTCTTCAAGAAAGACCTGGCGGTTCAAAGTGAGGTTCGTGTGAACTGGTGCGCCGAGTTGGGCACCGTCCTCGCTAACGAGGAGGTCATCGACGGCAAGTCGGAGCGCGGCGGCTTCCCGGTGATGCGCATGCCGCTCCGCCAGTGGGTTCTCCGCATCACTGAGTACGCCGAGCAGCTCGCTGCAGACTTGGCCACAGAGGGTATTGAGTGGCCAGAAGGCACCATGACGATGCAGAAGACGTGGATCGGGCGCTCCGAGGGCGCCGAGATCACGTTCGAAGTGGAGGGCGCGAGCGCGAGCACGCCGCAGACGATCGATGTGTTCACCACGCGGCCCGACACGCTGATGGGAGCGACGTACGCAGTCATCGCGCCCGAGCATCCGCTGGCCGCCGCGCAGCTTGCGGCGGCGGACAAGGGCGGTTCTGACGACGCGACGGCCGCGGCACTGCGGGCATACGTCAAGGCTGCCGCGGGCCGCTCCGATCTCGACCGCTCGACGGCCAAAGTCAAGAGTGGCGTATGGAGCGGGCTCCATGTCAAACACCCGCTCACAGGCAAAGCGCTCCCACTCTGGGTAGCCGACTACGTGCTTGCGGGCTACGGCACTGGCGCGGTGATGGCCGTGCCCGCGCACGACGAGCGAGATTTCGAGTTTGCGAAGGCGTTCAACCTGCCCATCGTCCAGGTGGTGGCACCCTCTGTGGGCGCGCCGTCACTCGACTTCGGTGCCGAAGGGGCGGCCGCGTACACGGAGCTCGGCGTGTGTGTCAACTCGGGGGAGGGCTTGGACGGCCTCAGCACCCTCGACGCGAAGACGGCGATGATCGCAAAGCTGACCACGCTCGGTAAGGGCAAGGGCAAGATCACGTACAAGCTGCGCGATTGGGTCTTCTCCCGCCAGCGCTACTGGGGCGAGCCCATCCCCATTTACTTTCCGGTGACGGTGCATGAGGCGGGAGGTGACCCTCGTAAGGGCGATCCGCACACGATCGATTACAACACGCCCATCCCCGTGCCGGAATCTGAGCTGCCCGTGGCGCTGCCGGATATTGAGGATTTCAAGCCGGGATCAGACCCGCAGGGTGTGCTTGCCAAGGCGGAAGTTGCCCACTGGCGCTACTTCCAGAAGGAGGGCAAGTGGTATGCGCGCGAGACGAACACGATGCCGCAGTGGGCTGGCTCGTGCTGGTACTACTTGCGCTTCGCTGACCCTGCGAACGGCGCTGCGGCGTGGTCGCCCGAGGCCGAGAAGGCGTGGCTACCGGTCGATCTGTACGTGGGCGGCGCCGAGCACGCTGTGCTGCACCTGCTGTATGCGCGCTTCTGGCACAAGGTGCTCACTGATGGCCAGCGATGGCCTCTGACTGGACTGCCTCAGATAGCCTCTGGTTGACGCTCGCTGACCTCGGATTGCGTCCCTCCTCAGGTACTTTTCGACCTCGGGCTAGTAACGACCAAGGAGCCCTTCAAGAAGCTGGTGCACCAGGGCATGATCCTGGGTGAGGATGGCGAGAAGATGTCCAAGAGCCGCGGCAACGTAGTCAACCCGGACGACATCGTCATGCAGTACGGCGGCGACGCCATGCGCCTGTACGAGATGTTCATGGGGCCGCTCGAGGCCGTGAAGCCGTGGCAGACGGAGCAGATCTCGGGCGTCGTGCGCTTCCAGAACCGCGTGTACGCGCTCGCGGCCAAGCACGCGGCCGCGGCCGGTGAGGAGACGATCTTGCCCGGGACGATGACTGAGGAGACGGCGCGCCTAATGCATCAGACGGTGCGCAAGGTGACTCTCGACATCGAGGCGATGTCGTTCAACACGGCCATCTCGCAAATGATGGTCTTTTCGAATCACCTTCAGTCGCTTAGCACGCCTCCGCCCACCGAAGCGCTCACGAAGCTCACGTTGCTCCTTGCGCCCTTCTCGCCGCACCTTTCCGAGGAGATCTGGCAAACGCTGCTTGGCCACCCGGAGTCGGTCTCGTTTGCCACGTGGCCCACGTACGACGAGAAGATGTGCGAGGTGACGACCGTGACGCTGGGCGTGCAGGTCAACGGCAAGGTGAGGTCGGAGATCACGCTCGAGAAGACGGCCGACGCAGACGAGGCCAAGGCCGCGGCGCTCGCTGACGAGAAGGTGCAGAAGGCCATCGGCGACAAGGAGGTCAAAAAGTTCGTGTACGTTCCTGGCCGCATCCTGAACTTTGTCCTCGGGAAGTGATGAGAGAGTGAACGCAGGATTAGCGCGAGAGCGGGCGGGTGAACTCGAATTTGGTGCTGTGGTGTACCTGCGCGCGCCCTGGGTTTGCAGCAACTCAAATCGAATTCTGACGCGACGTGAGGGCGCCTGCTTAGATAACGCCAAAAAGACGAGAAGCTCGAATTCCGGATGGCGCGGATCGAGATCGCGGTGGTCCGGGTTCGGCGGAACGCTAAGCCTAAGGTTGAACGAAGTACGAACGACTTGGCGATGGTCTTCCGGTAAGATCTTCGCATCTTCGTTTACTGTAACCGGGTTCACGTCACGTCGTCGGACGTCGCGATCGTATCGGGTATCGCTTCTCTCCACTGTCTCTCGTCTCAACACTCAAGAGTCGTCAGTCGACGCGAGTCTCGAGAGAGCGGTGTTGAGGTGAATTTTATTTAAGCGTTATAACTATTTAAATAACTATTCGAGAGAAGAGAACCATGCAGAGTAATAAAATTCATCAAATTTTGAACCATCCCTAGTTCCCGCTCCCATTGCAGTGGCCAGTGCACGTCCGAAGCAAGCAAGCAAGCTTGTCGAAACCTCCAGTGTTCATAATTTCTCACCCACACCCTGTGTGAGAACCACAGGGTATTTCTGTCCACATGCTGTGAATGTCTGCGCCCTCCACGTAGTGTCTCGACGTAGTGTCTGCACGGGGTCGGTGGTCGTACGTGTTTAACGTGTAGCCGGGAGGCCACAAATTAACGTGAACTTAAGTGAACGACCGGGAGCAGCGGGGGCCGTACTGAGCGACAGCGGTGTAGTGAGCGTGTGAAGGGACCGCGCTGAGTCCAAAAGTGTGAAGAACACAGCAGAACAATTCACACGCGCGAGCCGAAGACTGCCTTCCAATGGTGCGCATGTCCCGACACCACCGTGCCGCCGGTCGGTCCTGTGCTGACAGCGCTTCGCCATCCGCAGTCGGCACTCTTCAACTTTAAGTCTTTCCTCATCGTGATTCTCCTCTTCATATGCGCCTCAACCTACTTACGGCAGCAACGACCTTCAATGTTTGTAGAGAAGAAGCCTGGGTGCGCGCCGTCATGGCACCTCTCGCTCGCTGTCCAGCTATCGAAACAACTCCTTACCCTGTGTGCACTGCCACTGTTCCGCAGATTATTCGGTCTCGTGTACAAAGCTTCTGTGATCGGTGCGCTGCTGAACTGTCCTCGCTCCTTGTCCTCTCCCATCTTTTTCTGTGCGTTCTCATGCCGCGCCTTTCGTGCGCACGCCCTCAGGCACGAGGTTGAGTCCATACGTTTCGCTCAGCTGCATACTCATGGGTGTATGGAACTTGTTCTTCTGAGTTCACTGTGTGCGTTTTTGGTGGACACAACCTGCCGTACTCGAGACGGCCAGACGGGACATGTATACAACGCTACGAGTAAGAGTCGTTAGCTACGTGGTTAGAGTAGCTGCTTGAAGAGTGATAAATCGTGTCTTCAAAACAATTATACACTACATGAGACTCACTGGACACGGCCCTAACGGCCCACGCGCACGGCATCGGCAAGCCGATGGCCCACAAAAGCCCACACCAATTGGCCCACACTGCACACTTACCGTACACCGTTTACACGCCACACGGCCCGCGCGCGCGGCGACCAGGACCACGGCATTCAATACTGTCGCAGTCTGCAGACCGTGCCGTTCCGAAATCGATGCTCTCGCCATGGCGCGATTTTGCACTTTTTACCTCATCTTTCTTCCTTTTGCGATGTCATCTGTGACGTATGCCTACTTTGCCCTTGCCGTCTTCATCTGTGTCTTTGTTTTCACCTTTCTATATTCCGCGTACCCCTATCTGACGCGCATTCAATCCTGGTCAGTGTTTGCTGGCGCCTTCCTTGTGCGGCCTTTGGGGGGCGTGCTTTTCGGCCATGTGGGCGACGTTCATGGTCGCGAGAAGGCGCTACTTTTCACGATCCTGGTCATGGCAACGCCCACGCTTGGGATCGGCCTCCTGCCTGGATACGATTCGATTGGCATCGCCGCGCCGGTGGTGCTCATCATCCTGCGCCTGCTGCAAGGACTTGCCGCGGGTGGCGAGCTACCGGGCGCGCTCATCTTCGCTGTTGAGTCGGCTCCAGCAAAACAGCGCGGCCTCTTCGGCTCGCTCGTGCAGGCGAGCAGCGCCGGCTCGCTGCTCTCGAGTGCAGTTGCGGCGACGCTCTACTACACCCTCGGCGCCGAGGCAGTGGACTCGTGGGCTTGGCGTGTACCGTTTGTTCTGGGCGCGGGTATTGCAATCTACGTGTTCTGCCTGCGGCGCAGCTTCATGCCGACGCCGATATGGCTCGAGGCGCAGCCGCCCCCGCCCCCACCTGAGATCGAGCTCGACGCTCAATCCGACGCCCCAAGCGCACCGAAAGTCACAAGCATCGATGCCTGGCGCCATCGCCATCGCCATCGCCATCGGCGCCCGAGGGAGCAGTCTTGCTGCCGCGAGTCGCCGCTGCTTCGGGCGATACGTCTTGAGGGATGCGCGGTGCTGCGCATCATGTGCGCCTCGGCCCTGGGCAGCGTCGGCTACTACGCGCTCTTCGTGTGGATCCCTTCGCACCTCGCCGAGAGCGGAAAGCTGAGGCCGGGCTGGGCGCTGGAGCTCAACATGTTCCTCCTACTCTGGTGGGCAGGCTTCGTGATCCTTGGAGGCTGGCTAGCGGACGTGACGCCCACGCAGCTCATGTGCGCGCAGACTCGGGGGCGCGGGTGCGGCTGCGGCCGTAGGCTCTGCTACCCGTCCCTCGGCGGATTGACTCTTGTCTGCGTCGCGGGGGCGTCTGCCGTGGCACTGTTGGCGCCGGCGCTGTTTTGGACCCTCGCTCTCCCGTCCGCGTCGCCGATCATCACCGCCATGCTGCTGGCGCTCACGGTCGGGGCGCACGGTGTGTTCACTGGGCCGCTTCAGGCGTGGTTCGTGCTCAGCCTGCGCTCTGTCAACAGCCGTTACTCGGCACTAGGGCTGGCGTACAACACGAGTGCGGCACTGTTTGGAGGCACTGTGCCGCTCGTCGCCACCGCCATCTCCGCGAGCGATCTCGGGCCGGGGGGCGTGGGCGCGTACCTGGCAGCGGCAGCGCTGGTCTCCGCATGCACGGTGACCTTCTCCGAACGCTTCATGCCGCTCGAAGCCGGCGAGCCGCCGCTCCTGCGCGAACAGGCGCACGTCGCGGTCGACATGGGCAGCATTGAGGGCGTCATCATCGACGACGACTACAACATCCAAAAGGAGCCACCACCGGCGGCGGCGGCGGCGGCGGTGGTGACGCCGCGTGTCACGCTGCCGGGCCCGCCGCCGCCATAGCAACGTACAACTGCATACAATGACAACAATGGACCGCCTTTAATTGTAATCATAGTAATTCATTCGCGACACCAAATTCACACCCCTTTTGCCGCATAGGGCCGCCGCTTTCCTCTCAATTGGAGGTCGAAGCGATGCAGCGCGGAGGGCCCAACCGCGGACCGCCACAACAATGCGGCGGCCGTCCGCAGACGATGGGTAGTAGCCCATATGGCGGCGGCATGGGAACTCCCCAGCAGCAGCAGCAGCAGCAGCGCAGGGGGGGCGCCTTCGGCACTACGCAGTCCGATGGCTTCCTTGCACGCCTCGAGCGAGTGGAGACGGACACGAAGCCGACGACGGCAGGCGGTTCGGCGCCCATCACGCTGGAGAACTGGGCACAGCGCTCCAAGCAGCTTGCCCAGCTCATTATCGCCAACGAGGCCCGAGAGATGGAGGCACGAGCGAGGCTGGCTCAGGTTCAGCAGCGCCGGGAGATGGAAGGGCAGCAAATGCCTGCGCAGAACCACATGAGGAACCAGATGGGCCAGGGAGCCACGATCGATCGCCAGATGCAGCAGATGCAGATCCAGCAGATGCCGCCGCAGCGGATGCAGCAGACGCAGCAGATGCAGATGCAGCAACAGATGCAGATGCAGCAACCCCCGCAGCGGATGCAGCAGACGCAGCAGACGCAGCAGATGCAGATGCAGCAACAAATGCAGATGCAGCAGCGCGCTCCCCAGGGCCGGCCGCACACACGGTCGAACATACAGCTCGGCTGAAGCGCGGTCAAGGAAGCTAAGGCGGAAGGTGCCGCACTTGCCTGCTCTGCTGGCTCACCATGGCCACGGTAAAGTGCGCTGTGCGGCCCGGGTGACTGCTGTATGCGCATATTATGTGGAGATCGGCTCTTTCGAGGCCTGATATATCATATATTCTGAACAGGAATTTTCTCTCGTCAGATCGCGGCCTCACTGTCTTGTGGCGCTACGCTTCGCCCGGAAATAGCAGAAGCATGTCAAAGCATCGTCTGGGATCGGCGGGTCGTGCCTTAAGCCGGGAGGGGGTGACTTAAGCCGGTCGCGGTGACTTAAGGGGGGGTCTTTTCGACTTAAGTCGGTGCGCGCCTTAAACCACCGAGACGCATGTCCACGGACATGGCGACACCGACGGCGCCGCTGCTGCCGCCCACGGCAGAGGACTGTTGCACACCCAGCGCGCATCCACCGATCGCTGGTGGTGACAGCAGCGGGGCTCCGCTTTTGGGCCAATTTGTGGTGCTCACGCCGCCACAGGCGCCGGAAAGTTCCTTTGAGTGCTACCTGTCCTTCCCGGAGCGCAAATCCAGAGGTGTCATACTGCTCGCCACAGACATATTCGGGCTGCATGCGGGACGACACGCGCAAATGTGCGACAAATTGGCCGGGGCAGGCTTCATTGCAGCCTGCCCCGACCTCTTTGGCGACGGCCGCGCGCGGGCAGAGGCGCTGAATCCCTCGTGGCCCATCAAGACGCTACCAAACATCTGTGGCCTTCTCTGCAAGATCAGCTGGATGAAGCGCGCGCTCAAGCTTCCGTGGGACGTCATCGCGCGCAAGATCGAGCACACGCTGAGGCACGTGATGAGCGAGCACGGCAGACGCTTCCCCGGCGCGGCCCCGCTCGCAGGCTGCGGCGCTGTTGGCCTCTGCTGGGGCGCTTCAGTAGTTGCACGGCTACTCTCTGACTCCGAAGCGGCCAGGCTGCCTATGCCAATTATTGGTGGCGTTGGTTTCCACCCGTCGCTGCGCGGAAATGAAGGCGAGACCCTCGTAGGCGCCGTCACGAGACCCTTTCTGCTCTGCCCGGCGGGTGATGATCCGGTGAACGTGCAGCCGAGCGGCGCGCTCGCCGCTGTTCTCGTCGCCCGGTTCGGGACGAACACGATCGTGCCATTCCCCGAGATGCTACACGGCTGGATGCCACGTGGTCCACTTGAACAACCTGCCATCCGGCGCGACTACGAGCTGGGCCTCGCGACGATGCTCGAGTTCTTCGACGACAAGCTGCCCGTCGGGGGCGATGTGGCCTGTGGAGCGCCTGACATGGCGCCTGGTCTCATGAGTCAGGCGCACTCGAGGTGATTTGCTCGGCGATTGGCGACGCTGCGCAAGCGATCACACAGGCCGCGGACGACCTACTTATGAGGCCTCTTACGGGTACTTACGGGGGTGGGCGACGTCGCGAAGAATCTAGGGAATCTAATCCGCCGGGTCTTCGAAGCTGAGCCACCGCCTCCGGCCGCCGACACGAGCGCTGAGTTGAGCGCTGCGACGTGGCGGCTGTGAAGGCGGCGGCGGCCTTGATGCTTGAAGGTGGACGGCGAAGATGATAACGACGTTGATGATGACGACGTTCATGATGAAGACGTGGACTTTGATCTCTTCGACAAGAAAGAGGCGCAAGGCGGCCGGCAAAGCGAAGCGAAAGGCGGCGGCTGTCAAGCGGAATGAGGCATGTCTTTGTCTTCCGGCGCGGGGAATGCAGCCATCGGCGGGGGCGCACGCGCGCCTTTTTGTTTTTCAACGCCGGCGCTTGAGTTTGAGGTTTGACACTTTCGACTCAGTGAAAAAGTATGTGACAGTGACCACTCACGATCACAACAGTAACCACTCAAATCACGCGTGACCTTTGGTGGCAACGAGCTGAGAGTGCAACTGGGCCTCCCAAGTTTTAGAGTCGGCCCCCGGGAAACGAGATGAGCGGGCTTGTGAGTGAGTCTTGGGTGTCTTCAGTCTAAGAAGGTTGCCCTACTGCCCGGCAGCGGGGCGGTTGCAGTGGTTGCGGCCAGACTGGTCAAACGAATTTGGGATTCCAAAGTTCTCCAACGTGACGTTCAGGCCACTAGCCTTGGCCAGCATCAACTGCACCTGGAGAACCCACTGCATGATCTCAGGGTGCTGCGCGTGAATGTTGAGCGGCGGAGCGGCATTAGGGCCCATCACCTGCTGCACAGCATCGCGAAGATTATTGGCCGCCAGCTTGATGCCGACTCGCGGCCCGTGGGCACTCATCCTCTCCAGCTGATTGTACGTGTACAGAGGCACAGGCAGCCCGTGGACGATGTTCGGACCTGTTTGCTCTGCCGGCACTGCATGCGACGGGACATCTCCCGCCGTGCGCGGGTAGATCTCAGTAAGGGGCACCGCGCCCGGGTTTACTTTAGGGTAGGTGCCATTGAACATGGGCGTGGCCGCCATCTGGTTGTCCGTGGTGGTCCGCTGAGGCGCGACACGGGAAAGACCAAGGACGCGCTCAGCCTCTACGAGTGCGGGTTCTTTGGCAGCGGGCTTGTCATCCGGATAGATCCGGGCCTCCTCGTACTGCGTGGGAGGATGACCACGAAGGCCGGTGTTGACCTCGGTGTTGAAGCGGCGCTGATCGAATTTGTTGGGAGGCCCACCCTTCGGGCCGAACGACATTTCCCGACTTGAATGACCTCACTGGTGTGAAACGGCTGTGAGCATAGTGAGCGACCTTTGAAAAGCGCGTCTAACGTGAAGATGCATAACGTGAAGCGATTCCGAGTTCGTAAAAGTTTTGTCTTTACTCTTTTGAGTTTAAATCTGAAGTATCGCCCCTCCTCTGCCGGAGCGCAGCCAGACCCATGGTAGCATACGACCACAATCTCTCAATCGCTAGTCTTTGCCTAAGGGTACAGACTAGTCATCTGACGCCGACTACTCGGAGTACAATGTATCATGTGTAAAAGGAACGCCCCGAACGCGCACGGTCGAGTGGTCCTGTCGGTCGACACTGAGGTCGACAGCTCGACACCGCTCCGCACGGAGTCAATGCGGCTCCATGCAAATCTAGCTGCATGCGAGGCAGTGGGGTCGACTCTCTCTCTGGTCTCTCCCGTCCACTTGCGCGAGGCAAGACACGTGGCTCGTGGGGCACGCATGGCCTCTCACTTCTTGGGTCGCTTTGCACTCGACTCCATGAGCGTCTCGACCCGCGCCAACCCGAGCATCTCTTCGCGATGCGGCAATGACTTGAAGTATTTGGCCGTGCGCACTCGCATCTCCAGGGTCGCATCTTCGTCGCACACCACGATAGCCTTCGGATGCATTTGGATGGCACTCGCCGTAAACATGTGGTTGACGCCGCCCTCAATGCACTTCTCGAGCGCGTAGGCTTTGTGTGCACCGGTGATGAGCACCAGCACCTCGTCGGCATCGAGCACAGTGCCGACTCCCACGGTGAGCGCCATGCGCGGCACCGCGGTGACGTCACCACCAAAAAAGCGCGCGTTCGCAATGATTGTGTCCTGCGCGAGCGTCTTGATGCGCGTGCGTGATGAGAGCGATGAGCCCGGCTCGTTAAAGGCAATGTGGCCATCGGGCCCAATGCCCGCGAGGAAGAGCTTGATGCCCCCATAAGACTTGATCTTCTCCTCGTAGCGATCGCACTCGACCTTCAGATCGGGCGCATTGCCGTCGAGGATGTTGACGTTCTGCCGCTGGATGTCGATGTGCCGGAAGAGGTTCTCCCACATGAATGAATGGTAGCTCTCCGGATGGTCTCGGGGCAGCCCGCAGTACTCATCCATATTGAAAGTGACGACGTGTTGGAAAGAGACCTTCTGCTCCTTATATAGACCGATGAGCTTCTTGTAACATGCAAGCGGCGTCGAGCCCGTCGGCAGCCCAAGCACGTACGGCTTGGCTGCTGTCGGCGCGAAGTCGTTGATCTTTTTGACAACGTAAGCCGCCACAAGGTCGGCGACCTGCGCAAGTGAGCCGTGTGGTCGAATGAGCTACTCATGTAGACGCAGGACGTGCGGAGGTATACTCGACGCACCTCTTCCGGCGTGTCCTCGATGATTAGTCTCATGCCGACGGTTGTTCTGAGGGGGGCGCGCTCAGCTGTCTGTGAACGATCCTGTGAACTATCTCAAAAAACTAGGCCGCCAGCTCGCTGAACAAGCCGACGAGCGAGCGCACTGCCCGGCCGGGCGCGCACAGCTCGTCGTACAGCTCGCGGCAGCGCTGCGCCACAGCCTCGGCCGCTGGATCCTCCAGGGCCCACTTGACCCGTACGTCCAGGTCACTCAGATCCACGGCTGCGGGCACGAAATGAGCCCACGGCTCTAGCTGAGGCAGCGGCGGCAACATGCTCCCAAGCACGACGAGCACACAGCCCGAGCCGAGTGCCCATTTCCATGAGACGTCCCAGCCCGTGCTCCCCCCCTCGACGAGCAGTAGCACTTGGCATGACATCATCTGCCGACGGCTCCGCGGTGCTGCTGTGCCGAGGAAGCCCACATCATACTGACACCTGCCGGTGCAATGGTGCACGAGCCGTGCCCGAAGCGATCCCTCACCTGCCTCGGCCGCGCCGCCGCGCCCGCCGCGCCAAATAGCGACCTGTCGGCGCCTCGCCAAGCGTCGCCTTGCGGTCGGACGCTCGTCAAGTACCGGTTGATTGGCCAATTCATCTAGCGATTGCAGCAGGTGGGACCCTGGCGGATGCGGCGCGTCTGCCAGACGGTAGGGCAGCAGTGCCACCACCCTTACCACACATAGCTCCGCTGCAATCTTCTGAGCGAAAGCGCTCACGACGGCGTCGCTTTTGGAAGCAGCGGCAGCAGCAGCACTGCCAATGAGGCAGCGAGGCACAAGAGGCACGAGCACGTACACAGCTGCGAGCCTCGCCAGCCGCCGCACAGCTGTTAGGATTGGACCGTCCAGCGCATGGGTCGATGAAGGCTGATGCTGTTGAACGAGCGGCGAATGCAGAAGAAATTGTCGGCCGTCGGGAGTGAACAGAAAGGCTTTGCTGATGCCGTCGTCGTCGAGCGGGTCGAAAGACACAGTGGTGAGTAGCGCTGCTGTAGGTTGCTCAAGCTCTGAGTACTGCTCGCGTTTCAACTTGCTGAGCGCGTTAGCTAGCTTCTGACGCTTCGGGAGGGCATCAACGCCGCTCGCCTTGAGAAAGGCGAGGAGCTCGACGCGCTCCTCGTGACGCACGAGCAAGCTGCGCAAGGTCTGCTCTCGAAGATGCTCCGCGAGCTCAGTCAGGCCGTTGTTGTCCAAAATGTGCGCAAGGTCGTCGCCAGTTGAGTCGGCTACAGCCGTGCGGTGAGCCCCACCCTGAGCCAACGCCTTCCGTGCCTCATCCATCGTCAAGCACGGAGAGCACTGTTGTTCCTTGTTGGCAAGTTGCTCAGATACGCTTTCGCCGGTCGAATCATGATTCCCTTCCAAATCACTGTCCGGGCAGGCGGCCCATTGAGCGGCTAAGTCTGTTACCACGGCGCTTAGCCTGGTTGGCACGCCTTCGGGCGCGCACATTGGACCCGCGTGAAGAGCTGTCGAGTAAACACCTCTCTTTCCCCACAGCACGCTGTGACGCTCGGGCAATGCCGCTTCGCTTGTCACTTGTGAACGAGAGGAGAGGTGTTTACTCGACAGCGTGAAGAGAGCGAAAAGACTTCCACACTTATCGCTTGTGTTCGTCCGTTTCAGGGGATCAGGGCCCTCTCGGCCAGACACACACCCACAAGCCCCGAAAAGGCGTGCGTGGGAGGCGCTCTCCACACGATTCGCAGCCACGCTGACGTGTCGCGTCGCTCGGAGGTCAAGGTAGGACATCAAACCCTGACATCAAACACACAGGATTTGTCGATGATTGTCTCCGTACGGCGTCTGGGATCGGCAGGTCGTGCCTTAAGTCGGGAGGGGGTGACTTAAGTCGCGCCGGTACTTATGTCGGGACACACCGTGACTTAAGATGAAATCTCCCGGTACGACTTTACGTCACGCGTGCTCGATTGCGCGTGCTCCGACTTAAGTCGCCGTAAAGTCGCCGGGGCCGACTTAAGTCGGTGCACGGGCCGACTTCAGTCACCCCCTCCCGGCTTAAGGCACGACCCACCGATCCCAGACCGTACCTGGTTTAACCTGTCAGGTAGTACCTGCCGACCGGTTTTGTTCGGTTGCGTTTTGTTCGGAGTGGATGTACGATGTAGGCTTGTAGCTTCGACTTGTACTCAATGTTTAGTTCACCGTCAACACGCACCACTCGATTCTCGAGACGCAGACGGCGGCAGGGTCCGATCCGGTGGCGAGGGCGGCGGCGCGGGTGCTGCCGACCCGGGCGGCTGCAGCTGCAGCCTCACCGCTGCTGGAGACGCACTTCTGTCTTCTCGTGCCTCCTCCGCCGATTCCAGCAGCGGCGGTGTCGGCTGCTGCTCACGCTCATGCTCATGCCCATGTGCATGCTCATGCCCATGCCCATCCGCCGGAGTATCCCCGTCCGCAGCAGCGCCCTCCCTGCGGCTGCGCACAAACGTCCACCACCACCAATCCGAAGAGTGTTGGCGCGGCGGGATCGTCGCGTCCGCAGCAGGGCCCCCGCCCCGCCCACGGGCTGGCTGGCACCCCGAACGCGGGCTCGCGACCTTGAGCATATGAAGACGCCCCATGAGCTCATGGCGCTCGAGGTCGATAGCCATGAGACGCAGCCGCACCTCCAACATGCGCTCCTGCTGCTCTGCACGCAGGGCGCGTCGTAGCATATCCCCGTAGCGTAGCTCCGCCATCTCGGCGCGTAGCTCTGCGGCTTCGAGTCGATCCTCGAGCTCTGCCTCGTCATCCGAGCTCCGCCCCAAGGAATGGGGGAAAGAATGGGGTTGCTGCTGATTCTGAAGGTGGCGGATGCGCCCCTCAGACTTCCATGCGCTGGCCTGCGCCATTGAGAAGCGCGACGCCTTCTTCGATGAGTGCAAGAGAGCGGGCGCAGAATCCGTGACCGCGCCCAGCCCTGTAGCACCGTCCGACGAGCGCTCTGCCCGGCTTGCCATCGAGTGACGAGGAGCTGATAGCTTGGGTTGGCTGCCGTGTGAGGAGAAGGACAAGCGAACAGAGTTTCTGACGCTCCTGAGCCCGTTTGTGACGGTGTGCACCTTCACGGGCTCCTGCGCCTGCATGGTGCAGCAAATGTCGAGGCCGCTCCGTGCGTTTAGGAGCGCCCCCCGGCCGGATCGGAGTCAAACTCCATTCAAGTTGGAGCCGATCGTCCTTTTGCAGGCTGATCAACACAACGCGAAGAAGGCTGTGCTGTGCTGTGCAACACAACGCGCAATCCGGCACACCTAGCACGAGGGTCGCTATCGCTACTTGTATCAATGGTGCATGGATGGACACGGAGCACGAGCAGCTGGGCCGGAGTGCGGAGATCTTTCAGAGTCCGCCGCAATTCAGGGGGTCCCCGGGGAGCGGGGGGCGGGGGGGAGCGGCCTGCGGGGTCCCGCCATGCCGCCAATTGGTAGGTAGCTTGGTCAGTTACAAATCTCTCTCGCCGCGCAGGCGCATGCCCGAAGGAACAAGGATGCCGCAGCGCGCCGTGTGAATGCCATTTGTAATTAAATTTGTAAAGTGTGAATACCGCAGCGCATAATCGAGAAAAAGTGTGCGTGCGGCGGTTTCAGGATCGCATAAGGAAAGCGACGACGAACGCAATTTTTTCGTGAACCAGAATGCCGCGGGCGGCGAGGACTCTGAGGCCCCGGCGATGGCATGGGAGACCCTCTCGAGCCAGGACTGAGTCGCGAGTCACCTTCCGTGACCGTCTCATCAGTCCTCGAGGTCGTCGTTGACGTAGCTCTCGCTTTGCATCACGCTTTTCTTGGCCTTCTGCGCCTCACGCTTCGTGTAAAGGTCCGACTTGAGCTTCTTGGCCACCAGAGTGTGCGTCACCACGCCGATGCGCACGTCCATGTTTTTACGCTCGTCCTTGAGGCGCGCGAGCGCGGACTTGATCTTGATGAGCGGTGATGTGTCGGTCATCGAGGTGCCGCGCTCGTCCATCTTGCCCTTGATGGCGCCCAACTCATCGCTCACCGTCGAGAGTGTGTTCGTCAGCTCGGCGATGGCCTCCGACTTTGCGTTGAACGCATCCTGTACCTCCTGCAACTTCTCCTGGTTCTGAGAAAATTCGTCGACAGCGTCCTTGCACTGCGAGTTGAGCTTCTGCTCGCTCTTGCGCACCGCCTGCACCGTGCGTTCCATGTCCTCCGAAAGCCGATCGAGCATCACATACGTCTCAGGTGCGAGTGCCGCGACCCTCTCCTGATGACTCTTGGTGTTCACCAGCCGGTTGCGCCACTCCTTCGGGTCGGAGAGGATCTGCATCTTGAGCAGCGGCGTGACGCGCTCGAGCTCGATCTGCCACGCCGCCGGGTCCACCGTCGCGTCCAGGATTGAGTCCGTCAGCTTGGCCATCGCCGCGCCGTCGAAGCCATCGCCACCGCCAAAGAACTCATCCTCCTCCACGTCGGCTGCGCCAACCTCGTCGGCCATCTCGTCCGCGTCGACCTCGGCGTCCTCATCGACGGCGGCCTCCTCGTACGCATCCTCCTCCGCGTACTCGGCGCGCTTGAACTCGAGCGGCAGCGCGTCAAGCAGGTGCTTGAGAACAGCGCAGCAGTTGTCGCCGTAGCCCTGCTTGAGCTTCTGCGGCGGGTAGTTCGTCGGCGCACCGATCTGCTGCAGTTGCGAGAAGAGGTCGCTAACCGTGCTGTTTGGATCGTCCATCTGGCTCGGAGCACGCCAGTGGATGCCCTGCAGCGACATGACCCAGGAGCACACCGCGCAGAAGTAATGGAACTGCTCCGCTGGGTTTCCTGATGCGAGCGCAAAGTAAGTGTGCGTAAGCGGCTTGAAGCTGCCCGGCATGCCGCGCTCGTAGTTGTGCATCTTGAGCCGCTCGAGTATCTCCTCCATGAGCTGAAATGGAACGTGCTCCGCGTCTGCATTGCGCACCTCGCCCTCCTGACCCTTGCGCTGAAGCGTCGCTGCGGCATTGGCCACCATGCTCATCACGCCTGCCATCGACGCGCCGCCTGACTTCTTGGCGAAAGGGTTCACCGTTGGCGCAGGCGCGCGCGGCTCGTCATCGTCGTCGTCCATGTCGTCGTCAGGCACCGCCCTCCGAGAGCGGAAGGAGGGCCGTTGCGGACACAACGAAAACCACTTCACACCGTTTTCTTCTTCAAGGTGTTAACAAAAACAAAAACAGAGTATCACTGCGACTTTTAACCTGCGACTATAGTGAGCGAGCCCCAATGCTCGGATATGATGCATTCGCGAGGCATGTGCAACTTTGGTGGCCCACGAGCACGCGACGCGAGCGAATATGGCCTCCGCCGACGCGGCCTACGTGCACGCGCGCTTCTGCCATGACGTCGTTCCAGAACGTCCGCTCTTGGCTGTTCTTGGCGTGTTTTCTTATGAAGCTCGACGGGTCTTGCGGGACGGATCGCGCAACACGTGGCTGCCGCTGATGCCACCGCTTGTACACACACGCTTCGTCATGCGTGGAGAATCGCCCGTCAATGCAACAACTCTCGAGCGCGAAATCGATCAGCATGGCGATATCGTTCTCGTGCGTGGTGCTTCAAGGACAGATAGTAAAGTGGCGCCGTTGCTCAGTCTGATCGGTTGGTTTGTTTGCGCCTACCAAATTTACAAGGGTGTTCCATTCTTTGGGAGTAGACCGATATGGAGTTGAACGCGGCCAATACATGCACGTGCCCATTGAATGCACGAGACACTGACTTTCGCTTTCGATGCTCTCCGGCAGAAGCGGACGACGACGTCTGGATTCGCGCCGAAGCTCTCGTGCCGCTACTGAGCAAGGCCAACTCTCTGCTGCGTCCCGACCGATCGGTCTACATGGGACGGTTCGAGAGCTACCACTGGGCCACCACGCCGAACAACGAGGGGCCAATCGGCTTCAGCTACCGTTGGCAAGCCTGTAGCCGACACCGGCACGAATGGCGTGTGCGAGACCCCCTTCACCGCGACGGCCTTTCCGGACCCTTCAACTTCGCCAAAGGAGCTCTCTTCTTCCTATCTGCCAATTTGAGCCGTATTGTGACGGACTGGGAGGGCAGCACGGGCGAAGCCGCCGAACTGATCGGCAGGAACGACCAGCGCTGCTATTTGGACTCGCCAGCAATGCTGGCCTCGCGAGTGTCAAAGAATCGCAGCGTCGTCCTCGGTGGCCCCTGCGCGGGTACCAGTATCTTCGTTCAGCCACCAGTGGAGGATGTCTGGCTTGGCCATGCACTAAGCCAAGCAGCCATCGGCTGGACGACTTTCGTTGATCTTGACGTCTACCTGTTTAGCATGTCACCCTGGAACTTTTACGTGCGCGAGTCGCAAATCGTGTGGCACTCGAATCTGAACACGGAGTTCCCGATACGGGCCTCGATCGTGCAGGATTGGGCGGCAAATCGCAGCCGTCAGAGCCAATGCAGCAGCTGGGCCAACTTGACATTGAGGTGCACTCGGCACTCGAAGACCAAATCGTACCCTTCGAGCGGCCTACGGATCTCGGAGCAAAGCACCAAAGAAGCGTTTGGTGAGCGTACATGCGCAGGCCAGCCGATTCGGAAGTGTGACCTCAACGCGCCGAGAGGGTGCAGCTCGTCCAAAGTTTCACTGTGGGCAGAACGCAACAGGGTTGGCCAACTCGCGAGGCAGAGAGAGCAAGAAGAAAAGCAGAGGACTGGGCTGACTGGGCGGGACATCAGACCAAGCATGAAACGGTCTTTGTGATGGCATTTACAGCATCATGTGCTGGCCGGGTGGGCGTGTCAGCACGATATTGTTAACGCGCGCTCGCGTCGTCCGTTGTCTACATTTCCTACTAGAAACGAAACGTCGTTACAGCTTACTGCTTACGCGGGGTCTCAGAGCTCACACCAATGGCTCACACCTCACAGCTAAGTCGAGCGCAGACCCGCAGACTGGCCAGAGCGGAGCGCAAAATCCGGGATATTAATCCGAATCACGGATCCCCCGAGTTCTCCCCCCGAGAAGAGAACAAGGAAAACTGTTCAACAGAACAACGTGTGATCCGCGGCCTAATATCGCGCTCACAGGATCCGTACCAACGACGTCGCTCGATGGCCGGTACCGTACGGCGCTACTGACCGCAACTTACCGAATCCGTGGTCCGACAACGACGTGGCCTGCGCGCGGGGTCAGCATCCCATCTGTGTCGTCCACTGAGTGAGCGCATCCACGGGGATCTCATACCGTCTCAGTTGCGACGGCGGCACTTCGGCTCCGTGGGCCAGATTTGAAGATTCCACAACCCCCGGCACGTTTTCGTGAACGTACAGCCAGACCCAATTGCCTCGACGCAAGAGGCCAGACGCCGGGTGGTGCACCGTCCGCTCCTTGGACGAGTCGAGCGCACACCTTTGTAGAGGAGTGGGCCTGCGCCACGTGATGCCGTCGGTTGAGCAGCTCATGGCGATGCAACCGACTCGATGTTGGACCATGGGCATCAGTGCGACCAAACTGCGTTTGGACGTCGGTATGCTCTGGACGGACATGAAGTAGATGTCGCCCTGGGTGAGACTGTACCCATCAATCACGACGAGCTCAAAGGGAGACCAGTTCTCGCCATCCACCGATGATGTGACCTGCACAAACCGCTGCCCGGTGGTCGCAGGGTTGGCGCGCGCGTAGAGCCAGAAGCGGCCATTGTGATGCACAAGAGACAGGCGACCATCGAACTCGCACGCAGGACGGGAATCGTTCATATCCTTGGGCCGTTTGTGCAGGTAGTAGAAGTAACGCCCTTCGGTGCAACCAGGGTGCCAGCCTCTGAGAATACGATGAACCCTGCGCCATGTAGGCGGGCTCACAGACAGTCGACCCGCTAGGTCGGTGGTCGGCTGTGGAAGCCTGCCGTGCAGCATGTAGATGCCTGTGTGGACACCACCGGGGGTCTTCCACATGAAGCGTTTGTTGTCCAGGCCACCGACTGCGAGGAGTTGGCCAGCGTGACGTAGCACGGCCAAGTTGTGTGTCAGCAAGCGCTCTGACGTGCTGTCCGCAAGTTGTGCTGCGTGGGGCATGAAGGTGGTCGGTTGTGAGCCAAACCGCAAACCATCTGCAGAGGCAAGCATCAACACATTCGCGGGCCCTACAGCATGTTTTGCGACATCGTGGCCGATGTGGTCCTTGAATAGGACGCACACGGCTTGGCCACCTTCCACACATTCCATCACTGTGAAGTAGCGCCACCCATCGCCGTGGACTTTCACTTGTGTTGATATGCTCGACTTTGACTCAGGCTTTTCGGAGCTTGTGATCGAGCCCGTCACCTCGAAGCGCACATTATGCACTTGTGAACTCGTAGTGGTTTCCACCTTCAAGATTCTGCAAATCGTTGTGTTCTCGCCGAGTTGCACCAAGCTTTGAGGCCACATATCTTTTAGGAACGGCCGTCCGGCCTCGCAGAGAGACCTCGGCATCAGGCAAGCGCTTGTGCCGCAAAGCAAGCGATGGCGCGTGCACTGCACCCGTCCCAGCGGGTGCGACGGTCGGTGCTACACAAACACTACAGTAATGAAAAAGTCACAGAGGACGCTGAGCAAGTTTGAGCGCGTTGTGAACATTCACGTTTGAGGAAAGCTCCTCGATGAGAGTGTGTTGTTTGAACGCTTGGGAAGGCGGGCGCAACTTGTGAAATTTCAGGGGCGGGCGCAGCATGTATTTCGTACCGATAGAACAACATATCTGCCCCGCCCCGGACGTTAGCGACCGGCTGGGGCTGTGGAGACTGCCGCTCACTGACGTTTTTGTTTAGGTCTGGCGTTTTCCTGGTCGATATGTGGTCGGAGGCGTTCCCCAAACCAGCTTTGAAAGTTGCCAAGATAGGCAACCTCGACTTATCTCCTAAACGGGAACAAAATGGCTTCGTCTCCCCGTGGGTCTCCCCTTGATGGCCGACTACGTGTACGGTTGATGGTATTTGGGATATGCGGCGCCCTCGCGGTCCCACCGACGCCATTCGAGCCCTCAACGCTCCAAACCACAGACGTCCAGAAAGAAACGCTCACGACGACGATGGTGGCTGGCGTCGTGGCACCCGCGTCGACGGCGGTCGAAGTCCTCCGTGTTGGCAAATGCTCGATAGCTCCCGGTGGACCCACGCCCGAAGTGATAGCGCAGTGGGAGGACGAGCTGCGCCAGGCCGCGACCGCAACTGTGGCCAATGGCAGCGTGTTTGCCGACACCGACAACCTGTATGTCTACGACCGCTGCTTTGTGCCTCGTCGCGTGTGCAAGGTCTACGTTCGTGCATCCGATGCATTGCTGCTTCTGCCTCGCGATGGGCCAGAAGAGGTGACCCTGCAGCCGAGGGCATATGACGTGGTCATAGGCGCGGCTCAATCAATAGGCGCCGTTGCGCGCAAGAGCTTTGCATTGCTGCTCGAGCAGGGTGGCAGCTTGCCGATCATCAATCTAGGCAGGGGTTCTGCCAGTCCGGATATGTACACAGAAAGCGCCAACTGGCCAGTCGTCGCGCCCATCTTCTATAATGCGCGTAGCATCATCCTCTGCGTCATGGCGGGTCGCTCCTCGCCCAACTCAGCGACTGCGGTCACAGGGAAGTTTGGGCTTGCGCATGCGAAGGCGTTCAAACAGTTGCGTGAGTGGTACTATTCCAAGGACCCAGTGAATGCAACGCGCGGTGAGCAGTTGCGTCTGGAGTCGCTTGAGAACGCCCGGCGTGACTACGTGGAGCTCATCCGCCGGGTTCGTGCGGGCTCCCCAAGTGGACAACCCAAGCCACGGATCCTCTTGGTCTGGTTTTCGGCGTGCCCAATCTCTGGCTGCTCATCTCTCGCCGAATTCCCGCAGTACTACTTGAATCGCACAGGCGTTCGGAATGTTATTGGGAGTCTCGGAGCCGAACTCGGCGCCGAAATCATCGACGCGAGCACCTTCGGGTTGCCGCCGGCGCAGCCGATCCCTATTGACCAATGCTCGGCCTGCCGTTCGAATGCCTCAGCGGTGTGCGAAGCAGGAACGGCACGTGTTGATGCGAAACATGAGGGGCGCACGTGCGGTAGCGCGTGCGGCTACGTGAAGTCTGCATACTATCCGGACGACAACGGCCATGAGCACGCAGCGCGTTTAATCGGCGCAGCACTACAGGCATCACCGATGGCGATGACGTTACCGCCGCCTTCGATCGCTCATCCACCTCCACCTCCGATCGTCCATTCACTTCCGCCTCCGATCGCCCATTCACTTCCGCCTCCGATCGGCCATCTTCCTCCGCCTCCGATCGCCCATTCACTTCCGCCTCCTGTTGCCGCTCACCCGCCGCTGCCTGTTACGTCCAATTGCACCGACCAACAGAATAGCGGGGTGAACTACGCAAATGGTCTACCCGTGCCGTGCGGCTTCTTCAAAACAAACCCGGCCACTTGCGATTCGTACTCCAGTGCGCGGACCAATTGCCCGATAGCATGCAGCACATGTCCAACGGCGACCGTCCATCCTGTCCATCCAATTACTCACCTGCCGCCGCCTCTGATCCACTCTCCACCGCCTCCGAGCCACTCGTCACCGCCTCCGAGCCACTCGTCACCGCCTCCGAGCCATGCGCCACCGCCACCGCCGCCGCCTCCGCCACCGCTACCCCACGTCGAGCAAAGCAGGCTCCCGCCACCGCCACCACTACCGCCTCCGCCTCCGCCTCCGCCACCGCCTCCGCCACCGCCACTGCCACCGCATCCGCCTCAGCCTCCGCTTCCGCCTCCGCCCTCTCCGCCTCCAGTCGATCATCCCTCTCCGCCACCAGCTGCTCGCCTTCCGCCCACCACAGACGGTTGTAAGTTTTGGTGCGCGCTGAGCGAGAATCTGCAAGTCAAGTGCGCCTTTGCACAGTGCGCAGCGTGTGCAGAATGCTTGTCGCTCAACTTACCGACCACGGCCAATGCGCCGAACTCGACTAGCCCCCTAGCTTCCCCGCCTCCGCTTCCTCACCTGTCGCCAGCCCCTCGATCATCTCCGCCTCTGCCGTCACTTCTGCCGCCGCCGCCTTGTCCGCGCCCACCCTCGCCGCCGCCAAGGTGTGTGGACGATGACGAGAGCTGCCCGCCCTGGGTGAAGGCAGGCGAGTGCGACCTCAACGTCGACTACATGCACGTCCACTGCCGATTCTCGTGCGACGCGTGCACGGCGACGCCCCCACCTCCCTCTCCGCACTCCAACCCCTCGGTGGCTGCCCCCCACATCTCTCGAGCCTGCCCGCCGTTATCCCTGCCGACGTCTCTCACGCCTTCTCCTCCGCCTTTTCCGCCGACCGATGCGCCGGACTCGACTAGCCCCCGCCTTCGCCTCGACTCTCGAGCTTCCCCGCCTCCGCCACCACACCCGCACCCTAAAGTGTATCGTTCGCCTTCTCCGCCCACAACGGCTCTGGACGCTCCTGATTGTGCTGGATCCATCGCGGAGGTCTTTTCGGGGGGGCCTTGTGCCACCAGGCGGGCCAAGAAGACGGGCTACGCGCAGGTGCTAGCCATTGTCTCGGAGGCATTGAGCGATGTTTGACCACACACGACGACACGAGATAACAGGGACGTTAGTAACGATAGTTTCCAATCCTTCATGTGCAAAACGTTTCCATCGAGTTCATCTTTGGACCCTGCACCCTCCCGAGTCTTTCCCCAGATCCACAGCGCGCAGAAGGATGCTTAGTTCTTATAAAACTATAAAATTACATGCACGAATCCAAATTAGGCAATAAACCGAAACGTAATGCTTTCTGGCATCATCGCTTTGCTCCTCGCTGCTTCTCAGCCTAGCGTCGGATTTCTCGATTCGAGCCGGGATTTAGATGGCCACGCGCAGGTCCTCGTCGTCGTCTCCGACCACGGAACCGGCTCATCGAACTTCGGGCACTCGATGAAAAGGCACCCGTGCGTGTTTGACATCGGCGAGCCGTTCGGTGGAGAATACATGTTGTGGACATCGGCAAAGGTCCCCGAGTGCGGTACCAAGAGGCACGTTCTCGCAGAAGGCATGTTCGATGCCGACTCTGGCAGACTCGAGCACGCGGACAACCCGAAGATGACGATGAAGCTCAAGAATGTGCTCGAGGGCATCACACCGTCAAAGCGCGGAGACGAAAACCTTGACTCTCGCTCGCTGTACAAAGATCTCAAGTACAACATGGGCGACTACTTTGCCCGCGTCCGCGATCTCGTCTGTGCTGCAGTGCCCGATAATCTCTGCCCAACCTTGGACTGCGCAATCACGCTCAAGCTGTTCCCGCAGTTTGTTGACGGTATCACTATCGGACAGCGCACGAAGGACGATGTGCCGGATGAATGCGACCGAGCTCAGAACGAGAAGGCGATGAAGGCGTGGAAGGACGCCCTCGTCTCGCTCCAGCAGAACCCGAAGATCGCGACGGTGTCTCTCATGCGTGATGAGGTTGACAGGCAATTTTCACAGTTCCACCGGTTTGCTGAGGAAGGCTCAGAGTTTGACTGCACCATCGCGCGCGCCCCCACAACGTTCGCAACCGTGTCGAAAAACTATACCAACCTCCAGATTGAGGTAGAGGACTGCTGGAGAGGTCCTAAAGCTGCCACCAAGTGCCTCGACGACGCCATAAAGCTGTTAGGCCTCTCCTCGACGAAGGAGATGACACAGTACATGACGGGCGCATTAGCTGATCGGGCCGCGCAAGGGAAACTGGCGAGCAAGAGCTGCTCCACCGATCCACTCGGCTACTTCAAGAAAGGGCTGAATGATGACGCGCAACTTTTCGATGCGGACTTTAACGACTTGGACGCGGATCCTGGTGCGGCACAGGTGTTGACATCGAAGCACAACCGAAGCGAGGGCGGCACCTCAGGAGGCACAGACGACGAACGATGACGTGGACGAACGAGAGAGAAGAGGAGTGGAGAGGATAGGGTGGCACGACAGGAGGCACGACAAACGATGAGACAAACGACGCGACGACGACTCGACGAACGGGAACGACGAGACACTGCATGTGCGTAAAAAAACAACCGCTCTACCGGGTGTCGGTGTTACTGCGCAAGCGGAAGGTCGGAGTGATACGATAGTGATACGACCGCTGACAAAGATCCCTCAACCAGTGAAGCCGGTGATCAAGCCGTCTCGGGTCGTGCCGCCACTAACTGCGGACCCGCGCTTGGCGAGAGGTACCGCGGTAAAAAGACACCGGGGGGAGCCGGGACACACACGGGACTCACGGGACACGCGGACGCACAAAGGCACACAGACCACACAGACGAACCACAACCATCCAAACCCAGTTCCAACAACACACACCCAGCACGTCAGCGCGACGACCGAAGCCGCGGCCGACTCAACAGCCACAGGCCCGGAGCCGACCGCTCCCCGCGGCCGACTCAGAAGAGGCCGCCCCCAGCGAACCCGACCCTGCCTCCACCCGCTCCCAGAGCGCCTCCCCGCGCCTGCTCGAAAGCGGTCGGCGAAATGAAGGCGCGTGCGGCAGACGCGTAGCGGCCGGCAGTGCGGCCGCGGAGCCCCCGGTACCGGGAGGCTCGTCTGTGTGATCCGTGTGCCCGTGTGTCCCGTGCATGGTCCCGTGCATGGTCCCGTGCGTGTGTCCCGGCTCCCCTCGGTGTTTTTGAACCGGAACCCGGTAAAAAGACACCGGGCCCGGCTCGGGAGCCGGGACACACACGGGACACACGGACCCGCGGTACCTTCCTACCTCCGACCTTCCCGTCCTACCGTCCTATGTGATCCTACCGTCCCATATGTGATCGACGCCTTCACGTTGAGTGGATGGGCGTGGCCCGACACACGTTCACATTCACACACTACGATGCCTCTGCAGGCCGCCGAACTCGCAGCGGTGGTGCGCGTGCTGCAAGCCGCCGCGCCACCGCTGAGACACAAAGAGGTCGAGAGCGAGGAAGTGATTGCACTGCGTGCTCAGCTACTGCCACATGTGCAGGCCTTGCTAAAACGTGAGAAGCAGAGGCATCGGTACACAGCAAAAGCGACGACAGCAGAAGCCAAAACACCTGCCGCGGTGGCTCTGCCATCACCGCCAGCAGATGGCGTGGACGCAGTGGTACTTTCGGATGCCCATCTCAGCCGGCCGCTGTATGCCAATCCGGTGTGCTTCCTCTCGACGTGGGCTGTTGGCCGCCGCAACTTGATGACCATCTCGTGGCTGTCGCCCTTGGACAACGACGGACATTTTACACTGTCGATGAATGCGCGCCGGCACTCGGCGCGGCTTCTGGCCGCCAACCCCGTGTTCTGCCTCTCAGTGGCGTGCGCCGGCCTCGAAAATCTGCTCTTGCGGGTGGGTGGCTGCACAGGCGCCAGGCTGCCCGACAAGGCATCGACCCTTGGAGTCCCGCTCTGTCAACCAGGCTGGGCGCCCTTAATGAGCGGCGAGGCCACTTTGCCCGGACCTGACGATCAGCCTCCGGGAGCCGGTGATCATCAACCTCATGCCGTCGACGACGAGGCCGAGGACGAGGACGATAGCGGTGGCGCGTCCATCCCAGCCCAGGACGCTGCAGACGCTTGGGGCGGCCTTGGGCCTTTGTCGGCCTCACGCTGCTTTACCGTGCCGCACGAGGCGGACTCGGAGGCGCAACGGTTCAACGGCGCATTCGCAGTTGCACCGGGCATAGCCCACGTCGTCGCACGCGTCGAATCGGTACGCCTTGTCCATGGCCATCTGCAGTTGACGTGCAAGACGGTCAGAGCTTTTGTGCGGCAGGAGTACTGGAGCGGTAAGACGCTCGAGCCGCAGCGCGACGGTCTGCCCTCGCCGCTCAACTTTCTGGGCAGCCAACGGTTTGTGGTGCAGCAGCAGCAGAGAGGCGAGGCGCGGCCGAGAGGCGAAGGGACGCACGCCGAGTAGCGAGTCTCTGAGACAAGTGCTCTGAGAACGCCACGCGGCGAAGAAGAAATCGAGCTAGTAGAATGTCAGCAGCTGGCGTGTGCAACAGGCCAACCGCACTAACTGTAGACCAACATTGGCGCGTCCGATGGCAGTCGAGTGTCGGGTACCGGCCTGGTTTGCGCTCAGTCTGCGGTACACTCGAGTGTTACACCCCCGCACCTGTCAGTGGAGGAGGCACATGAAAAGAGAAGCGTCGATTATGAAAACGAAATAATACATCGGGCGCGCTCCGCCGCGCACGTGCCTACCCTTGAAACGAAGTGAGCATCGGCTGATCGACGTACGCATCGAATGGCGGCGTGCGCAGCGTCCGGAGCGACTCCGCATTTAGCTTGGTCGAGCGAATGCGGTGTGAGCAGTCGAGGCGCTGGGTGAGCTCCCTGCCGAAGGCGACGAGGAACTCGACGGGAAGCAACTCCGTGTCGGCCGTCGTCCAGCCCTGGGCCGTCAGCTTCAGCCACGTCTCGAAAGCCGCGACGAGGGCCACCCCTGTGCCCGATGGATCCCCAAGCATCTTGAGAGCGTCCAGAACGATGGCGTCGCCGACGGCCACGAATCCGGCCGGTACGTCGTGGCCGTTGGTGACGAAGGCGAAGCAGCATGCAGCGTCGGCCTGTAAGAGTACGAATCTGGAGAGCGGCCGATCGGCATACAGCATCACCTCGAAGGGAATGCGCGCCTGCGAGGCCGCCGCAGCGGCCTCGGCCGTCGGGGACACGTTGGGCGCGCCGGGCCTGCGCGGATTAATGAAGCACGTGTAGACGGCGCGCCGGACGGCTGGTACGAAGAGGAGCTTCTCGCGCTCCCGCTCCGCCGTGACAGCACTCGCGGTCGCGATCTCTGACGGGTTAGCCTTGTCGGGGTGTGAGTCCGGGTGAGAGCTAGGCATCTCGGTTCCTGCAGCAACTGCTACTATCGAAGGCGCTCGCTGAAGAACGCCAACGATGGCCTCGTCCGGAAGGTGCTGGGAGATGACATGGCCGAGACGCGGCTGCCACAATGACACATCCTGCCCCACATATCGAGAGACAACACTGCGTACATATCCCAGCTTGGTTTGATGACTCAGGGCAAAACAAAGGCGAGTGCCCTGGTAGACAACGATGAGCACCGCTAAGCCTGAGGTATTGAGCGGCAATTCTTCTTCCACCACCCCGAAGAGGCGGTCTCCGACGGGTGTGAGTGGTCCGGCGCCAAAGAGGCTGCCCGACGCCATCGTAGTCGGCTAGATTGTCGATGCGTGAACAAGTTCGTGAACAAGGTTTCAGTTGCGTGAACATGGACAAGTCACGTCAAGTCAAGTCACTTGGTCGGGGGGGGGGGGTACAGGGTACAGGGTTGCTGCTCTAACACCATGTGGTTAAGAGTGCGCGAAGCTGTATTGTCAGGCATGGAAGAACAGCCACTCGGGAGACCTGTCAGACTCGTGACATGACACAGTGCCGTTTCCGGTCACCGAGAGCTGTGGAGCCAGGGTTGCACCGCAGGCGCAGCTTCCTGATCACGCTCGAATCGCATGCTTCCTGACCACAAGTCTCCGCCGCGGTGCACAGAGGCCGCCCCGTCGAGTCACCGCCGGACCATGCACCGGACCCACTGCTGCGCGTACTTGCCTATCGCGCGCGGCCTCAAACTGTACGGCACAGACAGAGCTTTGCCGAGGCGACGTGCGCATGAATGTACATCCCGTCAGTGCTGGCGCCACTGCTGCCACGCCACTGCCTGTGCCACGACCGGTACTGGTGCCACGGCAGCGGCAGGGGCGCCGCCGCCGGTGAGTGCATGCACGAGCCGTGGCGTGGTTGGTTCCCAGCCAGTCTCGTGGATCGGGCACGTGTCGTGCCGCATGGCCCACGGAGCTATGCAGTGCTTGTGGAAAACGCAGCCGCACGAGCCAAACGCGAGTGAGCATGGAGTTCCGCTCACGATGCCCTCGCAGCGGGCGATGCATTCCATGCCTGGGTGGAAGAGCATGGGTCAAGGGCGTGAGCAGCACATGGTGGGCGAGGAGCGACGCACCTCGCGTATGAGCAAGGACGGGAGCGACAAGCACACGCGGCTCGGGTGCGCGCACATTTCGTGATGAGCAGCTGACGGCAGATCGGGCACTGGCCCAGCGCTGCTGCGGGTTGGGCCCAGGATGTGGGGCGCACGATGGTGGCGATGGGCTGTGGCCGCGCGTTGATTGGCGCGCCGTCCCACTCACTGAGCTGCTTCTTGAGCGAGGCGGGGCTCTGCTCGTGCTGACGGTCGCGTTTCATGGCCTTCCTGTCGAGCCAGTTCTTCACAATGGCGCGAAGATCGTTTTCACGTACATGTAGTGGAGCTCAGGAGGTCGAATCACACAGGGGTTGCTCGACAAAACGTGCGCATGCGGCGGTTACAAGAAGGGCCGTCGCTGGACGCTTCCAAAGTTTTCTGCAATTAGGAATTCGGCGCTGCACGCCACGCTCAGTCCTTTGGCGGCAGCTAGCGTGGTCGCCTGGCGGCGGCACTCACGTGAAGATGCCACGCGGCGAGCGGGCCGAGAGCCCCGTGGCAGCCGCCGCCCGTGCTCGTCTCGAAGCCGCAGAACGGAAAAAGGAGGAGGAGGCAATGCGAGTGTCGATCGACAATATGATGCGGCAGAAAGATCTTTCGGAGGTGAAAGCCAAGACGGACGACGATATCATGGATGAGGAGGCGGGTAGGGCGCGTATTCGCCTCGCAGAGGCCTCAGCGTTACGGCGTGAGGAGGAGGAGAACGCACTGAAGATTGCCGAGGCGAACCGGCGCGAAAAGCTCAAGGAGACGAAGGTGAAAACCGATGATGACATCATGGACGAGGCGGCAGGCAAGGCAAGGCTCGAGCTGGCCGCCAAATCGGCCGCGCGCCGAGCAGAGTCGGCCGAGGCGCTGCGCCAGCAAAATAAAGCTCTGGCTGAGAAGCTAAGACTGGCGAAGGCTGCCACTGACACCAGCATCGACGATGAGGCGGCCGGCACGATGCGCAGAGAGTACGCGGAGGCGGCGAGGGCGCGGCGCAGAGAGGAGGAGGAGCGGATCAAAGAGGAGAACGAGGAGATGCGCAGGCGGCTCAGGGACATGAGGGCGCGTACCGATGACGGCGACGGCCTCACGGGCGGCGGCACGTATGGCACCTCCTCGATGGCCAGCACCCCCGGATTCATAGCGCGCCAGTCGGACGTGCCACTCTCCACCTTCCGCATGTTCGAGGTGACCGAGGACAAAGCGAAGGTGGGCGAGGCGATTCGCAAGGACCGGCTCAAGCAGAAGCGGGAGGTCGAGCGGCAGGTCAAGGATCACGTCTCGCACGGTCAGAAACAGGCGCTCGAGCGGATACAGCGCGAGGAGCGCGTGGCGAAGCTGCAGGAAACGATGGCAAAGCGCAACCAGAAGATCGCTCGCGCCATTCGCAACCAGGAAGCTCGGTGGGAGCTCGAGCGCGAGCGGCGGCAGGAGACGTACGAGAAGGCGATGCGCGAGCGCGTCGTCGAGGCCAACAACCTCGATGCGCGCCTCGACGCGAGTGAGGAAGCGCAGGATGCTCGTGAACGCGCAGAGGGCACCGCTACCAAGGTTGCGCTGCTGGCGGCCCTCGAGCGCGTGCGCACGCGCGACCTCGAGGTGCGCAAGCAGCTCTCAGCGCGCGTGCGCGACGAGACGGTGCAGGCGCTGCAGGTCGCTACCGCGATCCCCGCGGCCATGGCACGGGCTCTGGGCGAGGTCAAACGACAAGACGCGCTCGGCTGGTCGTCACGCCGGCAGCAGCAGGAGGATGAGTATCTCGCCAGGGCTCGTGCGAACAAGGCGTCGGTCGAGGCGACGCGCGCGAATGCGCGCGCGGAGAAGGCGACGGTGCTCGCGAAGCGCAAGGAGGCGGCGAACCGGGAGCGCGCCAATGACTTTCTCGTTGCCGAGGAGAAGGCGCGCATCCTCGAGGCGAACCGTAAGGAGGTCGCCGCAGTCTACTCGAAGCGGTACGTCTCGAAGCCGGAGGCGAAGAAATGGGAGAGCTCGACGCTGTACAAGCTGCACGAGCTGTTGAGCTTCTCGAAGCAAAAAGAGGAGCGACTCCTGCTGCGCGGGCCGCCCCACCATGCATCGCCGCGATCGCCCGGCAGCTCGCCCGATCGGCCCGTCGTAAAGATCTGATGGGCTCGCATGTACAGACTCGCATGTACAGACTCGCATGTACGAACTCGCACGTGCAGATCTACAGTTGTTGCGCATGTTCCGACTCCCGTGCAGGTGCCACACCGCACACGCCCCCGGCCGCGGCCGCAGCAGCCGCCGCCGCCGCCGCCGCAGATTCGCATGCATTTGATTCATCTTAAAACTGGCGCCTGGTGGTGCGACGCGACTGTGCTTCTGATGTACTATGAACGAGTTTGGTTTGACGAAATCGAAAACTTGCAGAGTATAAACTCGAGCGCCTTCTACTTGTATGCACAGCTTGTGTTGACCGAGGGGAGCGGAGCCGTCCTTTGAGACGGTGGTGGAGTGAGCGTGGGGGGGACCGCGACGAAACTGACTGACTGACTGAGCTCGATGCCCACCATCGGCGTATACGCTCGCTTGAGGCCAGTGGCTAAACGCGCCGAAGAGGGCATCGAGATGGATCCTGGCGGCTGCAGCATCCTCGTGCGGAATCTCGAATTCACGCTCGATCGCATCTTTGATGAGCGTGCGTCGCAGGAAGAGGTGTACGAGGTGGTTGGCCGTGACCGGGTTGCGCAGGTTGTCAAGGGCTTCAACGTGTGCCTCGTCGCGTATGGGCAGACGGGAAGCGGCAAAACCCACACGATGTTTGGCCCAGAGGAGGTTCTGACGAACTGGCGCGGTGCGCCAGCGGATCAGCACGGCATCGCGCTGCGGGCAATGTCGGACCTCTTCGAGGCGGCTGCGGCCGACGCGTACACCATCACGTGCTCATACGTCGAGGTGTACAACGACACGTGCATCGACCTGCTTGCACACGAGAAGAAGGCACTGCCGCTGCGCGAGCTGCCTTCGGGCACGCCCTTTGTGGCTGGATTGACCGAGGAGGAGGTGGCCAGCGTCGACAGTGCCCTATCGGCGCTCTCACGGGGCACGGCGCGCCGCGCGACGGCGCAGATGAGCATGAACGCGCGCTCGTCACGCTCACACGCCGTCTTCTCGCTCGCACTGCGCGGCAGTGCCGGCGCGACCGACGGCTCGACCACGAGCGGCAAGCTCGTGCTGGTCGATCTCGCCGGCATGGAGAGTTCCAAGAAAAGCTCGAGCGTCGAGGGTGCATCTTCCGCGGGCCCGCGGCGTGAGGAGGCGAAGCACATCAACACGTCGCTGTATGCCCTTGGCACCGTCATTGAGCGCCTCTCGGTCGCCAGCCGCGAGGGCGACGGCGCCATCCTGAGCCACGTGCCGTTTCGGAACTCAAAGCTCACACGCCTGCTGCAAGAATGCCTTCACGGCAACACGGCACCAGCCTTCATCGCGACGCTGCGCGCCGAGCCGCAGAACCTTGAGGAGTGCATGGCGACGCTGCGCTTTGCCCAGCGCGCCAAGGCAGTCCCCGTCGTGGTGCGCGCCAACGTCAAGGCAGCGCCTCTCGACTCGGAAGCACTCCAAAAGGAGCTCAAAGCTGTGACACGTGAGCTGGGCGAAGCGAAGGCGCTCATCGAGCGGCTGCAGCGCGAGGCGCACGAGGTGCACGGACCACGGCGGCCCGTAGCTGGCACGGACGCGTCCGATGACGCGCGCGAGAGCGCTCTGCTCATGGGGCGATTGCAGCTCGGACAACTCGCCGAGAAAATGGCCGAGCTCATAGGTCAATCCTCGGAGCTCAGTGCGCCGCCACCCGCCTCGGAGGGAGCTGCGGCCAGCGCGGACGTGTTTGCTGGGTGGGGGGTAGCCACCACACCCAGCCAGGCTCCCCGAGCCATCCCAACGGCGCGCACAGCCCAGGCGAAGGCGAGTGCGGCGCAGGCGCAGGCGAATGCCACGGCGGCGGAGTTATTGAAGGCGCAGAAGGCGATTGAGGAAGCGAAGATGCAGGCGGAGACGGCGCTGCGAGCCGAGAGGGCTCGGGCTGCTAAGGTTGTGAAGGCGGCGCAGGCTGAGGCGGCCGAGACGCTCGAGAAGCGCACGGCGGAGATTTCCAAAGAGACACGCGAGTGGCGCGAAAAGGCCGCGGCCGAAGCCGAAAAGCGCAACAAGGCGGCCACCAAGGCGGCGGCGGCGGAGGCCAAGGCAGAGGAGCAGGCAGCGGCTGCGGTGCGTGAGCGGACGCGGGCCAACGCGGCAGAGCAGCGCCTACTCGCAGAAAAGGCGCGCGCCGACGCGGCGGAGGCGGCAGCCAAGGCGGCAGACGCGCGCGCGGCCAGTGCCGATGCGGAGCGCGAGCGCCTGACCGCTGCCGCTGCAAAGGCAGAGGCCGACGCAGAGGCCGCCGACGATGCTGCAGCCTTTGCAGCCGCTGTGGCAGCCGCAGCCTTTCAGCCGACTTCAGCCGCTCCAACGGCGGTCATCGATCCTTTCCCAGCCCTTCCCAGCCCGGCCTCGTCGGCAGCCGCTCGTCGCCTTCAACGATCGCAGGAGCGTGCGACGCGCCTGCCGTTGCCGACCACGGCTACGCCCCCTGACTATTGCCGAGTACCCCAAGTTGCTCCGACCGGGGGCCTCAATCGTCCCGACCTCCTCCACAGGCAGCTGGGCCCTAGCGAAGCACATCACCGCTGGGAACCAAGCCCCACGCCGCCGCCGATGACGCAGTCCTGGGAACCGACGCTATTTCGCGGCAGACCATCGGCACCGGCTTCGTCGCGCCAGACTGTCACGCCCAGGACGGCCGCAGTCATCGAGATGTCGAGGCGGGAAGCGCTCGCCCTCCAGCAGCTGGGCTTCATCTTCCCAGAGCTGCCTGAGAGGAAACTGCGCGAGGCTCTCGAGCGCGTCGATTGGAACCTGGATGCCGCCGCAAGCGAGCTGATCGAGCGTGATATCCCGAGGCAGGCATGGGACTCGCTGTGGGGTTAGTGCTTATTAGGTATCGTAGGCCGCTCGCACGTCCCGTGTGCGCGCGGTACGGGACAGGGACACACTCCCACCAACGTCTAAGCAATTAGTGCGGGGACAGCGGCCGTCTGGAAGTCCGACGGTCGATCCGGGACCGCGGGCGTGAATTCGATCCGACTCGTGCGTCGACGGAACGTACCGCGTTCTACGTTACGTTCTATATAAATAGTAATTAGTATTATTTCCAGCGATACGTCGAAAGGAGGAACACGAGAACCGGGCCATTTTACCCGAAGGGGGTAGGGGAGGGATTAATATCTGGATTTGCACCCCTTCCTCATACCCTGATTACAAACTGAGTGGCCTGCAGGACCGCACAACAACCAAGACAGTGACACCGGCTGGCAGAGTCGCCTGCTTTTCACTCGGGTAACAACGGAAGCTGCACCGTGGGCCGTTGGCGGTGCGCAGCCGATGAGGGCGGAGAAGCTTCACGTGGGGTAGCGCGCAGAACCGATGATGGCGAAGAAACAGTGCGTGGAGCATCATCAGAACGCGAAAGGAAGGCCTCTAAAATCGGAGTCTGGGAGATAGACGTGATCTTCGGGGCGGGCCGCTTGCCGTTGAAGGTGAGGTCGTCCTTTAGGTGGTCATGTGCGTGAATCTCGTCCAAACGGTTCCACATCTGCCCGACTCTGCTCCGATTGGACGGGTACATGGGAGTGAGCCACGCGCGAAAAATGTCCATGACCGATCCGATGGCCGAAATTTCGTAGACGTCGAGCTCCACCTCCTCGTAGAAGAGCAGACTCGTGTAATTCATCTTGCAAACCACTTGGTAGCCGAAAGTGATGAAAATGGCCGTCGCAACCATGCTGATGTGTACTTCCATGTTGAGCAGGGCACCGTTGAGGCACGCAAACAGCAGGAAAAACATGGCGGCGAAGTGCATCGCGCGCACGTCCTTGAGACCCAGGTCCAGCATTCGTGACGCCTTGAGGATGTTTTTCCTCAGTGAAGCATCACGCGACAACGCGATGAGATGCGACGATATGACGATTACCCAGAGCGATGAGACGAGCGCGAGCGCCCCCGAACCGACGTACATGAATTTGATCGTGTTGTGCAGGATGGTGTACAGGTCCATGACGTCATCCACACTCTCAAGCGACTCACCACCCAGGAAACTGATCGATGATCCAGCCAGCAGCGTTGCTTGCGTGGCAATATTGTTGAGGATCTCGATGCGTTGGTCAATGCGCAGCGTCTCGACCTCCATCATCGCCTTGGCCTTGGCGATGGATGCGGACTCGGTCTGGGCCGTGAGCAGCTGCTGCTGTGCGTCTTGCATGCTGACCCTGGTGGTGGAAGCCAATGGAAGTCGTCCAATGCTGAGGGGAAAAAGACTTGCCCAAATTGGGCATGACGGCCGTGCGGGTTCTATCGTAATGGTCTGTGAGTCCCAAGGGGGGAGACATATGCGTTATTTTGATCGGATGTGCACGTTGTCGTACCGGCATTTCGATGGTTGTGAGGTTCGTCTGTGTGGTCTGTGTGCCTTTGTGCGTCCGCGTGTTCCGTGTGTCTCGTGTGTGTCCCGGCTCCCCCCGGTGTCTTTTTACCGGTACATGCCGCGTCTTCTCGGGATTAGAGCGCAATCACGAGGCAGCGACGTCCAAAGCTCCATGCCGAAGCGCGCCGCCTCAAGCAAGGCCTCTACCGGCAGCACCACCGCCCCCGCCGCGCTGCGCGAGGCACCCACGTTCTGTCCAACCGAGGCCGAGTTCCAGAACCCGCTGCGCTACATCCTGTCCATCCGCGAGGAGGCGGAGCGGTACGGCATCTGCTGCATCAAGCCGCCGCCGAGCTGGCGGCCGCCGTTCATGATCGACCTCAATCGGCTGCGCTTTCCCACGCGCGTGCAGAAGATCAACGAGCTGCTCATCCGCAAGACGCAGCGCCTCAAGTTTATGAAGGCACTCGCCGAGTTTTGCGACGCAGCGGGCACGCCACTGAGCAAGCTTCCAACGATGGGCGGGCGCGAAATCGACCTGCATCTGCTGTACACGCAGGTGGGCAAGCGCGGCGGCTTCGAGCGCGCCACCGCCGAACGCAAGTGGACAGAGATCGCTGAGAGGATGAACATGCACCACGCGAGCGGGTCTCACCTCGCGGCCGCGCTCAAGAAGCAGTATCAGCAGCTGCTGCTGCCTTACGAGCGGTACGCGGCGGGGCTCGACCCGCCGCCCGCTGGCATTGCCGCCGCCGCCGCCGCTGCCGCTTCGGCGGAGGCTGTCGCACCTGCGCCACAGATGAGCTCGGGCGGCTCTCTCATGTCCAAGCGCGCCAATGTGTCGGGCGCCGAGGTCGTGCGACTGAGCGGCAGGCCGGGCGGCGTCGAGCGCTCGAATGCAGCGGGCGAAGACGAGGTGATCGCGTACGAGCCACCGCTGCCCGGGCAGGAGCTCTGTGAGATCTGCGGCTCGGGAGACGAGTACGAGTCGATGCTGCTGTGCGACCGTTGCGGATGCGGATTCCACCTCCAATGCCTCAACCCACCGCTCCACGCAGTGCCGGCGGGCGAGTGGTTCTGCGCGCAATGCCTCCAGGAGTCGTTTGGGTTTGACTCGACCCGCGTGTTCCGCTTCCACCAGTACGAGCGGCAGGCGCACATGTTCAAGCATGCCTTCTTCGACGGCCTGGTCGAGACCGGCCTTTCCAAAAAGAGTCGCGCGGAGGGCGTGGCCCACTCTGCGGAAGCGCGTGCCCAGAGCGGCACGCGGCTGCGCGAGCTCGAGGTCCCCCCGGAGGAGGTCGAGTGGCAGTTTTGGAACGTGGTCACCACTCCCGACCAACCACTCGAGGTGCTCTATGCAGCTGAGCTCCTCTGATGACCTCTGAGGACCTCTGAGGACCTCTGATGACCTCTGATGACCTCCCTCATCAGGTGCTGTATGCCTCCGATCTCGACACACTGGAATACGGCTCTGGCTTCCCCCGCCCTCCGAAGGGCGACACCGCCGCCGCGACGACGAGCGCGAGCGCCGTGACGGGCGCCGCCGGCATCGGAGCCGCCCACGCCGAGCCGCTGGCCGCGTCTGACGCTGCTGCTGCTGCCAAATCGCCGGCTGCGTCCCCGGCCGCCAAGCCGTCGGCCAAGGTGAAGGCGGAGGCCAAGGCGAAGGCCAAGGTGGAGATGCTCGAGCGGGAACGTGAGGCCAAGGAGTTGGAGCGCACGCAGGCGCTCCCGATCGCACGCCGGTTCGCCACCGCGGGCTGGAACCTAAACAACCTGTGCCGGCTGGACCGCTGCGTGCTTGCGCACTGCAACGACCTGGTCTCGGGAATGGTGGTGCCGTGGCTCTATGTTGGGATGCTCTTCTCCTCGTTTTGCTGGCACGTGGAGGACCACTACGCGCACTCGATCAACTATATGCACTGGGGATCGCCCAAGACGTGGTACGGCGTGCCAGGCAGCCAGGCAGAGGCCTTCGAGCGCGTGATGCGGGAAGCCGTGCCCGAGCTGGTCGCGAGCGAGCAAGGTCTGCTCTACAAGATGGTCACGATGGTGCCGCCCCTCGAGGCTGCCGCCGCCGGAGTCGACGTTTGCCACCTGCTGCAGCAGCCGGGAACCTTTGTGATCACCTGGCCACGCGGTTACCACGCGGGCTTCTCGCATGGGCTCAACTGCGCTGAATCGTCCAACTTTGCCACCGCCGATTGGCTGCCGTGGGGGCGTCAGTCCGTCGAGTCTTTCCGCACGATGCCTGGTGTGCGCTGCCCGTGCTTCGTCAGGTCGTGCCCGCGCATGCAAGTGCTCATCACGGCGCCCCTCCCCCCCCCGCTCTCCCCCCCCAGGTACGCGCCGCCCGTGCTTCACCCACGAGCTGCTGCTGAGCACCCTCGCTCGTAAGGCGCTCGTCCTCTCGGCGCACATTGCCCAGTGGGTCGCGCCGGAGCTCGAGCTGCTCATCGAGGCCGAGGCGGCAGCGCTCGAGGCGCTTGCACGCATGGGCGTCCCTTTTGTCGGCTGGAGCCACGCAACTGAGGCACCGGATTCGGGCGGGAGGACCCCTATGGAGACTGCGGCTCCGACGGTTACATGTGACGCCATGGACGAAGACACACAGGTGGCGGCGGCAGCGGCGCCATCGGGGGACGCGCCGGCGCCTGTGGGGAAGGCACCTGGGGGCGAGGCGCCTACCGAGGTGGCGGACGTGGGCCCGGCCGCTCCGTGCCCGATGTGCGCTGCATGCGAGTACGAGTGCTTCTTGTCAACGGTCGAGTGCCGCGCAGCCGACGGCACGATCACTTACCTGTGCCCCGCGCATGCCCTCGCTCCGCCCTCGCACGCGTCTCCCGAGGCGCATGCCGCCACGGCGCTGCCGGCCAGCTCGAAGAGGCTCATCGTGTATCGTCCGCTCCGCTGGCTGCGAGCACTGCTCGCCACAGTGGCCAAGCGCGCCGCGGCTGCGAACGCGTGGGTGGAGCATGCGCGCCACATTCTTCTGCTGGGCCCTCTGGCGACGACGGGTAGCGAGCACGGCGCCGGCGGCGTCGAGGCGATGGACGGGCAGGGCACGGCGCCAGCGCACGCACCATGGGCACGGCTGGCGGACGCGCACGCGTGTATGGCCGCCGGTACGGCGCTCCAAATGGACGATGAGCACATGCTCCGGTTGGGCGCCGTAGTGAGCGCGGGCGCGGCCGTGCAGGCGCGTGCGGCGGCGCTTCAGGCGGGCGTTGGGCGCTCCAAGCGCGCCGCTCTCCCAACGCTCGAGCAGTGCGCCAGTTGCGTCGACGAGGCCGCAGGCCTACCGCTCGTCTTCGAGGCGCTTGGCGCGCTCGTGCCCGTCGTGCACGCGGGCCGCGCGTGGGAAGCACGCGCGCGCGCCGCGCTCGATGCGCGCGCTGCGGCTGTCGCAGACAGCGGCGCCACCTCGGGCGCCGTCTTGGGCGCCGCAGCGACGGCGGTGGCGGCGATGGCGGCGGCGGAGTTCGAAGCGGTCCTTACTCAGGCAGCGGCCATCCCCCTCTCTCTCCCGCTCCGGCCGGAGGTCGAGGAGGCTCTAGCGGCCGTGCGCGTCGAGCAGCGATGCGCGCAGGTGCTGCTGACCCAGCCCGAGAGCGCCCAAGACGGCGCGACGGCCGCGACGGCCGCGAACGCCGCCCGAGACGACGCCGTCGCTGCCGTGGCGCCCGCGGCGGCGCCGCCCTCGGCTGAGGCGCTCAAGGCACTCGTGAGCGAAGCGGCGGCACTCGCGGCGCCGCTGACGGCATGGGCCCGCGAGGCTCTCGCCACCCTAACCGAGCGCGAGGCGAGCGTGCGTCGGTGGCTCGATGAGGCGAGCAGCGTTCTGCGACGCACCGCACCGCTCGAGCTCATCGAGGGGCTGACTGCGCGCGCCGCGACGCTGAGTGCACTCGTGACGCTGCCGGCCACTTCGCTTGCCGCCCTGGTGGAGCGTAGTACGGCCGGCCGCGCATGGCTCGCGGCGGCTGAGCCGCTGGCCGGCGCGCTGAGTGCCGGGCGCGCGCTCTCGAGCGCCGAGTTGGGCGAGGCGCGCCGGCTGCTCGACACGGCGCGCGCATCCCCAAAGGTGCTCGGGCGAGTGGGCGAGGTGGAGGAGGCGACGCGCGGCCCACTCGCGGCGGCGGTGCTCAAGCTGGACACGTGGCTCGACCGGTGCGCGGCCGTCTTTGTGAAGCATGGGTGTGAGGTGCCGCTGCTTGAGCTCTTGAGCGTCTCGCCTGTCACCGCCACCACCACAGTCACCGCCACCACCACCGCCGCCACCACCGCCGTGCGTTCTCCGACGCCCTCTCCCGGCTTCTGGCCGCCAACGGATGAAGAGAACTTGCTCTGCTGCCCGTGCTGCACGCCCGAGCGGCTCGATGTGCCGAGCGAGGTGACGTGGATCAGCTGCGATGAGTGCGGCGCGTGGTTCCACAGCTACTGCGTGCGCGTGCCCGACGTTGCCGTTGAGACACTCGATTCGTTCCGATGCCCACGCTGCTGCAGCATGCACCAGCAGTCGTACGTGTTCGCACCCACACTGCCGCCGCCCATCCTGCGCACGATGCGCCCCGCCGTGCAAACCGCCGAGGCTCTTCGACGCGCGGCCGCCGATGACGGCGTCGCGGCGCCCGAGGTTGAGGCACTCCAGGCGCTGCTCGACGCGGCCGCCGTGTGGAAGTCGCAGCTGCACGACGAGCTGCAGGCGCTCGCGCCGGCACAGCCGCCGCCCCCGTCCTCGTCGCCAGACGGTTTGCCGCTGCTGCCCTCACTGTTCCAGCCGCCGAGCGCCACGGATCTGCCCACGGACACGCTCGTCCAGTTGCTCGGCGCCGCCGCGCCCATCGAGCTCACAATGCCAGAGGCGCAGCAGCTCGCCTGTGTGGCGGCGCGCAGGGCGAGATAGCGTGCGCTTAATTTATTGTATCACAGATAGTGAACGGTATGGAACAAGAGTGCCCACCAAAGCAACTCAAGGCGCAAGGTCAAGCCGCGACGGCGCGTCTCCATTGTATCCTCACTTGGGAGCACGTGCGTCATAGTCTGCATTTAGCAGCACGATCTCAACTTTCTCGTCCCTCGGCATGAGGAGCAGCGGCATCATGCTTTCGAAGGCAATCACCTTGTCCTTCTTCATGGACTTGAGGGCCGCGCTCAGCACGTCGCAATGCAATTTCTCCGCCTCCTCGAACAGATAGGCGAAGGTGCACTTACCATCCTGCGCCTTCAGCGTGGCCATCACAATGTCCATCTTGGCCTTGTCCATCATCTCCTGCACTTCGGCCGCCCTGCGAATGAGTGGTAACGTGCGTTAGAAGGGTGCGCGATCCCGCCGCCGCGCATGGCTGAGCCGACGCCGCCGCCGTCGCTCACATGTGGGCGCGTGAAAACTCGTTGTCTGTGAATGGGACCTCGAAAAACAAGCCTAGTAAACCTGATCGCGCGTTGAAACGTTGAATTGCGGTTCATCAAAACTACACAAACGCAGCCTGGTGAGCGCGACAACCCGGTCCCTGCTAAAGCTAGACCAGGCTTATCCGGATACATCGCGGTGGGTCGTGGGCGGGATCACTTATCTCTCATGATGGTGACATCGTCGGTGGAAAAACATGTTCGTTGAGCGCTCACGACAACGCGGTCTCGGGTTTGTGTCTTTTCAAATACCATGGCGGCGAAGGATTCCGAGGCCATCAAAGTGGTGGCACGCTTCCGGCCACTCAACGAGCGCGAGCAGGCGCTCGGGCGCGACGGAGCGTCGCCCGGTGCACCGCGCTTTGGCGACGACGGGCGCTCTGTCTGGGTGGGCCCCGATGAGTCTTCTGGCCACAGCTACGCTGTCGATGCCGTCCTTTCGCCAGACGCATCGCAGGCGGACGTGTACGCGCACGCGTCCGGGCTCGTGGATGCCGTGATGCAGGGCTATAATGCAACAATCCTCGCCTACGGCCAAACCGGCGCCGGAAAGACGCACTCGGTCATGGGTGTGCTCGGCGGCGACGACAGCGAGCTCGGCCTGCTGCCGCGTGCGGTGCGCCAGCTCTTCGAGTCAATCGTCGCGGATGATTCGGGTGCGGCCGAGTTTGCCGTCAGCTGCTCGTATCTTGAGATCTACATGGAGAATGTGCGCGACCTGCTCCAGCCGCCGCAGCGCGACGTCAAGCCCGGGACCAGCCTCGCGATACGCGAAGCCATCGGCGGCCGTGGCGTGTATGTCGAGGGCCTGACGGAGGTGCCAGTGATGGGTGAGAATGACGTGCTCGAGATCCTCTCGTGCGGGAATGCAAGCCGGGTCGTCGGGGCCACGCTCATGAATGCGCAGTCCTCGCGCTCGCACGCGCTGCTGACGATCACGGTGAACCAGCGACTGCGAGACGGCTCGACCAAGGTGTCAAAGCTAAACATCGCCGATCTCGCGGGCTCGGAGAAGGTGGCCAAGACGGGCTCGAGCGGCGAGACGCTCAACGAGGCAAAGAAGATCAACGCATCGCTCTCGACCCTCTGCCTCGTCATCGCCGCCCTCTCCGACGGCAAACCCCACATCCCGTACCGCAACTCGCGCCTGACGCGCATCCTCCAAGAGTCTCTGGGCGGAAACTCGAAGACCATGATGCTCGTCGCTTGCTCGCCTGCGACGGTGCACGCGCCCGAGACGCACTCGACGCTCCGCTTCGCCACGCAGTGCAAGCGCGTCAAGAACGCCGCTGTGGTGAACCGCGTGCTCTCGGCGGCACAGCTGCGGAGCGCCAACGACGCTCTCAGACGCGAACTCGCTGCCGTTAAGGAGCGGCTTGCGTCTGTTGAGGGGGGCGCCCTCGGTAGTGGCGCTGGCGGCGGCGCGGCAGCCGGCGTGGCGCTCGGTGCTGGTGGATGCCCGTCGCTCATCGACAGCCTCCTCGACGGCGAGGACTTGCTCGGGGAGGCGATTGAGCCGACGGGCGGCGGCAGCGTGGGCGCGGGTGGCAGCGGCGGTGGCCTCTCCGCGGAGGAGGTGGAGCTGCTACGCGAGCAGTGCGAGGCGGCCGAGATGGCGGCACAGGCGGCGCAGGCCGAGCTGCTCGAGGAGCGCTCCAAGGGCGACGAGATCGCAATCTCGCTCAAGAAGCGAGAGGAGGAGGTATTGCAACTGATGGACTCTGATGGACTCTGATGGACTCTGATGGACTCTGATGGACTCTGATGGACTCTGATGGACTCCTTCATCCATGTGCAGGTAGAGCTTCTCTACGGGCTGGTCGAGCGCTTCCAACTGCTCTCGGGCCTGGAGAAGACGAGCTGCAGCAGCCGCGCGAGTGGTGACGGGGCGGCGAACGAACGGACTTCACGCGAGGGCATCAATCGGTTGCGCCGGCAGCTCGTCGACCTCGAAGAGATTGCTCTTCAAAAGGAGATGGGCACGCTGCCCGAGGAGGACCCGACCGAGCTGGCCAAGGCCGTCGAGACGCTCAAGATGCAGATCCGTGAGCAAGCGCGCCGCATACGCGAGCTCGAGCCTTTGGAGGCGTGCAAGGGAGAGGCGCTCGCGGCTCAGGCGGAGAACGAGCAGCTTAAGCAGCAGCTGCAGCAGCTCGCTCAGCAGCGGCTCTTGCATGTCTCGTCCAAGTTGGGCGGTGCGTCGGGTGCGCACGACACGAAGCTGCGCGTACAGTCCGCAACGGTCGACCAGACGCTATGCACGCGAACCGGAGCCGACGCTCAGCTCGGCGCGCTCAGTGAGTGCTTCCAGTCGAAGGAAGCGTTCGGCCAACACCTGCTGCGCAGCCGTGAGGTTACGAGCGCGGCAGGAGGCGAAAAGATGGACGCGGACGGCGGCGGCGGGGTCGGTGCCCGCGTCGATGCAACCGTTGCGACCGTAACACACGAGCTCCAAATCGAGCGCTCGCGCGTGCAGGCCCTCGAGCGAAAGGTGACTTTGCTACAGGAGTCGGCCAGGCGAGAACAGGCTCACGCGGAGGAGGCGCGGGCCGAGGCGGCAGCAGCACGGATGGAGGCTCAGGTGGCGCGCGCGCTGGCCGGCGCGCCCCGGACGGCAACGCCGCGTCGCGAGATGGTGTGGTATGACTCGCAGGAGGCTGACACGCCTCCCCCGGGGGCCGAACTCCAGCCACCCGCGGCGTCGGCCGCCGAAGCTCTGCCGCTGCGAGCGCCGCTGCCAGGGGCGCTGCCAGCGCCGCCGCCCTCCGATGACGACTCTGCCACTGCCGCACTGCCGCCGTCTGCAGAAGCGGACATAGCGCAGCCGCCACCCACTGATGCCGCCGAGCCGGTCGCCGCCGATCCCGCCGTGTCGGGCGCTCTTGCATGCGGCTTCATCTCGTCTTCGCGAGGTCGCGCGCGCTCGAAGCGCTCGACACTCGGCGGCGGGCTGGAGGGGGAGATTACTGGAGGTCACTGGAGATCATTGGAGGTCGGGCTGGAGATCACTGGAGGTCGCTCGTCGGCTGGGAGCACAAGGTCGCCACTACTTCCAGGACTTGTCGAGGAGTCGGAGGAGCCGCCCCCTCAGCCGCCCCCTCAACCGCCCCCTCCCCCTGCATCCGAGCCCGCATCGTCCGAGGGTCCGCCGCCGCCGTCCGAACCGCCGCCGCCGCCGCCCGAGCCGCCGCCGCCGCCGCCCGAGCCGCCGCCGATTCCGCTGTCGGACGCACCGCCCCCGTGCACCCTCAAGGCAGTGCCGCGCGGCACGGCGGCGGCGGTAGCAGCGCGGCTCACGTCGCAGCCGAAGCCATTAGTGCCGAGCAAGCTGGCGGCGCCGAGCAAGCTGGTGGCGCCCACGATGACAACCGATGAGAACCGCAACCTCAACCCGCTGCTGCGCAAGAAGGGCGCCGCGCCGCTGAGCGCACGCGGATGAGAGGGAGCAGCACGCAGCGCATGGAGTGTCCACAGGAATGAGTGGGAGCAGGTGAAAGAAAACGTATGCCTACTCTGCCCCAGGCCGTATCTCGAAGTAACATGATGAACTCCAGCGACATTGCGCTGGGCAGTGTTGCGGCGAAGGATGCAACGACCGCGACGGATCCATGTTTGGACACGTCGGTCTCTGTCCGTCTCCAACGTGTACTGTACAGTACGTGCCGCGATCCGCGTGAAGCCTGATGCCTGTAGCGTGCTGATTCGTGACACGTCTCACGTGAGTACCACAGCGAATTGCAAACGATCTCCCGGTGTCAGCGTTCACAGCCCGATGCCCGGTCGGAGCTTCACAGCGAACACGTGTCAGAAGTCACACAGACACACATTCACATTCACACACACACATTCACACCAATGGACGGTTTGTGGAGGTTTGTGGACGGCGTCGGGAGTCATGCGTACCGATTCATCGCAACATCCCGTACTTTGCCGCCGCGGTTGTTTCACCCAGGCTTTGGGTGCTCTCATGGCAATCTGCCTTGGCGCACGGGCGCAACCGTTACTCGCCGCCACAGATGCCAACGAGCCACAAGCTGCCGCGCGACTCTTCGAGATCCTGCAAGGCCGGAGGCCGAGCAGCTTCTCAGCGTCTGAGCGGATGATCGTGGATAGTCTCATAGACGAGCTCGTGACGCTGCGTGTGCCTTGGGATGTTGACGCGGCGCGTGGTAAGTGGCGCCTTGCCTACTTGCAAAGATCGCCCAATTCGTCGCCTGCGCCACTCCTGCAATTGCCCTCCAACGAGCAATACCAGATCTTTTCGCGCTCGGATGTGATAAATGTCGCTGAGCTCGTCGGGCCCTCGCTCGAGATCCGCGCTGCCGGAGCGTGGCGTGACAACGAGCCGGCCGACATGCGCTCGCCCAAGCGATTCCGCGTGGACATCACCGCGGGTGCGCTCTGCGGCACAGTGACCCTGGGCCGTGCAGAAAAGGCAAACATCGGACGAGCTTGCATGCCCCTGCCGCTGCGGGGCGAGACGTACCGTGTCGTTGATGGTCAGTACGTCGGCCCGCGCATTCGCATTGCACAGGATCTCAACAGCGGCGGTGCACGTGTCGTTCAACTCCGAGTGATTGGATTCGCCGGGCGATAAACTCTCTGCCATACTAGTTACTACCACAGCACAGGTGACGAAATTTGGCTTGGATGAGCCACTAACCGGATACACCGTTACCTAGTACAGGCACGGCGCGTAGATTATAGTAAAATCTCAGCTGCTCTCGACTAAATTCTACATCACTACAACTCTGAGAGCTCACAGTTCCTTCGTGACCTTTCTGCTTTCTTCCTAATCCAGTAATCCTATTGAGAACTACCTCGACTACGACATTCTAACGCGGCTAGTCCCTAGACACTACGCTTCTCTCGAAAGTTCAAAGTCGAGTTACCTGGTATTCAACCCTCAACGTAACCAGCGCGATCCGGTGGGGCTAGCCTCTTCCACTGCCTTGAGGTACGCGACCTCATCTTTCAGCTTCTGGTTGACGACCATCGAGACGGTGCGCACGAGCTCATCGGCCTTCTCGAGCAGCGCGCGCTCCGGGTGCGAGCGAGCCGTGTTCTTGAGCACAGCCTTCCACAAGAGTGGGTACTCCGTCAGGCGCTGTACCGGCTTGATCAGGCACGACTCGAGCTGTAACCCGCGGCACTCGGGCAGCGCCTGCTGTCGCAGCAGAAACTCGTTGAAGCCGGGCACTGCCAGACGGCAGCGCGCGAGCGTCGCGAGCGAGCGCTCACAGCTGCGGCAGTAAAAGGCGTACAGCTTGAAGAAGGGCGTCACCTTAATGAATGCGCTCGCGAGCACAACGACAGATTCACCTGGCCTCTCCATGAGTTCCGAGAGGATCGACGCGCACCGGTAGAGCTCCTCAAGGTTGATAAAAATGGCCTGCGCGTCCTCAGGCGTCAGCATGTGCTCGCCGATCGCGGGGCGCACGTACACAGAGAGCGCGATGCTCAGGTCAGTCAAGTACGCCGCCTCAGTCTGGCGCACCTCAGCGCAGATCTTCTCTGCCTGCGGGTTAAGCGCCGTCGCCGTCGGTGACGCGTGCGCTACTGGCGCGTCCACATGCACGATATGTTGCTTTGATCGTCGCTCGCCGGGGCTGAAAATGAGTCGGCGACCGTCCGTCGTCTTGGCGGAGGGTGGGCTCGGCTTCCGCCCGCCAGATACGGCGCGCGAGACGTCGGTGCGAATCTTCAGGTCGATTTCGTGAGGGCTGAGCATCGACGCGCCCATGCCGGCCGGTACATGGCCACAGTTTGGCCACAATAATCCCGGCCGATCGCCCGCCGAGGCGGCGGCGAGCGCAACGGCCTCCGCAACGCCGGGCAGATCGCTCGAGGCGAGTTTGAACCCGGGCGTGGACGCGCCGCGCAGTACGCACACACCCGCGTCACCGCCAGCGCTTTCGGCCGACAGGCTACGCTGGATGGCAGCCCTTCGGCGCTGCCAGCTGATCGCCTGCATCGGATCAAGCGTCGCGTTGCTACCGATGTCGGATGGCACCGCTGCCGCCACGACGACGTGTTCTCCCGATGAGCTGGGCGCGATGAAGACTCCCTCGGTTGCCATAGGCGGCGGCTGGTCAGTTGAGGTCCGCTGTGCGAGCTTGCGATCGTAATCGTTATAGTACGAGACGGCAGCCGGAGGGAACGTGCTGGTACTGCCCTCTCTTGTACATCGTGGCAGATGGTCAGAGTCACGGCGTTGCTGCTGCTTGCGTCGGCACCCGCGCCAGCACGAACATACAGCTAGGCAAAGCACAATCGCGCCGCCGGCTGCCCCGCCAATTATGATTCCGAGCCCGCCGCTTCCAACCCAGCCTCTGGCGAGGCCATCATCCCTGCTTCGAGGCTGTAAAGGAGGCGGCGGGGACGGTGGAGGCGGCGAGGGTGGCGGCGGCGATGGTGGCGGCGGCGAGGGCGGCGGCGGCGAGGGTGGCGGCGGAGGGGGCGGCGGCGGCGAGGGGGGTGGAGGGGGAGGCGGCGGCGGCGGTGGTGGGGGAGGCGAG
>Ga0210243_100020_pt1 | contig 101775 bp, 39 predicted proteins | sample ChrtobMeP5a_32mM_FD_155461 | JGI IMG/M metagenome (GOLD analysis project Ga0210243, IMG submission 155461) | Chrysochromulina tobin associated microbial communities from unialgal haptophyte culture, Seattle, Washington, United States - P5a_32mM | ecosystem: Host-associated > Algae > Haptophytes...
TATGTATCCCGATGTATCCCGATGTATCCAACATGTATCGTGAGTGTATCTTGTGTGCCATGTATCTGAGGCTTAAGATACATTGTATCCTAACCGTATCCTAAATGTATCTTAAATGTATCTTAAATGTATCTTAAAGAAGGATACATATCCCTAGGTAAGATACATTTCCTATGATGGCCAAAGTCAAGATACAAATGTATCTCGATGTATCTTGATGTATCTTGATGTATATGAACGGGACACATCAAGATACATGCGGGATACATGCACGATACATGCGTGATACATGGGATACGTATCCTGATAACAAACCCCCCCAAACTCGATAACAAACCCCACGTCACCCCATATGGGGTCATGTAAGGTGTGTGTATTATGAGCGGGCGGTAACAGTGCCGTAGCACCGGTTGTCGCGTCTGACGTGTTAACGTTCACTTCCGAGCCAACGCGACGCGTTCACACCTTCTGAGCAGCATGCTTGGGAGGCTTGGGGGTCCGACCGTCGTGCCTGTGCTGAGCAGACGGTCGGCGCTTTGTCAAGACCGCCGTGTGCAGCGTGGCCTGCACGCGCGCCACTGCAAGGGCACCGCCACGGCTATTGCAGGCAAATACTTGAACTTGTCTCCTTGCCACGGCCTTCTTCTCTACGGATCACCGGCCCTTGAGTGGCTGTGGCAAGATGGCAGCCTCCAAGGTGCTTCGGCAGCCTCTCGGCTTGCCCGCGCCCTTTTTCACCGCCACGATCACTCAGGGCCATTGCGGCCGACGCGCAATCGCTCGCTGCCAGCGGCGCACCTGCACCCCAGCTTACAGGCCCATTATTTGGGCCTCGCACTTCGCCGTGGCTCGGCCGAGGTTGTGCGCCGCACACTGCTAGCGAATGGCATCGCGCGCATCGCAAAGGACACTCGCGTATCGATTGCGCACTTCGAACGGCTCTGTGCGCTCCTCACCGAGGCTACCGCGCCGGCTCGGCCGTTGCCTTCCCCTCAGCGGCATGCATCCGCACGAGAGACACCGTTCCGTCGTGATGGGCTGTCCCATGCGCTCGTGGCGGGTCTGGACGGCGTGGACGTGTTCCTCGCCTACGTGTGGGCGACAGCAACCTCGAAGGCAGACTTGCGCACTTTTTTGCACGCGCTGAGCGAGCACGTGCAGCAGCAGCAGCACCACCACCACCACCACAATCATCGTCCCGTCGACCGAAACGGCCCAAAGCACGAGCCAGACGCGCCACTCTCACCCGGTGGCGAGCACTACAGGGGGCTTGACGGCGGCACCCTTTTCACATCGGCAGCTGCGCTCCCGTGGAGTGACGACTTTTCAAAGCAGTGGGAGACAGACGCGTTTGGAGCCGAGGTCCATTATCTGCTTGGAGGCGGCTCAGTGGCGGTGGCGCCCTCTGCGCCGGAACTCGAGCATCTGCATGCGGGCCGGGTGGGTGCGGCGGCACTCGAGCGACTGGCCTTCACTGCAGTTGCGCGGCATGGCTGCGCCCCCGAGGTGGTGCAGGAGCAGCACGGCTGGCGTGGGCAGCCGCCGATGGCCGATTGCGTAGAGGCATGCCTACGCGAGGCCCTCGGACTTGCGCTGTGGGACCCTCATGCCGGCCGTTACAGACCCGAGTTGTTGCCGCCGACGGCAGACCCTGAGGTGGTGCGCTTTTTCGCTGGGGCTGGGGCCGGTGGTGACCCCATTGGGGGCGATGCGGGGCGCCGGTGGTACGATCTGTGCTCTGGCCGCCCCGGCCTTCATTACATGCTTGGAACGAACACCGAGGGTCGCGACCACATGAGTGGCGATGGTGGTGACGATGGTAGCGGTGGCAGCGGCGGCAGCGGCGGCAGCGGCGGCAGCGGCGGCAGCGGCGGCAGCGGCGTTCGCGATCGAGATGGACGTTCAAATGCGTATGAGCTCTTCCCCTCTCCCTCTTCGTACATCGTCGCCCTGAGCAGCCTGCTTCGTCAACCCGTCACTCCGCCAGGCTCCGACGCTCTGCGGCCAGTGTGGCCGGGCAGCTTGCTTGAATGGCGCCTCGAAGGCTGCGAGCGCCATCCAGTTATTGTCATGCGACGCCGGCGCGCGACGCCCGCTGCTGGCATTGACAAAGGATTCACAGCTGGAGGTGGCCAAGATGATCGAGGCGGCAGCGGCGGCGGCGGGAACCAGAATGAGGAGATTCTCCGTCTCACCTTCCACGGGCAGCGGCACTGCTACATGATGCGTGACGCGGCGCTCTCGGCGCCTGCATGGCTGCACGGTGTACGCTCCGCCTGGCTGGCCTTGTGGGAGCGAGAAGGGCAGCTGCCCGGACTCACGCGGGCGGCCGCAGCGCGCCTGCTCGTGACGGCTCATCACATGAAGCATGCCTCCCACAAATCAGCGGGAGCCGATGACCTTGGCGTGGCGCCGTCGAGCGAGCGAGAGACGGGGTTGCTTCTTAGACGAGAGAGCGCCGAATGACACGTAATCGCGCTGCGTGCAATCGAGGCCTCAATCGTAATGACGTGTCAGACACAAACGCGTGATTAACGAAACTCGAAAGAACCGGAAATCGCGCGACGGGCATGTGGCGACGGGTTCTCGTCTTTAATCACGTCTAAATGACCTAAATTTTATAACGACCCTCACCCTCCACCCTGTGTCGAACCCTCCCTTAAACCCTCCCTACATACATCGACTCGGCCTACGTACAGCTCACCCACCTCGTTCTTAACCTCGTTCAGGCATCAGTACTCTCGCGTCAAGTCTCTCGGTGTGGCCCCTGGCCCGTCTCGCCCAGATCCGCCCCGTACCGTCGCGGTGCATCAACCGTCTGGAGAATGGACGGGGTTGCCAACGCGACGCGTTCCATACCGATCTATACACATTCTATTGATTCTTCTCGGCGGTGTGCAGAGGCGGGATTTCACACGTGCATGTAATGGCCGTTTCTTTTTAATATATTGTTTTGACGCGCGTGTCCAGCCACAAATGCGGCGAAGGAGCCTAGGAGCGTCGCCCGTACGCGATGATGCTCCTCGCGCATTTATGCGTTGCGCGCGACACGGCGCCGAAGGTCGACGTCCTCAAGACGCCGACATGCGCGGGATGGTGCTCTCCAACGTACGCGAAGATGCACTGCCCGATGGAGTCGTGCAAACCATGCGAGTTTTGCATCCTCTACGACAGGGACGTGAACAGCGCAAAGGCGTGCGCGCCCATTGCATCCTCTACGGCCTCCGACAGCATCATCTTTGAGTGCCTCTCATGGTGCTCCCCAGCAACGATGGTGGAAGGGGACGCTTTCCATGCATGCTACGAGTGCAAGCACTGCAACCACTGCGCCTGCATGGATTGTGGCTGGTGCCCGAGCACGTACCGCCGCAACAGGTCACCCTTGCTGCCACCACCGTACCTGCCGCCCAAGCCGCCCGGCCCGCCCCCCCCGCCACTTCTCCCGCCTTTGCCGCTGCACCCGATGCCTTCGCTGCCGCCGAGCCCGCCCTCACCTCCGAGCCCACCGCCGCCTCGGATCGTCTACACGCTCAAGAAGTCGAGCTGTACCGCCGAGGGCCACGTTGTGCTCGCACAGAAGGGCATGATCAAGCTGCTCGAGTACAAGGACTCGTACTCCTACTCTACGCCCGACGCGTCCTACGGCGCCGACGCGAGCTACGAGCCTGCGGAGACGATCGAAGACAAAAAGAAGCCGAAGGAACATCTGAAGGCCGCCTCGTACTTCCAGCTGGATGTCATCTTCACCGCCGGCTGGGCAGGCGGCTTCATCTCAATCCAGCTCGTGGGCGACAACGGCCTCACTGTCACCAAAATGGTCAACATCGAGCGCTCCACACGCAAGATCCATACATGCAGCGTCAGCGGCGACGTCGGCGAAGGACGAGCAGAAGGCAAGGCTTCATGCCTGCGCGTGAGTGCGGCACTCAAGTCGTTCGGTCAGCTCGAGCCGGTGCATACCAAAGATGGCGGCCTCGTCAAGGACGCAGTGCGCTTGCGTGGCTGGGGTGCCAATGTGCGTGTGCTCGATGTGCAGTGCGGCATCCTGCCACCCTCTGCACCTCCCATCCCGCCCTCAACGCCCCCCAGCTCCCCCCCAGTCACGCCGCCCGACGCATGGATGCTGCCGCTACCGCCGCCACCGCCGCCGCCCTGCGTGCACCCCCCTTGCAGCGCACATCATGAACGCGTCGCCTCACACGGCACCTCTCGCGCCGACCACGGCGGGTCGAGTCGAGGCGGGAGCGCCAACAGCGGATGGCTCCCAACTTGGCTCGTCACTGGCATCGAGGGCTCTGAAATGAGCACCAGCATGGACACCAGGATACTGCTGCGGCTCGTGGTTGGAGCAGGTGGCCTCGTGCTGATACTTGTTCTCGTGGGCGTGGCGCTCATCGCGTGCTGCAAGCAGCTGCCAAAGCACGTCGAGCAAGGCAGCATGAGGATTCGCATGCGTCCGCAGCGGGTTCGCAGCCGCGAGGAGGAGCACGATGAGCTCCATGAGAGCGAGGATGGCGACGAAGATGATAACGAAGATGCCGACCTCAATGACGACGAGTGGGAGCTGCCCTCGGCTGCGACGAGGAAACCATCCAGTGACGGCCAGGCAGCGCCCGCAGGAGGAGCGTCGCGCAGCCTCTACAAGGACGACGAGCGCTGCGCCGCGAGCAGGTGTGGTGATCGACGAGATTCACGAGATGTTCGTCCTGCCAATGAATTCGTACTTCATGACACATGAGCCTCTCGAGCGGATGACACACATGAGACTCGGGGGAGATACGGAAGTCGAGGGTGGAGAAGCCGTAGCCCTGAGCTCAGGCGCGAGCATTCCATGGTCATGGAGCATTCATCGCATCTTTCGCATGTCGCTTACATGACGCGTCATGCTATACATCTATTTTCCCTGAGGGCATTTGTATGCACTGTGTGCGTGAACAGTATAAGAAATTCACGCGCGAACGAAAAAACAATTGCGAATCACGAAACTCAGAACTTCTTGGACGTTTCTTTTAAATCTCATCGTGCTCAAACTATTCATTCGGAGATATATCATCAGATGATTGCCTCACGAAAAGTGTACATTATGGTGGGAGACCTCTCTAAATATATCTTCGAGATTCGTGTCGGATCGCAATAAAAAGAAGCGGTCTTTCGTCCTGGTCTTTCAGGGGATGGCGCAACGCTTTCTCGATGCTGCCCATCCTCTCTGCGCTCATGGAGCGGATCCATCGCCCAGTTCGATCATATCGGTGGAGGAGCAGATCATCGAGTTCAAGAAGGTCGCCGCGAAGATCGCAGAGGCGTCGCCAACTTCGATGGATGGCGAGCTCAAGTTGAGGAGGTCCCTGGACGACGGCGATGACCGAGCCAGGGAGCGCGGCCACGCACCTTGTGGCGACTCCAAAGCGTCTGCAAGCATCGTCCCCATCACATCCACCACACGGCGCAGATCATCCTGGCTCGACCCTCCTAGCCCTCTCGAGGGCACACGTCCCCAATCGACCTCTGCTGCCAGCGCTCCTTTCAACCTCGATACAACCTCCCATAGGTCCATGGACAACGCCCCGGCACCCGATGCGCACCTTCCCCCGCCGTTCCTCACGCCGACCAGCGTGCACGAACGTGAGATGTACGCCCAGGAGCTCATCCACAGACTGGTCCACAATAAAACCACAATTGAGATCTCGTGGCAACCCCGCAGCTCACCACGCAGCGGCCGGCCGGTCATCGAGCTCTTATGCGTCTTCATCGACAAGCTAGGCAGCCTCTCGGCAATTGCGAGCATGCTTGCCTCGATCAAGATCAACATCATGGGCCTGTCCGCCTTCTCAACTGATACGGGCATCGCGATCGACACCTTCGAGGTCGACCGGTTCGACGAGTCGGCGGGCAAGTCGCTGATCGCGTGCATGGAGGGCCTCGCCGCATCGAGGCAGGTTTTGTCGGCGACAGTGGACCCGCGGGAGGAACGTCCTCTCAGTTCACATCTTCCCTCGTCGTACATCACGTCGACCACCGCGCAGGAGCGTGTTACACACGCCCAACTCTTCCAAAGGCTGGTGCAGCACACATCCTCGGTCGAGCTCTCGTGGCATCCCCTTCACGACCGGCCCGGCGTCGTGCTGTCATGCGTGTTCGTCGACCGGCGAGGCAGCCTCTCGGCCATCACGAACACGCTTGCCTCCCACGGGATCAACATCGCGGGACTGTCCGCCTTCTCGACTGATACAGGCATCGCGATCGACACCTTCGAGGTCGACCGGTTCGACGAGTCGGCGGCCAAGTCGCTGATCTCGTGCATGGAGGGCCTCTACTTTTCGTCGAACCTACCGACGCCGTTGATGTTGTTGTCCGCGTCCTCGCCGTCGCACTCGCCAGCCAGCAGCCATTCAGGATCAATTCGTGGAGGCGACTCGTTCGTCAAGCACATGAGTGAACTGAGCCAACGAAGTCCGCGCCCGATCCAGACAGAGCGTGGCAGCGCCGTCGCAGCCCTTCGGTTCAAATCGTTGCTTCGCAACCTCGCTATTGGCTCGAGTAATGGCTCGGCGAGGCACACAGCAAGATAGACGCCCAGATAGGCGACTCGTTCGTTCAGCGTAGGTGGGCGAACTGAGCCAACAAAGTGCGTGTGCGTGCGTGCCGACAGAAGAAGGCACAGCTTGTCAATGGCGAGAGCTACTTGACTCACTACTTCTATGTGTGTACATGCCGTGTGTTGAATGTTGTGTGTTCCGAAAGGGCCGCGCATCCGGTAGGGCCGCGCCCAAGTAGGGCCGCCTGGAGGTTGCGCAGGCCGGCGGCGCGCTTTCCGCGGCGCGCGCCGCATGTATGTATATATATATATATATATATAGGCTATAGCGATTAACGGATTATTATAGTTGGGCTTGGGGATCGGGATGAATCTTAGATGAATCTTGAATGCGGGATGGGGTACGAGTACGTTCAACGTTGGAGGGCATGGAGGTGGCCGAGCTTGAAGGCCGTCCGATCTCAGATGCGGCCGTACACTCCGCGCCTGAACCGTGCACGGTCCTGTGTAACATATTATCCAGTTGGAGTTTTTCTCCCATTGCGAAGTTCGGACATTCACAGCCATTGAGCTAAAAACCATGTCGATGAGCGCAGCTGCCGCGGAAGCCCCAGCAGCGACGGAGCTGCTCGCGGGCCACGACTCTGAGGACGAGGACACGCTACCACCGCTCGCCGCCTCGGCCGCTGCGGCCCTGGCCGGCGGCTCACCCGTCGCGGCGGGTGCTCGGCTTGAGGAGCTCGCTTTGGAGCGTGCGCGTCGGCGGTACGACCTCGAGGACCCGTACGCCGACAAGTCGTGGTCGCTGCACAAGAAGCATATCTTCATCCTGTCCTCGGCTGGCAAGCCCATCTTCTCGCGTTACGGCGACGAGTCCAAGCTGGCACCCACGTTCGGCGTGCTGCAGGCGCTCATCTCGTTCGTCAGTGACCAGGGCGACACGATCCGTTATATCAAGGCGGGCGGGCACCACATCGTGTTCCTCATGCGCGGGCCGCTCTACCTCGTCGCCGCGAGCAGCGTCGGCGAGCCCGTGCAGCACACGTGGCGGCAGCTCGGCATCCTGCACGCACAGATCTTTTCGATCCTTACCTCCAAGGTGGAGAGCATCTTCGCGCGCAACGCCTCATACGACGCGCGCGGGCTGCTCGGCGGCACAGACCGCGTGATGCGCTCGCTGCTGCACTCGGCCGCCGTGGAGCCTACGCTGTTGCTGCAGGCGACGCCTGTTCTGCGCATGCCGCCACTCGTGCGCGACGAACTCGCCAAGCTGCTGCTCAGCGTCTGCGCAAAGACGGACGTCCTCTTCGGCGTCTTGGTCGCGCACAACCACCTGGTGACGCTGCTCCGCCCGAAGCGCACGGCGCTCCACCCGGACGACCTGCTGCTCGTGATGAACACCGTCGGCTCCTCCTTTTCCTTCCGCGAGGACGAGGTGTGGCTTCCTATCTGCCTACCGAAATACAATGCAGCCGGCTTTCTGTATGGCCACGTGTCGTTCGTCTTGCCCGAGCTGTGCCTGGTGCTGCTAACACCCAAGGCGGACGGGTTCGGCGTGGTTGCCGAGTGTCGTGCGCAATTCGTGGCGCGCCTCGAGCATCAGAACGACTTCCGCGCCTCTATCCTTGCGAGCCTTGCCCAGCCCCAGTATTCTATTGACCAGCTCGGAGTGCCGGAGGTGCGCCACTACCTTTTCCGCGTGCCGGCAAGCGTTGCGGGGCTCGAGCAATACACGGCACCGCGCACGGGCTGCCACGCTGGCCCGCAGTCGCCCTACCATGACACGAGCTCCGTCCGCCGCCTCATGCGCCACTACATGCTCGCACACGACCGCGTGCACCACACGTCGGGCAAGGGACCGCTGCGCGAGTACATGCAGCTGAGCGAGGACGAGATGACGATAGTGTGGACGTCGGCCAAGACGGACGGCCTTGGTGAACTCTATGCCGTGTTCAGCCCTCTCGTCTCGAAGCCCGTCGCGTACGCCGCGTGTCACAAGCTGCTGCGTAAGCTCAAGAAAGAGATGCCGCAACTGCTCATGCTGCATGCCGCCGTCAAGTGAGCGGCTGAGCGCTGTGTGACGCGTAAGGTCTCCAGAACACGCGCGCCCTACGCGCGCGCGCGCCCAAGCCCGCGCACCACGAGTACATGGAGGTGGGCGTTGGTGGGCGGCGAAGTGACCGCGACCTTTTTTTTTGGTGACCGTTTCAATTGTTTTTGACCCGCGCGACCGCGCGGCGGGCGCTCGCTCGCTCGCGGCTCCCCCGCTGCCGATCCGCGCGGTTGGTTTCACCGTTTCTTCTCCCGCGTCGTCGGTCGTGACCCGTGAGTTCCCCAAACGCAACTTCGCGTTTTTTTCCGCCGCGCTGTCAAAATCTCTTGGTGCACCGAGGTGGGTGCTGCAGTAAGCAGTGCGTGCCTCGAGAGTGATGCCGTGGCATCTCTGGAATCAGGAATGGGCCCCCAGTCCTCGGACAAAGGCCCTTGATCAACACAGTCATAGACCTCGTCGAGCGCCTTCGTTTCAGCCCTTGCCACCGGAGAGTGGGCTCTTTGAGGTTGCCTTGCCACCTAGTCGGCGAGCTGAACTCGCCGAGCTGAAAGGAAGCGATGCGATGGCCATCGTTACGCGGTCCGTGGATCCCAACTCCGATATCGTCGCCGAACTTCCTCCAGGTACAGTCATCAAGCCGTTGGCTACTTGCGTGCTAGAAGATGGCACAAAGAGATTGTACATTTCACTGGCTGGGATGGACTCCATGCGCGTCGTCGCTCCGGACGCACTGGGCAGTGCCACAGACCGTGAGCGCCTGACGACGCAGGCCGGTTGGCTATCAATCCTCAGCTCGGATGGCGTCTTGCGCGTCAACAAGTATGCTCGGCCGATTTTTGAGGTCACGTGCCACTCCCTCAAGATGAGGCGGAACGCGTCGACTGACTCAGAGTATGTGAGGCAGCTCTCGCAAGGGACACGACTGCACATTACCGAGCTCAAGCGAGTCGACGGCGCGGTGCGTGCACACGTGGTGGTGCTCGGACTGCCCAAGCCCCTCGTCGAAGCACCACTCGGATGGATCACCGTGCGCAGCGCTCGTTACCATCCAAATGTCGTCGAGCTCCTCGAGGATGGCCAGCACAAACAGGGCACGTCGAGGCTCAGGATATCACTCCCGCCAGACTCGCCATCGCTGAAATTGACGCCGACCAATCCGATCGTCCCCTCTCCGGAATCCGATCGTTCCCTTCTCTCGGCGCGCCAAAGTGCCGATCGTCCAGCTCAAGGGCCTTCGTCCTTGGTTGTGCTGGTCATATCGCCGACTCGTCCAATCATTAGAGGGGGCTTCTACTCCTCGTCCTCCTCAAGTCTCCCGGCTCAAGGTGTATTGAAAACGGGAATATCTGGAGAAAGGGCCTCGTCATCGCACAGCCCGACTACTCAACGGCCTTCCCAGAAAACTGGAGGGGCTTTCGGCAGCCCATCGGCCCCATCCTTAATATCCAAGCTACGAGCATCGCGTGATTCGAAAGCCGCTAGCGGCTCTGATGGTTCAGCGGACTCATTTGAACACTCATCTAAAAGCGGGCAGCTCAACAAGCTCATTCCATCGGCTGCCTTGAAATTGGAGTGCGACCAGTTACGGAAGGAAAGAGCCAACGAAGCGACGCGGATAAAAAGAAGACAAGAGGAACTAAAAGATGGGGTTTCGCGCGTGCAAGAAGAAGCTGCTGCTGATGGTGATGCGAAGAGCCCCCTTTCAGTTGCCCTGGGGCAGGTGATAGCAACGATGATGCAGCAAGATAGTAACCTGACCGTCATCGACAATTTGGTGCGCCACTTTGATGTAAATCGCGACGGGAGGACCTCAAAGATGGAGTTCCGCGCGAGCGTGAGGAAGCTGCTTCCGAACGCTCAAATCCCTGACATAGATGCACTCTTCAAAACGCTCGATCGGGATCTAAGCGGCTTTCTAGATGTAGCCGAGATCAAAGCGATGCTCAAGGAACTAAGTGCCGTCGTGAAGGGAGCACAGAAAGAGGCCAAGCAAGGTGACCAAGTATTCGTTGCTATGAGTGCCAAAATTGATCGTCTTCAGCGGGTCATCGATGCTACGGCAGCATACGAGAGCGCAATAGTCGCTAAGGCAGAGCTTGAGAAGACTTCAGTTGGGGCCCGCCTAGGAACACTTCTCAAGGCCGACAACCTGATGGGCCTACACGGCCATACACTCGTTGAATCGTGGGGAGAACGATCCGGGTTGATCTCCAAACCAGAGTTCACGAAAGAAGCATTGGAGATCCTGAAAAAGGATGTTGTTGCAGATGATCCAGAGGACTTGGCTGCACTATTCGACCTGTTGGACAGTAATCACAATGGCTCCCTTGACGCAGCCGAGGTGAAACTAGGGCTCACGAATCTGATGCAGATGAGGGGCGACCTGTATGAAGAGATGAAGCGACGGACGGCTGAGGTACAAAGTAAGAAGACGACCGCACTAAGATATCAGCGTGAATGGGCAGAAGAGAAAGTGGCGGACGAGCAGGCGGCTCAGGTGCGTCGCACGCGGGCGGCGCTGGATGCAGAAGCCGAGCGGGAAGCCGCTGCAAGAGCCATGGCTGCGAAGGTAAAAAAAGAGGCCCAGAAAAACGAGATTGAAGAAATGAGTCGGCAAGAATTTGAGGCACGCGTTGAGGACAAGCGGAAGAAGCATCAAGCGGAAGCAGCCAAGTTGTACGCTTTACAGCATCAGCCGCGTGTCCGTCCCCCGTCCCCCGTCCCGCGTAACCGTGCTTGAATCGAATGGGCAACACGGGCAGGGCATGATCAAGTTCCGCAAGTGCATCGACAAGTGCAGATCGCATGTCCGTACTAATATGTAGCAACCACGACGAATACTCGGTAATGAAGCTTTTAAAACGACCTTTATGCAGATATGCACACGGACTCGCGACACGTCGCGCGGCCGCGAGCCGACGGTCGATGCGTGTTAGCTTTGCATTTTGAGTGCGCGTGCGTCGCGGTTAGGGTTACGGCCCGTACCGGCCGGCGCGCGTATCCTACGGCGTATGATCGCGTCACGGTACGGGTGCAACGCACGACCGCCATGGCGACAGCCGGGGCGGGGGACCCGGGGCGTACCCGGGGCGTCGCCGTTTCCTGCGTATTTGATCGTTCCTTCCTGTGCATGCTGCACATGGAGTCGCTGGACCTGGAGGTAGATATCGCTTCCGACGGCGACGCGCCGGATCGACCCCTCCGCGGATCGCGGTCGGGTGGCGGTCTGCTTCGATCCCGCCGCAGCCGGCCGCACGGCCGCGCTGTGTGGCAAAAGTTAACCGGCGCGGGTCAGCGGGCGGTTTTCACAGGGACAGGCCCAAAGCAAGGATGGTGCAGTAACTGCTAGAACTCCGGTCGGGTAGCGTCGGGCCACGGCGTCGTAGCGTCGGGCCACGGCGTCGCTAAGTATGCGATGCTCCCACCGTTGCACCGCTGTCCTGTCGATGTGTGCTCCCGCCATGAGCACCAGAACTCTGTCTCTGACTCTCCTCTCTCGAGCCCGCGGGGGTTTCCACGGTGGGTCGCGACTGGATGCAACCGTTACGGTACCCCGTACACGACTGCGCAGTACAGTACCGCGCCGCATCCGATCACAAGCCCCGGCGCCGCGGGCGACCGTGCCAAAAAGTCTCCACCATCGCCTAACGCACTCATCGCACGACCCGGCGGATCGAACGCCAGCGCGATGGATCGCCCTTAGCCTCCTGGACCATCTCGGACGCCGAGATGCGCAGCACGTAACATGAACCACGCACCATCACTTCCACCTGGTCCTCGTCGGCCAGCCACGCCGCTTCGATCTGGTCCTGTACCGCCGCCTCTTCGTACGCCTTGAACTGCTTGCCAAGCAGCACCTCCCACGTGCCAGTCCGATGGCTGGCACCCGCCGGCACGGGCGCGGGCGCGGGCGCAGGCGCGGGAGCCAAGGGAGCCGGCGCTCCGATGGCCGCAGCCGCCGCAAGCGGCGGCGCACTCTCAACGTCCATCGGCGCCGCGGTCCCTGGGGCTTCCTCAGGCTCGTCTTCCTCCGTGGCCTCACAGCCACCGCTCTCCTCTGGGTCCTCCTCCTTCTCCTCCTCCTCCTCCTCGTCCTCCTCGTCCTCCTCATCGTCTATGGCGTCTTCAGCGTACGTCTTTGGCCGATGCACGCGACGCGTTCGTGACGGGAGCACAGGGGCAGGCTGCCACTCTGCATCCTCTTCATCCTCCTCATCGCCACTGCGACAGATGAAGCCCTCGTCGTCCTCGTCGTCCTCGTCGTCCTCACTCTCGTCTGCGCGCCGCTTGCGCTTACCTGCCGGCTTGGGCTTTCCCGTGGCCTTGCCCTGTCCAACTTTGGAACGACCCTCATCCAACCTCTTCCCTCCGGCCGGCGGCGCGTCGTGCCGAAACTCGGCCAAATGCTGCGGGTTCTTGCGGTAGCAGCTGGCGCCAAACTTGCAGTAGGGTCGCATGTCCATTGTCGTCTTCGCCTTGCCGTTGGCCGACGGAACCAATGGAGCCATGGAGTCGGCCTTCGCCTTGCCGTTGGCCCCGCCGCCAAACACGGAGGGCTGCGAGGCGGCGGCTGCGCGGCGAGAGAGGGGTGAGTCCTGCTGTGCATCGTCGTCCTCGTCCTCTTCTACGTCCTGATCGGACAGCTCTGTTTCTGCGCCATCGTCCGCCGCGGCTCGCACCGGCGACACGCCCGACGAGGCCCCTGCTGCTGCCGCGGAGGACGTGCCTGCGGCCTCAGCCACCGCCATCGCCGCCGCAGCCGCCTCGCTCGCGGCACCGCTGGTGAGCGTGGCGATCGAAATGTTGACATTCTTCTTCTTGCCATCGAGCCCGAGGTCCAGCATCTCTTTGATGGTTGCAAATGAGGTGGCATCTTCGACGCCCTTATCCTCGCGCTCTCGCACGAGCCGTGGGAACCGAATGGACACCTCCGAACCAGTCGCCTTCGAGCCCGGTGAAAATTCGGTCCCCTTGACCTCCCACACGAGGCTGCTCGGCGCGCCCGCAACTGCGCCCGCGCCCGCAGCCGGATTGGATTTGAGGACCAGGTCTGGTCTCCAGGCACCCTTGGCCGAAGGTGGGCACCACGAGGGCAGCGGCGCGGCCTTGTCGAGCTTGCGCATGAGCGCTCCATCGCCCTGCGTAAACAAGCTGAGAAGCTCTTCAAGGCGTGCGACAGAGAAGCCGTTGGCGAGCTTACACACAGCGCTCCAGCCACACGGCGCGTCGTCATCGGGAGCGCCCATCAGGAAGGACGACAGCAGATGCGTCTTCGCGCCAGAGCCGTAGAAGGCTCCAAGCACGACCAGGTCGACTGACTCGACCATTGTGAGACCCGCCGCGCTACACCGCGCAAGGAGAGAGGCATGCAGAGGTGCTCAGCGGTCTCATCAGAGGTACTCACCTGCCTCATCAGAGGTACTCAGCGGCACTCGGTGGCATTCAGAGCCCCTCCTGGCGCACCTGCAGTCAGCGTCCGTGAGGTAGTCCTTCTTGAGCTTGAGCCATAGCTTGCGGTCGTTGGGCACGTACTTAGAGGTGACGTCTTTCATCATGAGCCCCTCCAGGCACGCCGCGTTCGCCTCCGCAAAGGCCGCCCGCAGCTCATCAGCCGTTGTCATCAGCTTGGCGGCGCTTGCCTCAACGGCTGCCGAGGGCACGAGCGCCGCGAGCAGCTCCTCGCGCCGTTCGCGCAAGGGCCTGCCCATCAGGTCACGGCCATTGAGGCACAGCATGTCGAAGACTAGAAGGGCGGGGTGAGCGCCCGCGTACTTTTTCTGCTCCTGCGCGCCCTGCTTGCCAAAGGCGAGCACCGAGCCGTCCGTCGAACGCATCACCACCTCTGCGTCGAGGATGAGATCGACTGCGCCAGGGAAGGCGCGCAAGAGCGCCGCCTCGAGCCCGCGGACCTGATGAGGGAGGCAATCCGTGAGGGAGGAAAGTCGTGTCAATCAGAGGTCATCAGAGGCAACCCGAGGCAACCCGAGACAATCGTCGCACCTTGGTCTCGGGTGGATCCTTGAGCGAGCGCGAGAAGAATTTGACTTTGCCGTTCTTCATGTGGCACTGCAGCCGCTCGCCGTCGTACTTGACCTCGACATAGAAGCCTCGCGCGAACTTCGTCACGGGGTCGTCGAAGGACTTGCACTGGCCCGCCAGCTGCGGCTTGAACGCCCGCCCCACGCGTACGCCGCTGAGGCTGCCACTGCCGCTACCCGCGCCCGCCGCGGCGCCACCCTCAGCCTTGGCCTTGGCGCTGAGGCCTCCGCCCGGTCCGCCCTTGCACTCGCTCACGATGGCGCGTAGCTGTTCGGGCTGCGCTTTAAAACGATCGTACGCTGAGTCGCCGCCCACGCCTTTGAGCACGACCGCCGTGCCGCCGCCGATGCGTATGTCTTTCGAGATTAGTCGCATGGCCACGCGCAGCTCGGATGCCAGATTGCATCTGCCGACGAGCTCGCGGAGCAGGCTGAGCGGCGACGTGTCGGGTGCGGCCAGTCGGTCGAGCCAGCCGTTGACGTCCGCGAGGTGCAGACGCGCGCCCTGCGGCGGCAGCGTCGAGACCGTGTCATCGGCCGCTTCGACGCCCTCCTCGCCCTCCTCGCCCTCCTTGCCAATGGCGGCGGCGGCGGCGGCGGCAGTGGATGCGATCTTCGCGAGGCGCTGCGCGTAAAAGTGCTCGGCGGTGGTCCCAAAGTCATCGGCGCTCTCGAGGTGTGCGCTCATCGCGGCCTCGGAACAACGCAGCACCGTCGACATGTGCACGACCAGTGACTTGTCCTTGAGAGAGAACACCCGAAGGTCATTACCGCTCTTGCTCGGCATCAGCAGGCGCACAGTGAGGAACGGGTCGATGCGTCGCGCGAGCAGTGCGTCGAGGTGGCTTGAGATGAGCTGCGACTTGCTCAGCGTCGAACCCACGTTGGCCACGCGGTCGCATAGCTCGACAAACTCGGCGAAGGTGCCGCCGCTCTCATCGAGATGCCGCGAGGTCTGCGGTGCCGTCTTGGACGAGGCACCGGCGGAGGTGGAGGCGGCGGCGGAAGTGGCGCCGCCAAAGAAGGACAGGATCGAGCCGGAGGCACCGCCGCCGCCGCCGCCGCTGCTGCCGCTGGCTGAAACTTTGTGCGAGGCGGAAGCACCAGCCGCACCACTTGCGCGCGGAGGCTTGCCCGGCACGAGGTCGAGGATGATTTGCTTGTGCTCGTTGGAGAGGGTGTCCCAGCCCTCGATCTCGTCAACCGAGGCAAAGTTCTTCTTGGGCACGGGCCAGCACGATGGGTGATACCAGCTCGTCATGATGCGGTCACCGTTGTCATAGACCCGGCCGAGTCGGAGTGTACCCTTATCGATGAGGCCCTTGCACTTCTTGCAGTTGGAGCGGCCCGACTTGGCCGGCTCGGCGATCAAGGGGTTTGAGGGCGCCGCTGCAGGTGGGGGCGCCGCGTCGAAATCGTCCGTGTCCATGATGGGGCAGGCGGCGAAGAAGGGACAGATGAAGGGACTGATGAAGGAGTGATGAAGGCGGAATGTCCAAATAAGGAACCTCACGTGTAAAATCCTTCCCACCAAACTCTTGTACAATTCTTAATCCTCCTAAACACATGTAATTCCCAGGAAGCTACAGTTGCTGTACATTCTGAAGGCCAAAACGCCCCATCGCATCAGTCATCGCACACCCTCTCTCCGTGCGCCAGTTTGTGCCCGTCGCCCAAGGCGCCGCCCATGGCGCCGCCCATGGCCGATGGCGCCCAAGGCATATGGGGCCGACAGCACGGCCACGGCCTCGCGCGGCTGGCCAACGCGGGCGGCTTGGTGGCGGCGGCGGCGGCGTCCAAGAAGGGCGGCTCCATGGTGCCGCTCGTGAAGCACGCCACCAAGAAGGCCAAGATCGCCAAGCCGCCCGACGCGACGGCGCTGCCCGCGGCCAGGGCGGCGGCCGAGCGGCTCGCCGCTCGCAACAAGCGCATTCAAAAGGTGGCGCTCTTCAGCCCGCGGAGCGGCAAGCCGACCAACGACCCGGTCCTGCTCAAGCGCGTCTTCCAAACCTTTGACCGCGACGGCACCGGCGCCGTCTCGTTGGCCGAGATGGCGGCGATGCTCAGGGTGCTCAAGATCCGCATCACTCAACGCGAACTCGATCGCATCTGTAAGTCCGTGGACGACGGCTCGGGCGAGCTCGACTTTGAGGAGTTTTATAGGGCACTCCAAATGATTCGCAACTTGCAGGTGACGGAGTCGCTCTTTGACAAGGTCATGAACTTCGTCAACACCGTCGGCTTCCAGACGATCCTCTACATCTCGTACGTGCTCGTCTTTCAAGAGTTCGCGGGTACCGTGCGTACTAAGGAGGAGTATTATGTGCACAAGGCCGTGACCGACACGCTGCTCGCGCGCCCTTTTGGGCACAATCACCTGACTTTCATGCAGATCAAGCGCATCGGCGACATCTACAAGTGGGGCGACCAGGTGCTCTGGCCCGGACTTTTTGGCGGCATGGGCCCGTGCAACGCCTCCGTGGGGGTACGCGACACGCTCGCAAACAAGCGGTGCCAGGACGACGCTTGGCCTGATGGCGAGGGGCCGTTGAGCATGTACCCGAAGCAGACGCCGACGAACAATATGCGCGGCCCGACGCCTGCCGACCTGTTTGAGCTCGTGCGCCGGATGGACAAGCTGGATTGGAGCGAGGGCATCACCTTCCGTGTGGCCCGCACGCGCGACCAACCTTGCGATCCGGATCTGCCGTGGCCGCGCACGATGCGACCACGTCTCCGGACGGAACGGTACGTGCCCGGCAACGTGACGTTTGTGGAGCCGCCTTGCCCGCCGGAGGTGTGCTACGACATCACCTGTGGGCCCTTTGTGCCGGGCGCCGCCTGCGATCGAGGCGGCGACGAAGCGCTCATAGGGATCCTCCTCGGTGACGACAACATCACGGTCGAAGAATGCACCGCGGCGTGCGAGGCGCAGAGGCGAGACGGATGCTGCTGGCGGAAGCCCAGCGGCCTGCCCGAATTTTCAAACGGCACGCGTCGCTCCGCGTGCCGCTTCGCCCCCAGCAGCGATTGGTACCACTTCCAGCCGGTCAATTGGAATCGGGCGCAGAGCGGACCATTCCGACCCCATGAGCGCTCAGCCACCACGTGCAGCGCGAACGCTACCCTCGGGCTCGATGGCAAGGTACTGCTCGCGCACTATGAAGTGGGCAATCGGCCGCCGCCCTTGCTGCCGCCGCAGCCGCCGATGGCGCCCGCGCAGCCATCCCCCCCGCCAAGGCCGCCCGCCCCGCCCATGCCGTCCCGGCCGCCGCGTCCGTACGGCGCGTCGCGCACCAACGAGCCTCATCCTCACCTGCTCGACTCGGCGCTCCCGGACGGCTTCTGCTACCCGGAGCTCGGCTTCGGTACGGGCTCTGCGGTGCCGTACGGGGTCAACTTTTCGCACCCGGGCGAGCCGATGGTGCACCCGTTTTACTGGTACTCTGCCACGGAGCTTGGGGCGGACCCGCGAGGTCTGAGCTCCGCGAATCTGGTGGCGCTCACGAGGGAACCATACGAGAGCGCTGGCTACGTGGCGCTTGTGATCCCCTTCTTCTCGGACGTGCTGCTGCCCAACCAGGTGGGCTCCTTCGAAGAGGTTGAGGACTTCCGCACGAGTGCGGTGAACGCGACCAACGATCGGCACGTGCGCTACTACTGCGTGCGCCTCTCGCACAACGGCGCGCAGGTGCGACAGTTGTGCGACCCTACGAGCAATCTGCGCACGAATGATGGCGAGTTGACGGGCGTGGTGCGCGCGGCCGTGGAGGAGCTCTGGGGCGATCTTCGCCGCGGCCACTACCTCGATGCGCTCTCGCGCGTGCTCACGATCACGCTGCAGTTCAATTCGAACCACGTGGGCGTGCGTTACCGTCTCACCCTCGTCCTCGAGCTCACGTCGCTTGGGACGGTACTCCCTTCTTATCACATCGAGACGATGGCGACGCATCCGCAGAAGCTCGAGGACCTGAGCTTCTACTCGCGCGTCTCCCTCTTCACCGTCGTCATGTTTGTTCTGCTCGAGCTCGTGCGCATGGCTCGCATGGGCCAAAAGGGGTTCGCCAACCTGCTCAACTACTTCACCGACATGTGGAACTTTGCCGACTGGCTCAACTTTCTCATTTTTGGGCTCACGTACTGGCAGGTGCTCATCGTCGAGCGGCTGCTCAAGGCGCGCGATTGCGAGGGCTCGTACCTCTGCCGCGAGCTCGGCTACTTCGATGACTGGCAGCTGATGGGCGAGTACAGATGGCTGAAGGAGCTCTTCTCGTTCAACCTGTGCGTGCAGTTGCTCAAGGTAGCCAAGTACTCGTCGGCACTGATTCCGAAGATGAGCATCGCCACGGACACGCTACGCCATGCGATGGTCGATATGCTCTTCTTCGCATTGACGGTCGGCATCACCATCTTCTCCTTCTCGTCGCTGCTTTGGGTCATTCTGGGCCCCGTCGTCAACGACTTTTACGACCAGGTGCCCGCGATGATCTCGGTCATGAGTGCGTTCTTCATCGACTTTGACTTCGTCGAAGCGATGCAGAGATCGTCGGGCTACTTCTCCGTGATCTTGATGCTGTGCTACCTCTTCGTCGCCGTCTTCATACTGCTCACGCTCTTCCTCTCGATCCTGGCTGAGGCGCAGGTCAAGGTGCGCTTGGACATGCTCGAGCAAGAGGCAAACGATCCCGCCTTCTCCTCATTCGGCACGCTCGCCGACCTATGGATGGTGTTCGAGAAGGGCGTCGATCGCATTCTCAAGGAGTTTGAGGTCAAGAACCCGTGGCCCGACACTCCCCCGGAGTCTGAGGACGAGGCCGAGGTCACACCGCGCGGTGCGCTCGGGCTCGATTACGACCCGCCTCATGATTGGGAGGCGGTGGGCGACCTGCGCAACGACGTGAGCGTGCTGCATGGGGGCCTAGATCAGCTGGGCTCTCTAGTATTCGGCACGGTGGATCAGCTGGACGAGCAGAAACGGCTCGAGGCACTGGCTGTGGCGGCGCGACGGGCGGCGCGTGCGGCGGAGAGGGCGGCCATCGAGCGGGAGGCGGCCGAGGCTGCCACTGAGGAGCGTGCTGCCTTTCAGCGCCGTCGTCGCCGGGGTGAGGTAGGGGTGGAGAGCGAGGAAGTGCATGCGGCGGCCGAGGAGGCGGCCGAGAAGGCGGCCGCGGCGGCACGGGAAAAGGCCGAGGCGCGGCTCGCGGCGACCCACCGTGGGGTGGCAGCGAGTATCGTGGAGAGCTTACTTGATGCGACAATAGCGGCGGTGCAGGCGCGTGCGGCACGCCGAGCGCGCGAGGCGACAGCGCACGAGGCAAACGACGAGCTGCGCCGTGCGCGCGAGCTGATGCGCAGTCTCGCGGAGCGCCACCTCGCCACGCTCGACCGCTTGGAACAACGCTTCTTCGCCGACGACTTCACGCGCCGGAAGGAGCAGTGGCGAAAGTTGCAGATGCACCGTCAGGCCCTCGCCTCGGAGGGCGATGAAGCTAAGGAGGAGCTGGAGCGGCTCGATGCCCAGTCGATCAGGGCAGAGGACCGTCTTGATAAACTCGACCGCTGGCAGCATCGGCATAGTGGTCTCCTGCGCGCCTCGGCTGCGGTGGAGGGTGAGTGGGGCACGCGCAGCCCCGAGCAGCATCGGCGCAGCCCATCACGTCGCGGGCCGCCAACATCATCATCATCATCATTATCATCGAGCAGCAGCAGCAGCAGCAGCAGCAGCAGTAGCAACAGGAGCAGGAGCAGCAGGAGCAGCAGGAGCAGCAGCAGGAGGAAAGGCATGAGCAGCCCGTTCAGGCTCAAGACAGTTGTGGGCACGCCAGTTGAGCTCGTCGGCAGCGGCTATGCTGGCTGCCGTGTCATGGCAGTGCATGCGGACGGCACCTACGACGTCAAAGTGCCCGGCGTCGGACTCCATCAGCGCGTGCCACATGCCGACCTTCGGCTGCGCGACGGAGGCGGCATGCTGCCCATCTTGGCGCTCGAGCGCACCGTGCCTGTTGCTATTAGAGAATGAGTTAGAAGATAGGACTGGACGAGACACCAAATGCTCGCGTCGCCTTATGCGAGCCGTTGAGCCCCCGCCCCGCCCGCCCGACTTTTTCTACATTACGTTATTTCCGTTAACTTTTTGATCTGTTATCATTTCTACTTACATAGTAGTTTATCACACTCCGGTTCCACACCTGATACTGTTCGACCGATAATGCGTTACCGTTGACTCGGTCACTTTATCGTATACGAATGTAAATGCCGAACAGCCGACGCATGTTCTACGTTTGTTACCGATTTCGTCCGCACGTCTGCTCTTCGTACGGCTGGCTGACACGTTGGAGGAGCATGCGGAGGAGCAAACCACGCCTGCTCACGTCACGCCTGCTCACGTAACGCCTGCTCATGTCATCGAACTGCTCACATCTCTCTCATCAAGAATTGCAGAGATGGGGTTGAACCTGATGGCGTCCGCACTCAAGACGGCGAGCACGAGCTGGACGTCATCTTCTCGACGAAATCGAGATCTACATGTCCGTTCCGACGGAATACGCGCCCGTGCGCCTCCTTTCCCCCTTGCGCCCGATGCCCACCCGCCCTTTCAATCCAATTCACGCCTGTCCGCAAAGGATTCGGAAGTGCGTGGATCGTCGCCGCCAAACCTACCCAGTCGCGCAGAAGCCCCCTGCGTCCGGCCTCCTGCAGTCTAATGACCCCGAGGCTGCGCGTACTGTGGCTGCTGCTGATTGCTGTGTTGTGGAGGTAGCGCAGGCAGTCCGCCCGGAACCCTTGGGGGCACGATCGGGTTTTGGGTGCGCGCCCCCGGCCACTGTGGCGGCGGCGAGGGCGGCGCCGAATGCTGGTGGTGGTGGTGGTGGTGCTGCTGCTGCTGCAGCTGCCACTGTAGCTGCTCTTGCTGCCACTGCAGCTGTTGCGGCGGCAAGGGCGGCGAGGGCGGCGCTGAATGCTGGTGCGGCTGCAGCGGCAGCGGCAGCGGCTGCGGCGGCGGCGGCGGCGGCTGGTGCGGCGGCGGCTGGTGCTGCTGCTGCTGCCAATTCAACTGCTCTTGCTGGCGCTGCTGGAGCTCCTGGAGCTGCTGGCGCTGCTGCAGCTGCTGTAGTTGCTGTAGCTGCTGTAGCTGCTGTAGTTGCTGTAGCTGCTGCAGCTGATGCTCTTGCAGCTGGCGTCCGTGCTGCTTCTGCTGCTGCTGCTGCAAGTGCTGTAGATGCTGCAGCTGCTGCTGCTGCTGGCGTTGTTCGAGCGTCGAAAGAATCTGGTGGCGTTGTTCGAGCTTGAGCGTCGAAAGCGTCTGGGGCGAGGCGTCGGCGGCGTCGGCGGCGTCGGCGCCTGCGTTGTGCTGCTGCGCCCATACTCTTGTGCTGTCAAACGCCGAGGGCGTCGGCATCAGCTGCTCTGAAGAAAGCTGGCTGCTTGCGCCCGCTGCATTGCGAAGCAGGTTCATGCTCTCTACATTGTACGCGTGGCGAGCTATCATTTCTGCCGTTAGGCCAGTGCCGGAGAGCTTGGTGGGGGTGGCGGAGTAGTAGAGTAGCAGCCGGACTAGCCGTTGTGACATGAGTTGGTCCGGGACCGCCGCGGCCACGTGCAACGCCGCCTGGCCCTCCGCATCGACCGTGTCCAAGATTTCACGGAGCGCCGGGGCCGCGTACTTCAACCGCAAGCGCTCAAGCACGAGCTGCGTGCAGATGAGCAACGAATTGCTCTGGTCGACGTCGCGAGGCGTGCTCGAGAGTGCAGCGATGCGCTTTGCTGACAGATGGAGGAGCGTCCGTCCTTCACGGTCGACCACGGCGGGGTCGACGCCGTGGTCGAGAAGCATCGAGAGCGCTCCTTGCTGGCCACACACGACCGCCAGCCCAACGGATGATAGGCCGTCCGCCGAGACGGCGCCCAAAGGCGGCACACCACGGCGCAGCAGCTTGCGCAGCAGCTCGAGGCGCCCGTGGCGCACCGATTGCAGAAGGTACTCGGCCGCGATGCCCTCATTACCCTCATTACCCACACTGCCAACTGCCGACGGCAGTGAGCCGCTGCAAGCGGACGTCCCATATGGGTCGACGTAAGGATCTGACGAATCGGCGCCGCCACTGGGAGAGTAGCCCAGCCCGGTGTTGAGTGCAGGCTGGGCGAGCCACTTGTTCTCTGCGTAGCCCAGCGCCGCCGCCGCTGCTATGGTGAGGTCATACTCGAGACCCGCGTATATGCCGCCGCCGCCGCCGCCGCCGCCGCCGCCGCCGCCGCCGCCACCGCTGCCACCTCCTCCGCCGCCGCTGCCGCCGCCCCCGCCACTATACCCGGGGCCCATCAGTTGACGATCCATCTCGATCTGAGCCTCGAGATCCTCCAGTGCGCGCGCCTCTGCCTTGCGCGCGCGCTGCCGCCGCCGCCGCGCCGATCGACTGACCTCACTATGCCCCCCGGACGACTGCATCGACGCGAGCGAGCCCCGAGCCACGTCATCATCGGCATCGGATGGTGACACGTCACCACCATAGGAGTCCTCTCTATTCACACTGCAGAAGCCGGCACCGCCGGCGGAGCCACCCAACGTGAGCTGTGGCATGAGCCCGGGCGCGTTGCCACGATGAGGCCGACTGCTCCCTGTGCTGCTCATGTCACGCGCGCCGGAGGAACAGTAGTCAAGGACCGCCATCACGGTCGCAGATTGACTCGGAGAGTGAACGTTCATCGTTCGATGCGGCGCACTGCTGGCATGCGACTGTGCGACCGCAAAGGGCGGGGGTGTGCGCGCCGCCCCTGCTCCGTATGCGCCGCCGAGGGCACAGGTGCCCGGCTCCTGGCCGACGCCGCTGAGCTTAGTGGCGCTGCCGTCAAAGTAGATGGACGAGTGCTCTGGGAGGGCCGGCGGCGTTGGGATCGACCTGAGCCTGGTCGGCACGGTTGAGTCCGAGGCGCTCGTGAAAAACTCCTCTGTCGAGGCCAACGATCTCACAAACGGCGGTGGCGCGGCACGCATGGTCGCGACGGGGCGCATAAATGGCTGTGCCTCGGCGCGTTGTCCCTCTGCTACAGGAGCCTTGCGCTGCCCAATCACCTTGACGAGGAACTGGTCCTGTGACGCGGGCGCTGGCAGCGCTGCCATCGTCGCTCCTATCGCTCCCGGTCTCGCCCCCTCGGCCTCCGCCATGCCCAACTGGGGCATCGCGCTCAACCCTGCGTCGGGCGGCGGCGTCGAGCGCGTCGAGGGGTATGTGGTGGCCGAGATCATGCTCAAGTCCGAGTTTGGCCTCGAGCCGTCCTCCGCCGAGTTGGGCGCATTCGACCAACTCGGCGCGCTCGCCGCCGAGTTGGGCGCATTCGACGACACTGTCCTGTTGTCGGCCACGGAGTCAAAGTCGCAGCTGCTTCCGGCCAGCGGGGCGAACGCCATCGAGGAGAGCGACGGGGCCGCCGAGAGGCTATCCGAAAAGGAGGCGAAAGACGTAGCTACGTCAGTGGCGACCTGGGGCTCCGTCTCGTTTGCCTCCTCGTAGTCAAACCAATATCGCGCTTTGCTGCCCGCGAAGGTTCTTTCGACGCCGACGACGGCCTCCGCACGCGCCTCCTCCTCATCCTGCGGCTGCGGCTGCGGCTGCGGCTGCGGCTGTGGCTGCGGCTGCGGCGGCTGCGGCGGCTGCGGCGGCTGCGGCGGCTGCGGCGGCTGCGGCGGCTGCTGCGGCTGCTGCGGCTGCTGCGGCTGCTGCGGCTGCTCCTCCTGTTCCCCCTCCTCCCCCTCCTCCCTCTCCTCCCCCTCGAGGGGCGTTGTTGTGCCTGCAGCGCCACCGCGAAGCACCTCCTCCTCCTCCTCCTCCTCTTCCTCCACCTCCTGTTCCTCTGCCGAAGAAAGCCGAGTGCCCGAGGGCGACATGGAGAAGGCTGCGGCCGATGCAACGAAGGCGCCAAGCGCTGCGTTGGGCACTCGGGTCGGGTGACCGGTGCCCGAGGCCTCGCGAATGCCCGAGGGCGTGCCCGGGTGCAGCGGCCGACGCTGCGCTGCGGTGGCGGCATCAAGCAAACGAAGGCGCTGCGTCGAGGGCATCGTCGTCGTGGAGCGGCGCGGAGCTGTCCTAGTGGGGGTCGCGGCCGACGGGGGCGCGTTGGGGGGCGAGGGCGCCGCTGAGAGCCCCGCGCCAACGTCCATGGGCAGCAGTTGCGACGGCGGCAGGGGTTGGCGATAGGTTGGCACGAGCCGAGCCGAGAGCACACCGGCGACAGGCGCCGTTATGGGCGGCTCGGTGCACAGCTCGAGGCGGTGGGCAACGAGGAGCAGCCCGAGCACCGACTGCCCCGCCTCGTCCATGACCACTTCGGCCACCCCTTCGAAGAGCCAATAGGAGCCCGCATGCTCAGCTTCGTCAGAGGACGAGAAACGTCCCTCGACGGGCGTCTCGCGATGCGACAAAGTGGCGCGCAAATAGTCCGATGGGCCCGCTGGCGATGCCTTGCGCGCCGCGGCGGGTGACGTCGCCGCGGGCGACGTCGCGCTCGACTCCTCATCCGACCCCCCCGACACCGCCGGCCGAGGCAGACGCCAAGAGACGCGCGCGCACATGACACTCGTGCCTGCGCCCTCCCCACCCATGGACGAGACAGGGTCGTCCATGAGGGCGGGAATAGGGCCACTTGGTGTCCCTGTACACGACGTAAGCGGCACCTCTGATGTCGTGTACAGGGCCCGGGCGGCGGCGAGGGCGTTGTGCAGATGGTCAATGTCAGCAGGGGGGATGGCGTTGGCGATGGGTGCTGCAGCTTTGTGCGGCGGAAGGAGCCGCTCGAGGCCAATGATCTGCTGGGCTGTGGTGGAGAGATGCAGCGTGGTGGCCTCGGAGGTCACCAGTAGGATGCACTCGAAGGCGACAGAGAGTAACGTGGACAGACGCGCCTCATGCGACGTGCAGAGGTCATGCATGACTTGCTTCGTGTTCATATCGGCCTCCTTGCGCTGCGTGATCTCGCGCGTCACGCAAACGTAGCCGCGGCTTCCCGCCGCCTTGAGTACGGTCTCGACCCAAACCCACGAGCCGTCCTTGCGCCGCAAGCGGTAATCCATCGTGGTCGGCGCCGTCGCGGGCGTGAGCGCCGTCGTGGGCATGGCGACCTCCCGCAACGGAGCCGTTGCGCGCGCCATGCGGAGCGCTGTCGCGGCCGCAGCTGGCTCGCCGTCCATCTCGGGCCCGCCCGTGCTGCCGGCAGCCGCGTGGGCGCCGCCGGCGCTAGGCTGGCGCTGGACGGCTGAGAAGCCGTCCACCGTCGGCGACTCTTCGCGCGCGGAGATGTCACCTCGAGTCGCGAGATTCGAGCCGATCTTGCTGCCGTTGATGCCGCGCATGACCAAATGCCACGCGATGAGGTCGTCCTCGTGCACGAGCTCGTACAGGGACGTGCCGAGCAGTTCGGCCTCCCGATAGCCAAGCATGATGCGCACCGACGGCGACATGTACAGGAACTCGAAGTGCTCTGAGGGCGCGTGGAGCGAGATGATGTCCGCTGTGTGCCGTGCAAGCAGCTCGTGGCGTTCCAGGGCGAGAGCGCGCTCCGCTTCGAGGGCCTTCAGCTCCGTCACGTCGCGTGTGATTTTCACGACGGTTCCGGGCGGCAAAAAGGACCACATCGAGCTGACCTCTACGAAGGCGTACGAGCCGTCCTTGCGCCGCATCCGGCACGTATGGAACGATGTCACAGTCGAGCCTCCGATGCCAGCACGATGCTCCTCTAGGATCTTGTCGTGGCGCTCCTGCACGGCGGCGACGTCGGCCCAGTGGCACAAGTCGTAGTGCGAGCGGCCAACGAGCTCGTTCGGGCTCCAGCCGAGGATCGACTCGCTGGCCTTGGATGCGTACGTGATCGGCATCAGGGTGTCGCTCGCGGCATGCAGCGTCACCATGTCGGGCGAGAGGGCCATGAGCATCTCGTACTTCCGAAGATTATCGCGCAGCGCGCATTGCAGCTTGTGGAAGTACGTGTCGTCGCGCGTGACGCACACAAAGCCGCGCGGCGTCGATTTGGTCGATGTGACCGTCCACAGGTACGACCCATCCGCCTTCCGCAGCCGCAGCTGGTCGCCGATACGGTACGCTGCCGGATCATGTTCTTTCGCTCCCAGGACATCGTCGTGAATGCTCTTGAGATCCGTCAGGTCATCTGGGTGGAAGAAGTAGTGCGCGGGCTTGCCAACCATGTCTTCGGGAGCGTACCCGAGCAGCGTGCGGCACGTTGGTGACACGTAGATGTACGCGCCCTCCGGAGAAAAGTCATGGACCGAGATCATCTCGAGCATGTTATTCGTAACGATGTCGGTGAACGACTCGAGCGGCGCGGCAGCCTCCTCGACCCCCATGGCATGGTTGGCGACCGGCGCGGCCAGCGTGGCCAGCGTGGCCGGAGTGGCCGGTGTGGCCGGTGTGGACACACCTCCCTGCTGGTGCGTGAGCTTCTCGGCGATCAGCTCGCACGTGAGCCGAAAGGCCTCGAGCTCGAGCGCCTCGAAGGGGGCCGAGCGTGGGCGGCAGCAGTAGGCGCCCACGACTCCTACGACACCTGCGTCGGCGCCGACATCCTGCACTGGTGCCACCAGCGCCATGCCAATGAAGCAGCGCACGGCACCTTCAGTGACAGGCGACCACTCACGGGCCACGTCATCGCCCCGCGCATCAAGCACAGCCAGAGGCTCCCGAGCCTCCCGCACTCGACGGAAGAGCGACGCGGGATGGGAGAGAAGCTCCTCATCACCATGGGCGAGCATCCCATGCGCCCTTTCATCCACTACGCTTGCACGCCCACCAACCCCTCCTAATGATATGATCACGGCATGATCGCACTTAACGGCCCTCGCGACGAGCCGGGCGAGCCGGTCGAGCGCCTCCGCGTGCGCCATTGCGCGTGCGTCGCCGCGCAGTCTGCAACTCGATGGCTGCCGACGAACTCGACGAGGAGGTCCCAGAGATGAGGTTGTGGGGCAAAAATCGTGTTGGAGTTCGCTTGAGAAGTCCATTTAATCGAATCGGAGATCTCCGAGGTGCTCCGTAAAGACTCCTTCGCGGAGACAACGTACCAATCTGCGGAATCCTGTCCGCGAAAGTTCCGATTGTGTCGATCTCATGTTGATCATCGCGCTGACGGCCCTGGGTTTGCACGTGAAGCCACGGTGCGTGGCTCCCGTCTCCAGCGCTACGGCTACGGCCGGCTCAGCCACCACGGCTGTCGCGCCTCGCATTCGCGTCAACCCTCTCTCCGACCGCTTCGAGGTGCTCTGCTTCCATCACGTCGAGTTGTACTGTGCGGACGCGAGCAGCACGGCCGGGCGATTCGCGCACGGTCTGGGCATGGACTTGCTCGCCACCTCCAGTCCGGCCACAGGCAATCCCCACTTTGTCTCGCACGTCATCGGCTCGGGCGACATCCGCTTTGCGTTCACGGCGCCGCTTCCCGATGCTGCGCCAGCAGCCGCGGCGGCATCACTGCCAGGACTGGCCAGCGCGGTCGGGTTTGACGCTTCGACCGCGCGCGCCTTCCTCCAGCGCCACGGCGGCGTGGCCGTGCGCGCCGTATGCATCCGCGTTGCCGACGTGGCGGCCGCTTACGCAGCGTGCCTCGACGGCGGCGCTGAGGGCGTGCTGCCGCCGCGCCGGTTACATGACGATGGCACGTCAAGCTCGCTCGATGCGGCCGCTGGCGATGCGGCAGCACCCGCCTTGCTCGCGGAGGTGAGGCTCTACGGCGACGTAGTCCTTCGCCTGCTCAGCCTGCGTGGGGACGACGAGTGCGGCGCTGTCGGGACGGCGACGATGTACCTGCCAGGGTACGTGCCGACCTCGACGACGCGCACGTCGCCGCCCAAACCGCCCACGTTTGGGCTCGCGCGTTTCGACCACATCGTGGGCAATGTGTGGGAGATGCTCCCGACTATCGAGCGCCTCAAGCGCATCACCGGCTTCCACGAGTTCGCAGAGTTCACCACGGAAGATGTCGGCACGATTGACTCCGGGCTCAACTCGATGGTCCTGGCAAGTAACAATCAGAAGGTGCTGCTCCCCATCAACGAGCCTACGTACGGCACGCGCCGCCGCTCACAGATCGAGACGTACCTCATCGCAAACGGCGGCGAGGGCGTGCAGCATATGGCGCTTGCCACAAACGACATCTTCGCGACCGTCAGCGCAATCCGCGCGGCAAGCGCGCGCGGCGGCTTCACGCTGATGGACCCGCCGTCGGACGGTTACTACGCAGAGCTCCCCGCGCGCATCGGCGACGCTCTTCCCGCCGCCGACTTGCAGCGCGCGCGTGAGCTTGGCATTCTCGTCGACCGCGACGACCAAGGCGTGCTGCTGCAGGTCTTCACACGCCCGGTGGGGGACCGGCCCACCCTCTTTCTAGAGATCATCCAGCGCGTCGGCTGCCTCGAGGAGGCACCCGGCGGTGGCGGGCGCGTGGTCCAGCGCGGCGGCTGCGGCGGCTTCGGCAAGGGCAACTTCCGCGAGCTCTTCAAGTCCGTCGAGGCGTTTGAGCGCACGCTCGACACGACGCTCGACATAGGCCAAAGCGCCGCTGCTGTGCCCACTGCTTCCACGTCTGCTATGCTGCAGGGCTGGCAACTCGTCGTGCCCGCTCCAGCTGTCGCCCGGGCTGCCACGGCAGCACTCCCGGCTGCTGCCAAGGCCGCCGCCCGTGCTGCCAACGCCGCTTACCCGGATCGGCTGTACACTGGTTGGCAGCCGGGAGCAAGTTCTCGCTGGCGAGCTGTGAAACGACCCAAGAGTTGAACAGCCGCCAGACTCGGCCTACGGGACCCACTCGCAGCGTGATCAAACAAAGCAGCGGCCTGAGCGGGGTTGAGCAGCTCATGTAGCCACCTGGACACTAGACACTGTCGGAGTGGTCACTTGGACGGTGCGATGCCCGTTTCACCGTGCGGTGGGGTCCCCGCATCAACATGGCCACCTCTCCACAGACCACAAGTCACTCGACACACGTACGTCAACGACTCGCGTCGTGGGTCCGTCACTTAAGTTCGTAACTTCGACTTTCGTCGGCGTGTGTCGCCCCGACGCCCGGCTGCGGGGTGCGGGCTGGGGCTGCGTGCTCGCGCGGCGCCGTAACCATTGTTTCCCATTTTAAAACGTGTTTGCACAGCAATCTTCTTACGACCGGACTTACTCGTTACTGCTGTTCTTCTGCGCGGCGGCGTCCGCGCGCGCGCCTCGCGCGCCGCCCCGGGCGCGTCGGGTCTATGCACTATGGCGGCTGCGCACTCGTCTCAGGGTGCCCCGGGGGTGCCGGGTTTGCGTGTTGCTAGCCCATGCTAATCGTCGCGTCGGCCGTCGGGTCGGGGCATGATCCCGTTCGGTCCCGCGTTTATACGGCGTGGCGCTTCCATCCCATTCCGGGCACCGGGGGCAGCCTTTACGCGTTCCACAGCCGAGTTCCACTTCCCCCACATGAGCATCGTCCCCGTCTATACTCGCATCGGAGCCATCAGCTGGGCAGGAAGCTAGGCTCGTGCCCATCGTGGCGTGAGCGCTTCGCTGGCGACTCGTCGGCCCCGCCGTGCGCGAGCGCACCGAAAGATTCGCCTACAGGAAGCGGCGGCGGCGCGAACGGCGTGATCGAGTGCGATGGCAGGGCGAGTTCTAGGGAGGGTGTGGGAGGCTCGTGATGGAGCTGCGCGCCCGGCGGACCCTGCACTGCCAGTCTGGGCGCTCCCTCATTTCCCAGTGTGGAGGGTGCCTGACTCAGTGCCGCAGCGATCGAGTCGTGCAACACGCCCTCATGCGTCTGCTCGAGTTGCACGACGGCCGCATCGACGAGCGGCACGAGGCTCGCTGCGGCGGCCGACTCTGCGGCGTCCGAGGCCATCGGGAGGGTCATACGAGAGCTGGCCAGGAACCCCGGGTACCTCACCTGCGGGTTGAGTCGGTCGGCGGTGGCGCCACTGCCTGCCGGTCCAAAACCCGCGCCGGGAGCCGCGGGCACTCCGTAGCGCTCGAGCTCCTCGGGAATGGGTATCTTGCACTGGCCGCAGTGCCGCTTGTCCGTCGCGCGATCTAGCATGTCCTTGGGCGAGAGGTTGTGCTTGGCCCACTTACCACCCTCGGTCATAGGGCGCGCCTCCATGCACTTGCCACCGTAGCCGTTGCACCGGTAGCACGGTCGGCCAGCCTCCTTGATTCGATTGTCGGTCCAACGGGGCGCGGTCACGCGCGGTGCGAGCTTCTTCATGGTCTTGCCCTTGATCTTGGGCGGCGGCATCTGTCCCAAAGTTGGCATCTGCTCGCCATGTCGCTCCGCCGTGGCCATCGCAGCCATGCCCGGATCGACCTCCGCGAGCAAGATCGTCTCCGTACCCGCCTCTTGTGAGTGCGTGACACCGTAGCCGGCCTGTGACTGCTCCATGGCCGGCTGCGCGTAGCCAGCCAACGGCATGTAGCCGGTTGGTGCCGCGTAGCCGGCCGGCTGCGCGTAGCCGGTTGGTGCCGCGTAGCCGGCCGCCGGCGGGTAGCCGGTCGGCGGCGCGTAGCCGGCCGGCGGCGCGTAGCCAGCCGGCGGCATGAAGCCAGCCGGCTGCTGTTGCTGATGATGATGCTCCTGCTCGATGGCCTGCGGCGCGTATGCGTGCTGCTGCTGCTCCATACCGTGCGGCGCATAGGCAGAGTGCTGATCGACGCCATGCGGCGGGTAGCCCGGCGGCTGCTCAGCGGCAACGCCGTGCTGCGGCGCGTACACATGCTGCTGCTCCATACCGTGCGACACGTAGGCAGGCTGATGCTCGACGCCGTGTGGCGGGTAGCCATAATGCTGCTCCATGCCGTGCAAGGCGTACGCGGGCTGCTGCTCCATGCTGTGCGACGTGTATACGGCCTGCCGCTCCATACTGTTGGGTGCATATGAGACATGATGCTCCACGTGCACCATTGACCCGGCGTCTGTGTCGTTGCCCCCGTAGCCCGAGTCGTCGACCACTGCGGCCATTAGCGCGCTCGCGTCGAGGATGTTATCCATCTGGGGACCCCCGCCCGCACTGTTCCTCCACACCAACTCCACAGAAGAGAGAAAGAGACGACTCCACAGCCACACAGGGCATGTTAAGACGTGTGAACCCCTTTTTTCTCACGTACTACCAGGTCGACGCCCAAACGCCCATCGTGCTCCTTCGGAGCTGGTCTGTGTGGGAAATTCATTTCGGAAAGATTAGCATGAGCCAAGTGGTTTCCGCTTGATTTCATTCCACACTCTTCAAAATAGTACTAAAGACTCACAGCGCTCACTGAGACGGGCTGGGGCTTAAGCTGGGGCTGAACTCAATTTTGACATCACGCGGGCAACTCGGACCCCTTTGACGTGCGCTTGCGAGCGCTGCCGGCGCCGCCGCTGCTTCGGACCTGCTCGAGCCCCTGTGCCACGCGCAGGACCTCGCGCTCGTTCTCCTCGCTGAAGATGAGGAGCTCCTCGACCAGGGTTTCGATACGACGCAGTCGACCGTCCGACGACGAGTCCTCCTTCTCATCCGCCGCCTTCTTGTAATTTTGGAGCGCGAGCGTCGACACGCGCTGGCGCTCGCGCTTGAGGAGCCACAGCCGGCCGCCCACATTCCACTCGAGATTCTCTTCGTCCATGTTGCCGTCGCCGTCCGCGTCGACCAGGGCATACTTGTTGCCGCTGTGGTTGCCATACGGGCCGCACTTACCTAAAGCGGATGATTCGCCGCAGCAGATGATGCGATTGTAAAACTCGCACGTGGCCCACCAGACAAAACGGTATGCGAGCAAGGGGAGCGAGAAGGGTGGCGGCACCGCGTAGGCGCGCTCGATGAACTCGAGCACCGCGCTGACGCGCCCAAACTTCCACTCCACGTCCGCCGCCTCCTTGACCCGTCCATACGTGTCGCCCATCATCGCGATCAGCAGGTTGACGAGCAGCACATTCGAGATGAGCGCGTAGACCCAGAGCACCGACAGGCCGAGCTTGCCCGACGTTTGGTCCACACGCTCGATGTTGAGCTCGCCGAGCATTCCCCACACCGGGGAGACGAGGGCTTCGTAGGGCTCGTCGGCGTCCTCCGCGATGGCGGCGAAGGTGATGGCGAAGGCAATCAAAAAGATGGACGAGAGCACCATCCAAAGCTGCATGTCCGAGAGCATCTCGATGATCATGATGATGAGCACGCCCACGCCCCGCAGCGATGAGTAGTGCTGCAGCACGCGGATCCAGACCATCACGTTGACCGCGGCCAGCATCCCGTGATCGAGGCCGCGCAGGTCGAGCCAGTGGCCATCCAGCTCACGCTGCGTGAGCTGGTCCGGCGGGTCCTCGTCGCCGGGCGTGTAGCTGCTGCTGCCGCCGTGGCTACGCAGTGCGCGCATGGCGGCGGCGGCCTCGTCGACGCTCCCTGACACAATGCCAGCCTCCACGGCCACCCCAGCTACGGACATTGCGGCGGAGTGGCCGACCGCGAAGATACCCTCGATCACGTCGGCGATCTGGTTAGGTTCCATGGGGCCCAGGCGCAGGAAGAGGCCGATCACGGTGATGCTCAGGTTGGTGTAGTCATACCTGTTCCACAGTTCCAGCTCGAAGGTGCTCGGGTTGACCACCCATTGAGCCCACTCGTCGAGGACGAGCGAGATCGTCCAGATTGCGAGCAGGTACGTTGGCTCCAGCCCGAGAAAGGACCAGCCGGCGACGCCCTCCCACTTTTGGCCGACGACGACCACCGCGAAGAGCGCCGCGTAGAGGTGGTAGCACGCCGTCCGCAGCAGCTTCTTCACGTGCGGGATCTTGTAAAAGTCGAACCAGGCCAGGCGCCGTTCCGGCGGGCAGCGCGGCGCGCGCACGAGCTCGATCAAGGGTGCAGGCGGGCAGATGGCCTGCAGGACGATGACCAAAGTGTGCCAGCGGGACGGCTCGCGCACGAAGTGCGCAGGCAGCATCGCGTAGCATCTGTCCGATTCGGCCACCCCTTCGAGCTCGACATCACCAAAGTTGGCACGGGTTGTCAGGTTCTGGCAGTGCCGGTGTGCCACGAAGTGCTTCATGCCGTTGAAGACGGCGAGTTGCAGCACGGTCCGGTTCCAATGCTTGTTCGGACAGAGAAGGATGGTGGAGGCCTCTTGGTAGGTCGAGCACAGCTCGATGATATCGATCGCAAAATGCTCGTGCACCACCGCGGCTTCCTCCAGAGCCTTGGATTCGATGGGCAGCATCTCGGCCATGCGTTTGCAGATGCACGCGCCGAGGAGCGCACCGCGCACGGGCTCTTCCGAAGCCTGGGCCAGCGCCGTGGCGAGCTCGGTGTTCCCGAGCAGCACAGCCCATATGTACAGGTCAAGTGCGCGGATGCCCAGCCGGATCTCCTTCTCAGCTTCCTCGATCGGCATCCCTCTCTTCACTTCATACCTGCGCTTGTAATTCTTGGACTCGATCTTGCGCTCCCAGTACGAGATTAACCCGGGCGTGACCCTGATGAGGAAGTCGATCACCTCGGGCGGGTAAATGTCGCCCATAGTGAGCTCGTTGACCAGGCTCTCATTCTTCGCGCGCTTCGTGGTGCCCGCGACGAAGCTGGCTCGCCTGTTGGCGATGACCTCGCGCCCAAACCGCGGCTGGTGCGATGGCTCATCATCTGGCACGCGCACACGTGGCGGTATCGTCGAGGCTGTGGAGCGTGACTGGGCCTCCGCTGTCTTTTCGGGCGAACACTGTCGCTCGGGCGGCGAGCGCAGAAACGGCGCCGGCATCTCAGCGGGCGGCGGCGGTGGCGGCGGCTGGTACGGTGAACCCGGCTGAGACGGCTGATGCGGCTGCTTCGGTAGCGGCGGCTGCTGCTGTGGTGGCGGCTGCAGGGGCATCTGCTCGACGGCGGGGTGCTCGCCGTATCCGTGGGGCGGGGGCTCGTACATCGTAGGATACTGCTGCGCCTGTGACGGCGGCTCGGGCTCGTACGAGGCATCGTGCGAGCTGGCATTGTCATACAACCAGCCGTCGTCCGCCGGGGGTGGCGCGCGTGCTGTGGGACGGCGCGCGGGCAGCGTAGCACGCTGGATGCGCCGGCCGTTGGTCGAGTTGGTGCCCGGCTGCTGCGCGGGCGGCCATTGCTCATACCCGGCCGACTCATACGGCGCCGCTCGCATCTCCTCGACCGGCCCGCCGCCACCGCCGTAGACTTGCTCATACACCGGCTCATACACCGGCTCGTACGCCGGCGCAGACTCGAACTTATGTGGGGCGAACGCCGTCACGCAGGTCGGCGCTCCAACCCCCTGCCCACCCCCCTGGGGTCTCGCGTCCCTCGGCGACGGGTCCCTTGGCCGACCGTCTCTCGGCGACGGGTCTCTTGACACGTGTCCCTTGGGAACCGACGGCGCGCGCATGGGGCGCTGCGGCCGTGCGGCAGGCTGCGTGCCCTCGCCGTTGCGCGTGATGTGCCGCGGTGCGCTCTGGTGCTCATGAGCACCCTCATATGGATGCCCACCGAGCGCCTGGTAGCCGCCGCCATTCATGCCAACGTGCTGCTGATGCTGCTGATGCTGCTGATGCTGGTGCTGCTGCAGATTTGGGCGCCAGGTTTGTGCTGGGCGACTTCCTGCTCCCCCAGGTCGCACGGCGGCGGCAGCGGCGGCGCGGCGCGCGGGCGGCGGCGGCTGGTAGGTGGCCGAGGCGACGACCTGCCCCTGGCTGTAGTGGTATTCGGCAGCTGGCTCATCCTCGCCCATGGCAGCATCGTAGCCGTTCGTGTTGCCGTAGCCAGGCGGCGAGGGCGGCGGTGTCAGCCGCTCATGGGCCTCGGCCGCGAGCTTCGACGCCCTGTTGACGTTGACGATCTTGTCCACCCCCGCCTTCAGGTTGTCTCGATGCCATTCCATCGGCTGGCGCGCACGGGGTCCTTGGGTCAACCCCTTTCCAGCGGCCAAGGCCATGACGGCTCGCACCTTGGAGAGCGAGCCGGGGCTATAGGGCTGCTGAGGCTTTCTGACAGACTTGGCCAGCTCGCCGCTTCTGACCTCCTGAACCGGTTTCTCGAAGAGCGAATAGCGGCACCTCTCAGGATCCAGGAGCATCTTGTGGAGCTTCAAGATGTTGATCTCCTTCGTGGGCGCGCCGTAATGGAAGCAGATCTTGACCATCTCGGGCCGCTCGAGCTCTAGAGCGTGCTGCAGCGTGTCACGCATCAGGTCGATACGTTTCGAATGGTACGCGCCGATCGAACCGAGCAACTCCTCGAGCATGTCTTTTCGGTCCCACGCGACGGCGAACTTGAGCTGTAGAGCGATGGGGCTCTGCTTCATCACGGCGTTCAGGATGACCTCGGAGATGTTGTCGCGCCCGCGCAAGTAGAAGAGGTTGAGCAGCGGCCACTCGTCGTTGAACGTGCCCTTGAGCTCATCCTTGGTCGCGGCGGCGAGGTTGATCTGTTTGAGCTCGTCGAAGGACGCTCGCTGATCCTGCCAGCCCTCCATCGCCTCGCCCGTCTTGACGAAGTGGGCGATGGCGCCGGCGCACTGGCCCGAGTCGGCGGCGAGCACGCACACGATCCCAGACCGGAGTGCTCCCATGACAGTCTGGAGGGTCCCCTTGCCGCCCTGGATCACCACCAGCACCGTCGGTGCGCCGTAGTCGAGTTTGAGCTCTGCCAGGAGCGCGTGCAACATCGTCAATTCGCCGCCAAAGTTGGATTTGGTCGTAGGGTTGTCCACAAGCAAGAAGCCGGTGTGGTTCGGCTCGAGCGACGCCGTTTCCTTGTCGTTGGGCTTGCTCGCCCAGTATTGCACCTTGTTACCACATGCGTTCTCCAACCGTTCCTTTTCGGTGACAGCACGCCAGCTCGCGATGCCGATGACCGGTACATTCTCGCACTTGTGGCGCCAGCGCGCGAGCGCCGTGCCCACGAGCGACATCACGCCTGCGTCGAGCCCGCCGGTGATTACCCATGCCTTCGCCGTGCCTGCGACTTCGACGATGCCCTCGGTGATGGGCTTGATCAGCTTCGCGGGCAGGTCAAAGCCTTGCGCCGAGCCGGTGACCTGCACGACAATGCCGGGCTCACACAGCTTCCAATGCTTGACTATGTATTTCTGCATTTTGTGGACATTGATGCCTGATGAGACACGTACGAAGTTGGCTTTACTCTTCTTGGAGGAGGCGAAGCTGATCATGCCGTAGTCGCGTATCGGGTTGCCTTGAAACATGCCTTGAAACTCGCTTGAGTCTTGCGACATCGAGCGCTACAAGGGTCGGTGGGACGCACGAAATTCGCGAACGCGACAGGTAGACGACGAAATTCGGAAAAATTCCTCAAGTGTGAACATGAATCGGATTCAGACACGGAGTCACTGGTTTGGCAGGTTCGTCCTGGCTCCTCCTCAACCCAACTCGAAGAAGCAGGACTTGCGAAGTCAACGAAGTCACGTCCGCAATTCCGCCCTCTCCTGACTTGGACTGACGTGACAAAACGGGCTTCCGAGTGGCTACCGCCGGTTTTCCCGTGATGCCGGTGCCCGGGCCATTCCCCTCCGAAGTCATCGGTTACGACCGCCTCCTCCTCCGCCACCTCAAACAGCGACAGCAAGCGCCACAGCACAGGGCACCTCCGCTGCAACCGACTTTCACTGCGCAGCAACTGACTTTTGGCCAACCCGAGAGCATAGGCAGGACCCTGCACGAGCGAACGCAGAGGAGGCGGGCGCCCGTACTCTCACGCTCGGCAAGCGACACGGTGATGATATTGCACAGCAGTGGCAACACTGCACCAGTGGCGGGCCGCGCGGCGTGGCGCAGCCCAGCGTTGCGCCAGAGCTCGAGCGCGATACAGCTCGTCGCTGGACGGCTCGAGCTCCTAGATGCTGTTCTCGGCTTCAAGCGCCCGCCGCCGCCAGACGAGGGCCTGCTTCTCGCGCACCGGCGACCCGAGGAGGCGATGGGTGCGACGCTGAGCTCGGCGGCCAAGAGGCCCTTGCCAACGCCCTCGACGGTGCGCCAGAGCCTGGGTCGACCGCCGCGCGTGCTCTCCCCTGGGGTCTCGCACGTGGTTGGTACGGTCCCGCTCGTGACGGCTCTTGCCAATCGCACGTACGTTGATCGGCTTGTAGGCGGCTCGGACGTGCCAGCGACCGGCATGCCGGCCGGTCCGCTAGCCGGCGCGACCACACGCGTGCCCGCGGAGACAGAGATGTGCTGGCTGCGACGCGTCGGGCAGCTTCTCGATGGCGGCCAAGCTGAGGACAAGGCAGTTAAGGAGCTGCTCGAGCACCTGGCCGGGCTGGGCGAGAAGGCGGCGGCGGCGGACCTCGACGGTCAACACGGCGCGCCGGCCGCGTCGCCATCGAACGCGAGAGTCGAGCGGGCGAGGGTTTCAGCCGTTTCAGCCGTTTCAGCCAAGGCCGCGTCGGTCGCCGGGCGCCTACGACGCGAGAATGCCGAGATGAGGGCACTCCTCGCGCAGCACCGGCGGCATGTGGAGGTCACGTCCGAGCTCGTCCTCGATGACCAGTGCCACGTCGGCGAGGCCGATCCGGAACGACCCGACCGTCGAGTACGAGGCCCTTGGCATGCCTCGCTGCGCGGCTTGTCCGAGGTTCACTTGTCCGAGCTCGCTGTCTGGCACGCATCCACGAGCTCGCTGCACGAGATGTACAATGAGCTGCGCGGGCGCGCGGACGCGACACAGGCGCAGCTCGAGCAGATGGCCAAAGAGTTTGATGCGCTGGATCCGTTCAATTTGGAAGAGCCGCCAAGAGCGGTGCGTCCCAAACTCAAAGAGGAGCCCGAGGCGGCGCGTGTCTGATTGCCTCTGAGTGCCTCCGAGTGCCTCTGAGTGCCTCCCTCATTGCATGCAGGTGCGTCCCGATCTCAAAGAGGAGATGGCCGCGACGAAGGAGCAAGCGGCTCGAGAGGAGCGCCTTCGCGTGGCCTTCGCGCGCCTCAGTGCCTCAAGCTCGCATGTCGTCCTCGAGTCGCCGCCGTCGGCTGCGGCTGTCTCGCCAGTGCAGCGCCGGAGGGCACCATCCGAAGTGGCCGGTAAATTGGCTGGGGGCGGGGTGGGCGCTCTTGGTAGCCCGAGCGGTGGTGCGGAGCGCGCGATGCTCGCCGCGGCCGCGATCGCGCCGCCGCCACAGGCCGAGCTGATGGCATCCCTGATGGTAGAAGTTGCCGAGGCTGAGGACGAGCTCGCCGAGGCGGAGGGCACGGCGGAGGTACTCGAGTACATGCAGAGCAACATCGCCGCCCTCCGCACTGACCTGCGACGCGCTAAGGAGAGGGGCGAGGCTGAGCGGGATCACCTGAATCTAGTCATTGCACGCGAGGATAACGAACGGGAGCACGCCCGCTCGCAAGCCCAGCAGGCGGTGCATGAGCTCAACCGTGCGAGGGAGCGTGAGGCGAAGCGCTCCGCGCAGCGTGCCGCAAGGCTCGCGAAGCTGCGCAAGGAGCAGGAGCTTGCGCACCATATGGCCACCGATCCGAGGACCGTGCAACCCCACCCGCTGCTGGTGAAGCTGGCGGAGGAGAAGATGGCGAGCTTGGACGCGGCCACCGCGGTGGCGGCCAGAGACGCTGCTGAGGGTCTCTTGGAGAACGCGTCCAAACAGGCGAAGGTGAAGAAGCAGCTGGCGAGGCTGGAGCATGCCTTTGCGCACATGAGCTCGATCCTACGAATTGCGCCGGGCACGCCGTTGCAGACCAAGCTGCGCCACGTGGTGGAATTTGTGCGCAATGGCGACCGCACGATGCAGGTGCAGATGCAAGAGACCTCTGCTCGGCGTGATCGGCTCGCGGCACAGCTGCTCCAGTTGCGCGAGGCGTTGGCCCAATGGCAGGTGGTCGGCGGCGGCGGCAGCGGCAGCGGTGCCGAGGGTGGCGGTGCCAAGCAGGGCAGGGAGGGCGGCGAGGCGGTGGTGGCCGGCACCAACCAGCCAGCAGTGTCGGTGAGCACAGCGAACGTTGTGGCGGCAGCCGCTGCGCCCATACCACCCGTGGGCAGCTCTCCTCTGGGGGCAGATGAGCTTGAGGAGGTGCGGTTGCAGGCGCGGCGTGAGGCGGAGGCTCGAATGTCGGAGGCGGAGGAGCGTCACGACGGCGCGCAAAAGCTCGCCGAGCGCGCGTCACAGCAGCTCCGAGCGCTGCAGATGGCGTTGGCCAATGCTGCCGACTGGACGGTAGGAGCCATCCGTCGCGTGGAGCGCGAGGTGCGCGAGCAGCGCAAGACGATGGAAGTGGCCGCCGTGGAGGCGAACGAAAGCGCCGAGGCGGTCAGGCCCCGCCTGCCGAGCGGCAGCCCACCTCCTCTGTACCACCTGCCGACTGGCAGCCCGCGTCGGCGCCAACGGAGCTCGATTCAGCTCAAGCCGATGCCCGGAACGGGAAAGGGAGCTGCCATCAAGACGTTCGAGCATGGGCAGCCCGATGGGGCGGTCACCTCCCCGTCGCCTTCGGCCTCAAGCCTTGGGTCGCCATCCTCTGTCTTCCTAACCGCCGTTGCAGAGAAGGCGGAGGAGACGGAGGAACGCGCTGGGTCACTCGACCGTGCCTCGAGGCTGAGCTCGATGACGGGGCGCTGCCAACGAGGCGCTGCCAAGGGGGTGGGTGGCGCAATATGGTCCTTTGGAGGGCCGCCCGTCCCCGCACCCACCGCCGCCGCTGACGATGACGACGGCGATGACGACGACGACGACCGTGCTCGTCTTGCGTACATCTCTGCGTCCGTCGCCGCCTCGGTCCCTGCTACCGTGACCGGCGGGAAGCACAGCGACGCGCTCGGCATCTTTGACGAAGAGGACGCCGAACGCGACGGTGTCGAGCCTCTCGCACGCCTCGAGCAGGCGCTCGCGGCGCTGATGGTGGTGGCCGCGCCACTCCTCGACGCGCGAGAGGGCGAAGAGTATGCGAGGGCGGCCACGACCGCCGCCGCGGCCCGCACAACCGCCGCTCGCGAGGCGCCCACGAAGGCGCCCACGAAGGCGCTCACGAAGGCGCTCACGAGTGCCCACAGCTCACCGACGACGGCGTGGCCGTTGCCCGAGGGGCAGTCCCCGCCAGCATCGTCGTCCTCAGCGCTGTCACGGGCACTGCAGGCACCGCCAGCACCATCCACAGCGCCGGCACGGTCAGCGCCATCCGCCGCGCCGCAGCTGAGCGCGTCTCTCTCGGCGCCGTGCATATGCGGGCCCCGCGCCGTCGTGGGCGCGGCGCCGAGCGAACCCCGCGCCGTCGCGAGCACTCGGACAGGCCAACCGTCGCCTTCACTAGACGGTGTGGCTACAGCCGCGTGGGTCGCGCCGCCGCATCCTTCCTCGCCGCCCGCTGGGGCGGCGCATGTGGCCGCGACGCCGTCGCCTTCGGCCCGTCGCCGCGGGGCTGACAAGCCGCCACCCTTTTCGCGTGAGGAACTCAAGGCGGCCTCGGCCAAAGTTCTGAAGATGGGCAAGACCCGCGACGCTCACAAGCGGGCGCCTCCCACGCCCGCTCAGCTGAAAGCGAGCCGAGCGGCGCTCGAGTACATCAAGCTGGCGCGCTCGGCGGGCGCCTCGTCTGGGGCGTGCTTCAAGACCAACCTCGCGCTCGTCCGGCTGAAGGCGGCTGCCACGGACCACTGGGGGCGCCCCCAGACGATCCCCCACCTGGGTAAGGACCTTGCAACGAGCAAGTCGGAGTTGCTCTGGATGGAGCGGCCCTCACAAGATAGTCACTAGTCAGGTCCTTTAGAAAGTCGCCGCGTTGGTTCTTGTGCTTCCGTTCCGTGAGAGCCGTGGACGCCTACGTCTCTCCGGTCTCGCGCTCCTGTCCTAGACCCAAGTGCGGTCTGACTTCATCGGCCGGTCTCGAGCTCCGGGCCCCTGACCGTACACTTCTCACTTGCCCGTCGAAATCCGCCATGTTTATTGTAAGTTTATTGTTGTTTCGCGAGGTTTTACCTGAGTCCGCTCTCGTCCCTTAAATAATACAAATACACGTCTCAACGACAGACGACAACGTCTGTCCGGCCGTGTATCGTCGCACTCGCTTGTCCTTCGTTGTGGGCCGGGGCGGCTCCTCTCAGTCTCAGAGTCTCGCGCTCTGTATGCCTAGCCATGGGTACCCCCCTCGCCACGTGTAGAACGCTCAGTAGAACGCTGCCATTTGGCGAGTTTTACTAACCAGCACTACATATTACATCTTACATGTGTACTCACTCAGGCTGCCAGACTCACTGACTCACACAGTCGAGCACCGATCTCCCACAGTATCTTAAATCTTATGCCTCGCTCTTCACACTGATCGTGCATGAACGTGACCTAATTGTGCAACAACTCTCAACTACGAACTACTCTCAAGTCTCAACACAGTGGTTATAAGTCAACACCCAAGACACGGGCCATTGAAGAGAATGAAGACACCGGAGAGCACCGGACGCAATGTCAATGACGGATGCAGTTTCCACTAGCTCTTCTGCAGGGACCTATTTTCTCAGCCGAACAATGTACTATGTACTTGATAAAGGCAGCAGCTGTCGTGCGGTGGAACCGCGACGAAACTGACTTATTAGGCCGCAGCTGCCGGCGGATTCCATTCGAATCGTCATCAATGGACGCTGGACGCGCGCTCAGCTCGACGTAACAATTTCACGCACCCCCGCGTGACCGGCGTCGTGATGGGGCCCGACGTCGAGGTGAAGGAGATTGAGGCGAAGAAGACCTTCAAGGGCGCGCCTGACTCAGTCGCACTTTTCCTCTTCTTTGTCTTCTGGTACGTCGGCAACATTTACTACAACGAGTACAACAAAATGGCACTGGATGGTGCGGGCGGCAAGAAGGGGGGTCTGACAATGACGGTGTCTACGATGCAGCTCGGCGTCTGCACGATTTACGCGCTGCTGATGTGGCTTGTCCGCATGAACCCGATCAAATTGTGTGGCCTTCAGTTTCCTGACAGGATGAAGCTGCCCGAGACGACGAGGACGGATCTTGTGGCGATGATCCCGGTGGGCTTCTGCAGTGCGGCAGCGCACTCGTCGGGCGTCTTCTGCCTCGGTGCCGACCCGCTCTTTGGCCAAATTGTCAAGGCGGGCGAGCCGGTGCTCTCCGCGTTCGTCAACACGGTTTTCTACAAGAAGTCGCTGTCGCTCGCCAAGGTCTCGTGCCTCTTCTGCATCGTGGGCGGCGTGGCGTTCGCGAGCCTCAAGAAGAGCCCAGAGACCGGTGCATACGGCCTGAAGTTCGACCAGACCGCCCTCGTCTTCGGCATGCTCAGCAACGCGTTCGCCGCTTTCAAGGGCTCTGAGAACAAGAAGCTGATGGACGACAAGGCATTCAAGATGCGCATTGGCGACGTGGCCAATCAATTCGCGATGACGGAGGTGCTTGCGTTCCTCATCTCGGTGCCCGTGATGATCGCGACCGAGTGGCAAAAGTTCCCTGAGTTCATGCACCTGCTCGCCACGGAGCGCAAACTGCAAGTGGGGCTGTTCGTCTCAGGGCTCACCTTCTATCTCTACAACGAGCTCGCAACCATGACGATCAAGGCGACTGGCCCCGTGACCGCCTCGGTGGCGAACACGGCGAAGCGCGTGATCGTGATGGTGTACATGTCCGCCGTAACCGGCAAGGCGCTCACCGAGGAGCAAAAGATTGGATCGGGTATCGCCATTGGCTTCGTGCTCATCTATTCAGTCATAGATGACCTCTTCGGCAAGAAGGCCGAAGCGCCGAAGAAGAAGGCCGAGTGAGCGTGGGCGGCTAGGGGCGGCTGGGTGGCGAACCGAGGCTCGGCCGCCAGCTGCATCGCGGCAAGCTTGTACACAGTGCGGCTGACAGCAGACGTCGGCCCGCGTGTGAATCCCCCACATGCACCATGGCATCGGAGTGCGCGTGGGGTGGGCTTGCTTGCGCGGCTCGCATGCAGGCGTCGCTCGGTGCACGTCGGTCCACCACGGGATCCAGCACCCTCTCTCTGAGACACCACCCGGGAGTACAGACTACAGTACGGAACTCGGCGAGGACGGGGCCCGCGGGCGTCCACAAAACAGTTATCCCGCCACAGGCCGTTGAGATATCTTAGCTTGTAGGGTCCCCCGAAGTGTGCGCTCCCCGCCTGTGTCTCTTCGGGATTTGCAAATGCATTGTCTTGACTTGAGTTTGGAATAGGCGCTGTTCCGGGCGGCAACTCCATGTCACAACCAATGGCAACGCGTTCACGCCGCCTGCGTCTCCCGTTGCTTTTTGCACTCAGCGGCGGCGCTGTGGCCGACAGCATCACCTCCGCATTCGAGCAAGACGCCCTCGATTCGACGGGCTTCTGCTCCGCGAGCGCCACAAAGCCGCTGCCCGTCTACCGTTGGCCACAGCTGCGCGACAAGCACATGGTCGTGCTACGGCGGTGGCACCAGTACATGCGCAACTTTGACAAGATCGAGAGCCTCTCAGTCTCGGGCTATGTGCGAGCCATCTTGCGGCACACAGCTGCGCGAGCGCCAGGGATGGTGGCGACGCCGCCTTTTGTGCTCGATGTCGGGGCAAACATGGGTTACTACAGTGTGGTCGGCGCCAGCCTCGGCGCACGCGTGATCGCTGTGGAAATGCAGCCCAAGTGCTGGCAGCTCACGCGCTGCCACCTGCATCTCAACGGCTTGCTTGGCAATTCGACGGTGCTCAATCGTTACGTAGCGCGCCCGGGCTCGCATGCATCCGCCATCCAGGTGCCCCGCACGAGGTGCGACACGATGGCCTCGCCGACGGCGGTGCGCGGCCGGTGGCCGTCCGGCAAGCTGCGCCACGGCAGCGACGCCCTCAATGCGAGCGACTTTCAGCCCGTCGAGCCGCTCGAGGTCGGTGCTCTGCTATTGGCGTCGCTTCCTCGTGGCGCCGAGGTGGCGGTGACCAAGATAGACACCGAGGGCTTTGAGCCGCATGTGCTCGAGGCGTTGCGGCCTGCGTGGCACCTGCTCAACGATATTGTGCTTGAGGTGCAGCCTGGTGCGTGGGCGCATCACAATCTCAGCTTCGCAGCCGCCATGGCCACCTTCCGTGACTTGATCACGTCAAAGCGCTACCGGACAGTCACGTTGCCCCACCGCAACGTCAAGCGTGATGCGTTCAAGCCCGTCGATCTCGACGTGTGCCAGCTGCCTGTGGTGAGCGACGCGATGCCGGCGAGTGCCTTTGCGCCCGCAAGCGGCGGCTACGGCTCCGCGTACGTGATCGAGTCATTCGCGGGGTTTGAGCGCTTCGTGGGCATCGTGATGCGCAACCCGAGCAAGCATGGCCACTTCCACGAGCTCCTGCTTTCTAATCGGGACTGTGGTAGGTTGCGCGAATAATAGAAGATGTGGGTCTCCCCCACCTCATCAAAAACAGGTCAACACCCTTTCTCGCATTCTCGCAGCATTCTCTGGGGTGCTGTTGGGTGCTGTCAGTGGCCTATGCTGGTCAACACAACGCGCAACGACAACGTACCTCCGGCCCCCCCGACCCCCATGCACGGGGGCCGCTATCGCATGGACGACACGCCCTGCTAGACACAGGCCTCGGCAAAAGGAAGGGCTCGAGTTTCCCGGCAGTGCTCTAATCGGACCGCGTGCTCTACACGACGCCTAGATATGGCAGACCTGACCAACGGCGCTTTTGCGCGGTCACCCGCGCGCGGTCAACCATCGGTCTCCTTTGCCAATGCGAGCGACAAATCGTCGCCACGGCCAGCCCGGCCGCAGTCCAGTGGCCGAATGGCTCCGCCAAAGCCCTCAACTGGCGCCTGCTCTCAGGAGCCAAGGTTTGCGGTTTCTGCCGCCGGATCGAGCTCGCTCGAGCCTCCAACGAGCAAGCGGCTCGCTCGAGCCTCCAACGAGCCACCACTCACCAGCACCATCGAGCCGCGCGCCTTCCGACCGCTCTACCAAGCGCTCGAGGAGGACGCATGGCTCGAGCTCAAGTTCGAGCGTTCCGGCGCTCCGCAGCCAGCTGAGGGCGACTTGACAGTGGTCATCGAGTATTGCTTCAATTCGAGCGACCGGGAGGCGCAGGTGTCGACAAAGCACACCGAGGAGCGCTTCCACGAGGAGGCCGAGCTCGTGCGCCAATACATGCTCAACTACTACCCAGGCACAGTCGTCTCGATCTTTGCGACCGACTTCCGGCTGCGCGCGGCCGCGCCGCCGGGCACACGCGCGCGCCTGGGCGCCTTCGAAATCGACGCCCGGCTACGCGTGGACGGCCGGCTGGTGACATTCAACCTGTGGTCCAAGCTACACACGGGCAAGTGGCCCGTCTGGCCCGACTGGCAGGACGGAGTGCAATCGATGGTGCCAGTCTTCCACCTCAACCTGCGCCCGTGCGCGGTCCGCCCGGATGGCACGGCGCACTTCCTGCCGAACACGCGCGTCGTGGTGCTCAGCCATGACGGGAGCCAGCTCGTCGTCGATGAGCGCGTCGGCAGCCGGCGTGGGGGCCCGCCCGAGGCGCCCGGAGTGCTAGTGCGTCTGTTGCGTGGGACGTACACAGTGCGCGTGCCCATGCACGTGGCGGACGGCTACTTTGCCGAGGAGGCCATGCTCAGCCTGACGCGCGTGCCACTGCCACGCGGGCTCATGGCACCCGTGGAGCTGCGCATCCCTCTCGCCGCCAAGCCCAAGCTCCGCATCGTGCTCCGTGCCAACTTTGACTCGGCGGGAGATCTCGATCTCCCACACTGCGCGGCCAAGTTGGCTGACGTGCGGCTGACGGTCGTGGATCGGTCGCCGCGGCACGACGGCGAGGTGCTCTTCGAAGGGCGCGCGTCCGACGTGGGCGCACCCATCTACGACATCCACTCCGCACAATGCGGTGTCGTCGTCGAGGTCGACCTAATGGCATACCTCGACCGCATCCCGCAGCGCCGCGCCGACCTTGCCGACTCTCTCTGGAGAGTCTCCGATGCTGCTGGCGGCGGCGGCGGCGGCGGCGGAAACGCCGGCGGAAACGCCGGCGGGAGCGGCGGCGGCGGAAGCGGCGGCGGAAGCGGCGGCGGCGGAAGCGGCGGCGGAAGCTGCGGCTATCTGTTTGTCGGCGCTGAGCAGCCCGCGTCGATGGCCGCGCAGGGTGCGGGCACATATACGTGGGCGGCGCCACGCGAGCCGCGCCCAGCAGCAGCAGCAGCAGCAACAGGAGGAGGAGCTGGGTCAGCAGCAGGAGGAGCAGCAGGAGGAGCCAACGATGTGGGCGGCGTCCGCGGCGCAGCACGCCAGCACGCCGAGTCGGCGACAGGGAGCGTGTGGGTGGTCGCCGTTGAGGCGCGCCTCGTCGGCTACGCCGCGGTGGCCCTCGACGTAAGCAAGGCGTTGCAGCTCGTCAACCTGGGACGCGGCGGCGCGAGTGACGTCACCTTGCACCTGGCGCGCCTCTCCCGCCAAGTACGCGTGCACGTGTCGTCGAGCGAGTCGCTCACCTCGCCGTGGGCGGCCGCGCTCCCGCTCACCAACGTGCCTATTGAGGTGTTGCATAGCCAAAGCAACCAACTCGTCACACGCGCGACGGCTCTCGGAGTGCAGCCGTCGCTGCCAGCCGCCGAGCGCGAGCGTGCGGGGCTGCCGCGCGTGGCACCGCCGCCGAGCGTGCAGCGGGCGAGCGTGGCGCTCGACTTCGGCCTCGCTGTGAACGAGAGTTTCGTCATCCGCGTCGTGCCCGAGGCGTCGAGCGGCGGCGCAGCGGCGGCCGCGTTCCGCCCGTCCTCGATCAACGTGGTCGTACAGCCAGGTGACGAACCGCTGGACGTGACGGTGTACACTGAGCGACTGTGCTCGGATCTGACGATCCGCTGGGCCGTCGCGCAGCTTGGGCCAACCCATTGGGCCAATCGACTGCCGCTGCCTGACGGCTTCGGCTTCGTCGTGCGCCATCGGCAGACAAAGGCGCGGGTGCTCGACGGGAGCTACTCGCGCCGTGCCGCCGCCGCCGCTGCCGCCGCCGCCGGTGGCGGCGCGGCCGCCGCATACATGCAGACGCAGCTGAGTGGCACAGGTGCCCTCTTCGTCGGCGAGTCGTACACGATCGAGTTGATCGAGGGTGGCGCCGTGTTGGGCGAGCCTTGCCCCTTCGAGGTGCGCTCGATGCACCCAACGACGGTCGACATGACGGTGCTCCGCGCGACCGCGCCGGTTGCCGTACGCATCCGCCCGACGGCAGGCACCGGCGGCAGTAATTGGATGGCAAGCGTCGGGCTGCCGCCGGGGCTCGCCTTCGTCATCGACCACGTGGACACGGGCGAGCGCGTGACGTCGGGCCACGTCGACGCACACGGCGACTGCTTCGTGCCCGCACAGGACGCTCTGATCGTGGGAGAGCAGTACGCCCTCATTGTGGGCGAGTCGAGCGTCGTCAGGGGCGGCTCGGCCACCTTCACGCTGACCGCCCCGAGTGGCGCCACGCCGCTCTTCGAAGTGTCGTCCAACTCGCCGTCGAAGCAGAAAGGTCGGCCGGGGAGTCCGTGCGTCGCAGAGCTCTTTCTCGAGCGTGCGACCGTTGATACGTTCCTGCAGCTGCAGCCGTCGCGCGCACTCGGTGCCGAGCATTGGGGCGTCGAGCTTGGGATTCCGCCGACGGTGCTGCGCGTGCTGCACACGCAAACCAAGGGCTTCGTGTGCCACGCGACGACTGACGATCACGGCTTCGCCCACCTGTCGCAGTCGCACGCCCTCTTCATCGGAGAGTCGTACACTGTCGAGGGCGCGGGTGCCGAGGGCATTCAGGGCGCCGAGGGCGTTCGCGTCGAGGCTGTCCAATTCATCGCCCGCCCGCCCGCGCCCGATCCGGCGACGGGGCAGCTGCAGCCACAGCTCGTGCAGCTCTCCTTTGAGCGAGTGACCAACGACGTGACACTCGTCGTCAAGGTGCGCACCGAGCGACTGCGCACGGCGACCTCGATCGCGCTCGCGCCGCCCGCGGGACTGCGCTACACGATCGTACACAAGTTGCTCAATAAGGAAGTGGCGAGCGGCGTCACGGACCAGGTGGGCAAGTCAGTCATCAAGCGGCGCGGCACGCTCTTCGTAGGTGAGACCTACGTAGCGCGCACGCCTGGCGGCCCGGGCATCTCGGCAGGCGAGGCGAGCTTCACCGTCGATGGCGGCGCCTCGAGTGCGCGTGGCGTCGAGGTGGTCATCGAGGTGGTCCGAGCTTGCGCCTCGATGAGCTTCGTGCTCAAGCCGGCGCTCGTGGACACGCAGCACTGGGCGCGCTCGCTGCCGCTCCCCGAGCGCATCGGCTTTGAAATCGTGCACTGTGAGTCCAAGGCCGTCGTGCACGCCGGAACCGCCGCCAACGGCTCGGGCTCCGTCGACGGCCAGGCAGCCAACCTGTACGTGGGCGAGAACTTTTGGCTCCGTGTGCCAGAGTCCGACCTGCTCGATGAGGCGACCGTTGAGTTCACGCCGTCTGTGGGCGAGACGGCGGCGATGGTGCTGCGCGTTGCTCGTGCCTTCGCGTCGGTAGACGTGGTGCTGCGCTCCGTGCATGCCGGCACCTCGCACTGGGCAAGCGAGCTCCCGCTTCCCACAGGCGTGCCGTTGCGCGTGCTGCATCACACGTCCAGGTGCGTCGTGGCGACCGGCGCGACCGATACGCACTCGCGAGCGCGGTTCGCGGCCAAGACGATGTCGTTCATCACGGGCGAGAAGTACGAGGTCGTCGTCGACAAGACGGAGGCGTGCCGATCACAGGCGGGCGAGACGACCTTCACGCCGATGAGCCGCCACGTGGAGGTCGCGTGCCGTGTGCACCGCTGCGTGGGCGAGGTGACTGTCGCGTGCCGGTATGCCAAGGCGGGGACCGGCCACTGGTCCTCTGCCCTCCCGATGCCCGACGGCATCGCATTCAACGTGTACCACAAGCGACTTGGGGTGCCAGTTGCGCACGGCGCGACGCGCTCCGACCGGCACGACACGTGTGTGCTCAGCAGCAGCAGCGGCGACGCTGCGGGCGAGCGCGGCGTGCATCAGAGCCTGTTCGTGGGGGAGACGTACACGATTGAGGTGCCTGCAACCGTCCAGCTACAGATGGCCAAAAAGGACTTTGTCGTCACCTCCGAGGGGCACGTGGTGAGCGTGGTGCTCGCGCGCCGTGTCGGGCGCGTGATGGTGCACCTGCTCCCGGGCGAGTCGGACCTGCCCGTCCCGACGAGCGTGATGCTGCAGCTCAAGCACCGCGGGCTCGACCAGCGCGTGATGCCTGCCTTTCCAGTCGGGGCCGACCGCGCGGAGCTCCACGGCGAAGACACGCTTCTCGTTGGGGAGACGTATGAGCTCTCGGCCTCCGCCAACGGCGCCATCATTCCAACTTCGACCGACTTTGTGGTGGCGGACGGGCAGGTGGTGCAGGTGCAGCTGCCCGTCGAGCGTGCGACGGCCGTGGTGTCGCTCATCTTCCGTGCGCAGCCGCCGCCCGTGCCGGAGGCCAAGTCGGGCAGCAGCAGCAGCGTCGCCTACCGGGCCGCCTCGATCGAGCTGCCCGAGGGGCTCGTGTACGAGGTTCGTCACAAGGCCACGGAGCGCGTCGTGGCTACGGGCGCGACCAGGCAACGCGACGTGGCGCCGCGCGTCTCGCTGCCAAGCGGCTACCTCTTCGTTGGCGAAACGTACGTGCTCAAGGTGCTCGCCGCCTTTGGACTGCAGGCGAGCAGCTGCGACTTTTACGTGCGCTCCCCCGAGGCGCAGGAGGTGACGTTGCAAGTGCGCCGCTCGACGTGCGGGCTCGGCATCGCCTTCAAGGCTCTCGAGGCGAGTACGGATCACTGGGCGGCTGGGCTGCCACTCCCGCGCGAAGTCCAATTCAAACTGGTGCACAAGGCGTCGGGCACGCTCGTGCATGAGGGCTCGGCAGGCCCAACGAACCGCGTCTCGATCCCGCCGGAGCTGCTGTACACGGGTGAGACGTACATCCTCCAGTCACTCAGTGGGCGCCACGTCTTGGCCGCGCGTTGCGAGTTTGTGGTCACGGGCGCCTCCACCGCTTCCGTAGTGCCGAGCCTCGTTGAAGGCGGCGGCGGCGCAAGCGGCGGCGGCGTGCACTACGGGGGCGACTCGCAAGAAGTAGTCCTCGCCATCGATCGCGCAGTCGGCGACGTGCGCCTGCTGCTGTGCTCTGCAGACGATCGGCCGCTGCCCGTGGGTGTGCCGTTCACAGTGAGCCACACGGGGCTCGGGTGCATTGTACTCGAGGGACGCACGAGCCTCTCCGGCATGGAGGTCGAGTGCGACGCGTGGTTCGTCAACCAGGGCGCCTTGTACGTGGGCGAGCAGTACACGTTCTCGGTACCGAAGGGTCGCGGCTTCCGGATGGCCGCGCCCAAGACCTTCGTCGTGGGCGAGGAACAGGGCAAGCAGGAGGCGCGTAAGGAGGCTCGGAGCACCTCACGCAAGGAGACCGGTAAGGAGACCCTCCCTGCCTCCCCTGGCGCGCCCTCGAGCGCAGGCAAGGAGGCAGTCACCACGGTCGTCAAGCTCGATCTCGTCCGTGAGCTCGCATCAGCCGATGTGCATCTCCTCTCGGACAAGGCCGGCAGCTCGCACTGGTCTGAGGGACTGCCTCTGCCGACCGAGCTGTCCATTTACGTGCGGCTCGCGCACGACTCTCGGCTGGTCGTTGGCAAGAAGCTCATCAAGCTCGGCGGCGGCGAGCCGCAGCCGCGTGGCGACGTGACGGCGCACGTGACCCTCGCGTCTCCGGAGGTGGAGATCCTCGCGTTTCAGCGGTATACCCTCGAGCTGCAGCCCACGCCCCAGGTGCTCCGCTCGACGGCGGAACTGCAGGTGGGCTCGAGCGCAGAGACCGCGAGCGCCACGCTCCTCGTCAGCCGAGCGTGCGTCCCTGCTATCGTTGTCGTGCTGCGCTCGTCGGTGCAGCGGCCGGGCGAGGCGCTGGCCGGCGGGAGTGCCCAGCACGGCGCGCAGCCGGCGCAAGCGCTGCCAGTGGGCCTGCGCGTGCGCGTGATGCACACGGCCCTTCGCCACGTGGTCGCCGAGACGACCACGACCGAGTCGGACTTGGCCGTGCGCTGCTTGCTGCACGTGCCCGACGCCTTCTACGTGGGCGAACAGTACACGGCCACCGTCGAGTCGAACTTTGGGGTAGGTGGCGCGATGGCGACCTTCGACGTGATCGACGGCATGCAGGCGCCGGTAGAGCTCGTCTGCTCACGCCGCGTCTCCGACGTGACGGCGCGCCTCTTCCCGCTGCTTCCGAGGCCGAATCACTGGTCGCGCGTGCTCTCGCTGCCGCCGCAGCAGCTCGAGGTGCTGCACAACTCGCGGCTGATCGCTTCCCAGAACCTCGCGTGGGCGCGCAACGCGACCGACCTGCACCTGCCCATCTCCAAGTCGATCACGCCCGACGGCTACGCCATGGGCATGGCCGACATCTTCTTCGGCCACACGTACACGCTGCGCGTCCTCGAATCAGCCTCTATCCAGCCGCTCACGGTGCAACTCGTAGCGGAAGAGTCGACGCAGCAGATCAACTTGCCGCTCCGTCGGCGCTTCTATTGCGCCACCGTCACCATCAAATCGAAGCAGCAGCTGCCGCTCCCGTATGGCATCACTGTCAATGTGCGCCACAAGGAGACGATGACCCTCGTGGCGGCCGGCAAGGCGGGCGAGCTCGAGCTGCAGACGTTTGAAAAGGACGTCGAGGAGAGCGAGCAGAGGCGCTCCGACGGCGAGCAGCAAGCGAGCTCGGCCCTGAAGCGCGTCGCGGCCTTCCTGGCCGACGGCAACGACATCTACTTCAATGGTGCGGGCGAGGCAGGGCTGCCGACGGTCGAGCAGGCGTGGTCGATCAACCACCTGGACACGCGGTACAAGGCGCAGAACTGGAAGACGATCGACGGCATCGCGACTATCCTGAAGGAATTCGACAAGATCGCCCTCGAGGTCCATGGCGAGACGGGACCCGCCGACCACGCGCCGCCCGGACTCGCGAAGCACTTTGGGCTCGATCGGACCAAAGACGTTCAACGGCTCATGGACCGTCTCGCCGAGCTGCGTGCCGAAGCTTGCCGGCAGGCACTCATCCTGCGCGGCGTCTCGGCTGAGCGGCTTTTCGTGTCTTTCAAGGGTCGTGGCGGCCACATTCGCACCGACTTCATCCCACGCTCGCTGCACGATGCCTCCTCGCTCTCTCTCGCCGTCACTCAACTGCTCAAGGCCCAAAGCCGGCCAGGGGCTCTCACGTTCCACTCGCCAGCCGAGCGATCGCTGCAGTCGGTCGCACTCTCCTGGACGCTCGACCACACCGACACGGCGATCCGTTTGCAGAACCGCGCGAACCTCGAGGCGGTCGCGTCGACCATGCTCCGCTACCCCATGCTCCACGTCGAGGTGGGCGTCACGGTCGAGACCCAGTCCAGCGGCGCAGCGCCACAGCGCCTTCTTGAGCACTTCGCCTCCTCCTCCTCCTCAGCGCGCGTGAGCAGCGGCGCGGCCAACGGCGGCACGGCGAGCGGCACGGCCGTTGGCTCGAGCGGAGCACAGAGCGCTTTCGAGCAGCTGGCGCGCGCACGGGTGAACGCCGTGCTGGGCGCGCTCCAACGACTCGGCGTGCCCCCGAGCCGCACGTTTGGAAGCGTGCTCGTGGGCGGTGCAGCCGACGCCGTGACCTTCAGCGCGCGCACCACCGCGTGGCGTAAGAGCGCCGAGAACACTGAGGACTACACGAGCATCGGCGCGGCCGAGGCGGCCCGCGAGCACCGTGTGTACATTGGGCGTGATCCCCGAGGCGGCGCGAGCTACGTGGCGGTCCATCGCCCCTCGAGCGTCTCGGTGCGCATCGAAGAGCCGGACGCCCTCTACCCTGGTGAACGGTACATCGCCGAGACGGTGGCGATGCCGTCGCTCGGAGTCCCTCACGCCAAAGTGGAGTTCAAGATGCCCGAGCATGACGAAGCCCTCGAGCTCACTGTCGAGCGGCCGATGGGCGACGTGAGCCTCGTGCTCGTCGACGTGCGCTCAAAGTCGTCGCACTGGTCGGCGCCGCTGCCGATGCCCGGCCGCGCGCGCATCCGAATCCGTCACAAGGAGCTTGGCGTCGTTGTGCCTGAGCGGGAGATCTTGGCCATCGCCCCGACGGAGCCCGCGAACAAGGGCGGCGCGGCGCTGCTCCGCTTCTCGCTGAAGCAGATGCTCTACGTTGGCGAGACGTACACGCTCGAGGTGCTCGAGACGGACGAGATGCTCGGCACGACGCGCGAGTTCATCGTCGAGTTCGTCGAGCAGCAGATCATCGAGGTGCCGGTGTCGCGCACGTCGCGCGACGTGCGCGTCACGCTGCGCCTGGACCAGGACGACGCGGAGCCGACGCCCGTCGACCGTATCCGCATTGACGAGGCGATCACCATCGTCGCCAAGCACAAGGCCCTGGGTCTCGAGACGTCCTCGGGCGTCACACGCGAAGGCGCCGCCCTTCTGCCCGGTGCGGATGCGCTGTACGTGGGCCAAACGTACGTCTTCGAGGTGGGTGACCTTGAGGGGTCGAGCCATGTTTCGGCACGCACGACGGAGATCACAATCTCGGCGGGGAAGGAGCCTCTGCAGATCCAGGTGCCGATCGGGCCCTCAGCGGGGCGTGTGCACCTCTTGCTGCGCGATCCGCTCAAGGACACCCAGTCGCCCCTTGCGAACCTGCCGATGCCGCGCATCCACTTCTCCATCTTCCCCAAGCCGCGTACGGGGCGTTTGAAGTTCAGCGGCACCACGGACGCTCAGGGGCGATTCACGCTCGAAAAGGGCGCGCAGATGTACGTGGGCCGCTCGTACACAGTCGAGGTTTCGAGCGAGCAGAACAAGCGCGTGGTGAGCAACGCGATCGGCGAGTTCACTATCCTCAAGAACGACTCCTTTGGCGACCAGACCGTGCGCGTCGATGTGCACCGCGCGCTCGGTGACGTGACGGCCATCTTCACCACCGTGCATGCCCATTCGGCCCACTGGGCGTCGTCGCTCAAGCTGCCCGCACCCTTCGAGTACCGCATCGTGCACAAAAAGTCGGGCGCGGTCGTACACCAGGAGACGATTCTGCGCCAGCCATCGCACACAGTGCGGCAGGAGCTGCCTGCCAAGCACCGACTCTTCGTCGAGGAGGCCTATTACATGGAGGTGGGCTATCAAATGCGCCAGTCCGTGGCCGAGGCGACCGAGATGCTGCGAAAGAAGCTTCATGGTCGGACCGTTGAGTTCCTCGAGGCGGGCCCACAGGCTGTGCCGGACGTCGCTACCTCGTGGTCGCTCGACCTCCGCGACGACGCGCTCAAGGTTGAAGCCAACTGCGCCGTCATCGACACGATCGTGGAGGTGCTCAACGGGTTCCCGGCGCTTCACCTCGAAGTCCATGTGCAGACGGGCCGCCGGCACTCCGTAGACGCGCTTGCAGCCTACTACAAGATGCGCGATCTGCCGCGGCTCCTGGACCACCTGGCACGCAACCGCGCGAGCGCGTGCGTCGAGGCGCTGCGCAAGGTGGGCGTGGGGTCCCATCGGTTGCGCGCCACCTTCCGCGGGGGCGAGGCCGTCGACACGGTCGAATTCCGCCTCGAGACCCCACGCAGCTCTCGCTTGGGCGACCCCCTGTCGGGGCTCACGCCCAAGCGCATCGACTTCACCGTCGCGTCGCCCGCGCTCACGGGAGCGAGTCAAGAGGTCTCGATGGCGCTGGAGAAGGCGACGGGCGATTTGAATGTCCTCTTCCGCTCGGCGCACCCCGAGCCGGCTCACTGGTCCCACTTTCTGCGCGTGCCGCCCGGGCTGCGCGTCGTCGTGCGCCATACGGCGAGCGACACGCGCATCGTTGAGGGCGTCGTGAGCAGCGGCGACGAGAGCAAGTGCGTGCTCTTGGGCAGCCAGCCGTCTCGGCAGCTCTATTGCCAGGAGCATTACACACTCGACCTCGAAGGGGGCAGCTACTTTGCGCCCGACCCGAACGCGCTGCTGCTGCGCGCGGGCGTGCAGGACGTGGTGATGCGAGTCACCTGGGCGACGCGCATGGTGCGTTGCTACCTCTCTTCGGCAGATGCGAACGTCTATCGCAGCGCACAAGCGCAGGAGGCGTATGCACGTATACGGGCATTCCTCGAGAAGCACGACATCATCTTTGACGGCGCGGCCGACAGCCAGGTCGTCAAGATCACGCAAGCTTGGAGCATCCACCACTCGGACCCGCAGGTGCGCGCCGCCAACCTCGCGACGATCTCGGGCGTTGCAGGGATCCTCAAGGCGTACCCCAATCTGCGAATCGAGGTGCACGGCAAGACGGGCGCCGCCGAGTCCGCACCTCGGCGACTAGCAGACCACTTTGGCAAGCACCCGAAGCACGACGTGCAGGAGCTCATGGACAAGCTCGCCATGCACCGCGCACAGGCGTGCCTTGAGGCGCTCGTGCACTCGGGCGTGCCGGCCAGCCAGCTGTACGTCTCGTTCCGTGGGCGCGACGGCGCGAGCACAGTGGACTTCATCCCCGAGGGAACGTCCTCGGCCCCAAGTTTGGCCGGGCAGCCGGTGCAGCGAGAGATGGCGCGGCTACCTGCTGGCATCCCCTTCGAGGTGCGCCTCAAGGCGGGGGGCACCGTGCTGCATGCAGGCATGACGACGAAGGCCGAGCCCGAGGTCCTCGTGCCCCTTCCCCACAAGGAGCGACTGATCGTGGGCCAGACGTACGTCTTCGAAGCCTTCGCGGGGCCAGGCACCGATCCGAACTTATGCGAGTTCACCATCGACCCCGACCAGGTGCACGATCTGGATATCCTCGAGATCAGGCTGCCGGTGCGCCGCGCCGCCGCAGGCGCGTTGACCGTGCGCTGCCGCCACGCGGTTGAGGAGGGCCATTGGTCGCGCAAGCTGCCCTTGCCGGTGGCGGTGAGCTACCACGTGCTCGACCACGTGGGCACTGTCGCCTCAATGGGCCAGGCGAGCGGGCACACTCCCACGCCACTCAATACGTTCGGCCTCATCGTGGGCCAAGCGTACCGGCTTCGCGTGCCCCAGACGCGCCAGATCGTCGCCAGCGAGCTCACGGACGCGTTCACCATGGGGCGCGACGATGTCGACCAGCCCATCGTGCTGTCGCTGCGCCGGCAGACGGCGCCCGTGACCCTCGTCGTCGAGGCGAGCGAGCGTGCGTCGCGCGAGGGCCACTGGTCAGCTGCGCTGCCGCTGCCGCCTCTCTTCGACATCGTGCTCGTGCACGCGGGGCTCGGGGAGGTCGTGTCCGAGTTTCTCGTCGAGGGCGAGACGGGGCGCTTATGCAGGCGCGAGCTCGACCGTTCACAGCTCTATGTGGATGAGAAGTACGTGGTGCAGCTCGGCTGCTCGTCGCGCGTGCAGCTCGATCGGGCGAGTGCCCAGCTCGGCGCTCTGCTCAAGAGCCGGGCGATCCGGTTCGCGAGCGCGGCCGACAAGGGGCTGCGTGCCATCGAGGAAGCATGGTCGGTCGACCATCCCGACCAGACGCTCAAGGCGCAGAACCACAATCTCCTCGACGAGATCGCTCGTATCTTGGGCGAGCACCCGGGCGTTGCGCTCGAGGTTCATGGCGAGAGTGCCCGTCTGGACGAGGCGCCCGATGCGCTCGCTCGCTACTACAAGCGGCGGCCAAAGGAGGACGCGCAGCTGCTCTCGATGCATCTCGCACGCAACCGCTCCGAGGCCTGCGTGCGTGCGCTCGTGGCGCGCAATAAGACGCTCGAGAAGCGTCTCTCGGTCTGCCGCGCGCGCACGGGGAAGCCACAGACCGAGTTCGTGCCAAGCGCACTGCTTGGGCTGAGCGGCACCGGCTTCCAGCCGACCGTGGTCGAGTTCAAGGTCGCGGCCAACACAGAGTTGATGACGACTCGGTCGCAGGAGGTGCGCGTGTCGGTCGAGCGCCAAACGGGCGACGTGCTCATCAAGCTCGTCAACGCGCGGGCGGAGACTGGTCACTGGTCGAGTGCACTCGCGGTCGCGAGCGGCGTGCCCATCTCCATCCGGCACAAGAAGCTCAACCTCGAAGTGCTCCGCGAGACGGTCTTCGATGGCGAGCTGCTCCTGAAGGGCACCGACCTGTTCTACGTGCACGAGGTCTACACGGTACACGTGGCCGCCACGATTCGTACTGAAGAGGCCGTCGCCGAGCTCACCGTCTTCGGCGGCACCAGCACGACTCTCAAAATCCCGATCCACCGCCCCTCGCGACGAGTCGAGCTGTTCCTCGCCTCGGAGCAACTGAATGACGTCACCGTCCAGTCGGCCGCGCGAGCTCGCGAGCAGATTACGCGCTACCTGATCGACCACGACATCTTCTTCAATGGCGCCGCCGACCCCCTGACCCAGAGCTCGCCGCTCGGCGTCGCGCAGGCGTGGAACATCGAGCATCTCGAGCCGAAGAAGCGTGACGAGAATGGCAAGATCCTCGACACGATCGCCGCCATCATGAAGCAGCACAAGGAGATTGCACTCGAGATTGCTGGCTCGACCACCAAGCAGACCTCCGCGGAGGCGCTCGGCAACTACTTCCGGCTGCACCCGACGGACGACGTGACCAAGTGCCTCGACTTGCTCGCCCGCCAGCGAGGCGACGCGTGCTTCGAAGCGCTCGTGCGGCGCGGCGTCGAGGCAGCACGCATGTGGGTGACGTCACACCCACAGGGCGAGGCCATGAAGGTGGACTTCATTCCACACGCCTCGAGCATCAAAGACCGGTACAGCCCGCTGCCCGCGGGCGTGCCTTTCCGGCTGCTGCACCAGCGCCAATCGGACGGCGGGCTGCGCGCCGCCCTGAGCGAGATGCGCAGCTTCACCGAGCGCAACGTGGTCGAGTTCAACGGCGCGGGCGAGCAGCTCGCCGATGTGCAGCAGGCGTGGTCGGTGCAGCACCTGGACCGGCGGCGCACTCAACTCAATCTGCAGACGCTTCAGGGGGTGGCCGCGATCCTCCAAAAGTTCCCCGAGGTTTATCTCGAGGTACGTGGCGAGACGGGCGGCGCGGACGCGGCGCCGCGCCAACTCGCCTCGTACCTGAGCATGGACCGCATCAAGCAGGTGGGGCCGATCATGGACAAGCTCGCGGAGATGCGTGCAAAGGCATGCATTGGCACGCTCGTGCAGCTGGGCATTCGGCGCGAACGGCTCCTCCCGTCGTTCAACGGCAATAGCAAGCACCTGCGCGTCGAGTTCCTCCCGCGCTCGATGCGCCCGTACGCGCCGCTCGACGAGGGCCCTGTGCCCGAGCTCGCCCTCGTCTTCGAGGGAGTGACGCAGGCCGCCGGCCAAAAGGTCCAGTGCCCTCTGCCGCCCAACACGGCGCTCCATGTGGACGAGACGTACGTGCTTCAGGTGCGGCCGGTGCGGCTACCGTCCGAGCCGGACCTCGTGCTCGACGAGCGGCGGGCGGTGCGTGTGAACGATCCTCGTTCCGAGACGGGGGCCTCGCACTTCCAGTGCGTCTACCGCTCCTTCTCCATCAAGGCCGAGAGCAAGCCCGAGGACGTGTGCGTCGAGCAGCTGATCGCGCCGCGCGTGCGACGCGGAACAATCAAGGTGACGGCGGCTGACGCGCGCTACGGCAAGGGTGATTGGACTGAGGCGCTGCAACTGCCCGGCTCGATCCCCTTCCACGTGTACCGCGTCATCGAGACGCCGGCCGAGGGCGCGGCCCAGCCCGCCGCAGATCAGCCCGCCGCAGGCCAGCCCGCCGCTCGCGAGGCGGCTGGCGCCATAGCGGGCATGCAGCCGCTCAACATGTCGCCCTCGCCGGCAGCCGCCAAGGCCGCCCCTGATCGCGATCTGGCTGCTGCGCCCGTATACGAGGGCACGCTGCACCCGACGCGGCCGGGGCGTTCGGGCGCCGTCTTCCATGCGGACAAGCTCGAGCCTGGCGTGCTCTACGAGCTGCGCGTGCTCGCGACCTCCGTGACGAAGCCCGCGAGCGTTCGCTTCGTCGAGAGTGCGCAAGCGGTCGAAGTGGGCGTGCGCCTCGAGCGCGCCATGTGCGACGTCAAAGTGTACTGGGCGTGGCCGACGAATGCTTGGTACGCGAACATGGAGCTACCGGCGGCAGTACCGTACCAGCTCTACCACCTCGGCCTCAAGCGCGAAGTGCAGCGAGGGATGCTCCGCCACACGGCACGCGCAGCGCTCACTGCGCAGCAGCAGCTGGTCGAGGCGGACACACGCATCCGCACGCGCATCAAGTCCGAGGTGCTCTCGTTCCACTCCGCGGCCGATGAGTCCCTGGGCGCCATCGAGCATTCATGGAGCCTCGACTACGAAGGGGACGACACGAAACGGCAGCGCAATCACGAGCTGCTCGATGAGCTCGCGAGGTTGCTGCTCGAATCCCCCGAGGTTGCGCTACAGGTGGACGGCGAGACGGCTCTCGTGCGTGAAGCTCCCGAGCGCCTTGCCCAATACTACCGGCGTCGCGCTCGGGAGGACGCGCGCGAGCTCTGCGAGCAGCTCGCTACCAACCGCGCGAATGCATGCGTCGATGCCCTCATCCGGCGAGGCATCCCGCCCGAGCGCCTGCTTGCCACCTGCCGCACGGACGCCGCCACCGGCACGGCCGGGGCGGCCGGAGCGGCCCGCGCGCGCACGGGCGCGTCGCGCGTCCACTTCGTCCCCATGGCCCTCGCCGATATGGCCGAGAAGCACAAGGCGCACGACAAGCGGCGGGAGCATCAGGCGAGCTCTGCCGCGGCGGCTGTGGCGACCTTCCTGCAGGCCGAGGAGTACCGAGTCGTCTTCAATGGCGCGAGCGAAGACGCGACCAAGAGCTCGTCGCGGGGGCTCGCGCAATCGTGGAGCATCGAACATCTCAACCAGGAGAAGCAGCTGAGGAACCTCGCCACGCTCGAAGGCATCGCCTCGATCATGCTGCGGCACCCGGAGGCGTCGCTCGAGGTGCATGGGCAGACGACTTACCCCGAAGAGGGGCGTGCCGACGAGGACCTCGCCGCGCTCTTCAAGCTGCGCGCGACCGAGGACTGCAATGCCGTCATGGACCTACTCGCGAAGAAGCGCGCGACTGCGTGTCTGGAGCATCTCGTCTCTCTTGGCGTGCCGCGGCGCAACTTGTACCTGACGTACCGTGGCGGGCAGGGCCACTCGCGCGTCGACTTCCGTCCGCAGCAGGGCGGCAAGGTGGGTCGGCACGTGACCGATGACGTGCTCACCATCTTCCGTACGTACGACAAGGACTCAAGTGGCTCCATCGACCTTGACGAACTGAGCACCGCACTGAGTGACCTCAAGCTGAGCGCCTCGTCGCGCGAGATCGTGGAGATCATGCAGCGGTACGACGCCGACCAATCTGGCACCCTCGAGCTCACCGAGTTCGGTCAGCTTGTGCACGACCTGCGCCGCTTTCAGGCCAAGCAGGCCGTCTCCAAGCACCAAGCCGAGCTGCATCGATCCTATGGCATGCTCGAGACGGCGCTGCCCGCCTCCGAGCGCTTCGAGTTGCGGGTGGCCGCGCCGGGCGCCACCCCAGGCAAGGCAGCGAGCGTCGAGCAGTTTGACCCGGCAGGCCAGCCTTGCATCTTCGAGACCAAGGCCGCGCCGAGCGCCTCGAAGGAAGACCCCAACCACATGGCCATGGTGTCCATGCTGCTCGCGCCGCTCTCCCAGGCCATCACGCTGCGTGTTGAGGTGGCGCCGCTCGCGAACACGGGCGGTAAGCACTGGGCAGCTGGCCTCGCGACGCTCGACAACATCCGGTACGAGGTGCGCCACACGCGCCTCGACCTCCCGGTGCTCTCTGGCACGCTCGCCGCCCCCAGTACGGCGCCTCTGCCGCACGTGGGCCACCTGTTCATAGGGGAGGAGTATACGGTGCACACCCTCGGCGGCGCACTCTTCGAGGCGAGCACGACCTTCAAGGTAGGCGCGGCGCCCCTCGAGGTGCCGTTGCGAGGGACGCTCCGAGAGGCGAGCCTGACCGTACGCTTCGAGAGCGCGATCAAGGACAAGGTACTGCCGCCGTCCATCCCGTACGCGATCCGCTCCGCCCGCATGGCGCCCGGTGCGAAGCCGCTGATCGAGGCGACCACGGTCGCGAGCGGCAAGGCGATCGTCGAGGAGCCCGTCCGGACTCCATCGGCTGGCGGGTTCGTGATGCACGACGAGTACATCGTCGAGGTGCGTGGCGCCGAGCGCGAAGGCGCCATCGTGAGCACCTCTTTGCGCTTCTTTGCCAACGAGCCGAACACGTTGGTCAAGGTGGTGTTGCACGAGCGTGGGCCAGAGGCGGGGCTGCGGCTGCGATGGCTCGGCCCGGAGAAGCCGGCGCAGTACCGGAGCTCTGGCGACGGCGACGATCTTCAGCCGAGCTCCTTCGAGGAGGTGCTCGACGAGCTCCCGTTCAAGATTCTGCGCAAGTCGAGTGGCCAGATGCTTCTCGCGCTGCGCAAAGGCAAGGGTGCTGCCCCGACCGAGGTGGGCGACAAGGCGGGCGAGCACGCCATCTTCCAGGGCGACGAGATCACCATCGTGACGGAGCCGAGTAACGGCTGGGCCTCGAGCACCAAGACCCTCGTCGTGCCCTACACCAAGCGCGTCGACGTCGAGATACCGATGGCGCGCGACAAGGCCCGCGCGGCGCAGGGGGGCTACGGCGGCGGCGGCGGCGGCGGCGGCGGTTACGGCGGTTACGGCGGCGGCGGCGGCTTCGGCGGCGCGCAGGGCGAGGGGATTGTCGCGCTGCGCCCGTCGCTGAGTGTGGCCGAATGGGCACGAGGCCTGCCGCCGCCGCCCGGGCTCGGATTCGTCATCGCGCGTGAGGACCCCCTCAACGTCGGTGGTTACGGCTACTCGGTGGGAGGCTACGTGCCGCCGCCGCCTCCGAGCGCCATCGTCGCGTCGGGCTTCCTAGACGCGAGCGGCCGCGCGCGCCTCGATGAGCGCCAGCTGCAGCCGGGCGCCCCGCATCGCGTGCACCTCGCGTACGCAGCACCGCCGGCCGCTGGGGGCTACGGGGGCTACGCGTCCGCGCCGCCGCCTCTCGTGCCACTGATGGCCGACGGTCTTGGGCCTGCCGAGCCAGCGAGCGCGAGCTTCATCCCGCCGCTCGGGATGAACGAAGAGCTCCCACTCGAGCTGCGACGATGCACGCGCGACCTGCGGGTCGTGGCCCTCGCGGCCGCTTCGATCAACCCCCGCGGTGACCCGATCGCGGTGCGCGTCCAGCTGCGCCATGAGAGGATGTCGCAGGTCGTCATCGCGGAGGGCGACACGGGCGCTGGCGGCGCTGGCTCCGCGGGCGACGGCGGGTACGGCGGGTACGGTATAGGGGCCATGGGCGGCATCAACGGGTGCGTTCTTCGGGGTGCCATCTACGTGGGTGAGACGTACCTCATCCAAGCGCCCAACGAGCCGCCCATGCGTGTGACCGTGGCGGCTCCCCTTGCCGGGCGGCTCGCTGAGCCGCAGACGATCGAACTGCGCGTGAGCAGCAGCAGCGCCAGCAGCGCCAGCAGCGGCAGCGGACCTGGCGCACGTGCCTTCGCAGCCATTACGAGCGCGCCAATGATGACGCCGAACGTCGTCCCCGCGCCAGTGCCCGGCGCGCGCTGGTACGACGAGCGGCCAGCGGCCGAAGGGGCGGAGCGGCGCGCCGAGGAAGACGCGCGCCGCATGCAAGAGGCCCTCGGCAAGAAGGACCAAGGCAAGATCCTCGCGCTACTCCGGGGTAAGTCGGTGGCCGAGCTGCAGCTGATGCGCCGGGCGTACTCGCGCACGTACGCGCGCGAGCTGAGCGAGCTGATCGGGAAGCGCTCGGAGCTCGAAGGGCTGCTCCTCCTGACGAAACCCGAGCACGACATGCATACGCTCAAGACGGCGCTCCTCCTGACGAAACCCGAGCTCGACATGCGCACGCTCAAGGCGGCGCTCGAGGCGAGCTCGAGCTCGAAGAAGGACGTGAAGGCGGCGGCGACGACCTCAATCCTCGAGCTGCTTTGCACCAGCCTGCCCTCGTCCCTCCTCGAGCTGCAGGAGGAGTGGCGTCGGACTGAGCGTGTCGAGCTGCTCGGTGTGCTGCGCCGGCAGCTCGATACGCCCGAAGAGCGCCGTCTTGGCGCACACGAGTCGGCGCTGCCGCTGCTGCTCGTGCTCCTCGAGCGCGCCGATGAGGCCGCGCGCGGCGCCGGCATTGGCGGCACGCAGATCGTGCACGACGTCTTCCGCGCGCTGGACAAGGTGCCTCCAGGCCAGTCGGACTTGCTCAAGACACGCCTCTTCCCGCTGCTCGCTGGTCTCGGGCGCATTGCGCTCGCCGACCTCGCGCGAGACTATCGAAGACGGTACGAATGCGACATCCTCGATGAGGTGGGCACTCACCTGCGCGGGCCGCTCTCGCGCGCCGTGCGGCTGCTCCTTACCCCGACCGAGACGTACTATGCGCGCAAGCTGCATGCGGCCTTCCATGGCGTGGCCAAGACGCCCGAGCTCCTAGCCTTCGGTCTCGTCCATCTCGTCAAGAAGGACGAGACGCTCGTAAGCGTCGTGGGCGCGCGCTTTGGGCGCGACCTCTCCGGGATCGCAACGCAGTACCACTCGCAATACCAAACCTCGCTTGTGGAGGCGATCATTGCCAAGACGACCGGCGACATGCGCAAAGTGCTCCGGGAGGTCGTCGAGGGCTGCCTCGAGACTGCCCCCCCGGCCGCCCCCGCCCCCCTTGTGGCGAGTGCAGATCTCCCTGCCGCGTCACAGGGCGTCTATGGCGCCGGGCAGCAGATGCAGCCACCCGCGTACGGCGGCGCCACGTCACAGGGCGTCTATGGCGCCGGGCAGCAGATGCAGCCGCCCGCGTACGGCGGCGCCACGTCACAGGGCGTCTATGGCGCCGGGCAGCAGATGCAGCCACCCGCGTACGGCGGCGCCACGTCACAGGGCGTCTATGGCGCCGGGCAGCAGATGCAGCCACCCGCGTACGGCGGCGCCACGTCACAGGGCGTCTATGGCGCCGGGCAGCAGATGCAGCCACCCGCGTACGGCGGCGCCACGTCACAGGGCGTCTATGGCACCGGGCAGCAGATGCAGCCACCCGCGTACGGCGCTGGTGCGTCGCCGATGGCGCTTCGCGGTTACGAAGCGAGCGCGTATGCGCCGGCACAGCCTGTGGAGCATCGCATGCCGCCGACGCTGCCTACGCTGCCGGTGGCTCAACCACCTCCACCAGTAGACGCGCCTTATGATTAGATTGACGTGGACACGGTCGCACAGAGCGGCGACGAAAGGATTATAGATGCAACGCGCATGTTGATCGAGAAACTTCGTAATCAAAATACAGTTTCAGACCGGCGTATAATACGGCTGTCCGTTGTAAAGTACTATAGCATAAGTGCCATCCGTGCGTGTGTGGCGTGTGCATGGCACATGGAATCAAGAGAGGCATATGCGCTGTGCTGATCCGATGGGCACATCGCACAATCACCCTCGTCGTGCGGTCCCTCATTCGCATGACTCACCTCTTTCGAGACCGCCTGATGCTCTCAGCCGCGCTTCTGCATGATGGTGAGTAGGCCCTGCGGGCCGATCAGGATCTCGCTAATGAAGCTGAGGATACTCACCCAGATGATCGGGCTGATATCCACGCCTGCGACGGGTGGCACGACCTTGCGTGTCGGCTTCAGCAGCGGCTCGGTCGGTGCAGCCACAATGCTCCACGGCAGCTGATCGAGCGGGTACTTTGGAAACCATGAGAGGACTACACGCATCAAGAAGAAGATGGTGCCAACCGTCAGCGTCGGCCCCAGCACAAGCTTCGCAGGTGCAATCCATGCGGTATCGCTTGCAGCGGCCGGCTCAGCCACGGAGAGCAGAGCAGCGGCCGCGAGGAGCGCGACGGCGTCGCAGCTCGATTGTGCCCGCACCGATGCAAGTGGCAGAGTGGGCTTCACCGAAGGCGACGGGAGCCGGAAAGCGGCTGCAAGAGGAAGCAGTGGGAGCAGCAGAATGCTTCGCCGCATGTGAGGATGATTTTTTGTGTCGGGGCTTGCGATCTCGCTCGGAAACTTCACGGCCTCTAGTGTGAACGTTCACGTTCACGTTCACGTGAAATTGCCATCTCGGCAAGACGCACGACCACAGGTCCCGTGGAGACACAAAGTGGAGAGCGCAGGCCATTGTGAACGTCAAGGTTACCCCCCCTCGCTCACCACGTTTCCAAGACACTAAAAGTACGGTTCCGCTGCCCCCGGTCGGCACTTCATCGGCGCCACCCTCCCCTAACGCGTAACGGCGCCTCTAAGTAAAGCAAGTCGTGCGTCGTCGAGGTAGCCAAAGAATTGCTGGTAAAACGGCTCCGATTCGTCATGATGCAAGCGATGGCGCTGCACACCCACGCATACTCGTCGGGCCAGGCGCGGTGACGCGGCGGCAGTGTGCGCCTCCGCCAGCATCCAAGTGACCATCACGTTGTGCGCGGCGCGAGCGAGGCGCGACTTGGTGGCACCCCAAGGCAAGGAACGCTGCACTAGAATGTTTGTGATCACCTGAAGGGCCCCATCAATAGGGGAGTGCACGAGGACGTCGCGCGCACGCAGGCGCCATGACATGACATCACAGGCTTTGTCGCTAGGCATGCCATGATGCCTGTGGTGCGTGTGATGCATCCTGAAGTGAGCGGCATGCATCGCCCAGTGAACGAAGAAGAAGAGGAAGTCGTACGCCCAGATCCCCACAGCGATCTCGAGCACCAGATATGCCGCCGAGGGCAAGTCCGTTGGACATCCATCGGGTATGTTGGGTGGCGGCGGCACGAGCTTCACCCACCCGAAAATGAAGAGCCAGTAGATGAGAAGGGAGATGTGTGAATTCCCCCACGACTCGCGCACGCCGCATCCCTCGCTGCGCTCGCGGTGGTCCCAGAAGGCCAGCGCAGTCGCGAAGCCCAGGCTGGCAATCGCCGGGTCCACCCACCACGCACGGAGAAGTTCAGCCAACTTGTCGCTGCGAGTGGCGGCCATGGCGCCGAAGGTGTCCAAGGATCCGTTAACCGAGACCATCGGCGTGAAGGCAGCGTCTCTGTGCGCCTCGGCAGCCGCTGCAGCGCTCGCAATGGCAAGAATAATGCCCAAGCCGGCGGTGTTTGATGGCCCACAAGAGAAGAAGCGTTCCACAGGCTCGGGAAGCCATGGCACCATTTTCAGTTGTCGGCGCAGGGCTGACATCAGGGAGTGACACAGCAAATCGAGCCTGATGACCATCTTCACCCGGGAAGGAGTTGACGAATGTGCTGTGCGTGTGAATGTGAATGTGTGTAACAGTGTGAATTTGTAACACACGGGTTTACCGAATAAGATTCTTACCACGACGGCGCCATTTTCACCCTCTCTGTTGCAGAGTGGACGGCCAGGCCGACGCAGGGCAGATGCACATCAGCCAGGCGGATGGGCATGCGCCCTTGTGCGGGCTGGAGGTGGGCGTGGGACGTTCTATCTTGACCATGTTCAGCGCTGGCACTTGATTGAGCACCTGATTCACTTGATCGTTCTTGATGAGTATCTGCACTCCAGCCGTCGCTCCAGCCGAGGTGCTGTTGACCATCCGGGTGCAGTTGAGCGCCGCCGTAGGTGCGCCCGAGGGTGCCATCTTCCCCTGAACGGTCGACACGAGGAAGCGTGTCGAGTGCAACTCATGCTTGAAGTTATTGGCCGCTTGTCGCAGTGACGAAGAAGGTTGCCAGCGCAACAGCTGGACGTCGAAGCCGTGTATCAAGTAGCGCCGAACGCTACGCCACAAGCCGAGGGCTATGAGCCGCCCGGCCACGACGGCGTGATTGACCGAGCTTGAAGTGCGCCGAAATCGGTTCGCCTCGAAGTCGAGCGAGAGGTTGGCAAACACACGATCGATGATCGCAGAGCCGCCCGCGAAGAAAAAGTCAGGCACTCCGGCGGCATCCGCATGAGGTGCCATGGGTCGGCAGGGCGACGTGTGAAGGGATGTGTGGAGGGCAGCAGCACTGCGCGGCACGTCGCACCAGCGCGCAATGTGCAAGTACGATGCATTGAGCAGGCTGAACCGGAACGGCGTGTACCAGACAACATCGGACCGCATCAAGACAACGAGATCGTAGAGCGCTCCTTGAGCACGCTCGGCGGCACTCTTCAACCTGAGCACACTCTCGATGGAGGCGAACATGCGTGGCGTGGCGCCGCCCGGCCAACCGTTGGTACCGGGCAGCGACACTGGACGATCTATCCCCTCGTCGCCCACGTGGAGTGCTTGCGGGTTCCATGCGTCGAGCAGCAGTGAGCGCCGCCGCGCTTCGCCATTGTGCACGAAGACGTCAACCTGGAACTCCGCAGCGTTGGGCTTCACCAAGTACTGATCAAAGGAGGGCACGACGATAGCTTGCAACAAGCGCTCTGCGCTGAAATCGTGCTCGGCCTTGTCCGCCTTGAAGGCTGTTGTGACGGCGAGTGTGCCCTGCTCAACGTGGCTTCCGGTGAAGTGATAGCGAGGCAGCAGGCCGAAGATGCAGGCGGCCACGCGCCGCTTCGGAGCGATCACGGCATGTGGATCACGGCCGGTGCTGAGAGATCTGGTGGGAGAGGGTGAAGGAGGGAGCATGCGATAGTTCACAATTGCAGAAGTTCTTGTTAGTTGAGGTCCAAATTGCATGCGAACGTACATGTACTCCCGTTCGTGTGGCCCATTACCAAATATGCGCGGTCTAGGCGGAAAGAATTCGTTTATCCTTCACACGGCGCAATGGATGCCTCCATGAGTGGTAGGCGACGGCTTGCCCTCTTATTGCTGCTCCTGTTGTCCTGTTGGAACATGTTTGTGATCCTTCCATCGGTCGTCGAAGTCCTCGGTGGCGATTTCAATCCAGACTCCAGCGCATTCTTCCGCACCACGAAGCCATACGGACACATGGCAGCAAGCCCACCTCCAGAGCTGCTGGCACGGCCCGAAAGCTCAGCTTACAGGAGAGCAGCGCTCGATGCATGGCGGCGCATTCATCGCCGCAGGCAAGGGCAGTCGGATGCCCAATGGGCGGCGCACATTTTGAAGGAGGTCTGGTGTGAGAGTGCGCCGGCCGAGGCTGCCATGGTCCCACTCATGACGGCTCTTGCCAATCGCACCTACCTCGATCGGCTTCTAGGCACCATCGGATGTCGGCATGCATGCGATGACGCCAGGCTGCGCAGCACCGCCGGGCAGGGCGAGCAGCCGACGTGCGGCGAGGCGCAGCTGTGCCACTGTGCTGGTGGCACCTCGTACGGCTTCGACCTGCAGGCGGCGTTTGACGAGCCATCCCCTGCCTTTCAAGCGGCGCAGGTCATGTGGGCTGCCGACCGGATCCAGCATCCCGCCGCTCCTCAACCTTCCGCCTCGGCGTCCGCCTCGGCCGTCGTCTCGTCTGTCGCCTCGTCATCATCCGCCTCGGTCGTGTTCGAGGTGCCGGCGCCGCTCCGTGATCTTCGACGCTACGAGTACCTCTATGCGAAGGCACGTCAGGAGCTGGCGCGCGCGGCAGGGCATCACTCGATGGCATTTGCGAGCGCCGGCGCCGAACGCGGCATAGCTCGCGCCGCCTGCTCGCATCTGAGCTTTGAGAACGCCTTTCAGGTGTGAGCCCGCGCGCGTCCCTTTTCTTGCATGCAAATGTTCACCGCAGCGTCATGACCCCGCAGGTGAACCTGCGGGTGCCAGAGGTCTCCCGTCGGATGGCTGAGATCTACCTGCTCGCCAAGCCCGCTCTCATCACGTGCCGTGCGGACGCGGGCGGCAGCGGGAGCGCCATCGAAGGCGACACGTTTGTGCTGCGCGCGCGCTCGGGCGAGGTGCAGCTGCAGTCGCCTCTGTGGCGTGAGCAGCCTGAGCTTCAACGGTACGCTGGCCAGCTGCTCGTGGCCGAGGGCGGCAGATATGAGCTCGAGCTCTGGTGGCTCAACACAGGTTTTGCCGGCTGGTTTGATGTCAACGAGGCCTCTGAAGTGGGCCACGGCGTGGTGCTCCGCACCGCAGGCCGCGGCGGCAATGCTTCCGTGTCCAGCGCCTCCGTGTCCAGCGCCTCCGTGTCCAGCGCCCCCGTGTCCAGCGCCTCCGTGTCCAGCGCCTCTGCACGCCCGTGCCCGCAGGCGGCGCCTGGCCTCTTTAGCATCAAGCTGATCGACGAACACCTGCCGCACTTTGCCACGACCTTCAGCGTACGTGACGCCGATGCGATGGATGGCGCCGATGCGAACGAGATGGCCCTTGTCTCATCATCAAGCTCCGAGAGCGCGTCATCAAGCTCCGAGAGCGCGTCATCAAGCTCCGAGAGCGCGTCATCAAGCTCCGAGAGCGCGTCATCGAGCTCTCAGAGCTCATCATCAAGCTCTCAGAGCTCATCATCAAGCTTCGAGCCAACGGTGACACGCTCGAAGGACTCCGCTGAGCATGCCCGAGGGATCGTTCCACCGATGGCGCACGTCACGGCGCCACCGCGGGCCTGCAGTGGCGCCGCGTTGAGCGGGCGCTGGATTGGGCGCGACTTTGCGCCGTTTGGGTGCTATCTGCTCCACCACACGTTGGGCTCGCTGCAACAGTGCACGCGCCAGCGGCCACTGCACATCGCCCTCTACGGCGACTCGATCATGCGCGGGTTGTACTTTGACCTCGCTGAGCTGCTGACTGGTACGAAGCTTGACCGAGGGTGGGCCAAGCGGCACGCGGGAGCGGGCAAGGGGAAGCGGCTCAGCACTCGCCATGGCGAGCATTTCTCTGTCTCTTGGGCCTGGTGGACCCTCCATGACACTTACCATGACACGCACGTGGCGAGCGGGCAGGCGAGCGGTGCCGCGGACGACGGCCAGCCACGGCGCACGCCGCCGCCCGTCTCCCTCACCAACTGGTCCCTAGACGAGCCCAACACTGTCGTCGTCGTCGGCTCAGCGGCTCACGACATGCGCTATCGATCCGTGCGCACGTACGAGCAGGCGATGCACCGGCTGGGCGCGCAGATCCGAGCGAGGCGCCCGTTCTGCGCCCAGCTCTACTGGCTCATCGGCGCGGCCAACCACCTGTACGATGACGACCTCGAGTGCCCTGCCGAGGGTTCGAAGGGGGCCGGAGGCACGGGCCATCGCATGAGCTTCCACCGCTCGATGCTCTTCTCGGCCGTCGGCGCCGAGGCGCTCCGCGGCGTGGCGCCTGCGCTTGACATGTGGCGGGTCACAGCCGACCAGGCGGAAAGATGCGCCAAGACGCACTATGATGAGCTGTACGTTGAGAAAGACGAGGGTCTGGTGAGCCGCACGGTGGCCAACCTGCTCCTGAACGCGGCGTGCAATTCACGGCTGCTCCCGTCCGACGAGCTGCTGTGAAGCGGCTGTGCGACCCTACAGCTCCCCTGTGCGCGGTGATGCACTGACACACGTGAGCGCACACATCATCATCAAGCGCACGGACACAGCTCTGCAGCACACGACTTGCGGCGATCTCGAGTCTCCTGGGATGGACGTGGTCTGTGGCTGGTACCTTGGGTCGTTTGATTATTCTAGCGTAGGTTTCTTCTACGATTACCAATACATGTACCATCCACTTGCCGTAGTATCTAAGATTCCTATCTATATGGATCATAGAGAATTGGCAGCATGCTGAGGAGCATGTACTGAAGATTGTCGGGAGCGTAGCACATGGCTCTAGTCTCGTTATGAAGGCCAGCCGACCTTGTGGGCTCGGATTCCTACCAAGGATATTGGCAAGCCGTCGAGAGCTGTGCGAAGTCGAAAAGCCCTGGGGTAGAAGAACTTCCAAGCCCTGGGATAGAAGAACTTCCTGACCCCGATCCCCGTTTCAGGTTATCCTGCGCAACCACAATGCAAAGCGAGTGCTTCCAACAGCTCACGTCCTGGACGTGTCACTTTCTGACGAGGCAAACAGCGCCTGCCAGAGGTAGAGCAGAGCCACGCCCAGCCCCACGGCGAACGCGGCGTTGGTATTTGTCTCGGAGCGCGCCACGTCGCCGGTCGCGCCGACGAGGGCCAGAAGCGACGAGCTCGGCTCGTCTTGTTGCAGGGCTGTGAATCGCGCAGTGCTCGAGTCGACCTGCACCCGGCCATCGACGATGAGGAGAAGGTCGCTGAAGCCCACCACCGCATTCAGCGCACGCACTGGGGGCTCGCTCAGCGCACCCCTTTGGACCGCGTGGTAAAGAATCGTCTCGATGGGCGCGAGCACGAAGGCAAGGTAGACGCCGCAAATCTGGCGCATCAGGGTCGACACTGCGCCCTCTTCGTCGAAGATGCCGATCGGATCGATTGGCGACAGTGCAAAAGAAGCCCCGACCAAGATTCCAAGCAGCGCGCTGCTACGGTAAACGAGCGAGAGCATGTTGATCTTGCCACCCTCGACGCTGCCACCCTCGACGTTGCCGCCGACTAGTAGCGCGCGTGCATCGCGCGCGCAAAGCGCCAAGACGTCCGAGGGAGTGAGAGGATTCGCCTCGTCCACTGCGCCGATCAAGCCGTCTCCGAGAAACGCCGTCGCCACGACCAGCGCCACGACAGCGGCGACAGGTGGTAGCGCCACGACGGAGGCTCCACCGCTGATGAGTGTCACTGCCAACGCGCCCAGCGTGCTCAATGACGTGAGAAGGAGCGCGGTACCGAGGCGCGCCGTGTCGTCCGAGGAGATAGCCAGCTGGCCCCTGGCGGCCAGGTCCGAGGAGCTCTGCGAGCTCGGTGCCCAGGGGGTCGAGGATGGGCGTCCAGGGCTGCGCGAGGACTCATTGCCAGCTCTGGCGCGGCGCGAGAGAGCGAGCAAGATGGCCCCTTCGAGGACGAAGAGCGGCCCTGTGAGTTCGAGAAAGCCATCGGCAGGGTTGCGTAATCTCTCTTCGAGCGACGAGGTCGAAAATCCGAACGCGAGCTCCAGAAACGAGCTCGCCGGCCCTCCTGCGAGTGCAGCCACTCCGAGCCCAACCCAGGCGACGCCGCATGCTGCGAAGATGGGCGCCTCGCTCGCCTCGATGGCTTGCACGGCCTTATTCCGGCGTGCCGCCTCGAGCTGCGCCTCGCTGTCAAAAGGCGCCCAGTCAAGACGAAAGCCTGTGCCTGGAGGTCTCCTCGTGCTAGGCCTCCCTTTAGCGGGAGACTTTGGCAGGTCCTTTTGAGTACCGCGCGCGGCCGCCTTCGGGATGCAGGTGCGTGCAGCCGTGCTGCTCTTGTACGCTATTCCGGCTCGCAGCGCGTCACACCCTGCGACGAGCAGGACCCACGGGCACACAACAGTGATGCATCGCATCGGAGAAAAGGGCGTGAATGACAAAAGTCAAACCGAAGAAAGGTCATGAAATCGTACCTTGTTGAAACCATCCATACCCTTCTTGGGCGTACGCTCGTTCAGTACATGTAGGACACGGACGCTCCCAATCTCGCGGAATCTTTTTTTTGAACGTTCCGATTTTTCGTGAATTGATGGTGACACGCGGCTTCACGAGCCTCGTGTCGCCTTTACCAGACGCGCCGCTTGACAAGGTCTCGCCATTTGCCAGCGCTGGCAACCAGAAGCCATCCGCCAGGAGCGGGTCGCCAGTACCCTTCGTCGCTGGTGCACCGTCTCTAGCAAACGTGCACACTCAGAGGAATGCCTGCACAATCGCCATCCCCAGCGCCCCGCATAGCCCTGTCCCCCCGGAGACACCGGCATGGCTCTATCAGGCGAAGATACAACTCGAGAGTAGCGTTCTCGGCAGCCTTCTCAGCGCTCTCGACACCCCAGCGCTCCCCAGCGCTCTCGGCGGTGGCAGCGGCCCGGAGCATGTTGAGGCCATCGCCATGCCATCGGCGAGGCCAGAAGATGTGTGGGCCAAGTACAAGGACGAGGCGCTGCACTATGCTGTGGCGACACAGTCGCACGAGCTGGCAGCGCAGCTGCTGTGGGAGGAGCAAGCCAAGATCACCGTGCGGCTCCACTTGCTCGCGGGCGGCTTCTACACTTGGTGCTTCACGCTCAGTCGATGGCGATGCGCTGTGAGCGATGATGTCGCCGCCTCAGTGCACGCGGCGAAGGAGCTCGATGCGAGGCTGTGCTCGTGCTTTGGGCGCTGGCGCACAGCAAGCTTGCTGTGGCATGCGCTCCAGATGTGGATCCGCTCGACCCTCATCGCCCTGCGTGCTGGCATGCAGCATGAGCGTGGGCTGCGCCGTGGCATCGAGCGCTCAGTGTTGCAGCTGAGGCTCGCGCTCGCTCTCTGGGCGGCGAGCACGGCGCTCTTGGCAGCGCGCCAAAAGCTGCTGGTCCCGCCTTTGCGTCGCTGGGCCGCGGCAGCGGCGAGGCGCCGGGCGTACCGATCACCGCCTCTTGTCGGGCTCGGGCGATGGCTGCGAGAAAGCCTTGCGATCTGGTCGCAGTGGACGCTGGGCCTCGAGCGCGCTCGCTCGGCCGCGCTCCGTGGTGTGATCCACGCGCTCGAGCGCGCCATGCTGCACTGGCGTGTGTGGGCAGGCGCACAGCGGAAGTGGATGCGATGGGCGAACGAGCTCGCGCACCGGCACAAGCCACTCGTTAAGCACCGTGAGGAGCGCATGCATGCACGGCAGGTGCCGCGGAGTGAGGGCGGCTCACACGGCGCGCTCATGCCGCGCCAGCCAGCACACGCCAAGCGGCTCGGCGAGCAGCTGAGCGCTACTGCAGGAGAGGTCTCGCTGACCTTTTCACAGCTGCCACGTGGAGAGGTCTCGCTGGAGCCGCCGATGCTCTCGCCCTCGCTCCATTCACACTATGACCGTTCCCACCATCGCAACTGGACTCATAGCGCTGCGTTGCGCTGGGACGTGGCCTCAAGCGGCTTCGCGGACGAGCTCCGCAGCGCACACAGCCGCGCGAGCCAGCTCTCGCATGAGCTGCGCAGCGCGCGCCAGCAGCACAGTCGACGGCTGCAGCTCGCGCTCGGCGATTCGCGCCGAGTTGGCAGCGGCGGTGGGAAGAATACTCCCACCATCTGGTGACCGAGATCATGCACGAGATCCCCGCGTCCCGCGTCCGCACGTTGTACCGTGTGAGCAGAGCAGTGACAGGGGGCGCTACCACACGTCTCACATATCTTCCTCTCTCGGCTAGATTAGCGATGTTAGCGGGGTGTTGGCTTGTGGTTGTGATCTTTAGGTTGCTTCAATCTTCAAAGACTGCTGTGCTTGTATCGCGCTATGCAGGCGAGCGGGCCGTTGTCGGGTGGGAAGGCGGCGCGCCGCCGCGGTGAGCGCGGTGGGACCGCGACGAAACTTACCGCCACCGTTCAGGCGAGCGCTTTTGTGTAAATAGCAAGCACATGTCGTCGCTCGCGGCGCTGATCGACACCATTTCCTCGGAGAACGCAGAGCAGCACGCGCGCATCAGACACCTCGAAGCTACGATCGCGAAGCAGGCGGCTGCTGAGATGGCTAACGAACGCACCATCCGCGCGCTCGAAGCCGCCAAGTCCGCTGCACTGGTCACCTTCCTCAGCCGGCATCATGCCGAGACTCAGCTGCGCGTGGAGCACGACCATTGCAAGACGCATGTCGAAGCCGCATGGCAGCGCATCCGGGAGCTCCAGGCGCGCAAAGCCGATGTGGTCCAGCAGATGCATGACATCAGCGTGGCCGATGCGCAGGCGGCCGAACGGCGTGAGCACAAGCGTAAGGCCGCAGCATTCGCGGAGATGGTGGTGCACACGCCCGCCTCGGTGCTGCAACATGAGGTCTGCGAGCTTGTTGCTCGGCTGCGCGCTGAGGACGAGGCGCGCGAGCGGTGGGAGACGGAGGTGCGTGAGGCGGAGCGGGTGGCGTCTGAAGCGGCTGAGGCCGCCCGTCTCGCCGAGGACCAGCTGGCGGCGCAGGCGGCGGCGGCGGAGGAGGAGGCGGCGGCGGAACAAGAACGCATCGCGGCCGAGCACGAGGCGGCCGAGCGCGCCGCAGCGCAGGAGGTTGCCTCCGCGCGTGCCGCCAAACAAGCGGAATGTCTCACGAGCGCTGTGCTGCAGGCGATCTCCCGCGGGCGGAGCACGAGCACGAGCGCACTGTGGCTCCGCCTGCAGGAGCTGAGCTCGGAGCGCGTGGGGCCCATTGACGGCGAGCGCGTCGAGCGTGCCCTTGAGGAGCTGCGCGCTTCGTTCCTCATCTTTGAGCCGCAGCCCGGGATTTATGGGGCGCTGTGAAAGGTACTAGCGCTCGTGTGTAGCAGAGTCACGTGTACTCTGTACACAATTCGCGTGGGACTGAGAGGTGCGCGGCACGCAGCGGGAGCTGCAGGGCGGGGAGAAGCACGGCTAGCCCCAAGAGCCTCCCTGAATGCTTTCTCGAGTGAATGGGCCATGGACGGTCGGCGACGGCGTCGGGCGGGTGCTGACGATCGAACCGGGTCCTCGGCGAAATGCTCTTCCGAGTCATATCTCTGCTTGGCCGAGCGCGATCCGAAACAATCAAAGATCTTAATCTACACGGTGCGCTGGCTACGCACTAGACCATCCAGCATCCTACAGTACACAATAGAGTCTAGACAGGTGAGACGACCCGCGCCGGGGCCGAACCGCCCCCGAGAGTCACCTAGAAAAGTACAACTCTGTACTCTCGTCCGACGTGTCCCTCTGCTCAACGGTGTGTCCGCGGCGCGCGCATCCGCGTCGCCATGTGCCATGCGCACTACGGTGCACCAGCGTGCACGCGCTGCACCAGTCCTCTACGGTCCTCGGCGTGCGGGTGTCCTCCTCTCACGAGCTCACGGCTCCTCCCATCGGAACCATCGTGAGCACGGGCAGCGAGGTGGAGGGCCGGATGCCGGCCGAGGGCTCGCCACGCCGCTGCGGCGTGTAGGGAGACTTGGGACTCAGAGGCTTGGCGCCACGGCCCGTGCTGGGACCGACCATCCCAACGGCGAAGAGGCTCATCTGGCCGGCGCCGCTGCGCAGTTGCGTTTGCAGCGCCACCGGTGTGGTCGCGCGATTGCGCCCCAGCTCATGAAGCTTGAGCGAGGTGAGCGGCGCGTCGGGTGCGGGGAAAGGCGCGCCTGCCCCCATTCCCGCGATCGCCGCGTCGCGCGAGACGGCATCGGCGCGTGGCCCCGTCGGCGACGGCTGCGCCACGTGTAGCCGCGTGTGCATTTGAGCGAGAGCCTCCCCCGTATAGTGCACCGCGGCAAACGCTCGCATTGTCGCTTCTACCTCCATCGACCGATCGCGCTCGAGCTGGGCACGCTTCGCTTCCCACTTGCGCTGGCTCTTCTCATCAACTGACCGCATGCGCTCCGTCATCCCGCGTGCCGTCACCGTCTTGGCGGGCAGCGAGCCGACCTCCCTGCGCTCCGACGCGCCGTATTGAGCGCCCGCGGTCGCGCTGCTCCCCGGCGCCGGCGCCGGCGCCGCCGGCAGGCCACACTCACTCGCGCCCGGGCGCTGCGACCCTTGCGTGGCCGGGCGCTGAAGGCGTGGGTACGTGATCACCGGGCTCGTGCTTGCGGACAGGCGCGGCGACCAAGGCAGGTGCTCACCGTGGAACCCGGGCGTCGTGAGCGCGAGGGCGCGGCGCACCTCGGTGTTCTCACGGCGTAGCCGAAGGGCTTCGTCGCGCAGCGCCTGCAGCTCGGGCAGCAGCTTGACATCGTCGGGGTCGAAGCCCTCGAGGAACCGGGACAGCTCCGCGAGGCGCGTCTCGAGAGCGCCAAGCTGCGCGCGAAGCCGGGCCGACTCGTCGCGCAGACGCGCCGCCTGGGCCTCTGCCTCCTTGCGCTGCGCCTCGGAGTCATCGCGCCGCTTCTCCGCCTCCAGCCGGCGCGTGTGCGCCTCGTCGCGCCCCGCCTCGGCCTCCTCGCGCCTGCGACGCTCCTCGCGCAGCGCCTCGGCGTCAGCCGCCGTGCCGGGGCGCGTCGGATCTCGCGAGTTCTCGCTGAGGGAAAGTTCCTTGGCGGAGCTTGAGCGCAGGCTCGCGAGCAGAGTCATGAGCGATTGCTCGCTTTGACGAAGCGCCAGCGTCGCGTCGCGTCGGGAGGCGTTGGCGCTGATAGGGTCGGCTGCGGGCGCGGCCGCCTGAGCGGCCGCCTCCTTGATGGAGTTCATTTGAGCGAGCTGCTCGCGAATGCGCGCCGCCTCGGCCGCTGCCTCCGCCGCCTTGGCGGCTTTGGCAGGATCGTACGCGGAGAGGAACACGTTGGCGGAGGAGTTGGCGGCCATGAGGGCGCCAAATGCATTCCGCACCCCGCGCCCTCTCGGCGCTTCTTGCGGTGTCTTGGCGCGCGCCATATCTTCTTGCGGTGTTGGCGCCCGCCCGTCAGACAGTTCCTGGATGGGCTCGTGCGGACGGATGGCGACGCCGTCCAGACTCTCAAACGCGCCGAAGCCGTAGGCCGAAGCCATCGCCTCGGCGTGGCCGGGCGTACACGGCCGCGTCGCAGGTTGCGAGGACCTTCGGGAAGCGGGCGTCGACATGCGCGCCTCACGCGCCTCGGCGTCCTTGAGAGCCGAGTTGAGCTCCGCCTCGTACTTCGCGATCTGCGCCAATCTGACCTCGAGCTCGTCATCGGCCGCGTTGGCGCTCTCGAGCACTGGCTCGAGGAAACGAATGACCGCCGAGGCGGACGAGGGCGGCTGCAGCTCAGGCGTGCCTCCGGGCGACGTGGGCGGCGGCGTCGAGTGCGCCGCAGCTTGTGCCGCTTCGTCATCCCACACCCTCGTAGGGTACGCCCTACCGAGCCGTCGGATGATCGAACGCAAACCGACCGAATAGCTCTGCAGCTGCACGCGAGCATCCTCGATCCCGCTGGCCACCTTCTCGGCGTGCGCGCCGCCGAGCTCCTGCTCGATCGCGCTGACGCACTCCTCGAGCGCGCCGATCACATCCGACGTCGCGTTGGCGTTGGACGAGGCGGCTGCAGGTGACTTCCTGCCCGTCTTGGTCCCGATGGCGCGATTGAGCTGGCCAACTAGCTTCATGTGCCTCGACAGCCGCTCCTGCGCTGCCCGCAGCCGGGTTGAGAGCTCATGCAGCGCCTCAGGCGGCACCTGCTCTGCGGCCGGTCGCGGCGGCGTAGCGGGGCGAACTTCGTCAGTCTGACAGCCCGCCTCGTGCGAGGGCGGCTTTGGCGGCGGCAAGATCGTCTCAACGGCCCTCTCTGATGGCGGCTGGTCGAGACGGGAAGCGAGCCGATCGGCGAGATCCCTTCGCCGCTTCTCGGACTCGTTGAGTTGAGCCTCGAGATCCTCACGGCTCGCCCGCAGTGCTTCCATCTCGAGCCGCATCTTCTCGGCCTGGTCCAGCCGGTCGCCGAGGCGGTTGGTCAGCTCCCCACGCTTTGCCTCCGACTCGGCTTGTAAGCTCACGTACGCGCCCTCGAGCAGCTGAAGCTCGGGCTGTAGGACCGAAATGGCGATTGTCGAGCGTATCTGCTCGAGGGCTGCGTCGCTGCCGAGGGCGGCGAGGGCAGCGTCTCTGGCGGCCTGCGCCTCGCGCAGCTGATCCGTGAGACGGCGTACCTCGTCGTCCTTGACGGAGGACCTCAGATGAGTCTTGATGAGCTCGTAGTCGCCGTCGCCCATGGCGTTCGTCATCACGGCCTGCGCGACGGTCGCGCATGTCACAGCGAATCTCGCCTCCACGAGATCCGCTTCGAGCTCCTCGACGCGCACCGCCATCGCTGCTGCGGTCGCTTCGGCAGCCTGTGCACGCTCCTCGAGCGCCGCGGCCCGCGAGAGGGCGCCGCCCGAGGCCGCGTCCGCCGATGCTTCGGCCTCGCGCACCACACCCGACAAGAGCTTCACCTCGAGAGCTGAGCGCTCGCCTTCGGATTGCATGCGCTCGAGCTCCGCCTTGAGCCTCTGCACCTCGGTCGACGCGCCGCCGAGGTTGCCTAATAGGGACTCCTTGGTGCGCTTGAGATCCTCCACCGCGGCGCCGCTGCGCATCTGAAGGGCCACGAGCTTCGCGCGTGTCTCTGCGAGCTTGGCCTCCGCCTCCTCGCACCTCTTTTGTAGCGCCTCGTTCGATGCCTTATGGGCCGCCATCGCTTCGGTCATCTCAGCCGCCTGCCGCTCCATCTCATTGAGCAGATTGCGCTTCTGGCTCATCTCGACCGTCATGCGCCCCGTGAGAGCCACCTCCTCGGCCAACCGCCTCTTCTCCTGAGCCACTGCCTCCGCATGGCTCGCATGGAGTCTCTCCAGCATCCCCTCGGCTCCCCGCAGAGCTTCTTTGGCGTCTATGTTCGCTCTTTCGAGGATCGCGTTCCGCTCTTTGAGCGCGTCCAACTCGCCGTTCGCGAGCGCGAGCTGCTCCTGCAGTTCTTCCTTGGCGCTCATCTCCGCCATCAGCGCCTTGCCCATGCGCGTCTGCTGCTCCTCCGCCTGCTCCTGGATGGCGAGGCACGCCTCCTCCAGGCCGTGGCACTGGGATCGAGACTCCTCGAGCAGCTTGGTGAGCTCTCCGGCTCGGTCGCCCCGGCCGCGCTGCAGCAGCCCCTGCATCTTGCCCACGGTCTCGCTCTTGCGCTGCCGCTCGCGCATTCGCCTCGCCTCATCCTCAACGGATCGCAATGCGTCACTGAGCACCCCCACCTCTGCCTGTGCGCGCTCGAGGTTGCGCATGAGGTCGCCCTTGCCGGCCTTGAGCGCATCCTCGGCATCCTCGGCACGTTTCTGGAGCGCCTCCATCCGCTTTCGCAGCAGGCTCGTCCCCTCTCTGTGCGTCTCGCCCAGCCGCGCGATCTGCGTCGCCATCAGGTCCCCCAGCGACGCTCCGCTCTTCTCCTTGATAAGCTTGCCGTGCTCACGACCGTGCCCGCTCTCGTCGTCGTCGTCGTCGTCGTACTCGTGGCCTGGCCCGAGCTCGCGCTCGCGCATCTCACGCATGACTTCCGGGGACGACGATCGCGCGAGCTCTAGCGTGCTATCGTCCACCTCGTTCAACGCTTTGTCTCGGTTCTCGCACTGGGTCGAAAACTCGCCGAGCAGCTTCATGAGCACCTGGTGCATCTCCTGAAATAGCGCCTCCTCAGCTTCGTGGGTTCGCCCACCGCGCGCCTTGAACTCGTAGTCCTTGAGGATGCGCTCCGCCCTCTTGATGGTCAGCTCCGCCTCGCGGTCTTCTGCAGTCTTCTGGCGAGGCTCGGCAGGCACATTGGCCGCACCGTGCGCAGCCGCCACATCGCCCGAACCGCCCGCGCCGCTGCCTTCGCCGCTGCCGCCAGCACCATAGTCCAAGCTCGCGCCGCTCGAGCTCCCAGCCAGCTCGGCCGCCCTGGGGCCGCCTTGGAACTTACCGACCATCTTGTTGGCATAGTATTCGTTTTCGTGCGCCGGCTTGAAATTTCTGCCTACGGCGTGAATGTCGGCCGCCGCGGCCGGCGGCGCCGAGGTCTCCACCATGAACACCACCATTGGGCCGACCGCCGACTGCCGCGTCCTGAAATGAAACCGATCATCGAATCGCCTGCCAACTTTTCATCTTTATAAATGTCGGCGCCCCCCCCACCGTCCACCCGCACTGCCGCTCCTGCGAGCGCGCGCGCGCGCGTCAGCCTCCTCTACTGCCAGTGCTGCTCGGCAGCAGCAGCGCCGTGGCGATGCAGCGCGGCGGGCCTTCTGTCCTCTCCTCAACCTCGACGCCGCGCCGCCGCTCACGCCGGCGCTCAGGCTCTGCCAACAGCCACAGCCCATGCTCTTTCCAGCGCGCGACCTTGGGCTCGTCGCCGGCGATCCAATTGTTATGCACGAGCACGACGCCGCCACCCGCGCCCTTGGTCGGCGGGTGGACGCGGTGCACGAAGAAGGTGTTGCCGTTGGGGTATCGAGAACGCTCGAGCAACCTGAATCTCAGACCCTCAGTGCGCCGGAGAGCGTAGTTCAGGGCAGGCTGCTCACCGAGGCGCTCGTCCACGTGCTGGCGCTGCCAGGCCATGCGTGCGAACATCGCGTGCAGGAACGCGCTCGTACGCCCGCCCGCGCCCGCGCGGAGCAAGAAGAAGCCGCCGCATGCCTCCACCGCGCAACTGCCGGTGTGAAAGTCGCACCAACTCGAGCGCACACAGTGCTCATGTGCCGAGCAGCGGGCCTCGTTGGACTCGTCATAGTCGGACTGGATGAGCAGGTCCACTTCTCCGGCCGCGAGCGCAGCGCCGTGCTCGGCACGCAGCGCCGCTAGAGGGTCGCGCGTCCAGACCATGTCGCTATCCGTGTAGAGGACGTCAAAGCCGAGCCGCAGCACCTCGAGGCATGGGCGGGCCTTGACGTGCATGAGCCGCGCGTATTCGGCGGTGCCGTGGCGCGTCGCGTGCGTCACGAGTGAGGAGGAGGCGGCGGCGGCGGCGCTCACGCCATCGCCCCAGAAAAGGCCGTCCCCGACGACGCATGGCACTGAGGGCGCACGGGCCTCCTGGCATGCGCTCGCATCAGTGCCGATGATGATGGCGTGCTTCGCGACATCGAGCCGCTCCAGCGAACAGCGCAAGTTGTGCCAGTGCCTCGCAAAGCCCGCGTTTGTCATCGCCAGCACGACGGTGCCGAAGCTGTCGGCGCGCGAGCGCACGATGCTGGCGAAGCATGAGGCATCGTTGCAGTCCCCTGCGGCAGCAGCGCCCGACCTACTGCTGCCATAGAAGACGGGTTCGATGGTCTGTGATGCGGTGCCGTCGAGCGCGACCTCGACACGCAGCGCCTCGTAGCTCGCTGCGAGTGGTACCGCCGGCAGCAGCACGAGCGCTCGACGCATTTGATTGGTCAACTGTCTACATCTATAGTCTCTGACGTGGGCGACGCACCGACATTACCGGGTACACCCATCACGCCGATCCGAATTTCGTCATCGTGAGGTATGTGGACTCTGAAACAGAACATTATCTTACGAGTCTCGAGAGAGTGGAGGTCGAGCGGCGTAAACACACGCTCGAGTTGGAAAGTGGTGACGTTGCATGGCACGCGTGAAGTTACAGACCTTCCTTTCCAATTTGGGATCGCAACGACGGCACGAGCATACAAAGGGCTACCAGGGTCTCTCCAAACCCTCCGAGGTCGTCACCTTTTATCCGAGAGATACGGAACCGCAGAACGGATCTCACCACGACATGACTTCCAGCCAACACATTTCGGAGGAGGAGCTTCGTACGATCGTGAATGAAGCGCGAGAGAAGCTGACAAAGCTGGTCAATGTCCTGAACAAGGGGAACCCCGCTTTGGCTTGGAAAGTGATGGGTGATCTTGGAGGAAGGGAGGGAATGTTCTCACTCTTACGAATCGTGCAATTGGACCAGAATGGCGATGGTCATATTGGAGCCGCAGAGGTCGCGCAATTTGAGGAACTTGGCAAGCAGCTTGTCGATCAGTATTTGGGATACTTTGGAAGTGAAGGCGTCGTGACAGCTCTCGTCTTCAGCACAATGTTTCCGATCGCTGCTTCAACCAGCCTGGATATGGAGTTCATCTACGCCGAGACGGAAGCACCGTCATATGACGTGAAGACAGCGCTCAGTATCGTGGCGTATGTTTCGCTCATGCTCTCAGTATCTATGTCTATCTGCCATCTCATTTACATGTCTGGCATGTACCTGATCATGAGCTTCTGGTTGCCGACCGTAAGAGCGCAGCTCTTTTTTGTCGACGTCATTCAAGGATGGGGTCGAATGTTGAGCATTTGCAAGAATACCTGCTTTATTGCTGCAGCACTATACCTCCTGTTCTCCTCGCTATCAACTTCTGGATGGGTTGGTTTCGCTGCATTGATGCCAGTACTCGGCGCACTCGTCCCAGTTGCTCACCTGTGGGCGTACGTAGGGACACAGCTTGTGACTCCGTACTTGTTCAATTACACTCGAGAGCTTCTCAAGATGCCAGCTGCCAAATCGGAGCAAGAGCAGAAAGGAGGGCGCTCTGCCACTGTGCCCATAAGTGCCCAATGAGCCTCTGCACCTCTGCAGCCGAAATCTGGCGTTGGAGAAAGACAAGAGCCAAGACAGCGTGCTGGTCCGAGCGCCTCCCAACCACACCCCGTGGGGGGCGGAGCACCCCAGATGGGTGCCCAGTGAACTTCAGGGCCGCGCTGCAGACCGCGAACCTCACAGGGCCGTTGTTCAGGCCGTTGCGTGCCCGCGACGCCGTCGAGCTATAACGCCGAGCGCCTCTCCGCGCCGCGTCTCCGACGGGTTCGCTTCATAACGTGCATATCTTGGGATGTCGGCATCGCCTCACGCCTGTGTCTAGTGTGAAGGGAAGTGTCATCCGCGGTCGGTGTTTTCGGTCGCCGCCCGGCGTGCGGCCGGTGCCGTCGGCGAGCCGCCACGGGCCCGCCACCGCGCGCCGCGCTACCGAACCGGCACCGCCCGGCCAGGCGTGTCTAAGGCGTGTCCAGCCTGGGGCGTGCGCGCCCGAGGCTTCCGGCGAGGCGACCCGGGCGACCGCCTGTGGCGCTCTGCTGTGACGTGAAAGTGTAATGAAAGTGGGTGGCGGCGCGGGGTCCGTTATGCCGCGTGTGGCCGCGGCGGGCGCCGCGGCCGGCCGGTCCGCGAGAGCCGAGCGCAATCTAGTTTACTGTTATATCGATATGAATTCGAATTGTATCCGAATTGTACGAACGTTAGTCGTTACAACTTCGATCCGGTCCGTCACATCCGTTCTCGATGCGATCGCCGGCGGAGAGTACGGACAGAGTAGCGGAGAGAGCGTCGGATCACGGATGCCGCCGCGCCGGTCGCGCGCGGCGGCGTACCCGTACCTCCCGTAACGCGAAACGCCCGGCGGCCGGACCCGACCGGTACCTTGCCGCAATTGCCTTGCCGGTCTGCCCGAGAGTGCCGAGAGTCTGCGGGACCGCGTGCCCCGAGAGTCTGCGGGTCCCCGCGTGCCCCGTACGCCGTCCCCGTCCGCTCTAAGAAATAACTTAAAGTCCAAAATCAAGCGAGCGCTCCTGTCGGCTGTCAAGAGTTTGCAATGGCTTGCGCCACGGCACATCCAGCAAGTTCAGTTCGGGGATGGTCGCAGGCACAGGGCGGGCCTTGATGAAATTGATCTGCGGCTCCCGGGGAGGTCTGAAGAGCGGCCGACCGTTTCTCATCCGGATTTGGCTTAGGGTGTCCTCCGCTGGCTGGATGCACTTGAGAGCAGCTTGCAACTTGACCCACTCACGGGCGGGCGGCGGCGGCGGCGGCGGCAGCGGCAAGGGGCGTCGACCCGACAGGGAGGAGGCCGCTGTACCCCCTCGCATACCCACTCGCGTCGATGGGCTCCGCACGCTGTTGGCCGTACTGAGCCGGCTTGCCGTATTGAGCCGAGTGCCCGGCTTCGTGGACGGCGATGGCGGCCAGTCGGGCGTCATGAGCCTGCTCTGCGGTGCAGCCTCCTGGCGGCGGCCACGGGGCGTCATGAGCCTGCTCTGCGGACGCGTCGTGCCGGTCAATCCAGCGGCGTAGCCATGCGCCGATCCGGGCATCGGTGTGAACGGGGTCGTCGCACGACTCCAATCTGTGATCGAGGCGAGGAACTCGAGTGGGGACTTTTGGCGGCTCGCAATCGACGAGAAGCGAACGGGCGCCGGCGATGTCTGTACACTCAACGGTCGCTCCCGCTGCTTGTCGTACGCGAGCGCTCGTTGCACATCCGTAGGCGGCTCGGGGGGCACGAGCATCCCCAAGGAGGTCGCGCGCCGCAAGTCGTGAGGAGTCGGCAATCGGAGCATCTCATGGCTCGTGCTGCGCAGCAAGCTCGAGCGGGGCGCACGCTGCTTGTCGCCGCTGCTCGTCGCGGGGACGTTGGCGCCAAGAACGCTGTCTTGAGCACCCCAGTGGTCTGCGGAGTGGTCTGTGCCCGCGGAGGCGAGATTATGGGCGAGATTATGGGCGAGATTATGAGGGGCTGTGGACACGTGGCGAAGCAGAGGCGAGTCGGCGGTGGCGCGCGAGCCCCCCCTGGTCGGTAGCGCGGCGGCGCTGCGCGAGGCGAGGGGTGCCTTGTGCATCAGCTCGTGCTGCCGCCGCAGTCGCTCCTCCTCGACTTCGTCCATCTCCTCATCGCCGCGCGCGCCTAAGCCCGCAGGCCCACAGGCGGCACCCAGATCGTCTGCGCGCGGCCGCAGCTCCAGCAGGGACGCCGCCTTTGGCTGCAGCCCCTCGAGATTCACAAGGTGCAATGGACGTTCGGTTGGGCTCGACGAAGGCTTGGGACTCTTCGCTGGCGATGGCAGGGCCTCCGATACGCTCAGATCAAGTTCTGGCGCCGTCAGAGACGCTCGTGCAAGTGCCTTCGGCGCCCAGTGCAAGGTGGCCGGCTCACGGCGGTCGCGGGCCTGCACTGGCGACCCCAATGGTGAGGCCGCAGGCTCTCGCCAGTGCTGGTACGAGAGCGCAGCGGGTCGGGCTGCAGGGTCCAGCCTAGGCCGCACAGCAGCTTGGGCAGCGTGATCCAGCTTGGGCCGAGATGAGGCTGCACCGGCAATGCCGGAGAGATGAGGTGAGAGGCGGGGACGCGCAGAGTTCAGCTGGCCCTGGGTAAGAGTTGGCAGTGAAGCAGCGAGGCTGCACACCATCCGGATTGCCTCAGCTTGCTCCTCGTTGCGCGCTTCCGTTCGAGACGCGACAACTTCGCTGAGCCACGTGGCCGCAGCCTTCTTCTCGATCTCCGCCGCCGACACATTCGGGATCGGCTGGAATCCCTTGGGGGTGGGCGCCGGTGGATCGAGAACGTGGAGGAGGACCATTTGCGGCAGGCACCGCGACCCCGTGGGAAACTGCTCACGGCCCCTGCCCACCTAGTCACAGCACAGCAGTCGATCACAGCTGCGTTGCTACGGTGAATTCGACTCCCCGGATCGGATCGACACCGGCACAACGCGAAATATTTTGTTCTTGGCCCGTCTTTACAGGTCTCACATTCGCGCTGTCTCGCGCTAACTTCGGCGCGCAGCCACTGCCGTGGTCGAGATCGCCGCCACGAGCAGCACGGCGAGGCACAGCCCTCGTAACTCGGCGGCGTGGCGCTCGGCCATGGCAAGGCGCGCCTCGGCATGCGCTCGCTGATGGCGCTCGTCGGCGAGTTCGGCGGACACAGTGCCCAAGCGCTCGGCGGCGTTTCGCGCCTCACGTTGTGCATGCTCCTCGAGCGACCCTAATCGAGCCTCGAGGTGGCCTAATTTGGACTGCGCGTGCTCAAGCGGGACGAGGAGTGCGGCGAGCCAGTCGCTCGGCTTCCCTTCGGCGAGGCCGGGCGCCATGACGTTCGCGCCTTGGGAAGCAAGGAGCGGCGAGCCTGGGCTTCCAGCTTGCTTCGCCTTCGCGCTCGCCGATGCTCGAGCTCGCGGGCCAGTGACGAACTCCTCCTCGCACGCGAGGGCAGCGGAGCCGAACTCGGAGCGCAGGCGCGCGAATGAGTCGACCATCTCGACGCCGTCGCCGTTGCGGCGAGCGATGGACGTGGAGCACTGGAGCTTGCATAAGGAGAGGCCCGCGTCCTGGAGGTGCATGTAGAGCGTGTGCTCTGGGTGGAAGCCGAGAGTGAGCGCGGACGACTCGGTAAGGTACGGCACGTTGTAGTACGCCTTGGCGTAGCTGCGCATCGCCTCGGGCGGCCCGATGGCCAGCTGGTCGAAGGCGAGTCGCATCGAACTGTTGAACCATGGTACGTGAACCATGTCCGCTCGTCGCAGGTCGAGCGTGCGTAGGTCGAGCGCGTCGTGCAGGACGAGGTCGGGCCGGATGCGCACGACGGCGTCGAAGGTGACGCCCGTCTCGAACTCGTATCGGCGGCGGAACTGGTCGGCCACGTACAGCTTCCAGTACATGGAGAGCGTGTTGAACTGGTTGAACTCGAACGGCGCCGAATAGTTGTAGTGCGGGTGGTCGACGCGGATCTGTGCCTCATTCTTCGTGTTCGACTCGTCCTCGATGGTGATGCGGTGTATCCACACGCGATCGCTGCCTGTGCGCTTGAGCTCCTGGTCGAGCTCTTCCTTGTCCATGTCGGACGGAAGGCGCACGTAGAAGAAGAGGTGGAACTCGACGTCCTCGCTCTTGCCAATGAGGTTGGTGATGAGCGAGTCGCGGAAGGCTCGCAACGAGGCGAGGTTGGACACGCCGCCCGAGATGAGGACCGCCGTGGTCATCATCACGGGCGGGCAAATTGCTTGCAAAGGCTGCATGCTCACAAAGCTGTTTCATTCATTATGAATACATGTACAACAACACGTAAGCCATTCACACGTCTTAGTTGCAGCTTGCCATGAGCAGACTTGTTCACACTTTCGAAGCTATTCACACGCTCGTCCACGTTCTCGCGGCATCGACGCGGTCTTTTCTGAGTCGGCGATTGCGCCATGGCGTCTCTGAAATCCCTGATGGCGTTCGACAAACTGGAGGCGCACATGACGACCGTGGCGTACATCGAAGGCTTCATCCCGACCAAGAAGGACATTTCACTCTTCAAGGCCATATCTGAGCCGGGTGAGAAGTACCCGAATGCGAGCCGCTGGTACAACCACATCGCCACGTTCAACAAGACGCGGATCGCGTCGCTCCCGGGCGTCATCGAAGAGCTCTCGGCGCCGCCCGCCGCTGCCACCGCCGCTGCACCGCCGCCCCCGCCCGCCGCCAAGGAGCCCAAGCCAGAAAAGCAGGAAAAGGAGCCCAAGCCGGAAAAGGAGAAGCCGCCGCCGAAGGAGAAGGCCTCCAAGGAGCCCAAGGCGGAGATGCCGCCGCCGCCGCCGCCCTCCGCGCCTGCCGCGCCTGCTCCCAAGGAGCCGAAGGCAGCGGCGATGCCCGTCAAGGCAGCGCCGGCCAAGGCGGCGGCGACGTCGGCAGGCGGCACCGACAAGATGGAGGACGCGCTCAAGGCGGCGCTCGAGAAGGATGGCGTCATCGCGGACAGCCTCGCGTTCGCCGAGCAGCACGTCTTCGATCACGCGGCGCTCATTGGCGTGTGCAAGAGCCTGAGCAGCGCGCAGAACATCGCGACCGAGAACCTCTCGCGAACCGTCGTCCAGCTGAGCGAGGAGGGTCTGCAGTGCGCACAGCACGGCAGCCCGGAGGTGCGAGTCTTCGCGCTCGTGCCCGCGGGGGACGGGATCCTTGAGACGGAGCTGATGGTGGCGGCGGGCGCGGCGGGCAAGGTGGGCATGGCCAAGGCAGTGCAGAACAAGTGGCTCGAGGTCCTCAAGGAGGACGCGCCCGCAGACGCGGCGCCCGCCGCCGAAGGTGCCAAGAAGCCGCCGGCGATCAAGCGGGTCAAGCGCGCCGTGCCGAGCGTGACGGACTCGGTCCAGGCGCAGCTCAAGGTGGTGGTGGACGCCCGTGGTGCGGAGAGCGCCCTGCCCGCGGAGGAGCTCGCGCTGCTTAAGAAGCGCAACCTGCTCGCCGTCGTCACGCTCAAGTCCGTCAAGGTGACTCCTGGTCCGACATTTGAGACGTGGGGACAGAAAGCCCTCGCCGACCTGACGCACGAGATGCTCGTCAAGGGCACGTGGCGCGGCGCAGTCTTCAAGCCGCTCAACCTCGATGCGGCGGGCAAGCCACCGACGGGCGGCGCGCTCCACCCCATCCTGAAGGTCAAGACGCTCTTCCGCGAGATTTTCCTGCAGCTCGGTTTCGAGGAGATGCAGACCAACAAGTACGTCGAGTCATCGTTCTGGAACTTCGACGCGCTGTACCAGCCGCAGCAGCACCCGGCGCGCGACATGCAGGACACCTTCTTCGTGTCGACGCCCTCTGAGACGCTCAAGATCCCGCCGGACTACCTCGCGCGCGTCAAGGCCACGCACGAGAACGGCGGCGCGCAGCTGGGAGAGGAGTTCAATTCGAACTCGACGGGCTGGCAGTACGACTGGTCGGAGGAGGTGACGCGCCAAAATCTCCTGCGCACGCACACGACGGCGGTCTCGTCGCGCACGCTGTACAAGCTCGCGCAGCACTTCCGGAAGACGGGTGTGCCCGTCACGCCCCAAAAGTACTTTTCGATCGACCGCGTCTTCCGCAACGAGGCGCTCGATGCGACGCACCTGGCCGAGTTCCACCAAGTCGAGGGGTTCGTCATCGGCGAGAACCTCTCGCTCGGCCACCTGATGGGCACGATTGCGGACTTCTACAAGCGGTTGGGGCCTGAGTTCGCCGAGATGAAGTTCAAGCCCACGTACAACCCGTATACCGAGCCGTCGATGGAGTTCTGCTGCTGGCACCCGACCCTCAACAAGTGGGTCGAGGTGGGCAACTCGGGCGTCTTCCGGCCGGAGATGCTCAAACCCATGGGCTTCCCCGACGGCCTGTCGGTGATCGCGTGGGGCCTCGCGCTCGAGCGTCCCACGATGATCAAGTACAAGTTCAAGGACATCCGCGCCCTCTTCGGCCACCGCATCGACCTCAACATGACGCGCGCGCACCCAATCGTCAGGTGGACGTGAGGCATGCGACGACGCGGGCTTGCATGCGATCGGCGAGCGCGCGCGCGGTGGGCCTTGAGTACGCACACTAGGACGCACACATGTGGCACACCTCCACGTGCACATGTGGCACACCTCCACGTGCACCGCCTAGTGTACGGTAGCGGGTAGGAGATTTTCCGGCGATTGCGTTGTTGGTCGGCGGTGGGATCCTCAATGGGATCCGGGTCTAATCCGGGTCGAGATCATCCGGTGTGTGATCCGAGCGACTGTGGGGGTGTCTTGACGAAGACTTCGTGTATCCTGTATGGATCGTGATTCGTGTTCGCGATCTCTGTCAAGTCTGAAGTCGACTTTTTTCATCACGCCCGAACATATGGTAACCTTAAGCTATCAGTATCGTATTGGATTTAATATTGGATATGCATATTACAGGCAATGATACAGGAAGCCTTCTTCTACGTTGTTCGAACTATACGGACTTCGACTTCGGACTTGACGACTTTATTTGACGACTCTTGTGGGTCGTGGACTTGACAAATAGACTTGGATCGTGCGCTGACCGCTGTCCAAGTTTAGTATCGAGATGGACGAAGTGCCAGAGTCGCCAAAACGAGTCTCGTCATGTGAGCTGCGCAAAGTAATCCATTAATTGTGTCTCCACGGGACCTGTGGCTGTGCGTCTTGCCGAGATGGAAAATTAACGTGAACGTGAATCCATTAACTTTCAGTGTGCTTTTGACGTCACGAATTAAACTTGTGGCAAGGCGCGGCGGGCTCCTGAGAGAAGGTCTCAGAACGCGAGTCTGCAACAAGTGGGTAACACGATACAGGCTCACTCCGCGTACTGGCCGAGGTTGAAGGCCGAGGTTGATGGCACAAACCGGCAGTGCGCGCCCTGGATCACCCGACACGGAAACCCGCTCATGCTCCTTCCGGGCCCGGACTCCAGCCCAGCGACGAGAGCACGAGATTCCGACCACTGAGACGCTGAGGCATTCCCTCCTCAGCCCCTCTATGCTCAAGATATGGGTGCCAGAGCTTTCCAACCAGAGCCACGAGCTGGTTGACTTTGTATCGACCATGCTCATCGACGCGGGGATGGAGCCCACGCCGGATGAGGAACGCCCACCGCTGTGGCTCGCTTCGCTCCGAAGCAGTCCGCAGGAAGTGTCCAGCATTATGCAAGTCCTCGTGGCGCTCATGAGATCCGAGGCGGTGGCGACCGTCGCGCGCGCCTCGGCGTCGCTCGCCCTAGCGCGTTTCGCCGAGTACTGCGTGAGCGCCGGAGCTGTCGGCTGCTCGGAGCTCGGGCTCATCGAGCTGCTGGTGGCGGCGCGCGCGATCGAGACGTGGTGCGAGCAGTGCGGCAGCCCCGATTACCCGCTCGAGCTCCGCCTCGAGGCTGCCCGCGCCCTCGGCAACCTCGCCGCTATCTGCGACGCGGGCACGGCCGTGCTGATCGAGAAGGGTGCCGTCGCGGCGCTCGTCCGACTGATGGTCTCGCAGATGCCCGCGGCTGCGTCGGCGATCGGGGCCGTGGGCTGCGCGGCGGACGCGGACGCGATGATGATCGACGACGACGAGGACGAATCGGCCTTGGCTGCAGACGCGGTGGCGGCGCGTGGGCGAAGCGCCACTTCCGAGGCTGCCGACGACATTCGAGTCGACCCGTCGTGTGCCTTCCCGGTTCGGTGCGTGTGCTCGGCGCTCCAAGCGTTGACGAATCTTCGTGAGGACCGCTCGATGCTCGTCGCTCTCACGACCGATGCTTGCCTGCATGCGCTGCTCACGGCGAGCTCATTCACGGAAAGCTCATTCATCAGTGCCGTGCCGAGTCAAGTCGCGTCGTGCCGAGCAGCCGGCGTCGCCTCCTGGCTGCTCTGCCTGCTGTGCACTGAGCCCGACACGGCGCCGTTTGCCATCCGCTTCCCCGGCACGGTGAGTGCCGTGCTCCGTCATGCCAGCGCCGTCTCGAGCGAGGCGCAGGAGGAAGCGGCTTGGGCTCTCGCCGCCATCTCCGCCGACGCGGAGCACGCGGCGCTGCTGGTGCGCAGCCCGGGCACGCTGCCCGTGCTGCTCGAGCTGCTCGTGCGCCCGCAGGCCGCCGTCCGGCTTCAATCGGCCTGGGCGCTCGCCAACCTCGCGCTCGACCCCCTCGCCAAGCGGCTGCTCTCTGAACGGCCAGGCGTCGTAGCGAGTTTCATGTGCGCCGTGCGCATGTCCAGCTCGATGTCCGGCTCGAGCACCTCGGGCGAACGCGCCGAGGGCGAAGGCAGGATTCGTCAAAATTCGGAGGAGGCGGTTAATGCCGACGGCGCCCATGAGGCGTATGACCAGGAGCTCCAGCAGGTGCCATTCACCCCCCTGCCCCCTCTCCCCCGGGCCTCGTCCCTGATCTCACGCGATCTCCCGCGATCTCCCGCCTTCTGTACCCGCACTCTCTCACACGTTCCGCCCCGCCCCTTTCTCCCTCCCCCTTGCTCCCCTACCCCCCACCCCACGGCAGGCGCTGCGCTGCCTGGGCACCCTGCTCACCGCCCCCGCGGCGCGCTATCAGTTGAGCGTCCTCTCGGCCGGCGCGCGGGCCACCGGCTCGCCCGACCCCCTTGAGGAGCTCTGCGCCCTCGGATTGCATGCAGTTCCGGCTGTTGGGGAAGCGGCGATGCGTGCAGTTGTGCATGCATGCGCCGCCCCTCACTCGGGCGTCGGTGTGCTGCTGCGCTCCTCCGCCGCGCCTGCGCAGTTGGTGAGGATGCTCGAGGTGCCTTCCACAGGGCTGCTGGGCAAGCGCCTCAGGATCGCCTTGAAGTGCATCCTTCAAGTGGCGACGGCGGCTGTAGACGACGCTGCGCGCGTGCTTGAGGAGGCGCGCGAAGCGCAGCAGCAGCATTCAAAGGCAAAGGCGTGTGCGGCCCAGGAGGTGAAGGCGCAGGAAGAGCTCGTGGTGACTCCCACCTCAGTGATGGCAGCCATGGTGCACCTGAGCCCGGGAGCTCCGGGAACTCCCAACTTTGGCGTCGCCCCGGGCTCGCTCTGGGTCGGCTACTGTCGCCGCGTCGTCGTGGGTGCGCCCGCCAAGATGCTGCTTCCCGACGTGCCGCGACGCTGCTTCGCCGTGCCGGAGACGCCGGCGAGCTTAGAGGCCATCTCGGGTAGCACCTCGGAGATTTTGGAGGCCGCAGAGGCCATCTCGGGTAGGAGCTCGGAGTTGGCCTCGATCTCCTCGGAGCTCGGAGTTGACCTCGCCGCGCCGCTCGACATGACGCCTCTCGTGCAGTGCGTCGCCCCTCTCGTGGCGCACCTCCAGTCGGAAGAGACGTGCGATGAGGTGCGTGTCCTCGCGATCAGCACCCTCGCGGCATTCGCCTCATGCAGTCTGCACGGGGATCCGACAAGCTTTCCACGGCTGATCATGCAACAGGGCGCGCTCGAAGTTCTGAAGCGCCTCCGCCTGAAGGGGAGCGCGACTGACGGCCGCCTTTGCGTGCGGAACGACGCACTCGTAGCAGCCGCCTCCGCTGCCTTGGATGCCATTGGCCACCACCTGACGCCTAACTCGCGCCGCGCGTGCGGCCTCAGCACAAGGGCCGGCAGCGCCGACTCCAGTCGCCGTGGCTCACCCAAGGCAAGCCCGCCATCACCCCTCGGGCAGCACCGGACTTTTGCCGGCCCCTTAACTTCCTGTGCCACTACGGCAGCTAGGCTCGCCCCTGTGGCCGAGGGCAGCGCGAGCGCCTTTGCGGCGATGGGCTGGGCGCCCATCTACCGCGCTTCGTGAGCACCGCAGCGCCAAATCGCAAATGGATCACTGACTCCCGCACTTCTGAGTAGGCTCTACGAGTGTGAAGTACATTTACCGCCGTCGTTCGTATACGCACCGCCACTTGGACTTGCCACGACCGCACTAGTCGTAAAGTTTATTTGCGACGTCCGATCGCCATCGAAGATCGACCCACATCCGATCGCCGCGCCGCGCGCGCTCACGCCTCGCACACGGTCACGCGGCCCCGAGCTGCCAGCTGCAGCTCGGGCCTCGGCACACGGCACAGCTGCGAGCTGTCCGGGCGAGCCGGCGCGGGCCGCGCGTGGTCAGACACACCATGCACCGCGGCCGGAGACAGCGTCGAGCGTGGGCCGGGCGTGAAGCGTTCACAGCTGTTCCACCCTACGAAGGGACGAACGGAGCAGCGGTGCACTCTTCCCCGCCGGGTCCCCCCCCAGCCGCGTTGATTAGTTGATATATAATTATATATTGATTCCCCGCTGTGTGAGCGCGCGAGGCTGAGGAGTGAGGTCGGTGTGCGTGTAGTGTGAGTGTGCGGAGGGTCGAGTGTCCGCCAGCGCTACACGTGTAACCGCCCCGCCGGCGGGCAGCGTTGGACGCGGTCCCGCGTCCAACGCTGCCCGCCGGCGCAGGTTGCTCGCGTCGTCGCTAACGCGACGCGATTTAAAGTGTACTGCCGGCGGGAGCGGTTGGACGGTCCAACCTGCCTGACCTGGCCGCCCCAAGGCCGCCCCGCCCCCGGGCCCCAGCCGAGCGGACGGAACGGCGCTGTGCAGAGTGCACGCGACCACGACGTGCATCGGCCAGACGGCCACCCTGTGCCAGCAAACGAAACGAAAGAGCAACGTGTACGCTGTCGGCCGCGGTGCTGCACTTTGGTAGCGCAGTCCTCGCACGGCACGGCCACTGGCGGACTTTCACACTCCACACAATCCGCACGCCTTTCGGCAGTTCTGTGACATGTACTCTCGATTTTTCGCGCACTCGCCGCTCGTGGCCCATGCGGCGCACGAGGGCTCCGAGTCGGCGCATGCACCGGGAGCCGGGGCCCTCTTCTCTCGCAAAAGGTGCAACTGCCACCAAAAGTTGGCAGCCCACTTGGTCCCGCTGTGCACGTCGCAGGAGGCGTGCCACGCCATCCAATCCTTCTCCGCGCTGTTGGGCAGTATCGAATAGAAGAGCGCGACCGTCCCGCGTCGGGGCGCCAACGTCAGTCCTTGTGTGGTCTGGCAGTTGTGGAAGTGCTCACGCAGCCGGTGCACGTGATTCCATTGTACGGCATTCGGCTTGCTCAGGTCTCGATCGACGGCGTCGAGGGGCGCTCGATCGGTGCCGTTGGCCATCGGCCAGTTGGTCTCGCCCCCTTGTGCGTCGCTCAGGTATACGAGGGCGGTAAGCACCCGCCCCGAGATCGCACTCGAGCCGCCATTGTCCAAGTGGTAGTGATAATGATCCCCCACGCCATACCTCAACACCTGCAAATCTCTCCAAGGAAGGAGGCACTCAGTGGCACTCCGCATTCACTCGACGCCTGCAGGTTCTCCAATGAAAGCGGCCTGCAGGTTCTCCAATGAAAGCGGCACTCAGACGCAATCAGCATGCACTCGACACCTGCAGGTTCTCCGTGCCCATGAGTGGAAGGCACTCAGTCGCAATCAGCATGCACTCGACACCTGCAGGTTCTCCGTGCCCATGAGTGGAAGGCACTCAGTTGCAATCAGCATGCACTCGACACCTGCAGGTTCTCCGTGCCCATGAGTGGAAGGCGCGCGAGTCGTGAGAGACGGCGTTGTGCCGAGCGCACGAGCCGCCCCGTCTGCTCGTCGATCGCCCCGAGCCACGAGCTGTTGATCCAAGCCGTTGAGGAGGTGCGAGGCTGGAGCGCCTTGTCCACCGCCGATTTGTCGTCGATCATTCTGCCGCCGACGAAGGTGACGCTGGTTTCGAGCAACGGCAGCCCGGCAGCCTGTACCGCGTTGCACTCGGCTTCGGAGAGGACGTTGTCCGCCACGAGCACGCGTGGCGACTCGGACACTACGCGCAGCTCGACGATGCGCCGCCGCCCGCCGGCCTGAGCGACGTCGTGAGCGCCATCATCTCCGTGAGCGCCGTCATCTCTTGCCTCACCAACCCGGGGGCGGTCGAGCTGGCGCCGCTCGGCATCCACGGCTCCGTCGGCCTCTGGCCCCACGTCGACGGATCGCACGTCCGGCGTGAGCGACCACATGAACGGATAATCGTCGATCACCGCAAAGAGCCGCGAGTGTGCGGGCACCGCCGCAACGGCAGTGCTGTCGCTGCTCTTGCCTCCTCGCTCGGACCAGAGCACCTCGTCACCAGCTTCGCTAAAAAGGCGGACGCGCCAAGCCTCGGGGTAGCTCCCATGCAGCTGCGAACGCCACGATCCCACGAGCAGCGGCGTGGGCTCACCACCTCCATTGGGCTCCAGCGACCAGCTGAGGTGCTTAGAGGGAGCCTGCGTCGTCGTTGCCTTTCCAGATGTCGGATCCGCGGTCGCAGGCGGCTGCGTCGATCTCGCGCGAGCCACATTGACGGCGATCGTGACGGCGATCGCGGCGCCTGAGAGAGCCAGTGCAATGTATCGTCGAGACATTGAAGAGGCCGAGTCGGCTGACTTGCGCTTCGGCTTGTTCTTCCCCATGTGAATTCAGCATGCACAACACGCGAAAAGGTCAGCTCTGAAAAGAACTCCTGGCGCCTTCCATTCACCACTGTTTCAACACGCAAAACGCCTCTGTCACATCGGCGATTCGCCGACAACCCGACATCGCGCATAGCCCCCCCCACGCGTGCGGGCATGCCGCGGCCCCGCGCGCTCCGCCCCGGACGACAGCGCGCACACTAACACCCTTCTACTGTGCTCGTGCACACGAGACTCGAGAGTCAGAGAGCGCACACACGCGCAACGGCACACGCACGCGACGGCACGACGGCCCACGGTTTGGCACGGCACAGCGACACAGCGACACAGCCCCAAGGTCCCAATCCCGCAGCAGCCCCACAGGCTCCAGACCCCCAACATGGCGCTGCAGAAGGGACCTAGGGAGCGGAGAGGGGAACTCCCCGCCTACCGCAGGCCCACCCCTCGCCCCCCACCTCTCTCCGGTACGACATCACTGCATGGTTCGGCACTAAAACCCTTGCGCTCGTGCCGCGACGCTTCCGCATGAACACGTTTCACATCTTCCAGCCCTGGCCGCCCATATTCATCCCACCCATCTGGTTGGCGAGGTTGCCCATGCCGCCGCCCATGCCGCCGCCCATGCCGCCGGGCATGCCGCCGCCCATCTGGCCCGGCATGCCGCCCATGCCGCCCATGCCGCCACCCATCTGGCCGGGCATGCCGCCGCCCATGCCGCCGCCCATGCCGCCGCCCATGCCGCCGCCCATCTGGCCGGGCATGCCTGGGCGAGGCGGCATGCCGCCCATCTGGCCGGGCATGCCGCCGCCCATGCCGCCGCCCATCATGCCGCCGCCCATGCCGCCGCCCATCATGCCACCGCCCATCATGCCACCGCCCATCATTCCACCGCCCATCATTCCGCCGCCCATGCCGCCCATGCCGCCGGGCATTCCGCCGCCGGGCATGCCGCCGCCCATGCCGCCCATGCCACCGGGCATTCCGCCGCCCATGCCGCCCATACCGCCGCCCATGCCGCCCATCGGCGCCGGCGCGCCCGCCGGCGCACTCCCCTTGAGCTGTGCCATCCCAACGGCCTTGGGTGCGGCGGGCGCCGGCGCGTGCGCGTTCGGTCCAAGCGTGATGCCTCCCATAGCCTTCTCCATCATCAACTCGGCGGCTGTCTTTTCCTTCACCGGCTTCGCCGGCTCGGCTGCCTGGAAGCCGGAGCTGTCGGCGAACGGGTCGGGGCCGCCGAAGACCCCACTGAAGGCTCCGGGCGGCGCCACGCCACCAAAGCCGGGAGGCGGAGCCGCGGGCATCGCCGGCGGCGGCGTCGGCGCAGCCCCGAAGGCCGCATCGAAGCCACCGCCAAACGAGGCGGCGAAGGCGGGCGCGGGCGCAGGCGCGGGCGCGGGAGCGGAGCCGAAGGCGTCGAAGGTGGCCGAAAAGTTGGGCGCCGCGGGTGCGGGCGCGGGCGCGCCGAAGCTAGCACTGAAGCCCGAGTCGAACCCCGCGCTGAAGGCGTCGGTGCCCCCCATCGCGAAGGGGTCGGCGGCCACGACGGGTTTGGGAGGCGTGGGCTTCGGCGCGGAGGAGCGGCCAGGGATGTTGACGGAGATCTTATCCGCGCTCGCGGCGAACGAGGCCGCGGGCGCGGGCGCCGAGGGCGCCTCCCTTGCGCGCGAGGGAGGCTCCCACGGTTTCTCAGTGCCCTTGCTCCCAATGCCGCCCGAGGCGTAGCCACCACCGCCGTCGCCGCCGCTCCTCGCGTCTTCGCTCGACATGCCTCCAAACTTCTTGGCTCCACCGCCACCGCCGCTGCTCGAGCCGAAGCCCTGCATCTGCTCCGAGCTCGTGCCCGAGAACTTGCCACGGTTCTGCCGCGCCTTATCACGCTCCTCCTTGAGCCGCGGGGCGTCGTTGAGGAGCTCGCAGATCTGCTTCGACTTCTCGCGGACGTTGATGCCCTCGTCCTTGCCCTCGGGGCTCTTATACTGGAACTCCTGCAGCGCGCGCAGCTGGTACATGTGGTCTTTCGAGTCCTCGATCGAGCGCTCCGAGCCGTTGCGGATGAGGTAGTCGAGCAGGTTGAGCGCCTTGTAGCAAATGCGCCAGTTGACGCCTTTCTCGCCGACGCGCTTCCACACGCAGGCCATCACCTCGGTGTACTCTTGGTAGTCGTACGTCGACTGCGCAATTTCGGCAAGCATCGTCGACGACGCGCCCCACGGCTTGTTGCTCGTGGCCTCTGCAATCTTCTTCTCAATCTCCGTGCCCGCCGCCTTGATGACGGCGTCCTTGGCCATACGCTTAGCCATGTCCAACATGATTGCCTGTCCGAAATTGAGGGACGGGGGGATCTCAGATCGGCGCAGTCTCGCAGGCGAATTCGAACGACGGCGACGCACCGACAACCTCTCTTGCGACCTCGCGCGCTTGCTTCTTCGCGAGGCTACTTGGGCGAACACACGCCGTGGTGTGGGAGCAATCGGCGGAGGCTTTCTTTCCTCGTGGGAATTTGAATCGACGGGACGCCGTTTCGACCCTCGATCTCGCGATGCTTTAAGCACCGCCTCGCTACCTGAGCGACGAGTACTGCAACCTCTACACAAATCACTTAACTCGCACGTCGGCTGTTCGGCAGCGCCACGTTGGCTCATCCATCGGCTCGCAAGTCCAAGTGGCGGCACAAGCCGCGCGCCACCTCTGCGGCCGCCTCATGCCCCGTCTCGTCGGCTCTCAAGAAGAGGTGCGGCCACCCAATCTCCAACTCACTCACAAGCCACTCGGACGCGACGGGCACGTCGGAGGGCTCAGCGGCATCCTCGCCGGCGGCCGGTAGCAGGTCCACGCGCGCGAGGAAGAGGGGCGGAGCGTTGTCGGCGAGCCCCGCGAGCCTGCGCGCCTCCGCAAGCGCCCGACGCGCCGTCGTGAGCGCGGCCAGAGGCGGGGACGTGAGCTTTTGGACTGGCTGCGCTTGCGACGCATGCAAACGCGGCTCGCTTGCGCGTCCCGCCTCTGCCGCGTACTCCTGCTCCTGACCACCCCATCCCTCGGGCAGCTTGCGCACCGCATGAAGCAGCGCCTCATTCACGAACACAAAGGCGAGCTCGCCCTCAGTTTGCACGCGCGGCAAAAAGGGCTGCACGAGCATCTCACGCCGCTCGAGCACGCTAGCGAGGTGGGCGAGGGCAGGAGCGCCCACGTCGCCGTCGAGCAGCAGCTCGACGCCGTCGCCACCCCCCCCAACGGCCGGCTTGACCACGCATGTGCGGCGCGCCGTCTTGACGAACCGAGGGCAGATCACATCGAGCTCGTTGCGGGCGGCCACAAACCCCGCCTCCGAGGCCCCGGCCGACACCAGGACCGTTGGCACGACGGGCACGCCCGCGGCACCAAGCTCGAGTAGGTAGCGCTTGTGCGCTGCCCAGGACAGCACGCGGAGGTCCGCTTCTGGCCGTGCGCCCGCCGCAGACATTCGGCGCAACAACTGAACGAACCGCTCGCAATGCTCATCGCTCACGCTCATCGACCATGCCATGAGCGGGAGCACGGCGGCGGCATCGGCTATCGAGCCCGCGTCGAGCTCCTCCCAGTCCACGTGGTCCACTCTGGTGGTGCCGAGCTCTTCGATGGCGCCTAGCAGGCTACGCATCTCCTCGGTAGGAGTCCACCCGTCGGGATGGCCGTCGGCGGATGTCAAGACTACGACGCGCAGTTTCCGTCGCCAGTCGTGGGCCGCGGCTAGCAAGGCAGCGGAGGCACCTGCAGCGGATCGACACTGAAAAGCGTCGGCGCGAACTTCGCCGCCGGTCTCTGGGCGTGGGAGTAATGCTGCCTCCTCGATGGTGATGCTGTCGCCCGATGAAGTCGCATGGGGGGCGTTGCGCGCGCGTTTATATCGGTTCTTGACCGATTCGCCGCTGCGGCCTGGCGGCAGGAGTTTGGCGATCTCCATCCACTTGTGTCCCATCCGAGCAACCGCCTCGTCGATGATACAATCCTCCTCCTCTGTCCAATCACCCTTACGTATCTTACTCGTATCGAGGTGATTGTGCCAGCGTTCGCGGCATCGCTTCTGGTTGCGGCCCACCACCGCTGCGATCGCATTCCAATTTCCCGTGCCGGTGCGTTGAACGGCTTCCGTCAGAGTGCGATCCTCGTGCTCGGTCCAGTGACCCCGCGATGGGAGAGTCACTGACTGCGATTGTGCGTCTGACTGCGGCATGGCAACTAACTGCGGCATGGCGACGTACTGCGGGATACCTGACTGTGGTATGGCGATACCCATGGCGAATCGTGGGTCCGCCACGAGATGGCTGATGAATATGGGATGTGCATAGGCCATCCTGACCGTCGTGTGTCCGTCGCGCGCGGGTGATTCGTGATCAAGAATGATGGAGGCAAGCGAGCGAGCGACGAGATCCGAGCGACCCTAAAAAAGAGTGGTTCACACTCAGACGATCTGTGAGACCGCCGTCAGCAGACTAGGTTCACGAGAAAAGGAGACCCGTCGACACTCAACCCAATCACCCGTCCGCTCGTCCTTACTCTTTTCCCAGCGCCGTGCTGGGCGCCCCTTCGGCCGTGGCGGCCGGAGCTTCAGAGGGCGCTGCCTCGGGCGCCCACTCCTCATCGATGAGGAAGTCGCCCGGAGCCACGAAGTTGAAGACCCTGCCTGCGGACTCTCCCGGAGGCACCAACTCGTACCCACGGAGCCGCGCAATCTCGGAGATTGTCTCGGAGATTTGGGCCGAGCCGAGCTCGTCGGAGGTGAGCTCTCGCAAGGCCTGGCCGTCGTTGACGACGCGCAGCTGGCGCACGGTGACGCGCGCGCCCGGCACGGCGCGGATCGTCAGCGCGCCGTCGAGCTCGAGGTGCGAGATGTCGATCTCGCCGTCGAGGCACAGCGAGGAGCGTGCGCTGAGCGAGATGGCCGCGCCGCCGCCCAGACGCGCGATCCCAATCCCGAGCGTCGGCCGAAAGAAGGCGCCCAACACGACGCGTGAACCGGCGTCGACGGTGACGCCCCCAACGATCGCCTTCGCGGCGGGCGGCAGTCGGCTGCCCGCGAGCGCCAGCAGCCTTCGGTTGAAGGCGTAGATCGCATGCTCGCCCGCGGCGGCGCCGCCGGACGCCTGCCCAGCCGCGGCCCTCTTCACAGCGTCGTCCCGGGCATTCTTGACGGGCGCGTAGAAGCCGTCGTCGAGGGAGGTGAAGCTAACCGCGGCGCTCGGGGGCAGCACAAAGGGAAAGTCCTGCGAGGCCATCCGTTACGAGTAAGGTCGCTCAGAGGAATTCGATGGCACTGAGGCACTCAGTAGGCACTCAGAGGGTACTCCGTAGGCACTCAGAGGCACTCAGAGGGTACTCCGTAGGCACTCAGAGGCACTCAGTAGGCACTCAGAGGCACTCAGAGGCACTCAGAGGCACTCAGTAGGCACTCAGAGG